>Ga0302309_10000456_pt1 | contig 47138 bp, 40 predicted proteins | sample III_Palsa_N1_1_FD_200453 | JGI IMG/M metagenome (GOLD analysis project Ga0302309, IMG submission 200453) | Peat permafrost microbial communities from Stordalen Mire near Abisko, Sweden - III_Palsa_N1_1 | ecosystem: Environmental > Terrestrial > Soil > Palsa > Peat permafrost | place: Sweden...
CTCCACAGTAGATGTGGAGAATTATGGAGAGATGCCCGAGTGGCCGAAGGGGCTCCCCTGCTAAGGGAGTATAGGGTCAAAAGCCTTATCGAGGGTTCGAATCCCTCTCTCTCCGCCAGATACGCAACTAAGCCTCTGAAAAATGGGGCTTTTTTGTGTCTAAAATTTTTCTACCCATGCTTTTACCCATGCGTGGAGCGTTGCTTCGATGGTTCGTCCAAGAACGTCCCCTGACGTCCACTGCGGACTTCTCGATCCCAAATAATTTCAAACCTATATGACCCCCATGAAGGCGCTAGTTGCTTTCGGTGGAACTGACCGCGTCAGTTTTCTACTTAAATTCATGGGAGAACAACAGTGAGAAAGCAAAATTCGGGACCTGTGACTTCGACAGCGTTCGCGGTCGATATAGACGTAACCCTCGTGCGCGTCGACACCCCTTTGGACGGCTGCTTTTGCGAGCCGAGCGAATGGGTAGGCTCATGACGATCGCGTGCCCACAGTGCCAAGGCATCGCTATCGTCGCTAAGCGGCACGCACAACAGACAGCCGCGACGCTGGGTGGCGTGGCGGGCGCCATACGCGGTGTATCGACCGCGTGGGACAGTGGGGAGCTTATGGACGCGCCATCCATCCTGGGCGTTCCGGTAGGCCTCATTGCCGGCGTTGTCGTAGGCGGCTTGCTCGGCGGCGCGGCAGGCTGCGCCGCTGGCTCAGCGATCGGCGAAGCGGTCGATCACTCATTGCCAAACAATCTGGCCTGCCAGACATGTGGCCATCTTTTCGGGCCGGAGCAGGGCAAGCTTTCATCTAGCTAATGCACTTCTGTCATTCGACATAGGCCACTACCGTTCGAATGAACGCGTCGTTCGCCATGTCGCTTATCTCCCTTCATGTGCGCACTCAGCCCGGCCTAAAGCCGGGTTGTGTGCGTTTGCCCCACTTAGGAGTTCGTTATGCACAACGTGGAAACTATGGCTTTCGTCAATCAACGACCTTGGCACGGTCTGGGGCAGCAACTCGCACCCCAAGAGCCGATCGAAGTTTGGACGAAGCGTGCTGGAATGAACTGGCGCATTGAATCGGCAGGCGTCCAGTTCGACGCGGGCGAGGGTGATGATCCGGGACAAGAATTTCCCGGCCAAAAAGTGCTCTATCGCTCGGACACCAAAGCCCCGCTCGCGATCGTCTCGGATCGTTATCAGGTGGTCCAGCCAGCGGAGATCTTGGAGTTCTACCGCGACCTCACGGACCTTGGCGGTTTCGAGCTGGAGACGGCGGGTGTATTGAAAGAAGGTAAGAAGTTCTGGGCGCTAGCGCGTACCGGTCAAAGCGTCTCGCTCAAGGGGCGCGACGAAGTGAACGGCTATCTGCTCCTTGCCACCGCCTGTGACGGCACGTTGGCGACGACGGCTCAGTTCACCTCGGTCAGGGTGGTATGCCAGAACACTCTGGCGATCGCATTGAGCAAGGACGCCGGAGCGATCAAGGTACCGCATCGGAGCCAGTTCGACGCACAGGCAGTCAAACGCCAGCTAGGCGTTGCGATCGCGTCTTGGGATGACTTCATGCTGCAGATGAAGGCGCTGTCGGAGCGTCGCGTCAACGCAAAAGCGGCCGAGGCATTCCTGCAACGGGTGCTGACCTATCCGGCGACAGGCGCCACGGAACATCGCGCTACGGTCGTCAACGAACGAGCATTAAAGGTAGTTCATCATCTGTTCGCAGGCAGGGGGATGGGGGCTAACTTTAGCTCAGCCAATAATACCGCCTGGGGCTTGGTGAATAGCGTCACCGAGTTCGTAGATCACCACCGGCGCGCTCGCAGCGAAGATTATCGTCTCGACGCGGCATGGTTCGGCCAAGGGGCCGAGCTCAAGAAGAGAGCATGGGACGAAGCACTTGAGCTTCTCAGCTAGAAGGCGTCTTTGCCGGGTCACTTTTTTGGTTTGCCACGTAATTACCTGCCATGCGAACGGGCATGGGTCCTTTGCACGTTAGCCAAACACCCCAGCGAACAAAAGGCCCGGCTTTATGCCGGGCTTTTTGTTCGCTTGTCTATCACCCAGGAGCACCGCGATGAAACGACTTCAACCAATCAATGGCGCCACCTACGACTTTGTCGCCGCGACGGAACAGGATGTTCTCGCTGCGGCGGAAAGCATTCTCATAGGCAAGCTAAAACGGCAAGGAGCCATAACTAATCCCAGCGATGCATCCGATTTCTTGCGGATGCGGCTCGGTAGTCTGGCGCACGAAGAGTTTCACGTTTTGTGGCTAGATAACCGACATCAAATTCTCGATTGCCAGAAGCTCTTTACTGGGACGGTCGACGGCGCGAGCGTTTATCCGAGGGAGGTCGTTCGGGCGGCGTTGAGCATCAACGCTTGCGCCGCCATTCTTGCCCACAACCATCCGAGTGGCGTGGCCGAACCTAGCGCCGCCGATCGCGCCATTACCGATGAATTGCGCGATGCACTGAAACTCGTTGGCGTGCGAATCCTGGACCATATCGTGGTGGGAGCTGACTGCGTCAGCATGGCCGGTAGAGGACTGATATGACCAGCTGCTCATCGAGCATCGAGCACTTACGCGCGATCTAAGCGCTATATGCGCAGAAATTGCGTACCGAGTGTGAAGATGCCTGGGACGCGATGTGTGATGACAAGTGTGCGCAATGCCGCACGACGATGACTGTTAGCTCCGACAAGAAATGCCAGAGATCATGGCTAGTCGTGTTCCCTCAACACCCCCAGCTCCCGCTGCACCTGCGCCAAGAGTTGGTCCGTCTTCCGCGTGCTGTCACCGGCATAGGCCAGCGTGAGCAGTGTCAGCGGGTGAATTTCCATGACCTCACACAGCTCGGCCAGCTTTTTCAGCGTGGGGCTTTTCAGCTCGCGCTCCAAGCTGCTCAGGTAGGTGCGGCTAGACACGTCGGAGAACGCTTCTTGGCTCAGGCCACGCGCTTTCCTGACTGTCTTTAACGCCGCTGCTAGTCCGAGTTTCGCTGCCATCGAAAGCTTTCCGATAAAGCTCGATAACAACCGATTGAATCCAATAGGACTACAATCTATAGTGTTCATTTGCAGCAAGTCATCTTGCCCTTTCCGCGGGCAAGCAGGTGCCTGAGCACCATCTAACTCAGGAATTTATTCACTACAGGGGAACAACATGAGCGCTGTGACATTGATTCTGATTCTGCTGACGGTCTTCAATCTCTTCATGCTGGTCATGAAGGTATGGGGGGACAAGTTTCCGCAACCACATGCACGGAATCTGCATGCCAACTGGCTACAGGGATGGCGCAATACCCAAAAGCCGTTGAACCGGTTCTGGCTGCAGTTCGCGATCACGTTCGCGATCATGATGGGCTTCAACATCGCGGGTGAGACATTCGTCGGCATTCTGGTATTCATGCGCCTGCTCGTTTTCTGCATGGGGTACAGGCTTATCAAGCAGCAAATTGCCCAGGCAAACGCCTCCCAGAACTCTCCTGTCAAAGCGGATCAGTGACCTGTCAAAGGGATCGCATCGTGGTGCCTATCCATGTTCAATAATCAGGAGAGAGTGATGATGAGTCATGCAAGACAAGAAACGGCGTTGATTTCGTTCGGTGTGGGCAACGCGGCGATAATCATGGCCGGTTGCATAGCACTGTCGGCGTGCGGGAACAGGAACATCGACAATGTCAAAGCGCTGAAGCTGGATGTGGATCCCTCTTTCACCGTTGGGGAGGTCTTCGATAATCGGGATGTGTGCGAATCGGTGAGCTGGGACACCGCGAAAGACAAACGAGGCAGAACGATCGTCGAATATCGCTGTGCCTTCAAAGGCGTGAAGGATTTCGTCCAGAAGAATATCCAGAACTACACGGATTCCATGAACAAGGAAGCTCAGGCGCGGAAAGATGGTTACGTGCAGCAAATGAGCGATTTGCAGTCTCAGATCGACGAAAAGAAAAAGGAGCTTGCCGATGACCAAGCTTCTCCTGCGGCAAGTAATCCAAATAGCATAGATGCCGATCATCAAGCAAAAATCCAGATGCTGACGAACCAATTAGCCATCTTGAATACCGGTGATGTGAATAAAATTGCTGTAATCCAGTTAGATCCGCAGCTTGGCTTCAAGGATATGGATGCTGCGATTCGGTGCTATAACGCAGCCCAACCCGGTTCAACGGCGCAGAGCCAGTGCGCCGATAGCGTCAAACAGACAATTCCTGCAACCGTCTACTGGATGAACACGTTCCGTGACCAATTGCAGGAAGCGGTAAAGAAGGATGTGTCGAAGGCGCAGGGGGCGAACAATTTCAATATAGCGGCATTGCAGCAACAGATCCCCGCCTTTCAGACTAGGCTCAATGAGACGGCGTCGGAGGAGGATGCCTTCTTGGCTTCCGTGGATGATGATCTCAAGCAAAATCTAGCGAACGTAGCACCGAACCCCCTGAAGTCCGTGGAAGAAATCTTCCAATGGGTCGTCACTGATGAAGGGGATGTCACGTTGGTGTACGCCGGGACCGAAGCAAAGCGAAAGGATGGTACGGAAAACGATACTGCTTACCAACGACCAGATCGAGCGATGCAGTTGATGGCGCAGAACAGTGCAAAAACCTATGCGGACTACAACAACCGTATCGCGTATCTTTAGGCTTGGGCAGGGACTGTCAGGCGGACATTAAGCCTCCCGTCACCGCATGTGACAACTTTACAACATCAGCCGTCCAAGCCCGGTCTCGTGCCGGGCTTTTTATTTCTCAGGAGCGAACATCGTGAAAAAGCATCGTGCCTTGCGTCTTATGGGCAGCGATCTAGGCATCTTTAGGTCCGCAGGACAAGCAAGCACAACAAGTAGAACAGAAGATATTTTGCTGGTTGTACTGCAACGTCGATTGAATTTGATGTCACATGATTGATGTTGCCATGCCTATATATTCTATTGATTCAGTAAATGAATACTGGCATGTCTATTAGCTATGAGATGAGTTTTCGTTCTTCATAGTCTTAAATTCCGTTAGTGCGCCTTCTTAGTAATCTAATAGCTATCTAAGTATGGTTATAGAGGGGAGAACGGGAGCGCGCACATAACGTTTCACCAGTTACGTGATTAATACAGAGTGTAATTCATCTCACGATTGGCCAGCGAAGATGCTTCGCTGGCCTTTTTATTATTCGAAGATAAAGGCTAACGTTATGCCAAGCTATCATCACCAAGTCAGCGCTGGAAAGAAGGGTTCAGGATTAAGTCATGCTCTGTATGTAGCCCGAAAGGGAAGATATAGAGGCCGCGACGATTTGGTTATACTGGAGTATGGAAATTTTCCATCTTGGGCTAATGGCGATCCGTTCCTATTCTGGAAGGAAGGTGATAATTACGAGCGGTCTAATGGTGCTGTTTATCGAGAGCACGAAATTGCTCTCCCAGGCGAGCTAGATGCAGGTCAGAAGCGAGAACTTGTTCATCAATTGATTCAAGAATTCGCTGGTGACGCTCCCTATTTGGCTGCGCTACACGGATCAAAGTCCTCCTCCATTGAAGGTCTGGAAAATGATCATCTCCACTTGATAACGTCGGATCGGGTTCCGGACGGCATTGAACGCACCGCCGAGTTGTTTCACAAGAGGCCGAACGCGTTACATCCTGAACTGGGTGGGGTCAGGAAAAGGAGCGGTGGAAAAACACCATGGCAGCTTGGTGCAGAGCTGGTTCAGGTCAAGAAAAGGAGTGCCGAGCTTCAGAACGAGGCGCTGATGAAGGCAGGCATCGAGGCACGTGTCGACCACCGATCACTGAAACAGCAGGGAATATCGAGACAACCGGAGAGGCACCAAGGGCAGGCGCGTGTTAGGACCATGTCCGTCGATGAAAAGAAGGTATTCGTTGATGCACGACATGTTCAGCGAAGTGCATGATCTGATCGCAATCGTTCTATGCAAGTAAGGCTCATTACACGACGGCAGATTGGGAAGTTCCCATTCGTGGTTTCGCGGCAGCGGTGACTGCGTGCTGGATGTTGCCTGTAACGAGAGTCGAAGGCTAAAAAGAAAGCGATTCCTGCGATGGAATCGCAGGAATCGCAGGTTCTTCGATACTCTTGATAGCGGAAGACAGGCCTTGAGGTATCAAGCGTCAGACCAACCAGTAGAACTGGCCTTATGGGTTGTTGGGCTACAGTCCACCAAAATTGTTGAAAAAATGGCCGTTGAGGTTCACCTGAAGCCCCCGCTTTTCTTGGCTGATCCATACAGCGCCATTGGCGATCAGCACATCCAGAGCCGGAATCAGGCGACGTCTGTTGCGCAAACAGAGAGGGCCGAGACGAAGTATGTCAGTACGGCGCACCGCGCATATGCCCTTTAACCATACTTGTGCAAGGTGTTCCGCCAATATATACGCGTCATTGTGCACGATCGACAGGTCCGAACGAGCACTGAAAAGGCGACGAAATTCATCTAGGTGCCAACCGACAATTCCGATAGCGCGTTCAAGTGTATCGATGCTGATGCTACCCTCCTGCGAGGAAAAGTGATGCAAGATGGCTGCGACACGACCGATGATCTCGCATGACTTCGATGCGAAATCGTTGACATCGTGAAGGTCGCCTTGTGGGTGAATGCGCCTTTCGGTGTCATTGACCAATCTGATCCAGCGATGCTTTGCCTCGTCCGAGAATGTGATGACCGTGCGCTGGACTGCACCTTCCTCCATCCGACGGTCATATTCGGTCAACAATTCCCTCACTCTATGGTGAAACCGCGTGAGGTGCTCCCAGGTAGGCTCCTGTTCGGACAAGAGGCGAATGCCTTGCGTCGAGGCCGGCCAACCTACAAGGTAACGCGCGAGGTGGCCGGTGCCGCGCGCTTGTTCGCCTCGGTGGGCCATGAAATGTTGGAATTCGGTTGGTTGCGCCACAATGCTCACAGTGACGCGAGGATGGCGAGCCAACACGCTTTTGCTATTTGCGCGGTCAAGGGACAATGTCGAGCCATCCCACGTAATGTTGAATGTGGCCAACTGCTTCATCGCATCACTGCGCAGCAGCACGCCGCCCTCCGCGCTCATCAGCGCAATTGATTCTCCATCCCCATGGAGTGCATCTGCGAAAGCACGCCCTGAAAGGTCACGACGGATGAGCTGACGCAGGCGGGGAAGAACAGGCTTGGCTTTCTGGTGTTCGGCTAGTTCCTCGGTGACCACGTCGGTTGGCTTGTTTCTGCGGACCAACGACGCGCGTTTCCGTTGCAGCATCTGACTGTAATCTTCCCAGAGCGAAAGGCTGTGCTCATACTGCCCCATGGCTACTTCATGTTTGACTTGGCGCTGATAGTGGTGATCAAGGAGCGGCTTGGCCACAAGGTCGTCGATCGCACTTTTGCGTTCCCCTGACTTGGCGATGCCGAATAGATTGAGTGAGACTGAGCGAACCTGCCCGGTCGGCAACTTGACGTCGATGACACCCTGACAGGCTGCGGACTTGACTGCGAGGAGCGACATGCCGATGAGCGCATGAGGAGCTTGCAGGTAGTTGCTTAGCTCACGTGCGGACTCCTGCGCGCACACGTGGAATTTCTCCAGAGGGTATGACACTGGACCGAAGTTGGGCGAATTCATGCGCGATCTCCCGACATTGGGTTCTGGATATCGCTGTTCCGGCGCTGACGTTCTATGTCCAGCAGCTTCTTGAACGTGGCGGCCGATAACTTAAGGCCTGCGGCAGCGAGTGCCTTACGAACAGCCGTCTGGGTGACGCATCGGCCGAGCGCGGCTTCGATGCGGGGGAAATGTTCTGTAAACAGTTCCGATCGCAGGGTTCGGCTGTTCGGCTGGAGAGCGTTCAAGGCTTGAACGATATCTTGTTTGCCCTGTTCAATGACGCTGAGCGGATTGATGGAGGTATTGGTGGATGTGCTCATAACACCTTTCCACGTTTGCGGCTCGTGGCGGCTGCTTGGGTCTCGAGCCATCCGAGTACCTCGTGCTGCCACCAGCGTGGCGAGCGGCCCGCATCGACGTAGAAAGGTCGAGGGAACGAGGATTGGTAGGAGGGCGACTTTTCATTCAGACGGTCATAAAAGTGGCTGCGCCCATCGCCCGTCATATGGAGGACTTCCTTAGTGCGCAGCGCACGGACCGGGTAGGGCCATTGGCCACGCCCCGCGAGCTGCCTGAGAAGTTCCGTCAATGCTTGAATAGCATCGGGTTGGTCGGTGAGCGCCTTGTGGATGTCAGCCTCAAGGCGGCTGCTGCGGGGGAGTTCGGATTTAGGCGACATCCGAACTTCAGCTGGGGTCATATACATTTTATTGCTCCGGGGGGTACCACACCGCAGGATTGCGGTGTGACTGGAGATCCTCGGAGTTGCATGGACTCTTGGGTATTTATACGCGTGTAACTATTGACATTTATCCTGGCTTAGGGTGACCGATTCTCTCGAAGTGTGTTTTGACACGTGGCACAGGGCGTCCTCGCGCGGCGTTTTCCGGGCGAATCAGTGTGATGGCGTAGTCCGCGTGGTTGCCCGATATGCCGTTGGCGCGCAAATACAATTCAATCGCCTCCTTTTTCGGGTGCGTCGCGACATCGGTGAGGACGACGTCTTGTGCCGACCAGAAAAGCTTGGATGCGGCCATCAGTTTAAGTAATTCAGGAGTGAGGTAGCTCGTCCAGGATTCTTTGAGTTCTTTGGGTACGGCGTCCCGTGCAAACAAGGGTTCAATGAAGTCTGCGGCCTTTTTGTATGTGCCTGGAGCCAATTGTTCTTTTTGAAAGAGCGCTTTAAATTCGTCCCTCTGTAGGGAGACGAGCACCATTTCTCGCCTCCTAACGTAGTCGCTTGGTTCGATAGCTGTGCTTGTGCGCCAGATGCGCTCGCTCGTGTCGAGGAGGTATTCCAGTTTTTTAGAAAAATAAGATGGGCGATCGTCTCTTACGTCTCGACCATCGAGGACATCGCCAAGGCAGATAGGAGAATGGATAATATTGATGAATTGGTTGACATCATCCTTTCGCGCGTAAAGCTGCCATGGCTTGATATTGAAGTGGATAGGCGGCGGAAAATTGCTTTCCTCGCTCGGTTCGACAGCGGTTGTTTTGTCATAGCAGACTATCTGCCATCCACTTGGGCCTACGGCGCTGGCTGCGTCTTCCGTCTTGACCCCGTGAAACGGGTGGAGGATGTCGAGGTAGCCAAAATTGTTCCAGACTGCTGCAGGGAAAAGGCATTGAACCAAGCTATTTTGATGAATCAAATGATGGCAATCTTCTCGAGAGAGTAATAATCCATCGATCTTCTCAACACCTAAGCTGAAAGCTTTTATGACTGGCTTAGCGTCTGAATCACTCGGATAAGCATCGCGATCCTGCAAGATGAGGCTTTTGTGCACCGATATGAATGTGTATTCGGTGGGGAAGGTCGGAAAAAAAAGTGGAATCATGCCCTCTGTAGCGCACTGCAGGATCATCTTGATGGATAAATTAAGGTCGCGAGCTAGTATCCCAATGGAGACATTTTCCTGCGTATATATCAGGTGCTTAGTTTGCGAATTTGGCATTGTATGAACCGAAAGTTAGAAGGTGTCACGATTTTCCGACTCGCACGGATTGAATCTGCGTAGCGTAATAATCGACATCTTGTTACGGATGGGCGAGGCAACGCCGGAAATTCGAGCTGAGCCATGTTCGAATATAGTTCCTGATTAGACAGTATGACTTTCACGGCCAGCGCTGACCTCTGCGAGCCCATAAACGCGGGTTGGCGAGTTGCCAGAGCCGCGTGATCGCGCAAGATCGACGCTCATTGTTCGGTTTCCGACCCATTTCACGCGGTGGCTGATGCGTACTTTGCGGGGCGCCATGATCGATGCCGCCGTGGTGATGATCGAAAATACGCACAAGCATCTGGAACACTGGCGCGATGCAAACGATGGCAAAGAACCCCAAGGCGCCGCGCGCTGGGCGCTGATCGCCGAGTCAGCGGCTGAGGTCGGGCCAGCGCTCTTTGTCAGCCTGCTGATCATCGCGTTGTCATTCGTGCCCGTATTCGCGCTCGAAGGTCAGGAAGGCAAGCTGTTCAAGCCACTCGCGTTCACCAAGACCTACGCCATGGCTGCCGCCGCTGGTTTGGCGGTCACGCTGGTGCCGGTGCTGATGGGGTATCTGGTGCGTGGACGGATTCGCGCTGAAAACGACAACCCGCTCAATCGCGGCCTGATCGCGCTGTATCGACCGATTCTGAATGTCGTGCTGCGCTTTCCCAAGATGACCTTGGTCATGGCCGGGATTATTTTGCTGAGTGCGGCCATTCCGTTGACCCAGTTGGGCAGCGAGTTTATGCCGCCCATGGACGAGGGCACTTTGCTGTACATGCCGACTGCACTACCGGGCTTATCCGCTGGCAAAGCGTCGCAGATCCTGCAGTTGACTGACCGCATGATCAAGACGGTGCCGGAGGTCGATCACGTCTTCGGAAAGGCTGGACGTGCGGAAAGCGCCACTGATCCGGCACCGCTGGAAATGTTCGAGACGACTATCACCTTCAAGCCAAGGGATCAATGGCGTCCCGGCATGACCATGACGAAGCTCAAAGTCGAACTGGACAAGGCGGTGCACGTGCCCGGACTGACGAACCTCTTCGTGCCACCGATTCGCAATCGCATCGACATGTTGGCAACCGGTATCAAGAGCCCTATCGGCATCAAAGTGCTTGGGTCCGATCCATCCACGTTGCAGACAGTGGCCGACAAAATCGAAACGGTCGCCGAGACCGTACCTGGAGTAAGTTCGGCCATTGCCGAGCGAGCCGAGGGCGCTGGCTACGTCGATGTGCATCTTCGTCGCGAAGACGCAGCGCGCTATGGATTGACGCAACAGAAGGTCCAGGAGCTGATCGCGACGGTCGTGGGTGGCGATCCGATCGGGCAAACGGTCGAGGGCAGGGAACGCTATCCGATCGTCGCCCGTTATCCACGGGTTGATCGTGATTCGGTCGCGACATTACGGCAGCTGCCGATCCTCGCGGCGCGCGGCGCGCAACTGACTCTCAGCCAGATTGCCGATGTCACGTTGACGATGGGTCCGCCGATGCTGAAAAGCGAAAACGGCCAGTTAGCCACTTACGTCTACATCGACACGAGTGGACGTGATCTCGGTGCTGTCGTGACGGATCTGCAGCGAGCGGTGGCAAAACAGGTGACGTTGCCGCCCGGTGTCACGGTCGCTTGGTCGGGTCAATTCGAGTATCTGGCCAGTGCAATGGCGCGGCTCAAACTCGTCGTGCCGATTGCCTTGGTCATCATCTTCGTGCTGATCTATGCGGTGTTTCGCCGTGCCAGTGAAGCGGCCCTGATCATGGCGAGTGTGCCGCTCGCTCTCGTGGGCGGATTGTGGTTGATCTGGTTGCTAAGACACGCCGTGTCGGTCGCGACGATGATCGGCTTTATCGCCCTGGCAGGTGTTGCCGCCGAGTTTGGTGTCGTGATGTTGCTCTATCTCGACCACGCATGGCAGCGACAACTGACACTCGATCCACAGGCAGGACCCGCTGCACTCGACGAAGCGATCCGCGAAGGCGCAGTACAGCGTGTACGGCCCAAGGCGATGACCGTCGCCGTGATTCTCGCTGGCCTCTTTCCCATTCTTCTGGGACACGGCGCGGGTTCTGAAGTGATGCAGCGCATTGCCGCCCCGATGATCGGCGGCATGCTCACCGCGCCATTGCTATCCATGCTCGTTCTCCCCGCGGCGTTCCATCTGCTGATCTTGCGTCGATTGCGCAAGGCGGGCGAAACGAATGTTTCACTCACTACTCACCAAGGAACAAACCCATGAAAAACCTATTTTTGCCTTCGCACTCTTCGGCACGTTGACCGCCGCGCCCGGCTTTGCCATGGCCCAAGCGTTGGATCCCAACATGCCGGGTAGGCGCGCCGATCTTCAATTGATATCGTAAGGCGTGAAGACCTTTGAACAGCAGTTCATTCTGGCGGCTTACTCCGTCTAGGGGCGTTTTCCGTTTCGCCTGGCAGAAGAGTCTAGAGCTGCCACATATTTAGTGAATTTGCTGGTTTTGTATCAACCAAGCCATCAGGATTGAGCCGTGGGTACTTACGTCAAGATGTCTACATTCGTTTTGGCGTGCTTAGCACTGAGCTTTGGGGCACAAGCAAGTCAATTGACTCAAGCTCAAGTTGAGGCCGTAAGAGCCCAATATTTTAAGCAATATGTTATTCCGTCCGTCAATGTGCACAACGTTAAAACATCTTTTCCGGATGGCACGAAGGGATTTACGAGATATCACATTCCGGAAATGGGTTGGGGTCCGCTTAAGCCTTACGCCACTCTTAGCGATTTAGGTCTTCATGGGCAGTACTGCGCGTCAGATGCTGTGGTGCTCGCAACACACCTTTCATCAACCTCGTATCTATCCCAAGCGAAAGACTTGCTAATGACCGCATCAGATTTTGCGGTCATCGATGTCATCAAGCGCGACTCGCAAGGTATCGCTCGGGTTGGCAATACGATAAACGTTGTTCGCTTTGGTGGAGAGGTCACAGACCAAGGCGAAAAACTTCGGGTCACGGTTTCAGAGCGGCCTGATTATGCGGCTGGGCACGAGTACCTTTTGTTCTTGAAGGGGAGATCCAGCACGAGCTCAATGCCGTTTCATGGCAACGAATATGCGACGATTGAAGTCTTAGATCACCGCATCTACCCATCAGAGAAACATTGGGGAGGACTTGAGCCAGGTGATAGCTACTTGGATACGGTTGACCGTATCCATCAGCTGTCCGCCACGTTCAAGTGTCCTGGATAATTCGTTTTGATTTTAGACGTTGGACACTGAAGAACTCTGATCAAATCCGTTGATGCGCCGATCCAGGTCTTGCAGGTAGTTGAAGTCAGGAGCCAAGTGATCTTCAATCACTTTCGTAATAATCATGTCGAGAGTACCTAACCCGTGGCAACAATTCCATGATTGGCCCCCCATGCTGCCGAACCTGCCATCAAAATAAAGCCGGAGAGTGCGGCTTGGCTAATGAACTGTACGTTTGTCTTCTCTTTAATCGTGGCGCATAGGCTTGAGGAGCATGAGAGTTTATCTCGGAGCCTGACATGACTGCGAAAAAAAGCATCGCGCAGCGAAAAGACACGGTCACACCCCCAGCTGCCACACGAGCGGAATCCAGGCCATCTCGATGTGATTCTGTGGCAGATTTTTTCGCGCGATCGTTGGATGTAGGCAGGTGACACTGGAGAGCGTGAAGTTTGCTGGCTGACAACTCTTCAATTTCAGGACATCACCGTTTCAGACAGCGAGATGCTTTGATTCCGAATAGATCGCCCTGTAAGCGTCAATACGGCGTAAGGTGGTTCGAGGTCATCCGTGCTGCTTGATTGGCAAAGTTTTCTGCATGGGTGCGCCGGGAGCGACGCCGATGAACGCAAGAACCAAAGCGAAGGTCACAATCGAGGTTGTGGTAGCTCGATTGATTGAGCGTCTACCCACCGAGGCCAGATCAGCGAAACATGAAGTGCTAAGTGGCTCCGCCCACAAGCTCCGTGCAGTAGTGAAAATATGCGAACGAGCGTTGGTTGAGCTGGAAAACGCGGTGCTGCGGGACTACGAGCTAACGTCGCGACGAGGTGGCGGGCCATCTAAAACGAAGCACGATTTACTTGCCGAAACGCAGACGCGTTTTGATCCGCTCGTCAGTGCCTGTACCGACCTAATCCGGGCCGAAACCGCGCTGGTAAATGGACTGGAATCGTTGCCGTTTGTTCTTGGCTTGTTTGAGACCAAGCGACTGTCAGTATTCGCCGCGATCCAACTTCACATGCTCGGCGGAATACTGCCTCTATCGGCGACCCAGGCCGAACCTGAAGGTGGGACTAGTCAGTAATTTTCGTAGAAGTTAGGAGCAGAGAACTTGTGACCGATGACAGGCTCGGCGAGTCTCGTGAACTCAAGCTCCGTTAGTTCTTCGAGACACATGTTCTTCTCGTGGCGATAGAGGCACTGAGTCCTATAAGCAGTAGCCGCGGTGCTGATTTGAATCGTCTCGCCATTTGTCGAGAAATCGTGCAGTGGTCAGCCGTGCGTCGAAGTGAGATCTAATGCGAGACCGCATCAGATCTCAGCCAGATCACCCGCACCTTTTCGGTTCAGGCGATCAACTTAAATGCTTCGTCCCGCGCCTCTTGCTTTAGCGCTGCACCTTGGCCGAACCATGCTGCATCGAACCGGTGATCGTTGCTTTGCGCTCGCCGATGGTGATCGACGAACTTGGTAACGCCGTTAAGCAGACCCCTCGCTGTACCGGTCGCAGAAGTTAGGTTCGAAATTCTCCCACCTCCTACGAAGAGCTCGCTTACCGACTTAATTGCTCGATCACCGACGACAGCCGTACGACCGTCCTAAGCATCTGCTATCGGGTCCCTAAGTACATGCTGGAGGAAGCCTTGGTGGTCCGTCCATTGACCCTACACTCAGACAGCGCCTTCATCCGCATCATGAAGTCGTTCCATGATGAGATGGCGATACCGAGCTGGCGTTTCGCCACTTGGGCATCGAACTCACTACGATGCGGTACCTTCACCGGGCCAGCACTCTTCGCCAAGGCCCGCTTTATCCAGCATCGCTCCCATCTTTGACTGCGGGCCTCAGCCAATGACAGAAGCAAAAATACCACCGATTCGAGCCAGTGATATTGCCTGGTGCCTTCACTGTGAAAGGGCTTGCTAAAAAGGCGAGAGTCGACCATGGAGGTTTCCCTTGCACCTGGAATGAGTGACTCCTTGGTCTGGAACACCCGAGACTATGAAGTCACGAATCGCGAGGAAATTGGTCCCCTGCAGATGCACGTGTAACAGCAATGACTCGGGGAGCTTCCACCAAGGCAGGTGTATTGGTAGCCACCCATGGAGCACATTCTAGAAGCGAACCAGGTGATCGCTACGTTCTCGCAACACTCGAAGGCGCGCAAATCCTACGCGTCAAACTATCCCGCGATGGGCGGTGCCGGGCCGCGTGGAGCTATCAGTGAAACATTTGCTCTTGGTAACACCACCCTCTAAGCCACGCGATGGCCATCGGGGTATTGCATTCGTAAAAGCACTTGTCACGCGGTACGTGACAGTAGCGCGCGTAACAACCCTCCACCCAAGCCTTTAACTGGTATTGGACTTTCTCGCTCATGCTGCCATTGAGCGCTGCCAGAATGGAACAGGAAGTAACTGATCAATCAGCCATGCCCATGACAAAGCTCACTTTGACGAGTGAGACCCTGCAGGCTTTATTTTTAGAACAGATCAAGCATGACGAAACAAATCAATTTTTGCGATCGTCCGGGTCGTGCGAATCGATGCGGCTGCTTAACAAGTTAGTTTAGGGAAGCGTAAGTACATTAGACATTTGCGGCTTCAGACCCCGCATAGGCCGTCGCTACGTAGCTTGTGAATCGTTGGGGGGCAGATATTCACCTTCCAATTTGCCGCTCCTGTCGAGAATTGCGTCGATGCGATCCATTACCCACTCGTAATCGCCAGCGCCAGCCACGCGTGCGATAACGTCCGCACGATCGGCGAATAGCGGCATGAAATCAGCGTCATCCGGGTTTTGTTTAAAAAGCTGTGGCATAGCCCGTTCTAGCTCTGCCAACATGCTTTCAATTTCTTGGCGGGTCTTGGATAGGGGTTGTGTCAGCTTATGCTCAAGTATTTCGCGAGTGTTGACCATGGTCGCTCCTGCGGCATCCCATGATCGCGAACATAGCGCGATGGGCGTCAAGCGAGCGTTGTGACGGGATACACAAGCCGTCATGCGATACTCGCAGTGATCACAGGCGGCCTATTGGCGCCACATAGATTGTCGGCACTTACCGACGGCCCGTGTCAGAGTTCGCCATCCATTCGTAAGCGAATGGAGATCAAATCGGTCATCGCCGATGGCTGGTTGGCGGCTTCTATCTGTCGATCGTGCTGACGTTTATTTTCGGCGCGTCGGTTTCAACGCTCTTCGTGAATGGAGGCAGAAGACGAAACATCCGAAGCATCTATGCCGTGACTGTCATGGTCGAAGGGTTGCTGATGGGTTTGCTTGGCGCCCTCATTCTGGGGCTTCCGGTCACCCTGCGAGCGCCCTTTCTGATCTTGGGTTTGAGCTTCTTGATGGGCCTGCAAAACGCGATTGTCACCACGATTTCCGGTGCCCGTGTCCGAACCACGCATGTTTCGGGTATGGCCACAGACATCGGCATAGAGTTGATGATGTTGCTGGACATGGCAAGAGGTGTTGAGCCTTCGACAGAGGTGGGCTCTTACCGATCAAAGCTGAGGCTCCATGTTCAAACCGCTTTCGCTTTTTTAATCGGTGGCGTGTGTGGCGTGATGCTCTATCAGTCTATCGGGAACCGACTGTTGTTCGTCACGGCCAGCCTGCTGATCGCCATGGCGGCCAACGGGATCTATCGCGCGCAAAAGATGGCGTGGGCATAAGGCGAGTCAGCTAAGGCCAAAGCCCGACGGTGATGCGATCGAAGCGCATGATCAGCTGGCGCCGCAAATCTTCGTGAGTGGAATACTGATCAGATGCCAGCGCACTGACACGTCAACCAGCTCATGCCATCAGAGCAGCGTGCTTCGCTGCGGGTGGCCAGCCTGTTTAAGTAGGGCGACCATATCCAGCCAGCCGGTGCTGCGGCCGGTGACTTATCGGTGAGCGCCAAAAATGGGAATGGCGGCCCAATGTCGCCCCGCTGGCGGCCCACTGACGTATCGCCAGCCGATGGTTTTTATCAAACTTCTATGCTCATATTCACAAGCCCGGGAGTTAAACATGGAGGTCCTTATGACTGTCGATCGGCAACGCGTCAAAACGCTTCGAGAGGCCAAAGCATGGTCTCAGGACCATTTGGCTCAGGTGTCTGGTGTCAGCCTTCGCACCATTCAGCGCGTCGAGGCGGCACTGCATCGACTGACACCCGAATGGCCATTGCCTCCGCGCTTGGCATTACACCTGGCGAACTGAGTGGGTCGCCGCCCCGCCGCAAAAGTAATAAAACCGGAGCGTTGGGGTGCTCTTTTCGGTTTCCTTGGAGTGGGAGCCGGCGCCGTGGGTGCTTGCGCCGGTGTCCTGAGCGGTTCGCCAAGCGGTTCAGAAGCGGGCTTCGCCTTGGCGCTTATAGGGATTGGGGCGGGCGTCTTGGCAGCGATGGTTGGGTCGCCTCCAATCGCTTTTTGCGGGCGAAGCCAAAGACCGTTTGAGATAGCACTCACTGCGGCTGGACGGTTCGCATTGCTGCGAGCACGACTTGGATCTTTCTAAGTCATCGGGGCAATCTGCCCATGCCACATGATTGACGCTCTCGACTTCCCACACCATAGTCAATTCATGATCAGCATTGAGCCCATATCGAGATCGCACTTACCGTTCGTTCAACGTCATGCGTCGGATCCCATCATCTCGGCCGCAAGCTTGGTTCCTTATCCCTATCCAGACGATGGCGCCGCGCGATGGTATGACGTGATCCATTCAAAGATCGAAGCTGGGCTTGCTAAGGTTTTTGCCATCAAGAGCAATGATGATTTTTGTGGTGTCGTTTCGATCAACCAGATTGACCAACAGACTGGGTCAGGAAGCGTCGATTACTGGGTTGCCGTTCCGTTCCATGGCATCGGGGTGGGGAGCGGCGCTGTGAATCTGGTGCTTCGGCATGCCCACGAGCACCTTGGGCTTTCCAAATTCAATAGTGCATGTTTGCTCAGGAACATGGCGTCTGTCCGAGTGCTAGAAAAAAACGGATTCAAGCAAAGGGCGCAAATGATCCTTCGCGATGGACGTTTCAAAGGTGAGACGTTTTGTCGTTTCGAGCGTCCAGTGGCTGACGCGCTTACCATGACTGCCCTATAGGGGCCACATGGATGCCGGGTCGATACAGGTGTCGAGATGGGCGAGGTTGTCAGGATATCATCGCAGCGCAGCCGTTCAGCGTTTGATCCTATCTGCCGTTGGAGTGATGGGGTCGCCTTGGTTTCGGCGGTCGTCCATTGCAGGGGCAAGCAGCATGGCCACCAAACCGGTTCCGTCAAGCCTTGGGCTGCCGAAAATGTGACGCAGGTTTCAAAGAGATCAGTGCCAACATTATGGTGGTCAGTGCCGATCAGACTGCGGGTCAACCACCACTAGAGCCAACACTGTAATGGCAGCGCTCCGTCGCGAAGGAGATCGTCATACGGAGACGATCAGTAGCCGATGCTCGGCGCCTTCATTGAGTCGTGCTTTTTCGTGCTATTCGGCAAGACATCCTGCTCCATCGAATCGTTCTTCATGGCTTCTTGCTTCGTGGAGTTACCCTTCATCACGTTGCCCTTCATCGCAGCGTGCGCAATGAGAGAGCTAGAGTATAGGCTGGGGTTGTGCGCGAACTGGTCCTGTGCAAATGCGGAGGTGGCGGAAAAGCCGCTGGTCAGAGCGGCAATCAAAAGTGTAGCGATGCGTGCTTTCATGGGAAGTCCTCGGAATAAGAAGGGATGAAGAGGTTGCGCTGCTTCTTCAGTAATTTATTCGCCGGCTGTGCCGCTTTGGTTACATGGCGATCAATCGTCCGGCCGTTGCGGCTTCGGGGACCGGCGCGAGCATCGCAGCAGCGACCCATGCAGCCGCCTCGGTGCCATCAGGACCTCCGCGTTCGTACAACGCGACGTGATATCCAGCACCAGCAAGTTGCCAAACGACGAGACGGCCGCATAGGTCGCCGCCAAGCACAGCGATGTCCGTCAGACCAGCATAAAGCGCGTTCATCGGCGAGCTTCGACACGCCCTGCCGTGCTGACATCCCTCAGCGCAGCAGGTTCACCACAAGTACCGTCGACCATCGGCACCGGCCTCGGTATTACTCCTCTGTGCTGCCTGTCCGTCGGCGGCAATCGCACTCGACAAAACGGCCGTCTAATTAGTCCAAACAGTGGTTCACGACACCGTTGGCATCTTTCGGGAGTTATTGCAGTCATGCGCAAGTTTCAAGTGGCGATGTGAAATTACGCCGACACGCGCAGACATATCGCGTCACTCGCGTCACAAGGTGACGCGATATAGTCGTATCAAATTTAAGCTTGCTGCAACCCTATGTGGCCGGCTAAAGTGTGATGCTAATCACGATTATTTACCTTGGTGGCACGGTCGTTGCTGCACATTCGTTAGAAATCTACCAGGGGAAATTCTTGCGTCCTGTCCATTTCATCTCTGGCCTTCCACGGTCGGGGTCAACGTTGCTGTCAGGCGTCTTAAGGCAAAATCCCCGTTTTCACGCGGGCATGAGCGGTCCCGTCGGCGGCATTTTCAATACGTTGCAGGGCGAAATGAGCGGCCGTAACGAGTACTCGGTATTTATCACCGATACCCAACGTCGGCGCGTGCTGGAGGGCCTATTTGAGGATTACTACGGCGAGGAATTCACCGCCGACGTGATCTTTGATACCAATCGCATCTGGTGCAGCAAGCTGCGCCTGCTCAACGAACTATTCCCGACCGCCAAGGTGATTGCCTGCGTGCGGCACATGCCGTGGATCATCGACAGCATCGAGCAACTGGTGCGCAAGAACGCGTTCCAGCCCTCGTCCATCTTTAATTACCAACCCGGCGGCACGGTGTACTCGCGCGCCGAAGGCCTCGCCAACGGCGATGGCATGGTGGGCTTTGCCTATAACGCGCTGAAAGAGGCGTACTACGGCGAAGACACCGCCAACCTGATGTTGCTGCAGTACGAGACGCTGGTGAACGATCCGGCCTCCGCTCTGAAAGCAATCTACGACTTCATCGGCGAGCCAACGTTCAAGCACGACTTCGACAACGTCAGTTACGACGCCAACGAGTTCGATCTGCGTGCCGGCACGCCAGGCCTGCATACCGTGCGCAGCAAGATCGAAGCGCGCGAGCGAACCAGCGTGCTGCCACCGGATGTCTTCCGCCGTTTCGAGAGCGACGCCTTCTGGCGCGATCCCAGCCTCAATCTGCGCGGGGTGAAAGTAGTCTGAGTAGAACCGGTCGAGGCTGCGCGCCTCCAACAAAGCTCTTCACGTTTTCAATCCGGGACGACGCAGTGCGGCGACCGGATGATTCAAATAACTAGAAAACCATTTCATCTAGCGACACTACAGGGGCTCCACCATGAATCGCATCTATCGCATTGTCTTCAACCGCACGCTCGGCGTACCACAAGTGGTTTCGGAACTGGCCAGTGCGCCGGGCAGTGCGACGGTGGGCACTGTGCCATCAATTAGCCGTGTACGCGTGCGCGCGCTTGCTGCGGCGCTGGGTATTGCATTGACCGCGGTTTCGATTCCTGTCTGGGCACAATGTGTTCAGACGACAGGAGCAGTGACTTCATGTACGGGCACCACCGGCTCGAACGGGGGTGTTCCACCCTTCGGGACCGGCGGAGCCCAAGCGGGTTATGGCAACGGAGCAGGTGGCGGGACAACAGTTCCGGGCGCGGGTGGGGCGTTTGGCGGCAACGGCGGCGCTGGCTCGCAAGGGACTGGGCAGCGGAGCGGCGGCGGCGGCGGCGGCGGCGGGGTCTATGGCGGAGGCGGCGGAGCCAGCGGCTACAGTGCCTCCGGTGGAGCTGGTGGCAATCCAGGAATCGTAGCAACGCCGGGTACTCTTACGATTGGCAGTGGCGTTTCGGTAAGGGGCGGTGCTGGTACATATGGTTCCGCCTACGGCGTTAGTGGAGGCACTGGTGTAGGCAGCGGAAACGCCTGGATCAGTGGCGGCGGCGGCGGCGGCGGCGGCGCCGGTGTGAGTTTTAGCATCTCCAATGCTTCGTTGATCAACGCGGGAATTATTTCTGGTGGCCGGGGCGGCAACGGTACTTACAGCGTTTATACCGGTGGCGGCGGTGGCGGCGGCATGGCTATCAGTGTGTCGGGCACCGGCAATCAGATTTCCAGCACAGGCAATATCGTCGGTGGCGCTGGCGGCAATGCAGGGCCCATTTTCCCGCTGGGGAAGGGCTGGAACAGCGTACAAGGCAACGGCGGCAACGGCGGCGCAGGCATCAGTATTACTGGCGGCAGCAACAGCGTTAACAACTCTGGGAGTATCGCTGGTGGTGCAGGGGGTAGTGGCTCAGTCGCCGGTACCGGCGGCGTTGGCGTCGGGATCTCCGGCAATAACAACACGCTCATCAATAGCGGCACCATCAGCGGCGGCCTGGACGGTAATGGAGCCAATCCGAATTTTGCCGTAGACATCACCGGCGGCAACAACACGCTGGAAGTTCTGAGCGGTGCCACTTTCACCGGCAGCATTATGTCGACGGCCGGTAATGGCAACATCTTGGATCTTGATGGCAGTGTTGATGGCAGCTTCAACACGTCCAACCTCGCCGGTGGTTTTGATAATTACTTGAAGCAAAACACCAGCACCTGGACGCTGACAGGCACTACGACGGCGGTTACCCCGTGGACGATCAACGCCGGCACGCTGGCGATTTCCGATGCTGCTGCACTAGGCGACAGCTCCGGCACACTGACGCTCAGCGGCGGCGCGCTGGAGACCACGGCCGATCTGACCGCTTCGCGCAATGTGGCGCTGGGTGCATCCGGCGGCTCCATCAATGCGGACGCAAACACCACCGCCACGTTCGGCGGCGTAATCAGCGATGCCGTGGGCGGCACGCCCGGCAGCCTGAGCTCGAACGGGGCCGGTACGCTGGTGCTGACGGCGGGCGAAACCTACACCGGCCAGACCACCATCGCTGCCGGCACGTTAGCGTTGAGCGGCAATGGCAGTATCGCCAATTCCAGCGACGTCATCGACAACGGCACGTTTGACATCAGCAACACGAACAACGGTGCATCGATCGTGTCGCTGGGCGGCAGCGGCAATGTCACCCTGGGCACACAGTCGTTGTCGCTGACCAATGCCCACGATGCCTTCTATGGCGTGATCAGCGGCAGTGGCGGCCTCAATGTGGCCGGTTCCCTGGAAATCCTCCTGGGCGACAACACCTATGCCGGCGGGACGACCATCGCCAGCGGCTCGGAGCTGCTGATCGGCGACCAGGGCACCACCGGTTCCATTGCCGGCGACGTGACCAACGACGGCTATCTGCTTTTCGACCGTACTGATGCCGTGACCTATGCGGGCGCGGTCAGCGGCACCGGTGGCCTCTATCAGTATGCTTCGGGTAGCCTCACGCTGACGAGCGTCAGCACGTTTACCGGCAACGCGGTGATCTACGGTGGCACCCTGGCATTGAGCGGCAACGGCAGCATTGCCGAAGCGTATAACGTCGCCGACTACGGCACTTTCGATATCAGCAACACGGCCAACGGCGCGTCGATTTCCTCGCTGGCTGGCAGCGGCAACGTCAACCTCGGTACACAGACGCTGACATTGACCAATGCCGTCGATACATTCAGCGGCGCGATCAGCGGTGGCGGTGGCCTAACACTGTCGGGTGGCACGGAAACCTTGACCGGCGCCAATACCTACACGGGCGATACGACGATCAACGGCGGTACGTTGGCGTTCACCAATGGCGGCACCGTAAACAGCACGGGAAATGTTGTCGACAATGGAACGCTGATCGTTGATGGTGCCGGTTCGGGCATTACCGCGACCGCAGGAGGTACGCCGTTCCTGGTGGGCAGCAGCGGCACCGGCAACCTTACTGTGAGTAATGATGCGTCCGCCAACAGCTTGGGCGAACTCAATATCGGTCAGAGCGCCGGCGACAACGGCTCGGTGACCATTACAAGCGGTGCCAATTTCACCGCGGCTGATAGCACCAATGTCGGTAAAGCCGGCAGCGGTACGCTGACGGTGTCCGGCGGTGGCACATTCGACAGCGCCTTCCTCTCGATTGCCGATCAGAGCGGTTCTAACGGTACAGTGAACGTGACAGGTACCGGTTCATCAGTGACCGTTGCGTCAGGCGGCGCAGTCGTGGTCGGCAACCATGGCGGCAACGGCATGCTGACTATCGCCGACGGTGCTTCGGTGACCAGCGACAGTGTGACGATTGCGGCGGATGCAGGCTCGATCGGTGTGCTGAACATCGGTGCTGCCGCGGGCAGTGCCGCGACGGCCGCGGGCACGCTGGATACGAGCACTGTCACGTTTGGCGCGGGCACTGGCTCCCTGGTGTTCAACCACACCAATACCGGCTATACCTTCGATCCGACGATCAGTGGTAACGGTACCCTCGATGTGCTGGCCGGTACGACAATTCTTACCGCAGACAACACCTACAGCGGTGCTACCACGATCAGCGGCGGCACGCTGGCGTTGAGTGGCAATGGCAGCATCGCCGACTCCAGTATCGTCACGGCCAATGGTGTTTTCGATATCAGCGGCACGACCAACGGCGCATCCATCATGTCGTTGAACGGCAACGGCAACGTCATGCTGGGCACGCAGTCATTGTCCCTGACCAATGCCGACGATACGTTCAACGGTGTGATCGCGGGTAGTGGAGGGTTGGTTATTGCGGCTGGTCAGGAGGTGCTTGACGGCGTCAACACCTACCTCGGTGCAACGACCGTCCAGGGCGGCACGCTGCTGATCGGTGACAGCGCCAATCCAGGTGCGTCGATTGCCAGTGATGCCAGTGTCGAAAGTGGAGCCACGCTGGGTGGCTTTGGCTCGATAGGCGGCAGCGTGGATGTCGCCAGCGGTGCGCATCTTGCGCCGGGCGTTGCCGGCAGCATCGGCACACTGACGGTTAACGGCAACCTGACAGTAGCGCAGGGCGGCATCCTCGATTACGAGTTCGGCGCGCCGGGTGCGGATTTTGGCACGGCTGGCACAGGCGATCTGGTCACTGTCAACGGCAACCTGATGCTCAATGGCGCAATGCTCAACGTCAACGCCGATCCTGACTTCGGCCCGGGTCTGTACCGACTGTTCAACTACAGCGGCACGCTGACCGAAACCAACGGCGGCATCACATTCGGCACTGTTCCAACTGGCGACACGCTCTCGATCCAGACGCTGACGACGGACAAACAGATCAATCTGGTCAACACCGGTGGCGAAACACTCAACATCTGGAACGGCAACGGCCTGGCGTCGCCCACGCAGATGGGCGGCGGTACGGGTACGTGGTCGGTAACCTCGTCAAACTGGACCGACGTCAATGGCGACGTATCGGCGGTGATGAGCCCGCAGCCGGGCATCGCGATCTTCGGCGGCGCCGCAGGCACGGTTACCGTAGACGACAGCGCGGGTGCGGTATCCGCTACCGGCTTGCAGTTCATGACCGATGGCTACGTCATGAACGGCGATGCGTTGACGTTAGTCGTCGATGCCTACGGCAACGCACCAACCATCAACGTAGGTGATGGCACCACGGCTAGCGCCAGCAATATCGCCACGATCGACAATGTGTTGCAGGGCACTGACGGCCTGGTCAAGAACGACTACGGCACGCTGATTCTCAACGGTGCATCCACCATCAGTGGCGCGTCGGCCGTCGAAACAGGCGAGCTGGACCTGGACGGCAATGGCAGCAGCTTCATCGGTGGATTCACTCTGTCTACCGGCACCACGTTGGCGGTTGGCGGCGCAGGTGTCAGCGTCATCGGCATGGGCGGCGCGCACGGCAGCAACGGTGGCAGTTACAAATATGGGCCTGGCGGGAATGGTTCCGCGGGCAGCGTCGGTGGTGTAGCCGTCAACGGTGCCGGTTTCACCTTCAATAACAACGGAGTCATCGCCGGCGGCGCGGGTGGTGCTGGTGGTGCCGGTGGCTATGGCGGTTTTCTCAGCGGCAGTCAGAGTGGTGGTGCCGGTGGTGCGGGCGCCTATGCGGGCGCGGGCGTGAGCGGCAACGGTTTTACCCTGGTCAATACGGGCCAGATCAGTGGCGGTCAGGGTGGTGCTGGCGGCTACGGCGGCCATGGGTCTCTCGGTAAATACAGCAGCACGAATAATCCTGGCGGCGCAGCGGGTGCCTCCGGTTCCGGCGGTGGTGGCGCCAGCGGCATATACGGAACGGGCTTCACGTTGACCAACAACGGTAGCGTCGCCGGTGGTGCCGGTGGTGCCGGCGGTGCGGGCGGCAGCAGCGGCCATGGCGGTGCTGATTCCTCGGGCAATGGTGGCGACGCTCCTTCTGCCACAACTGGTGGCAACGGCGGCAATGGCGGCAGTGGCATTGCCGGCACGAGCTTTACGGCGAACAATGTGGCCACGATTATGGGTGGTGCGGGCGGCGCTGGTGGCAACGGCGGCGTTGGTGGCTATGGCGGCGCCTCATTTTCCACCAATGGTTCCAATACGGGTGGCGCAGGCGGCGCTGGTGGCAATGGTGGCAACGGCGGTTACGGCGGTGCGGGCGTGTCGGGAACCAGCTTCACGCTGACCAATAGCGGCAGTATTCAAGGTGGCGTCGGTGGTAACGGCGGTATTGGTGGCCCCGGTGGCGCCGGTGGCTATTCCAGAAATGGGCAGGCTGGTTCGTCCGGCGCCAACGGTCAGGCCGGCAACGGTGGTCAAGGCGGCGCTGGCGTCAACGGCGCGGGCTTCCAGCTAAACAATACGAGCAGCATCACGGGCGGCAATGGCGGTACGGGCTACGCCGCAGGTGCCGGCGGTGTCGGCGTCGTGTCGACGGGTGGTTCCACCGTGGTCAACAGCGGCGCGATCGCTGGCGGCATGAGCGGGGACGGCGTGGCGCAAGCGGACGCAGTGGATTTCAGCGGTGGCGGCAATACGCTGGAGATTGATGCGGGCTACGCCTTTACCGGCAACGTAGTGAGCAGCAGCGGCACGACCAACGGCGGCGATACGCTCGCTCTGGGCGGCACGACCAATGACAGCTTTAATGTCTCGCAGATCGGTGCCGTCGGCAGCAGCCAGCAGTATCAAGGTTTTGCCAATTTCGCCAAGGTTGGCTTCAGTACCTGGATCTTGACGGGTTCGGGCAATGCCAGTGAAGCGTGGACCATCGTCGATGGCACGTTAACCGCCAACACCACCAGCTTAGTGGGCAATGTGACGTTTGCACCGGGCGCGGGCGATACGGCGGTGGTTGATTTTGATCAAACGCAGAACGGTATTTATGCAGGCGCAGTATCCGGTGATGGCACGCTGGAAAAAACAGGCACTGCTACGCTGACGATGACTGGTGCCAGCACGTATACCGGAGGCACGATAATCAGTGCCGGTACCTTGCAGCTGGGCAACGGCGGAACGACTGGTTCGATCACGGGCGATGTCATCGACAGCGGCACGCTGGCGTCCGATCGTTCCGATGCGGTTACCGTTGGAGGCGTGATCAGTGGCACAGGCAATGTTGCGCAGATCGGTAGTGGCATCACCTCATTGACCGGGGCCAACACCTACACCGGTGGCACCACCATCAGCGCAGGAACCTTGCAGCTGGGCAACGGCGGCACGACCGGCTCGATCGCGGGCAACGTCATCAACAACGGCACGCTGGCCTTTGATCATTCCGACGATGTGAGCTTTGCCGGCGTGATTTCCGGCGCGGGTAGAGTGGCTCAGTCCGGGGCGGGTAGCTTGATGCTGACGGCGACCAACACCTACGCCGGCGGTACGGCCGTCAACGCCGGCACGCTAGTGCTGGGTGGTGCCTCGGAAATCGGCAGCGGCACGCTGGCGATGGCGCAGGGTACGACGTTGGTCGTCGCTAACAGCTTCACGCTGGTCAATGCGATCACACTGTCTGGCGACCCGACCATCAACGTTGGCACCGGCCTGAGCAGCACGCTCAGCGGCGGCATCAGTGATGGCACGCAGGCGGGCGATCTGGTGAAGACCGGCAGCGGTACGCTGGTGTTGACCGGCACCGACACGTATACCGGTGGCACGGAGGCGGCTGCCGGCACGCTGGATGTAGAGGGCAGCCTGACCAGTGTGGTCAGCGTGGACAGTGGTGCGACCCTGGTCGGTACCGGTAGCACCAGCGGGCTGACGGTGTCCGACGGTGGCACGGTAGCTCCGGGCAGTGCTGCCATCGGCACTTTGACGGTGAACGGCAATGCGAGCTTGGCGGCCGGTTCGACGTATCTCCTGGATGCCAACGACACCGGTAGCAGCGATTTGATCCATGCGACTGGGACGGCGGCGCTCGGTGGCGGTTCGGTGGTCGCGGTGTTTGCCGGAAGCAACTGGAATGCGTCGCTCAAATACACGATCCTGACCGCGGACGGTGGTGTGGGCGGTACGTTCGGTTCGGTCAGCAACAACTTCGCGTTCCTCAATCCGACGCTGAGTTACGACGCCAACGATGCATACCTGACGCTGGTGCGTAATGCGGTGACGTTCCCGGCGGTCGGCGTGACGCCGAACGAGATCCATACGGGTGCGGCGATCGAAGCGCTCGGTGCCGGCAACGCGGTGTACAACGCTGTACTGCCGCTGGCGGTCGGTCCGGCACGTGCGGCGTTCGCGGAACTGGCCGGCGATAGTCTGGCCAGCACGCGCACGGCGATCATCGACGACAGCCACTACGTGCGTGATGCGATCAGCAACCACCTGCAAGGTGCGCAGGGCACGGGCGAGACGACTCAGGCCGACGATCAGGGCAGTGTGTGGGCCAGCAACTGGGGCTACGGTGGCAACAACGACAGCGACGGCAATGCGGCCCGTATGGGCGGCAATGGCAGCGGGCTGCTGGTCGGTGCCGATCGCAACCTCGATGCGTGGCGCGTGGGTGCGGTGGCCGGCTCCGGCCAGCTGTCCAACAACACGACCTACGGTTCGGGCGATGCGCACAGTACCGATACGGTGTTTGGTCTGTACACCGGCGTGGACGTGGGCGCCTGGCAGTTCCAGGGTGGGGCGGCGCACAGCTGGTATGAGACACGCAGCCATCGTCAGATCGACGTAACCGGGATAGCGGATCGTGCCACCGCCAGCTACAACAACGGTGTGACGCAGGCGTATGTGGATGGCGGCTACCAGTTCACCTTTGGCCAGGGCAGCCTGACGCCGTTCGCCGATGTGGCGCGGGTGTGGATCCATCAGGGGGCCATCAACGAGGGCAACGGAGCAGCGGCGGCCCTGGATGTGCAGGCCAACGGTACGGCGGTGAACTACGGCACAGTGGGCTTGCGTGGTACTTACAACCCGTCACCGGTGGTGCAACTGCACATGAGTCTGGGCATCCAGCAGGCGTGGGGTGATCTGCGCTCGATCGATCAGCAGACTTTTGCCAACGCCGGTACGGCCAGCTTCACGGTGGCGGGCGTACCGGTGGCCAAAAGCTCGGGTGTGCTGGACTTTGGCCTGCGCATGCAGCTGAGCAAGAGCGTGAGCGTGGATACGAGCTATCACGGTCAGTTCGCCAGCGATGCCAGGGACCAGGGGGCACGCATGGCGCTCAACGTCGCCTTCTAAAAGACGTATGGTCTGAAACGAAAAGCCACCCCGGTGCAAACAGGGGTGGCTTTTTTTATGCGGCGATAGGCTGCGAGGAAACGTGGATGGACCCGATTGGGCTTTTCTTTCCGACGAGTCCGGCATCTGCCCGGCATGCAAATCACAGGTAACTGGCACAGCCCAGTTGATGCTCGAACGATCTCTAATGCTTCGATGTTGTCTTGCGTCGCTAGCGCAGACTGCGTTGGATCACGAGTTCGCCGCTGGCTGTTCTGCCGGTGTGGATGAAACCGAGTTTCGCGAGAATTTTCTGGATAGCTCGACGTTCGAGCTTGCGATTCTCGACGGTGGCGATTAGATGGCCAGGTGCGCCGTTTTCGCGTGCGAGGCCTTTGAAGCCTTCGATCATCTTTTCCATCAAACGAACGTTCAAGCCGACAAGTCGACTGGCCGGACGGATAAATATGCGGACAAATCCGTAGGAGACGCCTTGGTCGTCCAGACGTATCGCCACCGTGCAGGCGCCAGCGATGCTGTCACTTCCCACATTGTGGAGAACGCATGCCACTTCCCATGATCGGCGCCATGCCTCATCCGGATTCGTGAGGGCTCCTTCCTGCAGCCAGAAAGCCACGATTTGCTGCCGCAGCGATTTCGTCGTGTTTCCGAATACCCAACGGACTTCAAAAGCCGAGGGCGGACGAGTTGATGTAACCGACGTTTTGGTCATGAAAGAGTCCTGTCTACGGATGCACTTGCAGTATCAGATGGGCTTCCACTCAGTGCATGAGCGCTGGCACCCTTAGCTATATTTGTCTACGACACTGACTTGATTTTTTCCGGCACCTTTCGCGCGATAAAGAGCGTTGTCCGCCATCGTAATGAGCCCGCTCGGGTCTTCCTGCGAGATATTATCGACGAACCCTAACCCAACGCTGATCGTCACATGACCGATAGGACCAGGTGCGGACAAAGCGAGACTTTCTACCGTCTTGCGCATGTGTTCTGCGACACCTAACGCTCCGTCGAAGGACATGGAAGGCAGCAGCACCGAAAATTCTTCTCCTCCATAACGGGCAACGAGATCTGACGCTCGCGAGACGCAATCGGATAAGGCTTGAGCCACGGCACGAAGGTAGTCATCACCCTTCTGATGCCCATAGGTATCGTTGAGCAATTTGAAGTTATCGATGTCAATCAGCAAGAGCGCAAGGCTGTCGCCGGATCGTTTCGAACGCCGCCATTCTTGAAAAAGGGATTCATCGAATTTCCGGCGATTGGGAATACCCGTCAGAGCGTCGACTCGAGCAAGGTCTTTGAAATGATCGCGTGCTTCGTAAGCACGCACCTGTAAAAGCGTACTGCGCACCCCATAGCCGACGATGGCCAATGCCGCACCAGACATGCCGAGCGTAAAATGAGTTGGTATGACAAAACCCGAAACGACCAGCAACGCCACAGGCATCATCAAGGGGCTACCTGCCCGCACAAAGTGTACAAGGCGCTTTGATCTCGGCGGTGCAGATGTCGACTTCGGAGAGCTGGATGCCAGTACAAACAATGCGAGGAACGGCACATCAATCAAAATATCCGAGATGTCGCCAAAATCGACCTCCGCAGACTGAAAGTGATTGATGTACCCGGCGACGACCAGGTAAATGAAGGCGAATATCGCTAAGGCACGAAAAAAATGACGTTCGTTACCGGCTGAACTGGACAAATACCGGACGGTCGCAAACAGCGCGATAAAAATATTCTCTACATCGAACATGAGTCTCAGACTGATAACACCCTGTTCCGATGCTCCATGCACGGTGGCTACGGAAAAGGTATGCACGAAATACAGATAACCCAGTGCCATGGCGAACAGGCCATCAATGACGTGCATGTTCCGGGCCCGCTCGTCACTGCTGGCAATGGCAAATGTCAAAGGCACGCCGTACAGGATGTAAAACAACATGCTGTCGCCTGGAGTGGAATTGACGTTGGCGAGGAATACCTCTTGATGCATGTTCAACGCCATGCCGCCGGCCCAGAGAAGCATGCCTAGGGACAGGGCGCTCCAGCCCCGTGTGGGCAAATAACCGACCTCTTGGCATCTGACGGCGCACATGGCTGCCGCAAGCACAGGCGCTGCGAGCAAGAATGCAAACGAGACGGCCATCGCTTCTTGGTGAAAGATAACGATGGCTAGGCCATGGCAAAGCACGTAGAGCAGTGCAAAAATTATTGGCACATAAACCTCCTCGCCGATGCTTTACCGCACGATACGTTGGGGTGTTAAAGCTTTACAAGCGCTTCACAGCCACCGCGCCACACCACCATGGCGAGAGCAGGTCCCGCGATGATTCTCGCTAAAGCTGTAGCTCGCGTCGCGGCATTGTGCGGTGGCGCCGGCAGGCACTGCTCCAGACAACGTATGCGCGGGACGATGCACCGAGTCGCCCTCGCGGTTGACGTAGCTTCCTTGCTCGATGAGCGCGGTCGGGTCAGTTGTGACGCCCTGCGCGCCTTGTTGCGGCTGCTGTTGCGCGTCACTTGGAGCAACTAAGACGCCGTTTAGGACCAGCGCGAAGAGGCATAGACAGGCTGACAGGCCAATATGCTTGAACATTCCCTATCCTCCGTTTCGTTTAGACGAGGGACCTGATGCAAGAGGGTTGCCAAGGTGTCTTTGATCGCGGCGACTGCCGACCTTGGCGATGTCCGCGGCAACTCCAGAGCCACTAAACGGTAGTTCTCGTTCTGAGTTAGAAACGGAACTGCTGCCAGGAACCCGCCAAGGACATAGAGCGTTTGCTCATCGGGCTATTCGATACCCACAGATTTACCCGCACACGCCCAGCAGCCTATGCGGTTAGCTGGCGGAAAGTCCGACAACGAACCATCGCCCCGTCTACACCACACCGTCATGGCCGCCGATACCTAGCGCTAGGACAACAGATCATCTTGATGACGCCCGGTGAGTCTGGCCCGATCCGACAGGTGTACGGCAATAGCCGACGCTGCAATGTCAGGTGGAACCGACGACTGGGGTGTTTTCTTGGCGAACAAAATGCCTAGAAATTTTCGGCGAGATTGCGGCGGGCTCGATAACCGTTGGTTCGGCCGGTGCCCGTCATTGGTCGCGTGGTTGCCGCAGAGCATTTCGTGCGGCAGACTCGCTGCGGTCATGTGAGAACCACTGCCAACTTTTCGGAAACACGAATGCGCGATTTAGCAATCAAACAAACGTTATTTCTGCCGTTCGGAGTCATGGTAACGCTAATGCTGGTCGGCTTCGCCGTACCCGGTTATTCGTCGATATCTCAGCAGCTAAGCGAGCTCGGCCTTCTCGGAGGATACCCACTGGCGCTGGAGAGCGTTTCGGCCATCATCGTCGGCACATCAATCATCGCATTCAGCGCGGCTCTGGTACGGCATCCGTCGGGACGTTTTTCCTTCACGATTTTGACGTCCATGTTATTCGGCATCAGCATGTTGTGTAACGGAATTTTTTCGATGGGAAGTCCGCTTCACGGCCTGTACGGTATTGGATTTTTCTCCATTTTAACGCCGGTTCTATTTGTCGCGGAACTTAACACCACTGGACTGGCTAGCAACATTTCTGTTGCATCCAGATTCGCTGCGGTCGCTATCCTCTTCTATCTTTGGCTCACCGTCACCGGCTTCGATCCAAAGGGCTTTCATGGCCTGACCCAGAGAGTGGCGATTATTCCCATGATTGGTTGGTACTCGTATGCCTCCTATGTGCTTCAGATCAAGAAGCCGACCCGAGCGCTCGCACCTTGATACGGATCAGGGGATTGCGCTTGGATTCTTGCAGGCAATTACGGGTGTATAACCGGACCAGGGGTCCGTCTATTAGGTAGCTAGGTACTGCAATGAAACGCATAGCTACCGTATTTCTTTCATGTTCTCCGTGACCGTGTCCACGCGCCGACCAATTTGGTGAGGTTACCTTCTAACGCCACTGCTCCTGCCAGCTGTGCTTTTGATTTTTCGGTGCCTTACGACGCGCTCGTGGGAAACCGCCATGACAAAATGCCATGGGCAGGTACCTTGTTTTTTACCTATCTCATTGGCGTGCCAGTCGGATATATCGGGATGGCTGTGTTGGGTTGGCCACTCGTGGCTAATTTGCGCCGCGTCAATCGACTCACGGTAGGGGCCGTCTGCATAGTGGCGGCGATTATCGGTGCGCTCACCTTCATGGCCTTGTCGATCGCGCTGACGGGGAAAGTCCACGTTTCCTGGCATGGCCGCTTAGATCAAGCCGGATTGGGACTTTGGATGGGGTTGCTTGCCGGACTGATTTTTTGTGGGATCACGGGTGTGCCGCTTCGACGTCATCGCTAACTTATAAATTTTTATAGCGCATTAGCATTTCGCGTGATCGATAGATTAAACGTCGAATGCCCGTGTGTTGCGCAGCAATTTGCGAACGCGCGACCACACACGGCGAAGAATGAGTAGGCGGGAACCCAAGTTCACACATGCTCAAGTTTCGATCAGGTTGATCGTGTGGAATGCAATGCGTTCGTTTTCCTGAGAAGGGAGCCCCACCATTTTGCGTGGCGAGCCCAGTGACGACTCGATCATTTGGACGATGCGCTCTCGCACGGCGGTAGCGTGCTCACCCACAGCACCGGTGAACACCAGTAGGTCGATGCCGCCGAGCACGATGCACATCCCTGCAATCTGCTTGGCGATAGAATGTACAAACATGTCCAGTGCGAGCTTTGCATAGGCGTCGCCACGTAGATAAAACAGTATGCCTAGATCGAGATTGCTGGGTCGGTGACTCATAATGGCTCCGCCCATAGGCGTAAGGCCCATGGAAGTGTCCACCGAATGTCCGTTCGCGATTGCTGTGACGCTAGAGCCGCCGCCTAGATGTGCTACCACTAATCTTCTCACCGGCTGCTTTTCAAGTTGTTTTAGGACCGACTCACAAGACAAGCCGTGAAAACCAAAGCGACGCAGGCCGATATCTCGGATCTGCTTCGGGAGCGGAAGGGTTGCAGCGACAAGGGGTAGGCCCTTGTGAAAGATCGTGTCAAGGCAGCCGACTTGCGGGATATCGGGAAAGCTATCTAAGCCTTTCATCGATCAGTTCAAGCGATGGAGGCAGGTGCAGTGGCGCAAACGGCATCGCGCGTCTAAGTGATGCAATGACATCTGGCGATAACTTGAGGTGATCGCAGATCGTCAGGCCTCCATGCACGAGGCGATGCCCAACGGCGACGATCTGACCTTCTGACGCGGCGAGGTCAGACCGCCTTTACTTCACCGCCATCCATACGCAACGCCCGTACTAGGAAGTTGTCATGTCTACCTTTCGATTTTCGGTTTCCCTCACAGACGAAACTCATTCGAATATTGAAGTAAGCGTTGAACAGGCTGGGGAGTCGTCCGTCGCCTTCTCGGTGTCAGTTCCCGAGGGGAGCTTGATGGCGACTAACGCAGGCAATTCAAAAACGCGCGCAATAAACAGGTGTGAGAGAGCAGATTGATCAAGCGGTAAGTTGTGTTATCGCTTGCAGTAAATCCTCAGATCCATACGGCTTTAGGATCGTGCGCGTATGCTTTTCTGATGGTATACGATCATCGTCGAAGCGTCCGGTCGCGAACAGCACCGGTAGCTCAGGGGTACGTTGTCTAATGGCTTTCGCCAATTCAACCCCGGAGCCGTCGGGGAGCCCGACATCTGTGACCAGAACGTCGTATATTTTCTCGTTATATATGGTGAGTGCTTGTTGGGCAGTGGCGGCCTCCGTGACGTCATGACCCTTGATCTGCAACATTTCAACCACGGTCACGCGAATGAGTTCGTCGTCTTCGCACAAGAGTATGCGCAACGGTTTCGAAGGCGTTTGCGTAGTCGCTGCCTTAGGTCGCGACGGAGCGGGAGACATCGGGGCGAACGTTCCGGTGGAAGGCCGCGACGAAAGCACAGCGCGTACTTTTCTCGCGAGCGCTTCATTTGAATAGGGCTTGCTGATTAGTTCAACACCCTCGTCAAGTCGACCACCATGGACAATAGCGTTTTCAGTGTAGCCAGACGTAAAGAGAACGGCGAGCCCGGGCAAAAGGACACGCGCCTTTTTGGCGAGCTCTGGACTGCGTATCGCCCCGGGCATGACCACATCCGTAAACAGCAAGTCGACGCCGATGCCGCTTTCCAAGATACACAGCGCGCTCTGCGCATCTTTAGACTGTAGCACGTGATAACCGAGGGCCGTCAGCATGGTCACGACGATATCGCGTACCGAGTCGTCATCTTCTGCCACCAAAATGGTTTCGCTACCTCCTTGAATCGGGCCTTTTTCTTGGTCAGGCGAGCTATCTTCGGCGCGAGTCGTGCGAGGTAAGTACAACTTAAATGTCGTGCCGTGCCCGATTTCACTATAGATTTTGATATGGCCATCCGACTGCTTCACAAAGCCGTAGACCATGGATAGCCCTAATCCAGTGCCGTGCCCTTCGGGTTTAGTAGTGAAAAAGGGCTCGAAGACTTTTTCAATTATTTCCGGCGCCATGCCGCATCCGGTATCTGTCACAGCAACTAATACATATTGTCCCGGCGTAACGTCAGGGTGCACGCGCGCGTAATCGTCATCAAGCCAAGCGTTTCCGGCCTCTATTGTGAGGCGGCCCTGACCGCTCATCGCGTCGCGCGCGTTGATGGCGAGATTGAGCAACGCATTTTCCAGATTTCCCGGATCGATGAGGATGTTCCAAAGTCCACCGGAAACTACCGTCTCCAGCTCGACTGCTTCACCCAGCGTTCGACGCAACAGGTCGTCCATATTGCGAATCAGACGTGCTGGGTTTGTCACGCGTGGTGCAAGCGGCTGACGGCGGCCAAAGGAAAGTAGCTGAGAAGCGAGTTTGGCTCCACGTGTTACGCCTGCCATTGCATTGTCAAGACGGCGTAAAGCCTGTGGGTTGTCGTCAACGTTACTGGCCAGCAGCTGGAGATTGCCGCTGACGACTTGAAGTAGATTGTTGAAATCGTGCGCCACACCGCCCGTTAAATTGCCAATTGCCTCCATTTTTTGGCTTTGCCTAAGGGCGTTTTGAGTCTTCATCAAGTCAGCGGTCCGTTCTTGTACCCGCTGTTCAAGCGATGCCGCAAGCGCCGCGATTGCTTCTTCGGCGATTTTTTGATCATGAATGTCCGCGTTGTTTCCGATCCAACGTTCAACGCTCCCACTATCACTTAGCACGGGTAACGCGCGGGTGCTGTACCAGCGGTAGGCTCCGTCATGGCGACGCAATCTAAATTCAGACTGATAAGAAGATCCCGAGGTCAACGAAGCGTTCCAAGCGGTGATTGCTCCCTCCAGATCTTCGGGGTGAACCATGGCGGTCCACTGCTCCCTGTCTAGGGCCCCTTGATCAACTTGAAAGTATTCGTAAACGCGGTTGTTGAACCAGTCGAGTTGACCCGCACTGTCCGCTGTCCAGACCTGATTGGGCATGGATTGAGCCAGTAGCCGAAATCGAACTTCGCTTTCTCGTAAAGCTTCCTCAGCGGCCTTACGTCCAGAAATATCAACAAAAAGTACGGCAAAGCGGTCCGCATCTACGCGTCTAGCGCGAGCCTCGAACCACCGGTTCTGCAGCGCAGGAACGTTCATTTCGAATTGAATAGGCTTGCCCGTATTGACTACTTCGGCATAGGTTTCAATAACAGACGTATGTAATGTGGGCACCAACTCGAGTATGGAGTGGCCAGCGGCGGTTGATGCGTCCAGGCCCGTCTGCGTGCCAAAAGCCGGATTGATTTCTAGCAGCTGAAAATCAAACATACGACCGCCTTCGTCACGTATGGCATAGCCGACAAAGAAACCCTCCTGCATCTGTTCAAACAGCTCTCGCCAACGAAACTCACTGCGTGCGATGGCCTCTTCGGCGGCCTTACGTTCAGTGATGTCCATGGCGATACCGATATAGCGCTGACGATCTGAGGCGGCCAGCGTCACCGCTTCGCCTCGCCGCGCAATCCAGCGAATGTCGCCAGTCTCTGAATCGACCCGTCGGAATTCGGCGTAACTGATGGGATTGGGCGATCCATATCGGCTGGGTCCTAAAAGATGCCGATCGTCTGGATGAATCAGGCTGACGAGTAACGATTCAGTCACTTCAATATCCGGTGCGATTTGCCAGATTCTCCGATATTGGTCCGACACGTCCAATTGGCCAGTGTCTGGGTACCACTCGAACGTCCCAACGCCTCCCACTTCCTGCGCAAACCGAAGTTTTCGCTCCGCCAGTACCCTGTCTGTTGTATCTCGAACGATGGCCATAACGCCGGCCGGTACACCGGCCTCGTCAACGACTGGACTGTAGTCAAGTGACAACCACGCGTCTGCTGGTTCGCCTCTTCGGGATAAAACCAAATGCTGATCAACATACGAAAGCGTGCCGCCGGCCAGCCCGGTCCTCAACACGTGCGCATTAAAGTCGGCCACCTCTACCCAGCCTTCCAACACCCTCGAGCCCAAAAGTGCGGGATGGCGTTGCCCTGCAAACTCCTGGTAGGCGTCGTTGTAAATCATGATCCCTTCTGTCCCCCAAAGAAGCGTCATTGGGACATTGCAGTGCAACATGAAGGACGTGATGCTTTTAAGCTCAGTTGACCATTCAGCGATTGGTCCGAGAGGGGTGGTCAACCAGTCAAAAGATCTGATCAGCACCGCCATCCCGTTGTCGTTACCGAGAAAGGCTAGGGGATCAATTTTGGGGGTGCTGGTCATACGTTGGTTATCCAAAGGGTCGCGCTGTGTAGACCAGGGGCCTTGTCGGCGAATTCTGCACGAGACACAAAGTTTCTGCCTCGCTTTACGAAAACTATCGTGAGGATGGCTAAACGATGCACTATCCCAACCAAAAGATCATCACTCCCAAAGCAGGGAGCTAGCCACCGATCGGGAGGCATTCCCACGTCTACAACGTCTTCACAAACGCGAGCCTAACCTCGCCGCCACTCTTCGCCCAGGGCGCCGGTTTTGAGGCTTTTTGAAATTCCTTTTGATGCTGAACCATCTGGGGACTGGGTTGTTCCGGTTCTTTGGGATGGCGAAAAACGGGGATGGCGAAAAACGATTTGCGTCACGCGAAAAAGCTTTAGCATTCGCACTACTGTTGGCGAATGAACGCCGAGAGCGAGTGTAGTGGTCTAATGCCCGCAATTCTTTATGTGAGCGAATTTTTCCCCGCGAAAGCTGTCTTGCATGGCCGCTACGATGCGAGATGCCAAGGTAAGCGGGGAGGGACCTAGGCCAATACTGCTGCATGGTCACGCTAAGACACACGTGATATTAGATCGCGTGGCCGAGTGGATGCTGAGCAGGTGATTAGGGAGCGTTACCCGCATCCAACTTAATGACGTACAGAGTGACTACAACGCCAATTTGGATCTGAAACTTCACGGTCCCTCGGCGTTTGTAAAATTCCGCTTCTGATCCTTCGGCTCTGTGCGACATCAACCTTGCAGAACTTGATCCGGTTCCTAGCATTCTGGAATGATCTCGCCGAGTGCGAGTGCGAGTGCGAGTGCGAGTGCGGTGTGTATACACGCATGTGGATACACACATGCGCAATACCAAATGAGAGTGCAGCATGTTGATTTTGAGTTGTTCGCGACTGGCTTGATATCTGGTATTCGGTTAAAATCGAGTTCGCCTGTCAGCGTTTCCCGATTTCTATTTAAAGGTCGCCATCGCCAGGTCGTTAGCGTTCGCATTGAAATGGTCGGGAACACCGCGCTCTTGGGCTCAGCGCGCCACCATTTCAAATTTTGCTGGTCGTGATTACCCCATTCTTCGGAGAGTGGCAGCGGTCACGAACCAAACTAGGCTCTTTGATTCGCCGCCACGACCCTTCCAAGGCCTTGTTCTCGGGCATTATCAAATTGCCTTGCTCGTCCCAAAGAGCATGATCGTCGTTGTAAACCAACCAAGCGAGCCAGCAGGCTTCGCATCCGCATGATCCCCTGCAGTCGGGCTCTAAACATGATGCCTCACAGGTGCAGGGTAGCGCTTCAGCATCTCCAGAATGGCGCGGAATGACAGGGAGGTAGCCCTTTGTAGTGGGCCAGCGTGCTTTGCCGTGTTCGGTGGGCTGCTTCATTATTTCGAGCCTCATTTGGCTTTTGCTCGGCACGAGCATTTCTTGAGGAACGCTAATGAGAGGACTGTCGGTTAGCAGTGAATACGAGGAAGGTCAGAGTTATTCCCTCTCAACACAGTGTGCTCTTCTCACAGACGGTTCACGTCGAACTCCCTTAACTCGCAACGTCTACCTTACGGAGATCGATCATGGCGCGTCCCATTTGGACTGGCACTCTCTCTTTTGGTCTCTTGAACGTGCCGGTCTCCCTTATGACTGGATCTCGGAGCGTTGACCTCCATTTTCGTATGCTCGATAGCCGCAGCAAGACGCCTATCCGCTATGAGCGAGTCAATGCCGAGACGGGGGACGAGGTGCCTTGGAAGGACATCGTCAAAGCCTTCGAATACAAGAAGGGCAGCTATGTCGTGTTGGAAAAGAAGGATCTTAAATCCGCTGCTTCTGAAGGCCGAGAAGCCGTGGAGGTCGAAGCCTTTGTGGACGCCGCTTCGATTGGTCCCGAGTATTACGAAAAGCCTTACATTCTCGTGCCGGGTAAGAAGGCCGAGAAAGGCTATGTGTTGCTGCGTGAAACACTGAAGCGAACCGGAAAAATAGGCATCGCTCGCGTTGTCATTCGCACGCGAGAATATCTATCTGCTGTTATGCCCAAAGACAAGGCACTTATCCTAATGATCTTGCGTTTTCCACAAGAGTTGGTTGATGTGTCGGAATACAAGATTCCCGAAGGTGCGATATCCCACTATCGGATCGCGCCCAAGGAACTCGACATGGCCGAAAAGTTGATTGACTCCATGTCGGGTGAATGGAAGCCAGGTGACTTCCGCGACGAATTTCGTGAGCGACTGCAGAAAGTGATTGAGAAACGCATGAAATCGAAAGGCCTGGTCACACCGGCTAAGGACGACGAGAGCGACGATGCTCCGGTGGGCACCTCCACCAATGTGGTGGATTTCATGGCGCTTTTGGAAAAGAGCCTCGCGTCGAATAAACGAACGCCAGCGAAGAAAGCAGCGACAAGCGGCGCCAAATCCACCACAAAGAAGACCGCTAAAAAAACCGCTCCGGCTAAAAAGGCGGCAAAAAAGGCAGTCAGAAAGGTGGTGAGAAAAGCAGGATAAAGCGACGTTTCAAGCTTTACGCGTACGTCCCAGCTTTTCCATCACCTCAGATAAGTCCTGCTTGATCGTGGTCAATTCTTTCCACGGATCGGCGCGCAGGCTAGCCAGACGCGCGGGAAGGTTTTTGATCGTGAAGGCGTCACCGCTTTTCACTTTGCCCAGTTCCGCCCACCGCAGCGGCGTCGCTACGGGCGCGCGGGGGCGCGCGCGAAGTGAATACGATGCCACGCTCGTGGCCCCTCGGCCGTTGCGCAGGTAATCCACGTAGATTTTTCCGCCACGTTTGGCTTTGGTGGCGGTGGCCACAAATTCCAGCGGATGAGCGTTCGCGAGCGTGTTGGCAAATGCCTCGGCAAAAGCGCGCGCGATGTCCCAAGCGCAGCTGGGTTTCAACGGGACCACGACGTGCAGGCCTTTGCCGCCGGTGGTGCGGACCAGCGATTCCAAACCCATTTGAGCGAGGAGCTTGCGCACCAGTCGCGCGGCGGCGACCACACGCGTCCATGACACATGGGGTCCAGGATCGAGGTCGAACACGATGCGGTCGGCGTGGTCGGCGTCGGCCACCAGGCTTCCCCATGGATGAAACTCCAAAGCACCAAATTGGACCAGCTCGATCACGGATGTGGCGTTTTCCGGATAAATGTAAACCGCCTGCGTGCCGCTTTCTTCTTTGAGCTTGGCGGTACCCACGTGGTGTAAGCCTTGAATCAGATGTTTCTGAAAAAAGCACGCCTTGGCCGTGCCCTCGGGACAGCGGATGACCGAGGTGGGCCGATTGATGACACCGGGCAAAAACCAATCCATGACTTTGGTGTAGTAGTCGGCGACGTCCTGCTTCGTGATGCCTTCATCGGCGTAGGCCACTCGATCAGGATGGGTAATCGTGATGACATCCGACGCTGCCGCTTTCGCGCTTTTCGAGGAGCGGCTTGGTGATTTCTTGGCCGGTGCACTGCGATCGGAGTTGCTTAGATCAGAAAGGGTTTTGTCCGTGCGCAGCGTTTTGAGGCTTGGCTGTCGAAGCAGGTGGTGGTTGCCCAAGCCACGGTAGAACACTTCGGCCACCGCGGTCGGCTTGATCCACAGCGCGCCCCTCAGTAGCGGGTCGATGGTGCTGAGCGGCATGGGTGGTTTCTTGGAACCCTTCGCGGCGAGTGTCTTGGCCAGATCCCCCAACTGAGCTTGCGTGAAGCCAGTGCCAACACGGCCCACATACACCCACGCGTGTTTTGCTTTTGGATCAGGTTTCGCTAAGAGGAGCGACCCGAAGCCTGTGCGGCTGCCTTTCGGTGGGGTGTAACCGACAACGGCGAATTCATCACTTTCCAGTCGTTTGATTTTTAGCCAATCGTCGCCTCGACCAGTGTGATAACCCGCATCTGCGCGCTTGGAGATGATGCCCTCCAGTTTCTGCTCGTTGGCCATCTCAAAGGCCGCCTCGCCATTGCCCACGCTATGGCTGCTGAAGGTCAGTGGGTGCGGCGCGCGTGTCAGCATGCGTTCCAGCAATCCCTTTCGATCGATCAAGGGCACATTTGTCAAATCAAAACCTTCGAAGGCGGGCAGGTCGAAGATCATGTAAGCCAATGGCCGTTGCGCATCGCCTGAAAGCGTTTTTTGTAATCCGTTAAAATCGCTATGACCTTTACTATCCAGCGCGATCAGCTCACCGTCCAGCCGCGCTGAAGACAAGCCTAGCCCCTCGATGGCCTGGACAACGTCAGGAAGCTTGTCATTCCAAGGTAGGCCATTGCGTGACCAAAGATAAACTTTCCCGTCGGCAATGGTGGTGAGGATGCGGTAACCATCCCATTTGACTTCGTGGATCCATTCTTTTCCGGTGGGAGGATGCTCGCGCAGCTTTGCTAGCTGGGGTTTGAAGAAGTCTGACGTGGGCCGCCTCTTGGCCGCCCCTTCGAGCCCAGCCGCTAACTTGGCAAGCATGGAACGTCCCACTGCCTTCGGCTTCGGCGTCGTCTTTTTTTGGGAGATCACTTTCTTCGCCGCGGCCTTCGTCGGCGGCGTTTTCGCCGCCTTGCGGGTGCTCGCTTTCATGGTCGCATCCAAAAGGTCGTTAGCTTCGACGTCTCCGGCAAAGGCATCTTTCGCTTTGATCAGGAACCACGCGGGCTGACGTTCTTTGCGGCCACTGCGGACCAAGTGCCAGCGTCCTTTGAGGCGTTTGCCGAACAGTTCGAATTCAAGGTGGCCTTTTTGCAATTGGGCCTCTGGATCACCCTGCGTTGCCCATACCCCTTTGTCGAACTGATCGACATGACCCTTGCCGTAGCCTTCGTCAATATCACCTCGAAAATCCGCATACGACACGGGGTGATCTTCCACCTCGACGGCAAGACGCTTGACGGCCGGATCGAAGCTGGGGCCTTTTGGCACAGCCCAACTCTTCAACGTGTTGCCCACTTGCAGCCGAAAGTCAAAATGACGACTACTGGCGTGATGGAGTTGGACAACAAAGATGGCACGACTTGTTATTCCCTTGGATCCGTCAGCGTTGGGCTCCGAGGTTTTCGTGAAATCGCGCTTGCGTTGATAGTCGTGAAGACTCACGTGTTGTCCGCTGTTTCCACCGCGCGCGGCCTCATCGGTATGCGTTCGGTCACCGCCGGCGCATCGGGGAGCGTGGGATGGGTTCGATCCAACGTGATGTTTTTGGACGCGCGCACATAGCGATTGGCATACGTCCAGATTTCACCGGTTTCCGTGATCAGCACAACCCAGTAAAGATCAGATTCGGGGCCGTAATCGATCATCACATGGGCAAATCCTTCGCCCTTGGGAGTGTTCATCGGAATGGGTGGGTTGAGTTGAATCATGGGTGGCCTCCGGCGGCGATAGATAAAATGCAGCCGTCGCTGTGAAAGGCTTGAGAACCCTCAGGTGTACCGTGCCCCCGGCATTTCCGCGCTTCCCATATTTCATCGTATGCGTGGCACTTCACGCCCTTGTCTCACGGGAGCGACGCGGCTTTCATTTCTGCTAGTCGACTATTCCTCCAATACTTGTTGCGCTTGCTGGGGAAAGTCTTTGGGCTTCCCATATCTCGTCTGATACGCCCGGCTCTTAAGCAAGTGCTCAGGTCAGTAATTCCTGGATCGCGCGGACCAGCTTTGATCCTATTTTTACTGCTGAGCTCGTTAACGTCATGTGGAGAAGTCCATGAACCAACCCGAAGATTCAAAGCCCGACGATGATAAGAAAAAAGAATCGGCCGACAAATCCCGCATCCCATCCAAGCCGGAAGATACCAATGCCAGCGGCGATGCGCTCAACGGAACAGGTGAAGACAATCACCACGAAAAGTAGTCCCGTTCAATGGCTCGAGCCATCGGCAAACTCCGGAGATGATCATGGCAGCGACAAAAAAGACTGGCTCAAAAACGGCTCGCCTGCAACGCCGTATTCAGAGCGCAACCGATGCAAAAGACGCCGCTAGGAGTGCGCGGAAAAATGCGCACAAACCGGCGCAGGCCGGTGAAAAAAAGTATCCGACCAATCCGCTACCCAAGAACCATCTGCGGAAACCTGGACTGGAAGCTGATCTTGCTCTCGCGCCGCAGTTTGAGGCGTCCACCTATCATGGCAGCGGTAAGTTGGACGGACGTGTTGCTATTATTACTGGTGGTGATTCCGGGATTGGACGCGCCGTTGCCGTGCTGTTTGCGCGCGAAGGTGCCGATGTCGCCATCGTGTATTTGAACGAACACAAGGACGCTCGCGAGACGCGGGATCACGTCGAAGCGGAAGGTCGCCGATGCCTATTGATTGACGGTGACGTTCGGGATTTCAGTTTCTGCAAGAAGGCCGTCGCAAAGACGATCAAGAAATTCGGCAGATTATCGATTCTGGTCAATAACGCGGCTTTTCAGGAACACGCAGACAAGCTGGAAGATATCACCGAAAAGCATTTCGAACTCACGTTGAGAACAAATCTGTTCGGCTACTTTCATATGGCCAAGGCATCGCTTCCGCATCTGACCAGCGGCGACTGCATTATCAACACCGGTTCCGAGACGGGACTTTTTGGAAATGAAAACCTACTCGATTACTCGATGACGAAAGGTGGCATCCACGCCTTCACCAAAGCGCTTGCAAGAAATCTCGTCGCCAAAGGCATTCGCGTGAATGCGGTGGCACCGGGACCTGTGTGGACACCGCTCAACCCCGCCGATCAATCCGCCAAGAAGATCAAGGATTTTGGCAAATCGAGCTCGATGGGCCGCCCGGCACAGCCAGAAGAAGTGGCGCCGGCGTATGTCTTTCTCGCTGCGCCGTCCTGCTCCAGCTACATATCCGGAGCCATACTTCCTGTAATGGGTGGCCCCTCCAACTGAGCTAACAGATTTCGTTCCTGCTACTTGCGGCTATCGACGCCGTTGGATACACGGAACGCCAAGCTGATCCGCGGCATGGCGGCATCGCGCTCTTTCGGTATGCCGTGGTCGAAATGCAGCTGACTCGTCCATGACATCACCAGAAGACTCCCTGATTCCAGATCAATATTTAGACGTCGATGCGGCGATTTTTTCTGGCGAATGACCATCCGGCGTGTGGCGCCCAGTGAGAGCAGTGCGATGGGTTGGCCCGCTCGCAGAAATTGCAGCTTGTCGTTGTGCGGGGCCACGCTATCGAGGTTATTCCGATACAGATTCAGCCCGACACTATCGAAGGGTATAGTAAGAAAGTCGGATACAAGGCTGAAAGCCTCGCGTAGTGGCGGGGACAAGTCCTCGGCCAACGCAAAATGGGCATGAAGTCTTGGCACGTCGACCTCTCGGTCATACATCTGCCGGCGCTCGGCTTGCCATGCCGTGTGCTCATGGAAATGCGTAAACCAACGAATAGCCTTGTCTGACGTCAGAACGTTCGGGTAATAGCAGACTTCACCCTCGGCGCTCTTTAACAGAGTCAGGGAATCGGTGATAAATAGGGAAGGTTGAAGCATGGACATATCCTGCGCGGTGTATGTATCAACACTTGAGACCACAGGTGCGGCGCGTTATCGCCGCGTCGCACAGTCTGCTAAATACCAGTGATGCACAGGTTCGGGCACTAGATCCTTGCTGTCGATACCAACCGCTTCCATCGCATCGAGTGCGTTACGAAGGCTATTGGCGTAAGTTGAATCTCGCGCCAGCGAGTGCTGGTTTTGATATTGCCATTCGATAATCTGATACATGCGGTCTGACCAGGCAAAGAGCAAATCGGCTCGTTCCAACAATTGACCGCGAAGCCAGTCGCGTAACGGTGAATGGACAGGATGGCCGTATCGTTCGGCCAGCCGCTCGGCGACTACAGCAACAGAGTCGCCCACGCCACGGAACCACTCGGTGTGGCCGCCAGCCTGTGCATTGATAGCCAATGGCGCGGGCGCTTGATGTTCCGGCCACCGCTCGATGAAAAGCCGCTCAAGGCGGCGCGCTTCTTTTAGGCGATCGGTTTCGATCAACAGACTTTCGTCGAGATCGAAGAACGAATAGAACCTCGGGTGCAGCGTATGGAATCGCTTTATAGGATCGTGTGAAAAGCCGACCTTCAAGAGATCTTCCCCTTGGCATCGAAGCACATATGTAAATGTGCGTCCTTGATGCGCCCGTTTGGGAAAAGTGAAAAAGTTCTCTTGCACACGTTCCGACGTCATTGCCCTGAATTCAACTTGTCAGTCATTGAGCCAATATCATGATTTTTCAATAACGACGAATGAGATCGTCCGCGGCTTCGAGTTCGGGGTCTGGACGCTTTCGGCCTGGACATCTTTGGTGCCGTGACAGGGAAGTGCTTGCATGGCGTTTCCTCCAGGAATGGAGTTTACCTTGCAAGATTTTCGGTCAATCCAGAGTGATAGCGGGGCGTCACTCAAAGCTCACTTTTTGTAGTGCATCGTTCGCCGAATTCTCTGGGGGTGCTATGAACGCAACGTCTGAGGACGCGACGGCGTCCGGCGAGCCGGTTAACGGTGGCAGCGACTCGAGCGATAAGTTTATTTGGCTACGCCGATTGAGTGGGGGATTGGTCACCGGCGCGGCCGACGACGATCCAAGTGGGGTGGCGACCTATTCTCAGGTCGGCGCCAAATTTGGTTACGCGACGCTATGGACGATGTTCCTAACACTTCCGCTGATGATTGCCATCCAGATCGTTAGCGCGCGCATTGGCAGGGTGACCGGTAAGGGTCTGGGCGCCAACATGCGCGTCTACTACCCAAGCTGGCTCGTCAGCAGTTTAGTAATCATGCTTCTTGCGGCTAATGTCATCAACATTGGTGCGGACATTGGTGCGATGGGATCAGCGCTTCAGCTGCTGATTGGTGGTCCTTCCATTGCCTACGCCCTAGGTTTCGGGTTGCTTTCGACGTTGCTGCAAGTGTTCATTCCATTTTCGAAATACTCCCCATTTTTAAAAGTCCTGACGTTGTCTCTGTTCGCTTACGTCGCGACGGTTTTTGTGGCAAAGGTGCCGTGGGGCGAGGCCATCAAGGGCACGGTGGTGCCTTCGTTTCAGTGGAACGCCAACTATGCCACGGCGATCGTCGCGATACTGGGTACCACCATCAGTCCCTACCTGTTCTGCTGGCAAGCGAACCAGGAAGTGGAAGAACTCAAGAGTGAGGGACCCCGACGCGCGCTAGTAAATAAGCCCTCTCAAGGATCTGACGCGCTTCGACGTATTAATGCCGACACCATCATCGGCATGACGTTTTCTAATCTCGTCGCGTTTTTCATCATCTTGACGGCTGCCGCCGTCCTGCATGCGCACGGAAAAACCGAAATTCATTCTTCCGCGGAAGCGGCTTCGGCGCTCGAACCCATTGCAGGTCGGTTTGCATTCTGGCTCTTTGCGGGCGGTATTGTTGGAACTGGCATGTTGGCAGTGCCTGTCCTGGCCGGGGCCACGGCTTATGCATGCGCAGGCGCGTGGCACCAGCCCAATGGATTGGAGAGAAAGCCGAAGAAGGCCAAGTTTTTTTACGGCATTCTGATCGGCTCAATGATCGTCGGCGCGGGCCTTAACCTCACTCCGGTCGACCCGTTCAAAGCGCTGTATTGGAGTGCCATCATTAACGGCGTGGCGGCAGTCCCCATGATGGTTGTCATCATGCTGCTCGCCCAAAAGCGCGATCTGATGAAGGATTTCGCCATTAAAGGTTGGATCAAGTGGTTGGCATGGCTCGCGACGCTCGTCATGGGCGTGGCTGCCATCGTCATGTTCTGCACGCTGGGAAGTTCGTAGCTATCGGCTAGGGGAGACAGGCGGTCTTAAAGATCAGTTTAGCCGTGAGCCACCGAATCAATATTCGAGGTGAGCGCGCAACCCGACAAAACGCGCCGGACCGCGATCGTGGTTGTAGCCTGGGTTGTGGATGAGCTGGATGTCAGCTGTGAGGGATGCGAACTTGGTTACAGCAAGGTCGTAATACGCCTCATCAATTTGCTCGGTGGCGTAGGTGAGACCGCCGTCCCCAAGCGTAAAACCAACGCCGCCCGCCTGAAGATAGGCGCGGTGAT
>Ga0302309_10000458_pt1 | contig 46982 bp, 39 predicted proteins | sample III_Palsa_N1_1_FD_200453 | JGI IMG/M metagenome (GOLD analysis project Ga0302309, IMG submission 200453) | Peat permafrost microbial communities from Stordalen Mire near Abisko, Sweden - III_Palsa_N1_1 | ecosystem: Environmental > Terrestrial > Soil > Palsa > Peat permafrost | place: Sweden...
GGTTCGCATATGCTGGAAATTTGTCCTTCCATCGCAGACGACAAACCTTCCTGTGAAATTCATCCGCTGGGTATAGGAGGCAAAGCCGACCCGGTGCGCCTGGTCTTCAATTCGGCCGCAGGCCCCGCCATTAACGCCTCTATCATCGACATGGGCAACCGGTTCCGTCTACTGGTAAATCAAGTCGAAGCCGTAGCGCCTAAGCATGAGTTGCCCAAACTGCCTGTAGCCCGCGTGCTGTGGAAACCCCTGCCCGATATGCAGACCGGCTGCGCCGCGTGGATACTGGCCGGTGGCGCCCACCATACCTGTTACAGCCAGAACCTGACGGCAGAGCACCTGGGTGATTTCGCTGAAATGGCAGGCATTGAAATGACACTTATCGGGGAGAAAACCGACTTGTATCAATTCAAAAACGAGTTGCGCTGGAGTGAAGTATATTACCTGGTAAATGGCAAATAGGCCATTCCTGGCAGGGGCAGGGCGCTTATTGCACCTGCTCCTGCAATACCGCGGGACTGATCTCAGTATAGTTGTCAATATATTTGATCACATTGGGATAAGCAGCAAATTCTTGTTTTGCATGTAAGGTCGAGAGAATGACCACCGCCTTCATTCCCGCGTTCATCGCCGCTTCAATGCCTTTAGGCGCGTCTTCAAACACGATGCACCGGTCCGGAGGCGTCTGCAGTAATGCGGCACATTTCAGATATACTTCCGGATCAGGTTTACTCAAGGTCACATCATCTGCCGTTACGATGGCGTCAAAATAGGGCCTGAGTTGCAAACCGTCCAATACAAAATCCAGGTTAAAGGGGATGGCGGCCGTGCCTATGCCCATAGAAACCCCCTGGGCCCTGGACTCCAGCAAAAATGATTCCAGTCCATCAATGAGTTTCAGATGGGGCAGAAAAGCTTTCTGATACCTTCTTTCCTTTTCCATGGACCATCGGTCCATTTCAGCCTGCGTGAAGTGCCCTGCTCCGAATATCCTGGCAAAGAGTTCATCATTTTTGCCGTACATCTGTTTTCTGATATCAGAGACACTCAGGCCAGCTCTCAGATCATTATTCAAAATATCAGTCCAAGCAGTTACATGATACTCCATATCGTCGATCATCGTGCCATTCAGATCGAATAGAAAAGCTGTTCGCATGTTTTAAAATTACAGGAAATATTCTTATTCATTCGCCAAATCCACTGTCCTGCTTCCCCTGCCCACCGAATTAAAGACCCTCAACCTGATTTGTCCTTTGTCTGCAATGGGGCCGGTATACAGCTTGCTTTTGGCATCAGGCTCCTTTCCGTTTGTCGTATAACGGATAAATAGTCCGGGGAACTGTACGTTAGCCCATACCCGTCCCTGCTTAATCACGGCGCCCGGCGTAGGTATCCGGTAAGCGTACCCTCCGTTGTATATATCCAGTCCCGGCAATACATTTTTTCCAAGGGTATTGACAAAAACGGACCAGGCCCCTGCATACGCACTTTCCGCGGCAAGGGTATCCTTCATCGTAGCCCATACGGGATCGGGAGACCAAGCCCTTTCGGCCAGGCCCAGCAATTTGGGCAACATCTTGTATTCCATGTCTGTCCCTCCTTTCAGGGTCTCTCCCCACAAACAACCCTCTATTCCGGTAATATTGGATTTACCGTAATCGGTCAGGCGTTCCTTCCCCAGCTTGAAAGAAGCCGGAAGAGGATATCCCTGTTCATCCACCTTTAAGAGGCGAAGAAAATCAAAAGGAATATAGCCGAATGGCTTGTCCACGTCCAGGAAAGTTGCCCAGTAATAGCCGAACTCATCAAACGACTTGTTGTAGGCCATATCGAAATAAAGGTTGGATGCTACGGCCAGGACTACCTTATAGCCCGAGTTGGCCATACGGTAACCCAAATCCTCCGCTCCATCCCCATTATTCCATATGTGCACCTGCATGCCTTTTCCGGCAAAGTCCGGATTAGGCAGTATATAAGGCTTTCCGTCCAGCGTAGTTTTGCGCATGCCCGCCTCTTCCCAGGCCGAAGTATAAAGTCCGTGCTGTTTTAAAATGGAATCCACTTTATCAAAATAGTAATACCAAAGGTCATTCACAGAAAGCATATCCGGGTGTTCATGCACCAATGCCAGGCAAGCGGGTGACTTTTCCCAGACGCCGCCCGGCACTTCATCCCCACCCAGGTGGATGGTTTCCAGGGGCACCCCTGCCTCCCGGTACATGATCGTGATTTCGTCCACTACTTTGGCGATAAACCGGTAGACGGAAGGCAAAGCAATGTTCAACACGTCATCGTGGTATAATTGAGGCGTGGAATAAACAGATTGATCCGCCGTATCTCTGAGCAGGTAACGCAATGCTTCCTCCCGGTTGTCTTCCTGCATAAAATGCCGGTACCGGTTATCCATGGATTTCACGGCGGCCCTGGCGTGCCCCGGGCTCTCAATTTCCGGAATGACCCGGATATGCCTGTCCCTCGCATATTGCAGCAAGGATATGAATTCAGCCCTGGTATAAAAACCGCTGCCGGTTGCACTCGTGGTATCAGGACCTGAGCCATAACAGGGTCTCAGGAAATCATAGTCGTCCAGGGTATGTCCCCTTTTTGCGCCTACGCTGGTCAATTCCGGAAGGGAAGGAATCTCCAGCCTCCAGCCTTCGTCGTCTGTCAGGTGCAGGTGGAGTACATTGAGCTTGCAAAAGGCCATCAGGTCAATGAGGCGCAACAACTCCGGCTGCGATTGGAAATTACGCGCGACGTCGATCATCACGGAGCGATATCCGAACCGGGGCTGATCGGTCACGGTCAATAACGGTAAGGAGTAGCGTCCCAACCGATTTTCCCGTTCGTCCACTGGAAATAATTGCAGCAGCGATTGAATGCCGTAAAACATGCCTGCAGGCGCTGAAGCCTTTATGGTAATCTGGCCAGGCCTAATGGTCAGTCTATATCCTTCTTCGGGCAAGGTCGATGGCGCTACCCTTTCAAGGGAAATGGATTCAGCGACGCCTTGCTTCACGGCGCCCACCCCCGGCGTTTTAATTCTCAATGCTGCGAGCCGGCCGGTCAAGTAGGTAGACTCCCGCATAAAACCAGTATCGGCAATAGTTATGATCGCTCCCAGGTAAACAACCGTATCAATAGGACCTGGCTGATAGCTCAGCGGTGTTGGGAACAGTGGATTCAATTGCGCCCGCGGAATGTCCGCGATCACGCTATTGGAATCAAAAATCACCCCCGGCGTTGCTTCCGGAATATGATCCCCAGGATAACGATCGAACAAAGCCGGATTGGTGATGGGGGTCATCGTATAGCGCCCGATCGATATCCCCTTCTCCGGATGATCATCCCATACGAGGTACAATCCATCTGGCGCGTCGGAGATATTAGCGGCCGCATCGGCCGAGATGAATTCCATCCGGAGGGAGTCTCCGGGAAGCAATCCCTTAAAATCCCCTGTGGGCGAAACCTTAAAAAGGCATCCGCTCATATCCTGTATCAGCAGGCCTGCGGCCGTCTTTCCCACCATCGGTGCGGAAGCGGCATTGAAATAGAGAGCCCAACCTGCGGCAGGCAAGGCCGATTTACCGGTATTGAAAAAAGTGAAAGACGACAACGTTTGTCTTTTGCCCTGGTAGAAATTGTTTTCAAGCGCCCACTTCACGGAAAGGGAATGGGCGATCTGGCCCTCCCGAACAAGAGAACCGGCGATTCCCGATTGAGCCTCCAGGCCCGTAGCCTTGAGCAGGCCTATCAATAAAAAGGAAAAGGCAAGTCTTAAAACACGTGGCATAGCAGGAATTTGGGTATTCGTTTTTAAATCGGATGGGGAAGATAATGAGGTTTACTTGAATTAAGTGTCCCCCCTCGTTTTGCTGTAACCAATTTTTCCCGCTAAAACGATTTATATTTGACCGGTAACACATCATACATATGTTCATGCAACGGATACTGCCATTATTATTGATATGCCTCTCCACGACGGCCATGGCCCAAAACGGCCCTGCTGCGCCGACAGATGGACGGGAAGAGAACCTGGTTCCCTATGTACACCCCATCATCGGTACCCAAAGGATGGGACATACTTTTCCCGGAGCCACCGTTCCCTTTGGTATGGTGCAACTAAGTCCGGAAACGGATACTATTCCCTACGAGCAGAACGGAAAATACAACCCCGACGTATACAAATATTGCGCTGGCTACCAATACGACGACAAAACCATCGTAGGCTTCAGCCATACCCATTTCAGCGGTACCGGCCATTCTGACCTGGGAGACTTCCTGATCATGCCTACGACCGGCCCGCTGAAACTAAACCCCGGAACGGCCGATCAACCGCATAGCGGATACCGCTCCTCCTTTTCACACGAAAATGAGACGGCCGAAGCGGATTATTACCGAGTCAGGCTGGACGATTATAATATCCTCGCGGAACTGACGTCCACCACCCGTGTGGGCTTTCACCGGTATACCTTTCCCAAGTCGGACCAGGCACATATCATCCTTGACCTGATGGCAGGCATTTATAACTATGAGGACAAGAATGTGTGGACCTACCTGCACATCGTAAACGACACCCTGATCACGGGCTACCGCGAGACATCGGGCTGGGCCAGGACCCGGACCCTTTATTTTGCCATGACCTTTTCGAAGCCCTTCCTGAGCTATGGAAATCACAACTATGTCCGCAAAACGGCGTATCACGGTTTCTGGGGCAAATTCAACCAATCTGCCAATTTCCCTGAAGTAGCCGGAAGGCAGATCAGGGCCTATTTTGATTTTAACACCAAAGAAGGAGAAAGCATCTCCGTTAAATTCGCCCTCTCCCCTGTCAGTATGGAAGGCGCCTTGAATAACCTTCGCACGGAAATTCCGGGATGGGACTTCGATGCCGTAAAAAACGACGGGCAAGCTGCCTGGAATGCAGAATTACACAAGATAACGATTCAGGGAAGCCAGACCGACAAGGTGAATTTTTACACGTCTATGTATCATGCCTTCATCAATCCCACGATATACATGGATGAAGATGGTTCCTACAGGGGACTGGATAAAGGGATCCACAAAGCAGACGGCTTCACGAACTATACGACCTTTTCCCTATGGGACACACACCGGGCGCTCCATCCCTTGTTCGATATCATTGAACCCACCCGGAACGGGGATATGGTCAGGTCCATGCTGGCCCATTTCGACCAAAGCCCCGAGCATATGCTGCCCATCTGGTCTAACTCTGCCAACGAGAACTGGTGTATGACCGGCTATCATAGTGTATCCGTTGTGTGTGACGCCATCGTCAAAGGCATCGGCGCGTTTGCTCCCACAGCCCCTGGCTTTGCTACCGCTGCCAATGCGGCACTGGACGCCTGCGTGACGACCGCCCATCACCGGAACTACGACGGACTTGGGTATTATGTGGACATGGGGTACATCCCCGTGGATAAGAATGGCAACGGCGCCTCCACCACCCTTGAATATGCCTACGATGACTGGTGTATCGCCCAGGCCGCCGACAAGCTTGGCAAGACCGATATTTACAACGAATTCATCAAACGCTCTCAAAACTATAAAAACGTTTGGGATCCTTCCATAGGATTCATGCGCCCACGCCTCAGCGACGGCACCTTTCGGAAGACTTTCGATCCTTTAAGCACCATCGACCAGGGATTCATTGAAGGGAATGCCTGGAACTACAGCCTATATGTTCCCCATGATCCCGCGGGGCTGATCGCTCTGATGGGAGGCAACAAACGGTTTGTCCCTCATCTGGATTCCCTGTTCACCATGGACCTGCCCGATAAATATTTTGCAGAGACCGAAGACATTACCCGGGATGGGATCATAGGCAACTACGTACACGGGAATGAACCCTCTCACCATGATATTTATCTCTACGACTGGACCGACCAGCCTTGGAAGGCCCAACCCCTGGTCCGGATGGTCCTGACCAAAATGTACAAGGCTACGCCTGACGGCCTGGGAGGCAATGACGATACGGGCCAGATGAGCGCCTGGTATATATTCAGCGCCCTGGGATTCTATCCGGTATCACCGGGCAACGACCGATATTCCCTGGGAAGCCCCGCCGTGGAGTCTGCTACCTTGCAATTGGAGAGCGGCAAGACTTTCAAGGTGGAGGCCAGGAATCAGGGGGATAAGAATGTGTATGTGCAAAAAGCGGAACTGAATGGCCAACCCCTGCACAGGCTGTACATCACTTACGCTGAAATCATGAGCGGGGGACAATTGGTGTTTTATATGGGGGCGAAGCCGAATAAGCAGTTCGGAAAGTAATCACTTCCAGTTGCTGGCCTTATTTAACAGGTCAATATCCTCTTTTGTAAGTTCCAGTTGCGCCCCGGCTATCAGGCTCTTCAATTGTTCTACGCCGGTGGCACTGGAAATGGGGGCGGTCACTACGGGCTGCGCCAGTAACCAAGCCAGCGATACCCCAGCGGGATCGCTGTGATGACGGGCGCTGACCAAGTCCAGAGCCTTGAGCACACCAAGGCCTTTATCGTTCAGATATTTTTTGGCGCCTTGTCCCCGGGGGGATTTCGCCAGGTCGGCCTCGCTCCGGTATTTACCGGTAAGAAAGCCTCCTGCCAGGGAAAAATAAGGAATGACACCCAGGCCTTCCCTTTCGCACAGAGGCCCCAGTTCCTTTTCAAACATTTCCCTTTCCATCAGGTTATAATGTGGCTGAAGGCTCTCGTATCGTGGATACCCGTATTGGGCGCTTGCCTTCAGGGCAGCTGCCAGACGCACCGGCGAATAATTGGAGGCGCCGATCACGCGTACCTTTCCCGCTTTTACCAATTCATCGTAGGCTTCCAATGGTTCTTCCACCGAGGTATCTGCATCGTCAAAATGGGATTGATAGAGGTCGATATAGTCGGTCTGCAGGCGTCGGAGGGAGTCTTCTACTTCCCTTAATATATAGTCTTTCTTGAGCCCCTTTTTTGTGACGTCTGTACCCATAGGACCACCGACCTTGGTGGCAAGGACTATTTTATCCCGCTTTCCGCTTTGCCGGAACCACTTTCCGATCACTGATTCGGACTCGCCTCCCGTATGCCCAGGCGCCCAATGAGAATAAATATCGGCCGTATCCACAAAGTTGAATCCTGCATCTACGAACGCGTCCAGGACAGCAAAGGAAGCTGTCTCGTTGGCTGTCCAGCCAAATACATTCCCGCCCAGCATGAGGGGGGACACTTGTAAGGATGATCTCCCAACCGCTCTTTTATTCATAGATATGAATTTACGCCCATTTTTCCACCGGCGTCCAATTCATTAACCAGATATTTCAGTTCTGTTTGTTCCACCACAACTTCGTCCCCTTGGTATCTCCTCCAATGGCGGCGGCCGCTTTTTGGTAATTAACGGCATTCGTCGTCGCCTCCGTCACCGGATACGTCAGCCGGTAAGGTACCAGGGAAACATTCGGATCCAGGGAACCGGCTATCGGGGCGATAAACAAAGGCGCTCCCCCGGGCTGCTTGAAATCCAGGCGGGTTCGTTCAAACCAGCTTTGCATTCCCTGCATGTAAAAGGCCAGCCATTTTTGTGTTCCGATGCAGTCCCTCCAATCATCGGAATTATAAGGCACGCGGAGCAGGTACGCCTGGACAGCGGTGTCCGAACCGATTCCCCAAAAAGCCATACTGGCCCGGACTCCATTCGCATAATAGGTAGCAGCATCGCCGGGGACATTGTATCCCCTGGCGGCGGCCTCTGCCAGATCAAACTGCACTTCGCTGTAGGTCATGAGAATGCCAGGAAAGTCGGGTAAGAATACCGTTCTGGGGGGAAAGGAATCCGGTTCCGAATAGACATTAAAATCGTCCGAGAACATATTGATCCCATAAGGCTTGCCTACGTAACTTCCTCCTGCAACGGGTAAGGTAGCATACAGGGGAAGTCTTGGATCCCTGAGGGTGTCCATAAAGTTGATCAGGGTGGAACTGGCCAGAAAGAAGGTCAGCGCTCTCAGCGATGCATTATAAGGAATCTGGTAAGGCGCTGCCGCTTCGTAGGGGAATAAGGCGTCATCGCCATTCCTGACACTCAGGTCAGGGCCCGATTGCCCCGTCTGCATAACTCCAGCCGCTACGGCCTGCTCGACCGCTGCCTTGGAGGCAGCCGGATCGGCATCAGCCATCCGGATTCCCATCCTGAGCTTCAGGGACTCGGCCAGTTTTTTCCACTGGGCAATATTCCCGTTGTAATACAGTTCCCCGCTCTTAAACCCTTCCCTGGAAGAATCCATCATCGCTACACTCGCATCCAGCTTGGCGATCAGGCTGTCGTAAATGGTATGGCTGTCGTCATAGGCAGGGGTCAGGTTCCCTGTACCCTGCCCGGCCTGAGAATAGGGAACATTGCCGTATATATCCGTCAGGAGCTCATACAACCATACACTGAGTACCTGGACGATAGCCACCTGGTTGGGGTTGGGTCCCCCGGCCTGGGCATTGTTTATGGTAATGATCTGGTTCAGGTTGATAAGCGGTCCGTTGTACAGGCTCCAGATCGTACCATTGGCGCCTTCGTCCAGCAGATAGCGGCTGCTGGTTTCCGATTGGGCCCCGCTCCAATATTGCGCATATTCCATCCCTATATATCCATCTACGGAAGCACCGGCATTGTAAATGATATCCATAGCAGACCTTTCCGCGCCCGTTAGCAAGTATTCTACCGGAGCAACATTGGTCAGGGTGGTATCGTGGTTAATGCTGTCCAGGGTCTTACGACACGAAAAGGCCATGATGGCCAGGAACAGCGGTATAAAGAATTGTCTGATGTTCGTTTTCATGTGCTATTCATTTTAAAATCCGACGTTCAGGTTCAGTCCATATGATCTGACAGAAGGTAATGCGCCTCCTTCCAGTCCCTGGATATTACTGGTCGAATTGATGATATTAGAGGGGTCCACATTGGGCGCATTGGAATGGATCAGCCAGAGGTTCCTGCCATATAGGGACAATCGCAGATTCTCGGCCCTGATCCTGGCCGCCCAACTATGCGGCAGGTTGTATCCCAGCCTGACTTCTCTCAGATACACATAGGAGTCGTCATACATATTGGCTTTATTAATGCGTTTTCCAAAGTCGGTCTGAAAATAGTCGATGGCGCTAATGCTTTTTGTATTGGGCGCCCCATTCGCCGTCACGCCGGGGGCCACTACCCCATTCTCACGTACACCGTTTGCGGCAGTGACGGCCAGCATCCCGGAATAGTCTCCGTACAGATTGGTATAGGAAAAGAAGTCTCCCCCCTTCTGAAAGTCTATGAGCGCACTCAACACAAGATTCTTGTACCGGAATGTGTTGGTCACTCCTCCCGTAAAATCCGGAGCGGTGCTGCCTATGACCTGGCCCGGAGCCGAAGGCACATAATTTCCGGAAGAATCAACCACCTTCTTTCCGTTTAGATAAGTATAGTCCGTACCCGTCAGGGCGAACAGGGATTGTCCCTTGATGGCCACGTCCGATACTGAGTTCAGGCGCCTTTCGGTCCCAATGACCACCTGGTTCTGATCCGGGTTGTTGGGTACATTCAGGGCCACCAGGACGTTCCGGTTCCGGGCGAAGTTGATGGCGATGTCCCAGGAAAAGTTCTTTGAGTCTACAGGACGTCCACTCAACTCCAATTCAATGCCCCGGTTGCGTACCGTTCCCGCATTGGCATATACACTGGCATAACCGGTGGTGGGCGATACCTGCAAGGGAATGATCAGATCCCGGGTCATGCGGTTATACCAGGTGAAGTCAATTCCTATCCTGCTCTTCAGGAACCTTGCCTCCAGGCCTTCTTCATACTCGGTACTGCGTTCCGGCCGTAAGTCCGGGTTGTTCTTGGCCGGGTTGATGGCGATCGTCGGGTTGCTCCCGAAAAGTCCCGGCGCCTGGTACGTATCATAGATGCTGTAAGGCGTGATATCGTTTCCGATCTCCGCCCAACTGGTACGGATCTTACCGAAGGACAGCCATTTATATTTCAGCAGGTCTGAAAAGACAAAGGAGACGGCTGTGGACGGATAGAAATAGGAATTGTGCCCGGGCGCCAATGTGGACGTCCAGTCATTGCGCCCGGTCACGTCCAGGAACAGAAAATCCTCATATCCCAGCGAAGCCATTCCGAATACCGAATTGATCTGCTTGCGGATGACATCCCCCGAATATTGTACCGGCCCGTTGGCGTTGGCAAGGGTATATACCCCGGGGACGATAAGGCCTTCCGAAACCGGAATGTCCCCTGAATTGTATTGGTCATTCTGTTGCATGACATTGCTTCCCAAACTGGCATTTAGCTCAAACTTTTTACCCAGGCTCTTTTTTGCGGTGGCCAGGAGTTGATAATCCAGCTCCTGAAAGGACCTGTCCGTACGGACGTAGCTACCGGCAAAATAGTCCTTTGCGGAACGCTCTTCCTGGAGGATGCTGAACTGGTCCATAAAGACCCTGGCAGAAATGTTCAACCACGAGACGGGTTTCAAGTCAAAGCCCGCCTGCCCGAACAAGCGGGTGCGGCTGTCGGCTTCGGGCTCCATGTAACGGATCCAATAAGGGTTGTCGTCGAAAGCCGGAGCCGGATTGCTGTAGCTGGTCCTGTTCCAACTAAGCTGGGTGCCGTCCGCGTATTTGTACATCTTCAATATATCATTATTCAACTGGCGCTGGCCGTACATCACAAAGGTGAGCATGGGATTATCGCCGCTGAATCCCGTACCGGGCCTGCCCGTTGCATTATTATTCACATAGTTGGTGCTGATTACGCCGGTCAGCCTGTCGTTGATCTTGTAGGTGCCGTTAAAAGAAAGATTATTACGGACCTGATTGGAATTAGGCAAAATGAACTTCTGGGCCATATTCCCGTAGGACAGCCGGAATGTCGCCTTGTCGTCGCCCCCGCTGATGGCCAAATTATTGTTCACTGTTACCCCTGTTTGAAAAAAGTCCTTCACATTGTTCGGCTGCGGCGACCACGGAGCAAGTTTATCAAAATATGGATTGCCCTTGTCCTTGTCAAAGGAATAGTAGGGCCTTACCAGTTGTCCGTTCAATGGAGGCCCCCATGACTCATCTTCGGCGTAGTCTGGAAGGAGGTCATATCCTCCCCGGACGGGATCCGTGTAGGCGGGACTGGAGGCACTGTTGAAGTATTGCTCATTTCCGTTGTACCATAGTGTGTCAAAGGTGTTCCCGTTCCCTGCACCATACTGGTTTTGAAATTTAGGAAGGACGTACACCTTATCCACTTGTACGTTCATGTCATACTCTATTCCCAATTTATGCGAGCCCCCTTTCTTGGTGGTCACCAGGATAACCCCATTCTGCCCCCGGCTCCCGTAAAGCGCGGTGGCAGCCGCTCCTTTCAGCACCGAAATCTCCTGTATATCGTCCGGGTTAACGTCCTGGATCGGGCTACCGTAATCGTATCCCCCACCCCCGATCTGTTGACCATAACTGTTGAAATTCTCATTATTCATAAAAACCCCGTCCACCACATACAAAGCATTATTGTCTTGTGTAATGGACTTGCTCCCACGGATGATCACCTGGGTTGATCCACCCATGGAACCGCTGTTTGTATTGATTTGCACGCCCGCCAGTTTCCCCTGAAGGGCATCCGTGAAATTGGTGGTCTTGGCCACCTGCACTTCTTCTCCCCTGACTTCCTGGATCGAATAACCCACTGACCGGCTTTTTTGGGAGATGCCCAGTGCCGTAACGGTGACTTCCTGGATCTCTTTGGTGTGGCTCCTGGATAGCTTCACGTTCAACAGTTGTCCCGGTGTCGTCGGGACGACTTTTAGGGGCTCATAACCAGGACGCGACACCAGTAAATAAGTACCTTTTATAAAGGGGGCTACGAAGGACCCATCTGACTGGGGCAAGATCCCCTTCCCTGAAGAAGTTGTGATACGGACAGAATCCAGGAGAACACCCCCGGGGCCTGTAACGCTGACCTTGACGGCTGGGCCCTTGATCACAGGCCCCTTGGGCAAGGTGTCTTTAGCCGAAGCCGGTTGGGTCGTGTCGGCTGTAGAGCCGACCACCCCGGACAGATCCGGTTTAGAACTAGCGGCGGCAGTAGACATTGCAACGGGAGAAGCGGAGGTATCCGCATGGCCTGAAGAGTCGGCAGAGGCCGTTTTATCTCCCAATACAGCGAGCGTCCCATCCTTTTGGATAACCATCATCAACATCTGGGATCCCCCATTCACACCCACTGAGGCGGTGGATTTATCGGGCAGTTGCACGATGATCGAATCAGTAGGATTACTAATAGTAAGAATAAATTCACCGGAGATCCTTGTAACGGCGGAGGTTCCTAATTTTTGTGACTTTACAGTCAATCCCGGGCTGGGTTTCTGATCGGTTCCCTGAAGCTGGCCATGGATAATCCTTTCGCTTTGGGCTAAGGCGTTGGAGCATAGGCATAGGCTAGTCAAACAGGAAAACGCAATGGGCAGCATTTTCCGCATAATTCAGTGTTAAGGGGTAATAGGTGTTTAGAAAGAATTAACAATAATGAATCCAAACTTGCGCGAGAAGGCTTGCTCTTAAGCAAGATCCCTATCTGCAGCGGGTCTTGCTAATTTTCGGAGCTAGCTCACAAAAGTCGTTGTCAAGGAACATGTAGAAATATTCACCACATTTTCGAGGAAAAAGACAACATATTTGCCCTGACAAAGTGTCATCACTTCGGGTATTTTTTGTTATTTTTGCCCCTCAACATTGAAATGGCTAAATGATGCAGGAAGAGGCTATTGCAAAGGTGCTGGATGATTCAAGGCAAGGAGAGGCGTTTGCCCCATTCGGCTTGGACCCGAATACCTATCATAAAAAATTCTATATAGAAAGCTATGGCTGTCAGATGAACTTTAGTGACAGTGAAATTGTGGCGTCCATTTTAAACGAACACGGCTTTGGGGCTACCAGGGATAGCCAAGAGGCCGACCTTGTGCTGCTCAATACCTGTTCTATCAGGGAAAAAGCGGAGCAAACCGTCCGCAAGCGCCTTACGGAATTCCGGAAAATGAAGCAGGCTAAACCTGGCCTTCTCATAGGCATATTGGGCTGTATGGCGGAACGATTGAAGTCCCAGTTACTGGAAGAAGAGAAGCTGGTGGACATGGTCGTAGGCCCTGACGCTTACAGATCCCTGCCTGCCCTGATCGAAGAGGCTGAAACCGGACAGAAAACGGTCAACGTCCTGCTCAGCCGGGATGAAACCTATGCCGATATTTCGCCCATGCGCCTGGACAGTAACGGCATCAGCGCCTTTGTAAGCATTATGAGGGGCTGCAACAATATGTGTTCTTTTTGCGTAGTTCCTTTTACCAGGGGGAGGGAACGCAGCCGGGACGTTACTTCTATCCTTCAGGAATCCAGGGATCTGTTTGAAAAGGGCTTTAAAGAAGTCACATTGCTGGGGCAGAATGTGGATTCCTATTATTGGGTGGAAGAAGCCAGCGGAACTGTAGTCACTTTTGCCGGATTGCTGGAGGCAGTAGCCCGGATCAGCCCTTTGTTACGGGTACGCTTCAGTACCTCCCACCCTAAAGATATCACTGAAGGGGTCCTTCAGACCATGGCCAGGTACGATAATATCTGCAATTACATTCACCTGCCCCTGCAAAGCGGTAATACGCGGGTGCTTCAAATGATGAACCGGACCTACACCCGGGAATGGTACCTGGCGAAAGTGGACCGGATCAGAGAAGTCCTGCCCGGTTGCGGGATCAGCAGTGACATGATAACAGGGTTCTGCTCCGAGACAGAAGAAGAACACGCAGACACCATCAGTCTGATGGAATATGCGCGCTATGACATGTCCTATATGTTCTTTTACAGCGAAAGGCCGGGAACCCTGGCGGCCCGGCGTTATGCAGACGACATCCCACTGGAAGTGAAAAAGCGCAGGCTGACGGAGATCGTAGAAGTACAGAACCGGCTATCGCTTGAGAGTAATCGGCGGGACATTGGCAAAACTGTCCAGGTCCTCATCGAAGGCGATTCAAAACGAAGCGACCGGGAATGGAGGGGCAGGAGCGGTGAAAACAAAGTGACTGTTTTTCCAAAACAAGCACATACAGAGACCCAAAAGGGCGATTATGTGAATGTCCTCGTGCATAGCTGCACACAGGCCACGCTCATAGGGTCTATCGTGGATAAGGGCTAACCGTTCAATTAAGAGATTTTAGTATGGATATTCAATCGATCAAAAACAGGTTTGGCATTATGGGCAACGCCCCCGCACTGAATTACGCAATCAGTGTGGCGGCACAGGTGGCAGGGACGGACCTAAGTGTGCTGATTGTCGGGGAAAGCGGAGTGGGCAAGGAAGTGTTCTCGCAGGTTATTCACACCCTTTCGGTCCGCAAGCACAATCCCTTCATTGCGGTTAACTGCGGCGCCATTCCGGAAGGCACTATTGACTCTGAACTCTTTGGCCATGAAAAAGGCGCCTTCACCGGTGCGGTGGACAGCCGGAAAGGATATTTTGAGACGGTCAGCGGGGGAACCATTTTTTTAGATGAGATCGGTGAAATGCCCCTGGGTACCCAGGCCCGTCTGCTAAGGGTATTGGAAACGGGAGAATTCATCCGCGTGGGCTCCTCCAAAGTACAAAAGACGGACGTAAGAGTGATTGCCGCTACCAATAAAGACCTACTGGATTATACCCAGGAAGGAAAGTTCCGGGAGGATCTTTATTATCGCATGAGTACGGTTCCCATCAGGGTTCCGGCTCTCAGGGAAAGGACCGAAGACATTCCCCTGCTGTTCAGGAAATTCGCCACTGACTTTGCTGAACGCTACCGGACAACCCCCGTGATACCGGATGAAGACGCCCGCCGCTTACTGGCGGGATACCCCTGGCCCGGAAATGTCAGGGAACTAAAAAATATTGCGGAGCAGATTTCCGTTTTAACACAGAATAAGGTATTGACGGCATCCGAATTGAAGCATTTCCTGCCTGAAAACAACACCGCGAGGCTCCCAATGCTGTCTCCCTCCCCCAACGGGCACGTAGGAGAATTTGCAAATGAGCGCGAGATATTGTACAAGCTATTCTTTGACATGAAAAAAGATGTGACGGAATTAAAGAAGTTATTCTTTGAAATGGTGCAAAACCCCCAGTCACTGAATGCGGACCGGTTGGCCGCCCTCAAACCGGAAACCGCCTATACCGACATCAATCCGGGGGATTACGCACATCAACCTGTGATTTCAGCGGCGTCCCAGCACCCCGTCCTCCTGGATCATAATGACATCCACGATCACGTGGAAGTGGAAGAATCCCTGAACATCATGGACAAGGAAAAAGAGCTCATCATAAAAGCCCTCAAAAAACACAAGGGCAAACGTAAAGATGCAGCTCTTGACCTAGGTATCAGTGAACGAACCCTGTACCGGAAATTGAAAGAGTACGATATTGACGAATGATTGAATATTCACATTAACACCCATTCTGTATGAAACAATCCCTTTCCGCCTTCCATAAAAAAACACCCCTTTCGTCTGTCCTGTTGTTGGCAGTTTTAGCTGTTATGTCGGGAGGATGCAAGATCTATTCCTTCAGCGGGGCGTCGATAGACCCCAAGGCAAAGACGATAAAACTGGACAACTTCGACAACAAGGCCCAGTTTATCAACCCTTCCCTGGCCCCTCAGTTGTTACAAGCCGTTCAGAAAAAGATCGTTGGACAGACCCGATTGTCTTCTACTTCATCAGACAACGCAGACTATGAAGTCGGTGGCTATGTGACGAGTTATGGGGTCAGCACCTCCGGCATCAGTAACCAGCAGGCTTCCGGGTCGCGACTGGTCGTCACCTTTCATGTTATATTTAAGAACCACCTGGATCCTACCGGAAAAACAGTCGGACCTGCCGACTTTGAAGACGACGTAACCAGCAGTGTGGACTTTTCGGCCCAAAGCAGCTTTTCTTCGGTGGAGGCCCAGTTGCTGACTACGATCGTGACCAATATGTCCAATGATATTTTCAACCGACTTTTTTCCAGTTGGTAAATTTTACCTAGTTTCAACCGGACTAACCAGCCTTTTATCTGAACGAACCAAAGTTTCATCCTAGCGAAGTATATGAATGCAGAGTTGTTATATGAAGCCTTGAATGACCAGCATTCGCTGGAGCAATTGAATGAACAGGAGCTGGAAAGGCTTGTGCGCACCCACCCCTATTTCTCCATCGGTCAATTGCTGCTGGCCAAAAAGCTGAGGCAGGAAAACGATCAGGAATCCTATCAGCAACAGCGGTCCCGCGTGCAGACCTTTTATAGAAACCCCTGGTGGCTGTATTACCAACTTGAATTATCGGACGCGGCCCATTCCAATAGCACGTCCAATGGCAAGCATTCCCCAACCCATGGACAAGGCCCTATCCTGGTTGGAACCGACCGGTGGCCGGATGTAAATGAAATGCATTCCCCCAGCGAAGAACCGACGACGGGCGATGGCGTACAAGAAGCCGCCGCACCCTTTGAGTCCATTGCTCACGAAGTGAGTGCCCCTGTCTCGCACGAACCGGAAAGGCCTTTTGAACCTATGGGGGCACATGAGGCCCGCGAAATAACGGGGTCTGCTGTACCTGAAGCGACGGAGTCGGCTATTCATGAAATAGAGGAAACTCATATATACCAAACAATGGAGCCCGTCGTACAGGAAACGGCGGAATCTGTTGGACATGAAATAGAAATGCCTTCTGTAACACAGGAACCGGAGGAACCTGTTGCACACGAGATAGAAGAGCCCGTTGTTACACACGAGACAGCAGCGCCTGACACGCACGAAGCAGAAGGCGAGCGTAAACTCCCCCATCTCCTTTCTATGGTGGAGGAAGACGCCCCCCCCGAATATCCTTTATACCCGACAAATCCCCCTAAAGAGCATACCCAGGAAATCCCCGAACAACATCACGCTGCTCCACAGCCATTCGAAATCCCCCCCATGCCGGTGATGGTAGCCTCATTCATGCCGGAAGGGCACTTTACGCCTGCGGCTGCTGTGGAACAACCTGTTTCCCCTTCCGAGCAACCACCGTTGCCGGGTGAAGAACCGGCGCATGCTCCTTCAGAAGCACCCGAGACGGCTCCTGCGGAATGGCCTTCGGTTCCCGGGGTTGAAGTTCCCGCCTCTCCTGAGCAGGAACCCCACGAAGTACCGGAAGGCTCCCCTGCCTTTCCAAAGGAAGTCCCCCCTGACGGTCCCCGGGAAATTCCGGCCGAAGAACCTGTGGAAACACCCGGAGGATGGCCTTCTGAGATTCCTGTACCGGCTCCCGGCCCTGAGCTTCCTTCCTTGCCGGTGGAAAGGCCTATAGCCGCCGAACACCCGGCCGCCGCATTCAGCGTCCATGCATTAAATACGGGTGCTACATTTGAACCCTTTTATACCGTTGATTACTTTGCTTCCCAGGGCATAAAACTGAGCCTGGAAGAGAATGCTACCGACAAACTCAGCCAACATCTAAAAAGCTTCACCGAATGGCTCCGGACAATGAAGCGCATTAATACCCTGGAACCTACCCGGGAAGAACTGGATACCGCTTCGGAAGCTGAAATCCAGCACCTTGCCTCCAGCGCCAACCGCCAGAAAGAAGCCGTTGTCACTGAATCCATGGCCCAGGTCTGGGTACACCAGGGAAAGATCCATAAGGCAATCGAAGTATATAACAAATTAAGTTTGCAGCATCCCGAAAAAAGGGCTTATTTTGCTGCCAAAATCGAACAATTAAACAGACAGTAAAATGATTTGGATATTTTTGGTTCTTATAGTGATATCGTGTGCCATTCTGGGTATTCTGGTGCTTGTCCAAAATTCAAAGGGCGGCGGGCTCTCCGGAAGTTTCTCCGGTTTTAGCAACCAGATTATGGGGGTCAAAAAAACCACTGACGTACTGGAAAACGGAACCTGGCTGTTTGCCGTGATCATTGCTTTGCTTTGCATGACTTCAGGCTTGTTTATCCCTAAGCAGGGACATGTTCAAAAATCCAGCATAGAGAATATGGGTACTTATAATCCCCAGCAACAGCAGCCTCAACAACCGGCTACGCAGCCCGCAGGCAGTCAGCAACAGCCCCAGCCCACGAAACCATAATACTTATAATACGTTATATATTAAACGTTTTTGTTAAAACCCTGTCAGATTTAGACAGGGTTTTGTTTGTCGCCTATGTAGATAAAACCATTAATACCGAATGGCACGAGCCGAAGGTAACCGAGCGAAGCGAAGGTTAGGAACGGAGTTCGGCATTCGACAATTGAAAAATCATCAACAACGAATGAAACGAATCCTTACTCTAATATTACTCCTGCTGCTCGCCGCCATCGTCTGCATGGGCTGGCTGGTATTGGGCCCCGGGACTTCTTTTGCCGCCAAAAACAGATCCTTGTATATCCATACGGACAAAACAGACAGGGCCTCCGTCATGCAAACCCTGTCTACGGGGGATTACATCAGTCATCCTGGTCTGTTTGACTGGATAGCCAATGAGCTGGGGGTATGGGATAAGATCAAACCGGGACGTTATGAAATGGAAGCCGGTTCCAGCCTGCTCAGCCTCGTACGCAAGCTAAAAAACGACCGGCAAACGCCCATTCGGCTGGTATTGACCAAGGTTCGCACCAAACAGGACTTAGCGGGTGCCCTGGGCAATTTATTTGAATGTGATTCCCTGGAAGTGATTACCTATCTCGAAAACACCGACTCCGCCCAGGTTTTCAACCTGGATACGAATAACATCCTCTGTGCCGTGATTCCCAATACCTACCTGATCTATTGGAATACGACTCCCTCCCACCTGATGCACCGGTTCTTTTCGGAACAGGAGCATTTCTGGACCCCGGAAAGGAAGAAGTCCGCAGATGACCTGGGATTGACTACCACACAGGCCTATATCCTGGCATCTATTGTGGAAGAAGAAACCAGGAAGGACGCTGATAAACCGCTCATAGCCAGCGTATACCTGAACCGGCTGGCCAAGGGCATGAAATTAGCCGCCGACCCCACTGTGAAATTCGCCCTCAGAGATTTTGAGCTGAAAAGGATCTACGATAAATACACACACGTAAATTCTCCGTATAATACGTATGAGAATGCCGGGCTGCCTCCCGGCCCTATTTGCACCCCTTCCATTAAAACCCTGGATGCCACCTTGCAGGCCCCGAAAACAGACTACCTGTTTTTTGTCGCCAAACCTGGCTTCTCAGGCAGTTCTACCTTTGCAGCGGATTATGCCACTCATATGGTGAATGCCAAAGCTTATCAGCAATTCCTGGATAGCCTCCAAAAGGCCAGGGAGGCAAAGGGGCAATAACGGTAACCCGGCCGAAAGGTGGATGACTGACCGTAACGATAAAACGGAGATGAATGACAAAACTGGAAGCGAAAATATTAAAACTCAGACCAGTCAAACACCTGGTAGAAAAAAGCAAACATTGGGTATTGCCTGGTTTTGAAGGCCTTCCTTTGCATAGTGTACTCGCCTTTTTTTTCGGGCAGGTGAAAAAAGTCGGGCTTAATGATCGCGCCGCCGCGATTTCGTTCAATTTCATTATGACGATCCCGGCTGCCCTGATCTTCATGTTCACCCTTGTGCCTTACCTTCCGGTATCAGCCCAGTTCACCCGCGAACTATTCAATGTGGCCAAGGACATTACACCCAACTCCAATACCTACAACTGGGTCCACAACCTGATCACGGATTTTGTAAATAAATCACATAGCGGCCTTCTCTCATTCGTGTTCCTGATCGTCGTATTTTATTCTTCCAATGCCATGATCGGCATCATGCGCACCTTTGACCGCTCCTACATGGAAGTCTCCAACCGGAATTTCTTTCGCAACCGATGGACGGCCATCCGCCTGACCACCATCCTGGTCATGCTGCTCATGGGCTTTATCCTGCTCCTTGTGACGCAGAAAAATCTCCTGGGAATCTTTTTGCACTGGGCCGGAATCAAGAGCATGAGTATCCGGATCTTCATTCAATGCCTGCGCTGGGTGATCATTGTATTGCTGTTCTTCTTTTCAATCGCCTTCATTTACAAGTACGCCCCTGCCAGCCGGCATAAGTGGAACCTGTTATCCCCGGGTTCTGTCCTGGCCACTGTCCTGATTGCCCTGGTGACCGGCTTTTTTTCCTTGTGGGTCAATCATTTTAATAACTTCAACCGCTTCTACGGCTCTATAGGCACGGTCATGGTGCTCATGCTCCTGATCTTCCTGAATTCCCTTTTTCTGCTGATTGGCTTTGAGTTGAATGTGGCTATTAAAGCGCTGAAAGCGCAGCAGATAGGAGAGCAAGTCATCGAAGCGGCTCCTCCGGTGCTTAGCGTTCAACCCAAGTAGGGTCATCCGTCATTTTCAGGCTGATCTTCGGGCAGAGATTGGAATCCCCATTCTATTCGCAGGTTGTCTAAGAAGGGACCTTTCAGTTTGGGTTGGTTGAAGTGCCCCGCAGCGCTTTTCTGACGGAATGCCTCATAAATGGTCACTGCACAAGCCACCGAGATATTAAGGGACTGAATGATCCCTACCTGGGGAATGATGAAATTGCCGTCTGACATGTTCCGGGTATCTTCACTCACTCCGTCACGCTCGTTTCCAAATACCAGGGCCACGCTACCCGTCAAGTCCAATGCATATAAGTCGGACGCATCGCCGCTGAGATGTGTTGTCAGGATGGTACTGTAGCGCTGCCTGAGCGCGGAAAAACAAAGGGCCAGGTCCGTGAACTGGTGCACGGTCAGCCATTTGGCCGCACTGGACGAGCTCCTTACACCCCACTTTTTGTGCGGGCCTATCCGGCTATTGAGGATAAATATCTCCTGGATACCAACGGAGTCGCAAGTACGCATGACCGCTGAGATATTGTGCGGGTCGAACACATTTTCCAGGACCACCGTAATGTCATCTTGACGCTTGTTCAATACTGAATTGAGCCGGTTATTCCGTTCGGGGGTCATGAAAAATAAGGGTTTACAGCTCCTTCTGGCCAAAACTACAAGAAATGCCACAAATTGAATCAAAAAACACACGAAGATCCCGGGCAAACTTGTGTAGCGCAGCGCATAAACTTTTCTAGTTCTGGGCCAAAATCATTATTTTACTTATTCAACCTCTGATATGTCAAACCGCCGCAAATTCCTCCAACAGGCCAGTCTTTTGACGTGCGCCTTTTCTGCCAACAGCCTGTTCAAACAGTTGCATGCCGCAGATTTTGAGATGGCCCATAAAAGCGTCAGCCACCTTTCCCCGGGTGACATTGCCCTGGATGAGAATTACTGGGGCGTCGTTCAGCAATCGTACACCGTCAGTCCGGATATCATCAACCTGAACAACGGTGGGGTAAGTCCCTCCCCAAGGGTCGTTCAGGAAGCGGTGGAGCGCTATAATAAACAAGCGAACCTGGGGCCGTCTTATTACATGTGGGGCCTTATGGACAAGGGGCGTGAGCCGCTTCGGAAAAAGCTGGCAGACCTGGCGGGATGTGACCCGGAAGAGATTGCCATCAACCGAAATGCCACCGAAGCGCTGAATACCGTCATATTCGGGCTGAATTTAAAAAGGGGCGATGAAGTCATCGGGACCAAACAGGATTACCACAACATGGTCAACGCGTGGAAACAACGAGTCGTGCGGGATGGAATCAAGTATACACAGATCAGCTTCGACTTCCCCATAGAAAACGACGAAGAAATCGTGAGCGCGTATGAAAATGCCATCACCCGGCACACAAAGATCATCCACGTCACCCATATCATTAACTGGGTCGGCCAGATCATGCCGGTTAGGAAAATTGCCGACATGGCGCATCGCCATGGCATCCAAGTCATCTGTGACAGCGCACATGCATTTGGCCTATTGGACTTTGCCATTCCCGACCTGGGCTGTGATTATTGGGGAACTTCGCTGCATAAATTCCTAAGTGCACCCATCGGCACGGGCATGTTGTGGGTAAAGAAAGAGAACATTGAAAAAATATGGGCTTTGGTTAGTGCGGACAACCCAAGGGACGGAAATATTCGCAAATTCGAATCGTTGGGTACACGCAGCTTTCCCCTTGAACAAGGCATTGGCGAGGCCGTGAATTTCCACGTCGCGATCGGAAGCAAAATTAAGGAAGAACGGATACGATATTTAAAGAACTATTGGGCTGAACAGGTGATCAAAATGCCTAAAGTAAAGATCCATACTTCGTTAAAGCCTGAGTATTCCTGCGCCATCTGTGGTGTAACCGTCGATGGAATGACCCCCGGTGAATTAAATTCAGCATTGTTCAATAATTATAAGATACATTCCGTGGGCATTGTCTGGGAAAATATCAGTTGTGTCCGTATTACGCCACATGTCTACACGAGTTTGCCAGACCTGGACAAATTGGTGAAGGCCATTGGCGATATCTCATCGCGGAATGCTATTTAATGGTAACCGATTGGCTAAAAGAATCACCCGCCTTACTGCAGCAACTACTCAACTTCCCGTATTTGGCATTGGATGTTTCACAGGTGCCACCATTATAATCATGAAACGATGTAGCGCAGTGTTCATAGTTACCGCCTTCCACACATAAGGCCTCCTTCGAAGAGTAGGAAAGGGTTCCTTCGCCGTCTTTGTTAAAGTGCACATAATGGCCATCGGTGCTCACGATATTGGTTTGGAATTCCGAAATGCGAACCGGGAACAAACCGGCTTTTGCAGCCTTCTGAACATGTTTCTTACCATTAGGTTCCGTAACCGTAAAGGTTGCTCCGTTGACATACCCCTTGTCGTCGCTGCTAAGTTCTACCTCCAGGACAAAACCCTTGGCCAGGCTATTGGCCTTGGCGAGCGTAAGTCCATAGCTATTCGCGTAGTCCTGCTGCCAATCGTGATCGACCTTGTCAGGTGTGCCCCCGGCATACTGTATATGGGGAGTAATGTCTGTGCCGCTTACATCAAAAATATACTGGATCAATGCATTGGGAGCGTCTTTGGAAAAGCAATTGAATTGAATAACGATCCCATCGGTAGAGTTTAGCTTTTGGGTAATCTTTGACGCATCACAGTTACTAGTCAACTCATCATATTCGGCTGTCAGCTCTTTTGTAACTTCAAAGCGAAAATGCAGGTCTTTAATGGCGTCGCACTTGTTGTAAATGATATAATTCAACTGGCCAATGGTTTCGTTGGTAGGGTACATGCAACAATCCCCATCACAGGACATCCCTGTTGGGCATTTTCCGCCCGGACAATCATTTTTATGGAGGGGAAAATGCTCCAGCCCCGATGTATCCAGTATGGGGCCCCGAATGATCGTTTTTTTCAGCTTCTGCGCACTGATGCTTGCGGGAATAAGACTTAGCATAGCTAAGTAAAGGATCCATTTTTTCATAATAGTTGCATTTAATAAGAAAATAAAAATGATTGGATAAAACAATATCCCTAAGAGCTGGGATAGAAGACAAATCAATCGTTAACAGACATTCAGGCGTGCGTCCTACATTTTGTAGATCTTCTCAGGGCATACAAAATAGAAAAAAATACCTGATATCCTAGGTCGGTTGGAAAAAAGATTCTGTTTTTATGTTCAGCCCGGGGATGTCGTCGCAGACTGTTTTGCCTGTCACGCGAAAAAGGGCATCTTTAAAAGACGCCCTTCAGGGGGTTTATATCCACTCAGATTAAATATGTAAGAATTTGGCTATAAATAAGATCCATCGCTCAAGCGGCTCTCTCCGTCAGGGTGTTCCCGTTGTTGAATATGCCGACGCTGTCGGCGCCGAATTGTCCCGGGTTAAGTTTGCAGTAAAAGCCGGCACCCAGGTCTTGCCTCCGTCGTCCGATACCGACTCTTCGTACTGGTGAGAATCCGCTTTGATGTCCGACCAGACGCCCCTAAGCAGAACGACGCGGCCATCGATCGTCTCCCGGGAATACAACTCACCGCGGCCATTTTTGAACTCGCCTATCGTAGGGTTGGAGATGTCGCCGTCGCTGCTACTGGCAAAATTCTGGCTCCACTGATGAGATTCAGGATTGTATAAAAACAAGGTCATTCCCTCGAAATGACCTGTGGGGCCGTCGGCCTCGATCTCCTCCAACTGGGCGCGACCATCCCAGACTTTTCTAACCTTGACCGTACCATTGAGTTCGATCACCTTGACTGAGTCTGTAAACAAATATAGCCGACGCAAAATGTGTGTTTTCCAATTACCAAAATTGAAGTCAAAATCGTGCTGGCCATCCCGACGCAGATGATCCAATGGTTTTCCCGTGGTCAATGTATCAGGACCTTGCCCTGCGAACGTAGGGGTGGAGTGTAGGGCGGATAAGACACCGCATAAAAGGAAATAGGTAAATACCCGGCAAAATCTTTTCATATTTATCTTTTGAAGAATACTTGTTCTTCAAAATTATAAATGACCAGGACTTTTTAATGGACCGGTTTTAATATGTCCGGTGGTCCGGTTTGGAAAATGACATTAAATCAGTCCATAGATCGGATGGTAGCACTCAGGACAGCGATCGCTTTTTCCGATTCTTTTTGCGTCATCCAGCCGAAACCTATTCTTGTAGCATTTAATGATGTGCTGGTAGTATTATAGATTAAACCATTGGAGAGAATGACACCTTTACTTTTTAGTTTTTCTGCCAGCGGCGGCAAAGGAATGGAGTGGTGAAATTTAGCCCAGATGGAAAGACCGCCGTCCGGGATTTTAAAATCAATTTTGTCCGCCAACTGATGTGTAAGCGCAGAGCTGATGAAGTCCCTGCGCCTATGGTATTCCTGTAGCGCCTTTTTTAAATGCCTTTTGATGGTGCCATCCCGGAACAGCTCTACCAGGGCCAGTTCCATAAGGGGATCGCCTTGTGTATCGATCAACTGCCTGATCTTGGCTAATTCGGCGATCAGGTTGACGGGGGCTACCACATAGCCTGTCCGTATGGAGGGTGAAATAGTTTTGCTTAACGTCCCGATATAGATCACCATACCTTGATTGTCAGCACTCACAAGGGGAAGGATGGGAGAGCTTTGATAGTGGAAATCATAATCGTAATCGTCCTCAATGATCACAAAGCCTGTGGACTCGGCAAGGGAAAGGAGATTCATTCTCCGGGAAGCGGAAAGGGTGACCGTGGTCGGGAAATGATGATGGGGAGTGATAAATACGGCACTAATCTTTTTACGACGGCTGATGGCTTCGATGGCCTCCACGTCTATGCCTTGATCATCGACCTTGACCCTTATCAATTGCATTCCGGCGTGCAGGAAGGTTCGGTCGGCATAATAGTAATTCGTGTCTCCGACGATGACGACGTCTCCTTTCTTAAAGAGCGTGTTGACAATCAGGTAAAGCCCCATGGTGCTGCCGCGGGTAATCAGCAGATTCTCAAAGGTCGTCTTAAGCCCCCGGCTGGCATTCAGATAGTCTGATAGAACCTTTCTGAATTTTTCCAATCCGGCCGTTTCCACATAGGATGTATATTTAAGATTCACCTTTTTCAATAGAACACTGCGATACGCCTTGGCCAGTTCACTAGTTGGCATCAGGCGTGCATCGGGCCCTTCATGAAAGCCCATCATCTGGCGCATCGGGTTTGCGGGCGTCTTGATCAGCGTATTGATGCTGACAGGATAACCCGTTTCTGAGGGATAAGCCGCCGGATCGGGCTGTTTTTGGGTTAGTCGGCGAGGCTGGGCTTCGGGAAGTTCCCTGCTTGTGAAGGTGCCTTGTGAAGGTCGGCTTTCAATCCAACCTTGCGCTTCTAACTCCTGATAAGCCCTGACGATCGTTTGACGGTGGATCTTCAGCGTCTCAGACAGTTGACGGGAACCGGGCAGTTTTATACCAGGGCCTATGCGGCCTCTTTTCATTTCCAGGGCCATTGAATTGGCAATCTGCAGGTAGACAGGCGTGTCGTTGCCTCTCTGTATTTGTATGATGGACTTCCAGGGAAACATAACAGGTATTCTTATGATTCAAGGACAATTTATTAAGGCTGATGGCGCTTGCAGGATGCTCAGCCAGGCGTGGGTAATTGAAACCAGAATATCGTCCCCATTCCGGGGGTGCTTTTAATATGTATACCCGATTGGTGCAAATCCAGTATCTTCTTTACAATGGCCAAACCCAGCCCCATTCCTTCGTGATTGACCGACTCGTTACCGGACAACTTCTTATACCGTTCAAACACATAAGGCTGGTCTTCCAGGGAAATGCCGGGACCGGTATCTGCCACAGAAACCTCAATCCCCGTCACCCTATTTTGCAATGTTATCGTTATTTTCCCCCCGTGCGGCGTAAATTTCAACGCATTATCCACCAGGTTCTGAATAGCCCTTTCCACTAACGAAATATCTGCAAATACGGCCGGCAGTTTTCCAGGCGATTCCATGCTGAGTTCAACCCCTTTATCCCTTGCCGGTATTTCATACTTCATCAATATATCAGATACCAGTTCGTCAACCAGGAACTGCTCTTTGTCAGGCCGTACCTGGTTAGCTTCCAGCTTGGAATACTCGAAGAGCTGGCCGACCAGGTGGGATAACTTTTGAGAACTCCGCATAATCACAGCCAGATACCTTTCCTTCTCCGGATCCGGGAGGCTGTCTCTTTTAATAATCAACGTTTCTATATACCCCTGCATAATGGACAAGGGGCTCCTCAAATCATGCGACACGTTTGCAATGAGCTCCTGTCTCAAAGTGTCGAGGGAAGTTATCTTATTCATATTATCCACAATGGTATCGGCCATTTCATTGAAGGTGGAAGTCAATAGCCCCAGGTTGCCTTCTACGTAGCCGTCTATCCTTGCCCCGTAGTCCCCCTCTTTAAACCGCTTCACAATAGCTGCGATTTTGCAAATGCTGTCTGTTATCAGGAAAAAGGTGATTATGCCCACAATAAAAGCAGTCAGCAGCGTGGCGTAGAATATGGCTGCACCTAAACTATAGAAGAAATCTTTGTTCAAAGCTCCGACAACTTCCGCCTGTTTCTCGCTTGCCAGGATGGCATATACATACCCTGTCAGCTTGTTATGCTCATAAATGGGGGCCGCCGAAAATATGCTCTTTTCACCTGGATGTTTTGGGTTATCCCCTCCCACGTATTTTTTCCCTCCTTCGCTGATATATTGCCTGACCGCCCCCAAGTCGACTTCACGCTCCTTTACGGATTTATCCGGCACCACATAATCAATGATTTTCCCATTCGGGTCAAGCAGGTACACCTCCACGCTCGGATTTATTACCATGATGGAATGGATGATATCGTGTGTGACAAGCGTATCTACTTTCCCATCTTTTAAAGGCCTGGTAGAATTGGCCAGGTGTGCGGCAATATCGCCGTACAACTGTTGGTTGATTTCATTGAAACTCCTTTTCGCGGTCCAAGCGGCAATACCGATATAAACGATCCCGAGAATAATCAGCAGCAAGGTAAAAATGCCCGCTATTTTCCAGAATAAAAGATTGCCCCTGATAGTCTTTAATGGCATGCTTCCTTGTTTTATAGCTCCTCGTTAAACCGATACCCTACTCCCCACGTAGTCAATATGTATTGGGGATTGGAAATGTCCCTTTCGATTTTCCCCCTAAGGCGATTGATGTGGGAATTAACCGTATGCTCATATCCTTCAAAATCATATCCCCAAACCATATTTAATAATTGCTTCCGGCTGTAGCTCCTCCCAGGGTTCGACGCCAACAAATTCAACAGATCAAATTCCTTTTTTGATAACTCGATGCGGGAATTATTGAGCACCGCCTTACGCTTGTCCAGGTCAATCTCTAACTCTCCGAATTTCATTTGTGTCCTATCCGATCGGTAAAACGCTTCGCCAATACCTTCTTGCCGCCTGAATATCACTTTCACCCTTGCAATAAACTCACGGACGCTGAATGGCTTTGTCAAATAATCGTCCGCCCCTGTTTCCAATCCGAGAACTTTGTCAATCTCTTCTGATTTCGCGGAAAGTATCATAATAGGGGTGAGATTGCCGGATAACCTCAGTCGTCTGCATATCTCCATCCCATTTATGCCAGGCAACATCAAATCCAGGATCACCAGGTCGAAGGACTGTTTCGACGCCACCTCCAAAGCCTCCATACCGTTCAGCACACTCCTGCATTCGCAGGAAAGGTCTTCCAGATGGATTTTCAGTAATTCAACGATCTGAATATCGTCTTCAATTATCAATACTTTATGCATAGCGTCACTTTTCCAGGATCTCAAAATTGCAAAAAATAATCCATTCCCCCCAGGCTGTGATACTTTTGTTACAATTCGGGGATCTCCCTGAGATAACATGATTATAGTTTTGCTGCTGTTAATAAACCTATATAATCATGAATGCAGCACACTACAAGACAATCACCCTCTCCTTTGGATTGCTATTCCTCATTGCATCCTGCAAAAAGAATAATACTGCCGGTATTACCGCCAAAAATCCCGCTACCGCGCCGCAGGCTTCTATAGACCGGTTCAGCAGCACGGCTGGTCATTTGCAGGTTAGAACTGCCTCGAACGGCCTACCCGGACCTAACGAGCCAGTCAATTTTGACCAGGCGCCGTTTATTACCCAAGGCTTCTCCCCCGCCGGCGACACAGTCAAGTACTACAATTTTGATTTACAGTCAACAACGCCTGCCCCTATTTGGGTTCTCTCTAAAGCCGGGCAAACAACTTCGGTCCCCGGTCAAAACAATATAATAGATGTTATCCCCGGCGATCCAGGCTATAACGATTTCTGGCAGGTGTATACCGTCACCGTGCCGACAGACTATGTCGCCAATACCATCACCAGTTATCAGGAATTGGTGGCCAGCGGCTATACCATCACAAAGACTAACAGCCTGGTCAACTGCCCGGTGGTGCCTAATGGTTCGACCGCTTCTATACGGTTTTCAGCCAGCGAAAGCGCGGGATTGACTACGGGGTGGTACAAAGACAGCGTGGTCTATTATTTTAATTTTGCCGAAAAAGCCCTCTCCGTCACATCATCCGGCGACGTTCCGGTCTCTCCCATCTTCGTCACTTTTAACATCAATCCTAACCTGCCCAACGGAGGGCCAGCGTCCGGTTTCAAAGAAGAAACAGGCTCCGTGCAGACGCACAATGTGATCGGAACAATTCCTTCCGATGCCGGCTATTCCCCGCTTTGGGAGGTCGCCGCCTATGACAATGGCAGTTTCAATTCTGTCCTAAACCTGTCCACCGCCCTGATGGCGCCCATCCTGGTACCCAATGCCGGTTACGTAAACTGCCCGGTCGTATACCTCCAATAGTGAGAAAGGGGGGGAATCGAAAAAAAACTCCGCGCTCACGTAAGGAAATCCCCCCCATCACGACTATATAAAAAATGCCCCAAATGATCTTTAGCACCGTAAGGGAAACGGCCACCACATTAAGCAATGCCCTTGACCAGTTAAGCGATCTGCAATATGGCAGCCCCTGCGCCGCCCTTTCAGGCAGCAGTATAAGCCAGCACGTTCGCCATGTCATCGAGTTCTTTCAATGCTTGCTTAGTGGCTATGAAACAGGCAAAATAAATTACGATAAGCGTCGCAGAGACCATCTCATCGAGGCGGATAAAGAATTTGCCAAACAATGTCTGGTGGCCATAAACGACAATATCTACCAAATAAACAAGCCAATGGTCCTACACGCGAGCTTCGGAACGGAAGGGCCTTCATGGACGATCCCCACCACCTATTACAGAGAGATCGTGTACAATATCGAACACGCCATACACCATATGGCCATTATCCGTATCGGGATCACGGAAATATCGAAAATAACATTGCCGCATGAATTCGGGGTGGCCTCCAGCACGCTAAAATACCAGGCGGAATGTGCACGGTAACTTTTCTCCCAATCGATGGAAAGGTATTCATTACGTCAAATCGTGATGAAAACGTCAAACGGCCTTTGGCGCTCCCCCCATTAAGGCAGGATAGCACTCGCTATTCCTTCGTCTGCCCCAAAGACCAGTTGGCCGGTGGAACCTGGATAGCTTATCGAAACGATCGCTCTGTAATGGTATTGCTTAACGGTGCCTTTCAAAAGCATATAGCGCAGCCGGTCTATCGGAAAAGCCGTGGATTGATCTTCCGGGACATCTTTGTATTGGAACGCCCTGCTGACGCTTTCACCCACATCAATCTCCATGACATCGAACCTTTCACGATGGTACTATGGCAAAACGACCGTCTGACCGAGATGCGGTGGGATGGCGTAAGGAAAAACCTGACTCAAAAAGATGCCCGGACACCCCATATCTGGTCCAGTTGCACTTTGTATACGCATGAAAGCATTCTGTCCCGCGAAAAACATTTTCAACAATGGCTGGCACGTCCAAAGCAATATTCACCCGCCGAAGTGATGCAATTCCATTTATGTACCCGTCAAAACGAGGAAGAACTGGAAAGTATACGTATCAACCGAAACAATGAAATGCTTACCGTAAGTGTTTCCTGCATAGAAATGAGCCGTCAGCATTCCTATTTCCATTACTCCGATCTTCTGACAGAAAAAAACTACCACTTGTCCCTGTGAAACAGATAACATCGCTTTTGTCCATTTTGATCATCAAGCTATCGCATTGGGAGTATTGGCCTACCAATCTCGTCTTTGCCCCTGTGGGGCTATATTGGGTATGGATGGCTATAAAGGCCAGGAGCTTTTACTTCATGACTGCGGCCAACCCCAGTATCCATACGGGCGGTTTCGTGATGGAAAGCAAACGGGATGTGTACGCCTTGTTGCCTGAACGGTTTTATCCTGAAACGATCTACGTGGACAAGAAAAAGACCCTCTCAGAGGTACTCCACCTGGTTCACGAAAAAGATATCACATTTCCGCTCATCGCAAAACCGGATATCGGCATGCAGGGCCTGGGGGTCAAAAAAATAAACACTGAAAGAGACCTGGAGGCGTATCATCGGGACATGCCCCTCCCCTTTTTGGTACAAGCATACGTAGCTTACCCAAACGAAGCAGGAATCTTTTACCATCGTCACCCGAACGAAAAAAAAGGAGAAATCTCGGGAATTGTTCTAAAGGAATTCGCCACGATCACCGGAAATGGAAGAGATACCGTGGAAACCCTCGTAAAACAGCACAAACGCTATGTTTTACACTTGGAAAATATAGCCAATGAATGGGGAAATAAAATGACACAAGTGCTCCGGCCCGGAGAACCCCTGAAATTGTTGGACTACGGGAACCATGCGCGTGGTTCAAAATTCACGGACGTCAGCCACCTGGTAAGTCCTCCGCTCGAAGATTTGCTCAACGATATATGTCTCCAAATTCCCGGTTTCTATTTTGGACGGCTGGACATAAAATACAATACCTGGGGAGAACTATTACAGGGAAAAAAATTCAGCATCATTGAGCTGAACGGCAGTGGCAGCAATCCGACGCACATATATGATCCCAAACACTCCATTGTATTTGCATGGAAAGAAATGGCAAGGCACTGGCAGCTCATCTACCAGATCGCAAGCTATAATCATATCCATAAAAAGGTCGCGTACCTGAGTTTTCGGGAAGGATTAAGGCAGGTACGCGCCCAGGGAAAGGTAAAAAAGATATTAAGTGCTCAACATTGGTAGTCCTCCATCTATGCTCCTATCCATTTCCATATTTTCAGGCTTTTCCATCAGTTTTCTGGGGGGACTTCCCTTGGGCAACCTTAATATAACTGCCGCCCGGATAGGATCAGCGGGCAACCTGCGTAAGGCCTACCAATTCTCCACGGGCGTCTCCCTGGTAGAAATGCTGTACATGGTATTTTGCATACAAGGTGTCAGTCTTGCGCACCGTTATAGCGCCATCTTTATGGCCCTGCGATGGTTGATGGTGTTTTTGCTTTTTGCAACGGCCATTCATTGTTTTGTAACGGTTTTCCATCAACAGAGACAGGCCAAAAGCCATGCAAGCCGCCGTACCTCATCCAACAGCTTTTTGTTTGGGTTGGCTTTAAGCGCCGCGAACATACTTCAGATTCCCTTCTGGGCGGCTTGGATCACGCTTGCCATGCAAAACAATTGGGTCGGTTCCGATTATACCGCTTACACCTTTATCCTTGCTGCGGGCCTCGGCACATTCCTCTGTCTGTCGGTATATATCATAGTAGGGAAGAAATTATCGGCCTGGTTTACAAAGAAAAAAAATGCCATTGATCTATTATTGGGCGCCCTGCTGTCAATGGTGGCTTTTGTACAACTATACCTCATTTTATTTTAAAACCGGGCAGAAGGCATGAAAAAAAGACTCAATCCCGACGAGTGGGTAGAAAACTATGGAGACTATTTATTCTCCCTTGCAAATTACAAATTGAACGATGCCGAATTGGCCAAAGACCTGGTTCAGGAAACCTTTTTTGCGGGGATAAAGGGTAAAGACGGTTTCAGGGGTGAGAGCCATGAGAAGACCTGGCTGGTCCGCATCCTGAATAATAAGATAGCGGACTATTATCGGGCCGGCAAAAAGGAAATTCCGATGTCGGAGTATTTGGCCCGGACCGACCGGTCATTTAATGATCACTATTTCGATCTCGAAACGCCTGGCGAATATGGACATGCAAAACCGGACGCCTTTCCCACTATTTCCGGCCTGGAAAGCGATAAGCCTATTAACCAGGCGGAACTTAAAAAAGTCCTGGATAGCTGTATCGAAAAATTACCCCCCGCACTGTCCCAAGTCTTCTGTACAAAATATATTCTCGAAGAAAATGCCGATTTTATTTGTAAGAAATTTAACATCTCCACGTCTAATTATTGGGTGATCCTTCACAGGGCAAAATTGTTGCTTCGGACTTGCATTTCAAAAATTGGGCAGTTATGAAATCCAGCTACGTAACAAAATTTAAACGGACGCAATACAATTGCGGCAGGGCCCAGCGTCTTGCTATTAAAAGACAGGAAACAAAATTGACTCCAGCGGAATATCTGGATTATACAGTACATATGCGCTATTGTTCCCTTTGCCGGGAATTTGAACGATTCTCAGCTTTGCTAAACCAATTCTTTTCCCCTAAACGGAGTGAAATACCTGAACAACCTATGCACCGTCTGAGCCACGAAGAGAAAGAAGAGATGCAAAGAAAAATAGATGATTTCAGCAATCACCTTAGAAAATGATGGCACTTGCTGTAAGGTGCTGTTCCTTAATACGTCAACTTGTAAAAGATTCATCAATAAAGAAACATATCATGAAAAAACTACTGGTTACCCTGCCATTTGTCCTCACTTTTGGCACTTTTTCTTATGCACAGTCGGCCCTTCGCTCCAAAGAATTCAATCTGAGTAAAAGCGTGGCTATCCAGGGCTATGATCCGGTGGCGTATTTCACCCAAAACAAGGCTGTAAAGGGAAGCAAAGATTTTGCAGCCGTCGCGGACGGCGTTGAATATTATTTTGCCAATACGGAGGATAAGATGGCCTTTTTGAAAGATTGGAAAAAATATGAACCTCAATATGGAGGTTGGTGTGCCTATGCGATGGGAGCAAGCGGAGAAAAAGTGGAGATTGATCCGGAAACCTTCAAAATAGCCAATGGCAAGTTGTTTCTATTTTATCATTCCTGGGTTAATAATACCCTTAATAAATGGAACGCGGATGAGGCCAATCTGCATGCAAAAGCCGATGCCAACTGGGCGAAGATTTTCAAATAAAATTACATATGAAAGCTACAACCATCTTTATCTGGGTATTACGGGTAGTTGCCGCAGTAATCCTATTGCAAACACTCTTCTTTAAATTTTCCGCCGCTCCCGAATCGGTTGCGCTATTTACCCGGTTGGGGATGGAACCTTGGGGACGTATAGGTACGGGCATCCTGGAACTATTAGCGTCTATTCTTATCCTTTATCCCCGAACCACCGGGTGGGGCTCCGGATTAGCCACGGGGCTTATGGCGGGAGCCTTGTATTTCCACCTTAATGGGACATTGGGCCTGAAATGGTACGGCGATTATAGCCTGTTCATCTACGCGCTTATCGTTTTTATTTGCTGTGTTGTACTAAGCTATATTTTCAGGTTTCAGGTGCTTTCTGTTTTCGGCATTAGGCGTAAAATGTGATTAATCTCAGCGACTATCTGCATACATCCTGTTGATAGTCGCAATTATTTTATTCCCTTCAACAATGACGGCTTCGTATCTGGCAAGAAGTTGCGGCCATGGAATTAATGATTTTGCAAGATGCTTCGCTTTGGGCGTGGCCAACACCTTAAATACGGACATATCGTTTTCGAAATCCTTTACATTGTCGTTAAGGTAAGTGTTCAACAAATCATTTTGACCTATCCACCCATTCTCAGATGAATTTAAGGAAGGCAAAACCTCTTCATAGTAGCTTAGGATATCTTGTGTCAGGCTGTCATTTTCAATCGTCATGATTTTGCCGGCTGACAAAAAACCATTGAATCTGCTCTTATGTGGTCTGAGGAATGTATTGTCGTTGATATAAGAAATCGCCAGCTTTAAGCTGTCCTTATTAGGGTCTTTGGCTTCATCTATTTTGCTTAAATAGGTATAAACCAATTTGTATTTTTTGTATTCCTCCAATATATCCTTTGTTTGGACTATGTCGGCTTGTATATCGTCTCTGAGTCCCAACAAAAAGGTTCTCGTTACCCTTTGTTCATTTCTGTGTTCACTCCAATTATGGAACCAAATGGATAAGCTGACGGCAAAAACAATGATAAATATCTCTAAAAAAAAGTCCTTCAATTTGTGCCAGAAAGACGAGTTTTTGTCTCCCAAGACGGTAATGATTTCTTTTGTATGTTTAATTACTTCCTGATCTGCCATAGTCTTAAAGATAGGGATTTTTGGCAATCCTGAAGAGCTGGGTCAGCAGCCTACATATTAAATTGAGCCTTCTACCAGATTCGAACTATCCTTGTAAAACTTTGATCTTCAAATGATTCATTTCACCAATTTCATTGAGGCCCCCTACCCGGTCCCCATCTCATTTATATTTATTTGAATCCAATTGGGTTTGTATTTTATACAATTGAAATCGAAAAAATCAAAAATGAAATGTGATCTGAAAGTGACCTACAAATTTGGATAATTGTCCGCGATGGCAAAGAGCAAATGAGCAATAAATTTACAGAAAATGCTGCGAATTGAACCGTACTATTGTAAAAGCCTTCGGAGAAATCAAGCGGGCCTGGCAGAACGCACCATCACCCAGCAAGCATGTACTAATTTGCAGGTCTTTGTTATTTTTACAGCAAATGTTTAGCTATGATACCTGATAAATACTTGAAAATATCGTTCGAGGAATTAGCCTTGAGGGGGAAGAAGATAATTGCCCAGATGCCAGAGATATCTCATGCACAAGCTTTAAAACAAGTACAAAGGTTAAAAGAGATGTCGAAGGTCAATCAATCATCAAAAAAGGGCTGGTCGAATCACTAAAAATCAGCATTATTATCCAAATAATGTAAAATATTATCGCTATATTTGAGAATAATCTACAAATTAACCGATAATAATGGTTCAATACATAAAAATAAAGAACTTTGGTCCCATTAAGGATGAGGTCGAAATGAGCTTTGAGGTAGCTGAAGAAACGGAAGAAGATGCATATGAGGTACAAATGGCCGATGGAAGGAGGCTGATAAAACTGGCTTACATCTATGGCGCTAATGCATCCGGTAAAACCACTGTCCTAAAAGCGTTTGAGTTTCTCCGGAATCTATTATTGAAACCCATCAGCGATAAAGCCGGTGAGCTTGACTTTGACCCCTTCCTTTTCCGCGATGCCCCCTACAATAGCCCCTCCCGTTTGGAACTGGCTTTTTATTTGGATGAGATGCGGTATGTCTATGAAATAAACTTTAACAAGCAATCCATTCTCGACGAAAAGATCCTGTTCTATCAAACCGCCAAACCAACGGAGCTATTTTCGAGAATCACGGATCCTGATAAGCGTCTGGCAAAAGTGCAATTCGGAAGTAAAATTAAAGTCCCTGCTCGTGAAAAGGATCTATTGGAAAGCAATACACTCCATAACAACACTGTCATCGGCGCTTATGCCAGGACCAACGTGGATATTCCGGAATTAGAGAAATTAAACCGATGGTTTACCGGCTTTTTGCTGGGAATGGTTTCTTCTGTCAATGACCTGACGGATGTTACCGCTGAGCAGATCGATAGAAACCCACTTATTAATAAATGGATAAACATATTTTTAAATAAAGCCGATAACCAGATTAGCGCGGTCCATGTTCCTGATTCGACTAACCAAATAACGCTTCCTTTCGAAAACCCAGACTACGATTTCAAAACCCGGATTATTCCATCATCTGGAAGCTATTCAAAACAAACAAGAATCAAAAGGACAGGTGAAACACCTATAAAATTTGCAGGAGGAGGTTCCGTACGTCGAAGAATTGACTTTGTCCATAAAGTCAATGAGGACGATAATTATTCCTTATCTATTCTAAAAGAAAGCAGCGGAACAACGAGATATTTCGGTCTCGCCGGGCCGCTATACGCCTTAATACATGGTAGCCATTTGCTTTGCATCGATGAACTGGAGACATCCCTGCATCCCGACTTGATGAAACATTTCCTACAGACTTTTTTATTGAATGCCGGGCGTTCCCAGATGCTGATTACCACGCACAACACCGCCCTAATGGAAGACCAGGACTTTATCAGGAGGGATGCCCTTTGGTTCAGCGAAAAAGGAACCGATGGCTCTGTCAGGATGTATTCTGCCGCTGACTTTGACAGCAGCACGCTCCGCAAAGACGCTAGCCTGATCAATGCTTACAAGTCCGGCCGACTTGGTGCAAAACCCAACCTCGGCTCACCTTATTACACGGAACGCTAGCCCCATGCCCAGACCCACGAGAAGACAGGAACTACGTGCCAATGTTGCCCTCGTCGGCGACGGGTAGACCGAGCGGATCTATTTTTCAGATGTTCGTGACACGGACCGGCCACCTGGCCTTACTATCTTTCCGGACTATCCTCGAAAAATAGGGAATTATAAAGGGGTTATCGACCGCGCAATGCAATTGAGCGAAGACTATAGCCGGGTTTACGCGCTGGTTGATATGGATAAAATTATCCGGGACAACCAATTAACTGCTTACCGCGAGCACAAAGCCAGGGCTGAAGCGATAGGCGTCATCGTATTGGAAAATAACCCATGTTTTGAAATTTGGTTATTGCTGCACTTTGTCCATACTGGCAGACTATTTAATAACTGTGATCAGGTTTCTGATGAATTGAGGCGGCCGAATCGGATACTTGGCTACGATAAAAGCGAGAAATTTCTCAGGAATGCACGGCTGTATTGCAACCATAAAACCCGGTTGCGGGAAAGGGCCATTCCAAATGCAAGGCTTTTAGAAAATGACCAGGAGGGTCAGGATGAGCTTTTCCCACGAGCGCAGACTTTTTATTTCTTTGAATGGTATTTCGAACATCAGTAGATTTTTCTGACCCAACCGGGCATTGGTCTTTGATACCATTTTCTTTGACCTACACTATATTCCCGCACAGGTTGGCAGTTGAGTCTAAGTAAGCCCCCGGTGAACCCTTATTGTTCCATGTTGGGCATGAAACGTGCCCTTCAAGTTCACCGGTCACTTCCCAATACCAAATCTACTTTGCCTTACTCGATAAAAGTTTCATCGGAATTAGTGACAGACTATTGACAGAAATTGGTTCGTTTCAGACACTTTTTTCTGTACCAGACGAAAAGGATAGGTACATTTGGGTGACCAACACGACACTAAATGGAAAATGAAACGTCTTCGAAAAAGACAGGCCGCTTATTGGAGGATGGGAAGGTCGCAACCCGGATAAAGCTGTCAGGGCTTTGGGTCGCGGCAGCGCTTTGTTATATCGAGGGTGACTTTACGTCCTTTTTTCCTCCTGGAGGTTACATTCAGCAGAGTTTGGCAGGGAAAATGGGACCTTTTAAAACGACACAGCTGACTTTACTGGCGGGGTCGATCTTTGTCTCGATCCCCTGTCTGCTCGTTTTTCTGTCGTTAATCCTGCCACCTAAATTGTGTCGCCGGGCCAACCTCATCTTCGCTATCGTCTATACGTTCGTGAATGCCCTATCCGCATTCACGACTACCTGGGCCTACTTCATCTACTTCGGAATAGTTGAAACTATGCTTACTCTATTTATTATTTGGTATGCCTGGACGTGGCCCCATGAAGTAAACTAGCCTTCGGTAACCACTCCCGGCTAATCAAATGCTTCTTCCGGAAATTTGGAAATTCGAAAATCGGTCATTTGAGCCCGACAAAAGTAAGTCTATGATGAATTACCTATTGGTATAAAAAAATGCTCTTGGTAAATATTTTGTCAGGCCGGCAAATGACGGTGAGCCCAAAGACGAGATATGGAAACCTCTTGATTAGTTGCAAATTATTACAGGAGAAGCTGGTATGCTTCTGGGCCTGTATGATAGTATCAAAATTCTGTTAGATGATCTGATCATTGTAAGGGAGATAAAAATTGAGTTTCGGCACGCCGGCTTTAATGAAGAAGATCTGGATGAAAAGCTACAGCTGACTATTTTCAGAATCGTGCAGGAACAATTGAATAATATATTAAAACATGGCTCATGGCATAGGGAATACCGTCAATCAATTCCCACTGGCCTTCCCAGTTTTCATAATCGCTGTAGGTATAATGGGGCAATAACTTTACTGCATTCGACATAAAGGCAATTTGTCCTAAAGATATTTCATTTTTGGAGATAAAACTGTGTTTTGCAGGCTGACAACCTGCCCGAAATGCTCAACCTAGCTTAATCAAATTGGGGACCGACCCTTTTACAAACATCTGACAATCATATAGATATATTATATCATCTATGTAACGGGGCTTCAAGCCGCCCGTACCTTCTGGATCTATCGAAAAGCTTCCACTGAGAGTTTCGTGGCCCCACCGACGTATGATTTGTCCGAGCTTTAAATGACGGCAACTACGGCTGCGAAGTTCAGGCGAATTAATATAAGTATAAATTGAATTGAATGGGCATAAATATTTCGTTAAATGAATGCATAGTGTTTTTCATCATGAGCCCATCATTTTCCTGATAAATCATGCATTTTTTTGTACATTCAATTTGAATAATATGGGCTACATAAAAGAACCGAAAGGTGTGGATTTCGTAGTTGAATCGACTCCCCTGACTCCGGCAGATAAGAAGATGATCTCCGATGCCATTTCGTTGTACAAGGCCACAGGCAAGATTACCAGGGCACCTATACCCAAAAGGGATCGGTCCTCCCCTACCATGAAGGTGAAAGAATAAATTCAGCCCATTTTTCGGCTTGTCCAGCCCATTTTTTGTGGTAAATCGTAAAATCTGGTAGCTTTGATCATTGTGCATACGGCCCCATTTATTCGTAATAAAACAGCCTATTTTGAAGCAGCCGTGGTTGCCGTCAGCTTGGTGCTGTATGCCGCGCGCCTCCTCCTACGCAACGATGGCGTGCAAACCGGGGTATTCCCATTGCTTTTCGGTGGTTTGGCGTTGTTCTTCGCGTGGCTGCTGTTTCACTTCGTAACTTATCTCGGGATTACCACCAAAGAGCGCCGTTGGGCTTCGTTGGGCGCTGCCCTTGCAGCAATATCGCTGGTTTTTGCGGCGCTACGGCTCAACGATATCCATACGCTGCGCGATCTCCTGGCAGACGCGATAGGCGTCGGTATCATGTTCGGCCTACTGGAATTAATGTTTGAGTCGCAACGCTATCTGGGCAAGCATCTGGCTAAGATGGCGATATTACCGCCGTTTATTTTCACAGCATTGACATTATGGGCAGCAATGACGATCATCCTACCCTCACCTCTTTGGACCGGTGCGACCAGAAATGCACTTTACTACGGCGGAACGGCTCTGCTCACCATTATCTTGCAGGATTTCTTCAGAGGACAATTGATTCCTGAATATAAAAGACCCGGCAACAATAACTTCATGATTTTTTTGCTGGGCGCCTTAGCCATCTGGCTGCTGGGCGGCTTGTTGATCTGGCTGCCGGCTGTAGCTTTCCGGATAAGCCACATCGGAATCTATGCAATGCTGCTTGCCATTTCCTTGAGCGCTGCATTGCTGATTACCGCTGTATGCGAAATCTTCTTTGTCGAACAGGCCCGTTTAAGACGGCAGGTATCGGTGACAGCAGCCGAACTGGCACAACTCCGTAGCCAGGTCAATCCGCATTTCCTGTTCAATGCATTAAACAGCCTATATGCCGCGGCATGGAAGGAAAAAAGCGAAAAGACGGCCGATGGTATCCAGCGGCTGGGTGATATGATGCGTTTTATGTTGCAGGAAAACGACCGGGAAAAGATCGAGCTGGATAAGGAGTTAACTTACCTACATAACTATATCCATATACAACGTATAAGGATTGACGAGTCCCAGGGCATCGATATCCGTATCAAAATAGAAGCGCCGGGGCGGACAGGCGGTATCGCGCCAATGATGCTGGTTCCATTTGTGGAGAATGCATTTAAACATGGGATCAGCCAAATTAAACCCTCCTGGGTTTGGGTCAACTTGTCTTTTAACACGTCCGGGCTTTATTTAAAAGTGCAAAATTCCCGTCATCAAAAAGCCGAGATCAGCCCGCAACCGGCTCCTTCCGGCACCGGGCTGGAAAATGTGAAAAGAAGGCTGGAACTGGCTTATCCCGGCAAACATAGCCTGACGATCACCCCATCTGACAAAGCCTATATGGTCGAACTGACGTTGAAACTTTGGTGAAAATATTATCTTATTCTTGCAGATGACAATCTCCGCCATAGCCATAGATGATGAACCTGACGGGATCGAACTGATCCGCATCCTTGCGGAGAAAGTGCCGTTTATCGAATTAAAGGCCACATTTACCAATGCTTTTACCGCCTTGGCGTACTTGCGGCAAAACCCGGTGGACCTGTTGTTCCTGGATATCAATATGCCGGATATAACCGGCATCGAATTCGCTAAAAGTCTCCCTCATGCGCCTATGATGATTTTCACAACGGCGTACGCCGAGTATGCCGTAGAAGGTTTTGAATTGAATGCTATAGATTATCTGCTCAAGCCATTTGCACTGGCCCGCTTTATGAAAGCATGTAACAAGGCCATGGACCATAAACTGGCGCATCAGTCGGGAGCCGATCCGTTTCTGTTTGTGAAGACCGGCTATGCTGATGAGAAAGTAAACCTTGCGGATATCCGCTACCTGGAAGCAGACGGCAATTACATCACCTATGTGCTCCATGACCGCCGGCTGCTCAGCCGTCAAAGCCTGGCCGACATATTAACTTTGCTGCCCGCCGGTGAATTTATCCGGGTCCACCGATCTTATATCATCGCTGTATCCGCCATCAGGACAATATCGCGGTCCGAGGTACGGATTGATGAAACGATCATTCCGGTTGGAGTTTCTTATGAAGCCGTTGTAGCCCAACTAAGAGCCCGATTGAAACTATAGCCGTATTCAGATCATTCTCCGGGGTGTTCAGCCCATTTTTATTTTCGCTTTAGCCGCTACCGTAATATTGAGCATGATTTATTCATCAACTCAAATATTATGAAAAAAATATGCGCCCTCCTGATCTCCGCCTTACTCTGGCAAAGTACTTTTTCCCAACCTGCAAGGGAAAAAGCGCTGCATGATTTCTTTGCCACTATAGCCAGCAATGGCGACATTAGTGGTAGCATACTGGTAGCTGAAAACGGGAAAGTGCTTTATAAAGGATCTTTTGGCTACGCCGATGCACAAAAGAAGATTCCTAATACAGAAAATACGCTGTTTCAGATCGCTTCCGTATCCAAGTTATTTACGGCTATTGCAGTTCTTCAATTATACGAGCGCAAAAAGCTAGCGATTACCGATAAATTCCTCAAATATTTCCCAGACTTTCCTTATCCGGATGTTACCATAAAACAAATTCTTTCTAATACATCCGGGATTCCGGATGTGGGCGATGTGCTCGTGCCCATCTGGAAGTTACACCAGGATACTGTCTTTACTTTACAGGATATTATCCCGGCCCTTAAATCGCAAAAACTGCCTTTGGACTTTAAGCCAGGGGATTATTGGGAGTATTCTAACATTAATTATAGTTTACTGGCGCTTTTGGTTGAAAAAATCAGTGGTGAAAAGTATTCAAATTACCTATCGAAAAAAATATTTATACCCGCAGGCATGCGAAATACTTTTCAGAAAACATCGGGGATAAACCCCTATCCGCACCCGAACCTGGCCTATAATTATGCGTGGCCTTTTATATCTTCCATGGCTCCCGCAAGGGTAGATTCGTTTGCGACAAATGATTTTAAGGTGCACTACCGAACCTGGCCCTCTGAGGGTGACGCCAATATCTATACTTCGGTATCGGATTTAATCAATTTTGATCAGGCGCTGTATAAAGGCCGCCTGTTAAAGCAAAAAACACTGGGCCTGGTTTTTAGCCCTTCGACCAGAAACAACGGGAAAAAGATAATTTTACGCGGGGTAGGATCTGAAATCGGTTTGATCGGTGATTTCTATTGGGGATTCGGCAACCGTATTGACGTGGACAGCACTTTTGGTAAGATCATATGGGAAAGCGGTGGATTACCCGGCTGTAGGGCCAATATAATCCAAAACCTGACTAAACACCAGCTATTGATATGGCTGGATAACAAGGAAAGCCCTTCGGCAATGGACAATATTTTTGGCGCATTAAATATTGCCAATGGCGGAACCGCGGCCGTTAAAAAAGCAAAACAGCAGGCCGTGCCGCTCTACGCCCGATCACTGATCACCGAAGGCGAAGATGTAGCCTTTGCCAAATTAATAACGATGGCTTCCGATACTGCCACGAACTATAACCTGTCGGAAAATAACCTGAATGATTTGGGCTATGAGTTCTTTAGTGACCAAAAGATCGGCCTGGCACTGCAGACGTTTCGTGCCGCCGTCCATATATTCCCGAACAGCGATAACTTGTTTAACAGCTATGGGGAAGCATTAGCCAAATCAGGCAATAAAGAGGCCGCCATACTGATGTACAAGAAATCACTTCAATTGAACCCTAAGAATGATGATTCAAAAAAAGTGCTGGGGGAACTGGAACACCTGTAGAAATCGCCGAAAGGATCCCCGATCAGATTGAGCTGAAAACGAGCCAATTAATACAAAAAAAGAGGAAGATTATAGACTTGAATCAAAGTTTGCAACTGATTTATTATCACCAATATACATATTGCAAAAAAATGAGCCTTCTACCAGACTTGAACTGGTGACCTGTTCATTACGAGTGAACCACTCTACCAACTGAGCTAAGAAGGCTTATTTTCCCGCGAGGGAGCAAAAATAATGGGTTTTAAGGAATTAAACAATTCCTGGCGCTTTTCCAGTAACCGACTGTAAATGAACAATTTGTTATTAATGAGGGGTGAATGGCCTTATATTGCTTTCTTATTCGTAAATTCATTAAGGTCCGTTAAACCCATTTATGAAATTTGCTTACTTCTTAGCCCTTTTGGTGTCTTTTCATGCATTACATGTATCCGGTCAATGCAACACTTCTTTTAACCTGGCCTTAGGCCGTCCTGCCACCGCTTCTTCTACTGAAAGTGCGGCTTATCCTGCGGGCAATGCGTTTGACGGGGATATGACGACCAGGTGGAGCAGCGCCTTCAGCGATCCCCAATATATCTATGTCGATCTTGGTTCTACGTATACCTTATGCAGCGTGGTGCTTTATTGGGAGGCGGCCTATGCAACTGCTTTTACCATTGATATTTCCACAGACGCAGTAACATGGACGACAGTGGCCACCATCTCTGGTAACACTTCCACCACCAATACGATTGCTATTACGGGAAATGGCCGGTATGTGCGTATGTCCGGGATCAGCAGGGCTACGGGATATGGGTATTCCCTCTATGAGTTCCAGGTTTACGGAACGGAGACTACCCCCGTCTGCGGCACTACCAATGTGGCGTTGAATCAACCGGCCACAGTCTCCTCTATTCAAGGAACCGGACTGGAAGCTAACCTGGCGTTTGACGGCGATATGACAACCCGGTGGAGCAGCGCCTTCAGCGATCCCCAGTACATATATGTGGACTTGGGGGCCACTTATTCCTTATGCGAAGTCGCCCTCTACTGGGAAGCGGCCTATGGATCCAACTTTGAAATTGATGTATCCAGCGACGCGGTTACCTGGACACCCATTTCTACTATTACCGGGAATACATCGATGACGAATACGCTTTATGTATCGGGTACGGGAAGGTATGTCCGGATGTATGGCACTGCCAGGGCTACAGGGTATGGTTATTCTTTGTACGAATTTCAGGTCTACGGAGTAATTACCTTACCGGTAGAACTCCTTTATTTCGCGGGTACTTTAGAAGACAATCATACTGTCAGCCTGGCCTGGGCGACTGCCACTGAAACCAACAATGATCACTTTGACATTGAGCGAAGTGGAGACGCAATAAATTATACAACCCTCTCCACTGTAAAAGGCGATGGCAATTCCGCCTCTATTAAGAATTATCAATGCACCGACTTCTCTCCGCTGAGCGGAGCTAACTATTACAGGCTGAAACAGGTAGATGCTAACGGGCAATATGTTTATTCCACGGTGGTAGTTGTGCACACCCCCCAAAAGGAAGGGGTCGGTTTATCCATCTACCCTAATCCTGTCCTGGACTTTGTACAGGTCGCTGCGAACTCGTCGGGAGAACTGATCAGGCAAATCAACCTGTACGATGTCACGGGCGTAAAGTTGAGCTCCTACAATAATTCTTCCGGGATAGCCACCACGCAAATAGACTGCAGCCGTCTGACTCCCGGGGTTTATTTACTGGAAGTGAAAACGAACATGGAAGTGAAAGTATTTAAGCTGGTAAAATAATCAAAGGATGGTCGCATCCATGTGCCGGGCCGTAGACCTGGCGGAAGGACGCGGCCTTAAATAAAAACGCCCTTTCCTGCAACCGGAAAGGGATTTTTATTGGGGGTATTTCAAGAATAAAGGTTCCCCTCCGAAGAGAGCATAGGAAAAATATGTTTAAAGTCTTTTCTTTCTAAATAAAGGCCCGCTTGGAAAAGCAGGCCGTTTGCTAACCTATGAATAACACCTAATCGTTGTGAGAACAAAGTTATAACTGCAACGGGCATATTGGTGTTATCGGTAAGCTAAATGCTTCCTAACCGATGGTTAATCAGTCATCCATATGGTATTTGTATACAAAATAAACCCTGTAAATGAATTACTTACAAGGTTCATCAATATTCATCCGTATAACTGACTACAATACTTTTAAGGAGTCAACTACACGGGGCTTTGTAATCGTCTATAGTTAGGATCAAAGTAAGGTCTGTAGCGGAAGACAGGGGCTAGCTAGACCTTGTTCTGCATGACGATTTTACCAAATTGGTGTCCTTTTGACATGTATTCAAGGGCCTCCTGGGCGTGACCCAGGGAAGTGAATACTCTGTCGACCACGGGGCTCAACCGATGCCTGGAAACAAAATCCAACATCTCTTCAAAATCTTTCGGAGTGCCCATCGCAGTGCCCAACAGGGAAAGGCTATTCCAGAAAATCTTCCTGGACAGGATGTTTCCAATAGGTCCGCCCGTAGCTCCGAAGACCACGATACGGCCACCAGGAGCCGCCACATCTATGAGTCGTTCGAAATCCTTGCCGGAAGCGCTATCAATAATAACATTGAACCCGCCCGTTTGCGCTTTGAAGCTTTCGGGCCACGCAGGGTTATTATAGTTCAGGCCGCCTTTGGCGCCCAGAGCGATGGCTTTGGCAATCTTATCATCGGAGCTCGAAGTCACATATACTTCAGCACCGGCGGCCAGGGCCATTAACATGGCTATCGAGGCGGTACCGGCTCCGATCCCCGTCACAAGCACCTTTTCACCCGCTACCAGGCGGCCCCGGGTGAATAATGCCCGGTAACTGGTTAATCCCGCTAAAGGCAGGGCTGCCGCTTCCGGTCTGGAAAGGTGGACGGGTTTGGGGTAGACGTATTGCCGGGATACCGATATATATTCGGCAAAGGTCCCGGGAGAAGGATTGCCCAAGATGGTAAAATCCTTCCCGAAAGCAGCGGGGTCCGGCCCCCAGTTCTGGCTTGGGTTGATGATCACTTCTTGTCCTATGAGCGTATGATCGCCTCCGGGGCCTACTGCCTCTACTACGCCACATCCGTCCGAGCCCATGATCAGTCCCGACTTGGGCCCGGAATAAAGTCCCTTCTGCATCCATACGTCCCTGTGATTAAACGCGGAGCATTCCAGGCGGATCAATACCTCATCGGGTTCTGGTTGGGGGATCTGGAAATCTTTAAGGATCAAGGGCTCAAGAGTGCCTGTTAAATAGACTGCCTTCATTTTGGTCACCTTTGTTTTATTGATACCTCAAATGTAGGGTAAGAATTTAATTGGACCCCGTTGCCAGGTCAAATACGGCTGATAACCGGTATTCTAAGGTGCCCGGCTCGGGCAGCAAAGCGGCATTCCGCATAGCAGTAGCCAGTTCGGCCGCTTCGATCGGGTGGTACTGACCGCAAAGGCCCAGGCGGTTGAGAAAACGGATCAAGCCCAGGCTGGCCCTTTCCAAGGGTCTCTCCTCCTCCCTATTGCCGGATATGGGGCCTGGCTGAATGATGCGGATCCGCTCAAAGGCCAACACCCGTATGGCTGCTTCCAACGCTCCCTTGGTCTTCATATAAAAGAACAAGGAGGAAGGGTCTGCACCGGCAGCCGAGACTAATACATAGACGGGCACTTTATTTATGGAGGCTGCCCTCGCAAAGGCATATTGAAAGGTAAAATCCACTTGATAACGCGCCTCCTTAGTACCGGCCTTGCGTTTGGTTGTACCCATGGTGGAAAATAACACATCTCCCTGCACCAGGTGTTCCCACTGCTGAGGAAGATCAAAGCGGACAATAT
>Ga0302309_10000459_pt1 | contig 46883 bp, 40 predicted proteins | sample III_Palsa_N1_1_FD_200453 | JGI IMG/M metagenome (GOLD analysis project Ga0302309, IMG submission 200453) | Peat permafrost microbial communities from Stordalen Mire near Abisko, Sweden - III_Palsa_N1_1 | ecosystem: Environmental > Terrestrial > Soil > Palsa > Peat permafrost | place: Sweden...
CTTACCCAATTAGCCGCATAATGCGCGGCGGTTTGCACCGGGTTGGCGCTGGTGCCGTAACGTGCATAGCCATAGTTTACGGTGATAAGGCCGGTGCTTTTGGTTTGTTGCAAAACGGTATAATAATTATCAACGGTCATGGTAAAACTTGCCGTACTGTTACCATACCAGTAGTCTGCTGCCGAGGCATTTCCCTGGTAATCCAGCAATTGGGCAGGTGCGTCGGTTGGTGCTTGTGACGATTGATCCCAAAAGTAAACATCTGATAAGCTGCCACCGGGAAACCTTATAATATTGGGCGATAAACTGCTTATGTTACCCATTAAAACAGGCACCGTTGCAATGGGCCCCATAAAAGGGTTGGCATTGTTGCCATAAATATAGCCGGATACCTTTGTTATTTCCTTGCTCAGGTCAACAGTTACAACAGTAGCGCCTGCGGCTGCAGGTTTGGTAGCGGTTTTTGTGGCCGGCGCTGTAAATGTTTTTGCCTGCCAGTTATCCAGGAAAAATCCCTGAGTACTGGCAATAGCAGGCTCGGTTGGCTGAACTATAGTCCCGGTGCTTGTACCGGTATCGGTAGTGCCGCCGCCTCCGTTGTTTTTTGTGGCATTATCTTTACTGCAGGCCTGAAACAGGGCGCAGCAAACTATCAATACCATGCATAATTTGTTAAAGTTTTTCATAGTGGCCTCACTTATCGTTTATCCTTTTAATAATTTCAATACAAGCCCTGCTATTGTGGTAAGGGCATTTCCAGATCCCAATTTTATCTTCACCGGGCATCACTTTATCATGTTCATCTATCCCCCAAAACCATTCGCCGTTTTTCAGGTCGAGGATCTTATTTTTTACCAGTTCCCAGCTTTTTTTTGATAGGTTTAGATATTTGTCATCGCCGCTTATTTGCCAGGTATTGTAAAATCCTACCATAGCTTCAGCCTGCACCCACCAGTGTTTTTGTTTTATGAGCTGATCATCAGCCGGTTCATATTCATACCACAGGCCGCCATCGCCATCCATCCCTTTAATAGTTGCTTCGGCTATGCCAATGTTTATTTTCTTTATTTTTTCAAGAATAGGAGTATCATTAACCACCTCCGCTGCTTCCTGTAAAAGCCAGGTAGCCTCTATATCATGCCCGTACGAAACCAATGTTGATCTGCTGTTCCAATCCTCATCAAAAAATAAAATGAGGTGATGGGTTACCGGATCGATAAAATGATCCAGAAAGTTATTCAGCAGCGTAATTATCTGTGTTTTCAGCTCTTCAACAGGCCATATCCGGTATAGGTTGGTATGGGCTTCCAAAACATGCAGGTGCGTGTTCATGGTTTTCTTTTCATTCGCGTCCTTCGCACTCAGGCGCAGGTCGGTTATAGGCTGCCAATCGCGGGTAAAGGCCTCCAGATAACCTGTTTTAACTGTGTCGTAGCTATTATCTATCAGATCGTTATATAAACTGATGGCCAGTAATTTTGCCTGCTCATTGGCCGAGGCGATGTAGTATTCACTCAGCGCGTAAATGGTAAAAGCTATAGCGTAAACCTGTTTTTTTGTATCCAGCGGCTTGCCTTTGTAATCAACCGTCCAAAAAACGCCGCCCTTATCTTTATCAATAAAATGAGCTGTGATATACTGATAAGCCCTGTCGGCATAGGTAAGGTGCTCCGGGTTTTTATCAAGGTTATACGCTGCCGAAAACGACCATAAAATACGCGCGTTTAAAACCGAACCCTTCGGCGCATCGGCAACTGCCCGGTCTGTACTGTCAATACGGCCAATAAAACCGCCGTTTACCTCGTCCGGTGTGTGTTGGGCCCAATAGTGGATTATGCGGCTTAATTCAGTATTAAGCTCAGCTTTATAAACATCCAGTTCATCCGCAATTGACCGCAGCCCCATCATTCTGATATATTTATACCTGTTTTACTGTTTTTTTAATATGAACATTGTTGCTGATGATCTCGCATACCGTATTAACCGACATGGCCGAACGGAAACCATCGGCAGGGGTGTTTATAGTATAATCGAGCAATTTGGGCAGGGTAGAGGTGGCCACATGCATGCGGCTATCCGCCGAAGCGTAATAGATATAAACCGTTTCGTCATCATCCATTATCCATCCATTGCAAAATACCACGTTAGGCACATCGCCAAAGCGTTCATCATCCTCTGGCGCTATAAAATAACCGCCGGGCTTGTAAATTACTTTGGTAAGATCGTGCAGGTCGGTCATGAAAATATACAACACATACCTTAAGCCTGCCGCGGTGTTGCGCACTCCATGCGCCAAATGTAACCAGCCGTAAGGCGTTTTAAGCGGTGCCGGGCCCTGCCCGTTCTTTGCTTCATAAACGGTATGGTATATTTTATTATCTACAATATCCTCGTGTGTTATAATAGCGTTCTCAATATCATCGCAAAGCCCAAAACCAATGCCGCCACCTTTGCCGGCATTGATAAAGCTATCCTGCGGGCGGGTATAAAAAGCGTATTTACCATCAACAAATTCGGGATGTAAAACTACATTTCGTTGCTGTGGCGATGGTGTTTTCAGATCGGGCAGGCGATCCCATTTTATAAAATCCTTTGTACGGGCAATACCACAAGCCGCCACCGCCATAGATTGATCATAAGCAGGTGCCGATGGGTCGCGCCTTTCGGTACAAAAAATGCCGTAGATCCAGCCATCTTCGTGTTCGGTGAGGCGTATGTCATATACATTGGTATCAGGGTCTTCGGTTTCGGGTAAATAAACCGGGTTTTCCCAAAAGGTAAAGTTGTCTATCCCGTTAGGGCTCTCCGCTATCGCGAAGAACGACTTGCGGTCGACACCCTCAACACGGGCCATCAGCATATATTTCCCCTGCCATTTTATGGCGCCCGCGTTAAATACCGCGTTGATGCCAAAGCGCTCCATCAGGTAGGGGTTGGTTTCTGGGTTAAGGTCGTACCTCCAGAAAACCGGTGTATGGGCGGCTGTTAGTATGGGGTTTGTATAACGATCGTAAACGCCATTACCAAGCCCTGCTTTTTTATTGGGCTTGCTAATTTGCTCATGATACGCGTTCTCTAACGCTAACAACCGTTGTTTAAATTCTCTCGTCATTGTTTCAATTAATAATCTTTTAGTTTATTCCACCAGGTTTTCTTAAGTATGGCGATGATCAGCACCAGAATGGCTATAGTTACCATTAAAGGCAGTTTTTGCATAAGTATAAAATACATGGGCAATATGGTAAGGCATAGTTGGGCTATGGTGCCTATTACCACGTTAAACATGTTTAGCTTAAAGTTTTTATTGGGCTGGAATGAATTATCACCGGCCAATACCAGTTTTTTAACCGGTTCCCAGGCACCCCAGGGGCGTACAGTGGTATAAAAGGATTTTAATACCGCCATTTCTGTAGGGGGCAATGCATAAGCACCTATAATTGAACCACCCAATGATGCCACAAATATTACCGGGAACCAGTACAGCAAATGCCCCGAATCAACAAAAAAAGCCAGCACCAGTGCCGTGGCAATGCCGGATGACATGCCCCAGAAAAACCCACTGGCATTAAAACGCCACCAATGCCATTTTAAAACATTCGACACAATATAGCCGCTGTATAACGCAGTTATAATAAATGTTAAGGCCTGGTTTATATTTTTTATAAAAAAGCCAAGCATTACGCCTATAGCTACCACAACCACACCCATCAGGTAGTTCATCCCCATTATTTTTTTGGTGGATGCTTTTGGGTTTACATATTTTACATAAATATCATTAACTATATAAGCCTGCGCCGCGTTAATGGTGCCGCTGAAAGTACTCATGAATGCCCCCAATAAACCGGCAAGCAGCAAACCTACCAGCCCGACAGGTAAAAAATCGTTGATCACGGCGGGCAGTATCCTTTCGAAATCAACAGCGCCTGTGGCATCTTTTAAGTTCATTTCGCGGTAGTACAGCAAGCCTAATATGGTTAGGCTGATGATGAGCGCATAGCGGATGGGCAGCAGGATGATATTTACAAAGCCACTCATTTTGCTGGCTTCTTCGGGCGAGCGGGTGGACAGGATCTTTTGCATATCGTAATTTGGCGCTGGGCCTGCCATCGCGGCAAAAAATCCCCTGAAAGTCATCATCATAAAAAACAGGCCGAATAATGAGTAGCCGTCATCCTTTATCTTTTGGTTAACCTCGCTAATAATACCCGACCAGTTCAGGTTTAGGTGCGTGCCGAAGAAAGGGCTGTACCAACCTGTAGGTACATTTAACGCATGGCCCTGCAGTTTCATGGTAGCAATAACAGCTATCCATATACAGGCAACCGTCATGATGATGTATTTGATCACATCGCCCAAAACAATACCATGCATGCCACCCAATATGGAGTAGAACATGGCGAACAGGGTGAAAATTATACCATAAAAATGCGGTACGTATTGTGCAGAGATATTGAAAGGAACATAGCCTTTCACCAGATCCCAGGGAACAAATATCTCAATGAATTTACCCAGGCCAATAAAGCCATAAGCTAAAAAGCCGAAACAGCTTAACAGGGCAAATACAATAACTATAATGTGCGAAGCGCCTACGCTGGTGCCCTTATTCCCAAACCTGGTTTCGAGCCATTCGGCGCCGGTAGAGGCGTTTGAGCGGCGCAACCAGCGCGAAAGGTACATCATCAGGAAAACCTGGTTAAATACGGGCCACAGCCAGGGGATCCAGATGCTTTTCATGCCGTAGGCAAAACACAGGCTCACCATCCACATGGTGCCGCTGATGTCAAACATATCCGAAGCATCGCTTAACCCAAGCAGATACCAGGGCAGTTTTTTGCCGCCAAGCATATAGCTTTCTTTATTAAGCCGGGCTTTTTTGCGATACCATAAACCAATAAATATGGTTGCAAGCAGGTACAACACTATTATTGATATATCTATTAAAGATAAATGCATGCTTTGTTATTCTATGATCAAAATTTGTACGACATCCATAGTTTATAAAACCCCTAAAAAGTGCATCTTAATGGCATAATGGCATGTAGCTAAATTAATACCAGCAGATAACTGTTTACTAATACTATTTTAACCATTTAAAATACATTACTAATAGATCAACGTTTCTATTCCCACTTTTATCGTTCGTAGGGTGTTATGCTGAGGCACTCGAAGCATGCGGGCAAAGGCCTTTACGCTCACCCTTCGAGTGCCTCAGGGTGACATCCTCTCGCGCGTTATTGCTGCTAAATAAATATCCTGTTCCCGGTATAAGTCTCTCTAAAGTCTTTCGGGATGCAAAATTTCTTACGTTTAAATATTCTGTTAAAGTTTGATATGTTGTTAAAACCGCATTTGTAAGCAATTTCGGCAACGGTATTGGTGGTGTCTATCAGCATGCGCGATGCATGCCCCAGGCGGATCTCGTTCAGGCTGTCGATAAAGGTTTTTCCTGTGCGTTTCTTAATAAAACGACTGAACGACGCTTCGGGCATATTGGCTATTTTGGCTACTTCGGCCAGGGTTATCTGCATGTTATAATGCGAGTTCATGTACTCAAACACCTTCTCGATACGCCTGCTGTTGTAATGGAATTGCTCGTTTGAAAAGCTTGAATCTGAGAGCGTTTTCATATTGCGTGAAATGGAAAGATCATGCAATATGGATAGCAGTTCCAGCACCGAATCGAACCCGCTTTTTTTGTTTAGCGAATATATGCGGTCTTTGAGCGCGCTAACCGTTTCGGGCGAGAATAAAATGCCCCTTTGCGAGCGTTCCATCATGTTTTTAACAAAACTAAGCTGGTTGCGCCGTAAAAACTTATCGTCAAATAAGTCCTTATGAAACTGTATGGTGATCTCGGTTATCTGTTCGCTCTGGCATTGGTGCGTAAACCATGCGTGGTATACATTAGGCCCAACCAGCACCAGTTCCAGGTCGTCTATCACCTCGATATGGCCGCCAACAACCCGTTTCGCACCCTTTGCATTGATGATCAGGTTAAGTTCATACTCATCGTGATAATGCAATGGGAAATCGAACTTTTGTTTTACTCTTGAAAAAATGGTAAAGCAATCTCCGGGGGTTAATGGCGTTATTTCACGCATTACATTACTGCTCATATCAATAAATATTTAGGTGTATTTTTTGGATTAAGATATTGATACAAATTTAACATAATATTAATCGAAATATGCTTTAGTAAAAAAAATGCCACCGCCCGATTGGGCGATGACATTCGAGAAAACTGTTACTTATCTATTATAAAACCAAAATATTTATTTTAAAGATCGCCGATCCGTTTTTAATGGATCAGCGATATGTTATTTTAATAAAACAACGTCATCCAAATAGAATGTTTCATCCTGATCAGCAGGCCCTGCTATCCACAATCCAAAATGTTTGGAACCTGATAGGCTTAATGTAGACAGTGGTAATTTAAAGTAAGTCCACACATTAGCGGGTACATTGATAGGAAATGATTGATCTGAATTTCCAAAGCCACCGGGGCGGGTATCAGCTGTTAAGTAAAGGGTATAGGTTTCTATACCGCCTTTTATCCAGAATGACAAATAGGTGTAACCGCTGGTAGGCAAGCCGGTATTGCTGCCAAAACCATCAGCCCAATAGTTTCCTTTAGGATAGGTTGCCGCAAACGAGCTTGTGCCGGTTTTAGCCTGAGCCGTTGATGGTGCCCCGGGGCCCCATGAATTGCTAAACCAACCGGTGCCGTAATCATCAGTAAATACAACGTAAGCGTTATCCAGGTCGTTAAATAATGTTGAGGAGGTTACCATTGCGGTAGTTGCGCCTGACGTGTAAGAAAGGAGCAGCGGCGACTCTGTAGCGGCCGATTTTGGCATTTTCAATACTAATATGGTATCACTTTGGGTAACTATGGTGGCCGCATCGCTGGTTGTTTTCAGCGTAACAGATGTTACAGCAGCAAAGCCCTGGCCTGTTAAGGTAATTTCGGAGCCCGCAGTAAAATCATTGGTAGAATATTCCAGGATGGTAGGTGGTGGTGGCAGTACTGTAAATTTATAAGTTACAGAACCATGTAAAGTGGTTACCACTAATTTATTTGTTGCAGCCGGGCCTAATGTAGGTACTGTTATAGGGATACTTACAATAAGGCTTTTGTCGGAAATTAAAGCCCTGTTGAAATAGGCCGATACCCCGTTAAACGTAATAGTAGTAGTTGAGCCCAGGTTTGTACCAACAATAACATAATATTGCTGTAAGTTACCGGTGGTGGTTACCGAATCAAAAGCGGTTATAAGTTCGGGCGCACTGCCAACCGTAGTTGAAATATTACCCGAAGTATCATAGGTAGTTACGGTTGTGGTACGGGCGGCAGTATCCGTTTTGCTTAAGGTATGCACCGAAGTAATGGTTGGCGCACCTGTACCCGGGGTAAAGCCCAGGCTGTTATCCTTTCGGCAGGATGCCAGGCCGGATACGATCAATAGCGATAGTATCCAGCTTAAGTTTTTCGATCTAAAAATTATCTTTTTCATATTTTATGGTTGATTAAAATTTATACGGAACAGGTGCCTTTAATAACTGCGGATCGGCAGCGACATCTGTGGCCGGGATAGGGATCAGGAACTGTGAATCTGTAGCCGGAATATATTGAATAGTGCGCGTATAGTCGGTATAATTTGGCGCTGTGCCTGAGCCGGAAGAGCCGCCTTTGTTTTGTGTATTGATAATTGCCCTTGCTACCGGGTGGGTAGATGAGTTAAAGCCATCCAAACGCTGCAGATCGTACCAGTAATCACCTTCGATAGCGAACTCAAGGCGCCTTTCCTTGATCAGTTGCCTGTAGGTAAAGCTGGTTTTAGGTGATAAGCCTGCCCTTTGGCGTACCAGGTTTAAATATTTAAGGGCGGTTGGGTCGCTGCTGGTAGCATTGGTATCAATACCATGCCCTGTGCCCGGATTTGCCGAAAGCCCCAAAATAGCTTCTGCCTCGATCAGGTATACATCAGAATAACGCATGATATAGGTATTATTGCTGGTTGCCTGGGCTGCACTGCTGCCGTTATTATCAGCAGGCGTACCTACTACATATTTTTTCATGCCCGCATGTGTGCCCTGCTCATTAACAGCAAGTGGCGTAGTGTATCCTCCGGTAGCTTTGTGCAATTCTGCATAAAATTCTCCGGGCAGCATGATACAGCCATGGCGGCGAATGCTATCACCGGCAGCTTTAAAGGCATCCTGTAAATCCCAGGTTGGGCCTAATTCGCCATAACCATCGCCTGTACCGGTAAGGAAATTACCGTTTTCGCCGTCGGCAATTACCGATTGGATCTGGTTACCAAAGCCGTAACCACCGTTAGATGTCCATTGCATGGCAATTATTGATTCTTTGTTGTTGTTTCCGGCAGTTTCAAATATGCCTGCATAGGTGCCGGCAACATCTAAACCTACCAAGCCAAACTCGCCGCTGTTGATCACTTTTTCAGCTTCCTTTTTAGCATCGGCGTAATCCTGCATGTATAAATATACTTTGGCCAGTAATGCCGAAGCTGAACCGCTGGACACGTGGCCTGTACTGGCTACTCCAGGTGTACAATTAGCTTCTGCAAATTGCAGGTCGATGGTCATAAATTTATAAACATCAGTAACGGGGTTTGTGGGTACCGTTTGAAAGTCACTTACATCAACCGTAGGGTTTGTAATGATCGGCACATTGCCGAAAAGCCTTACCAGGTAAAAGTAAGCCGCGGCACGCATTAAATGGGCCTCGCCCAGGGCATTGTTAACCACGGCTGCAGGCACCGAAGCAGGGGCAGCGGTAGTTAGGTTGTTTAACAAGGCATTGGATTGCGCTACAACGGTGTATAACGAATTCCAGGTGCTTTGTACAGCAAGGGTAGCATTGCCTTCGGTAAAATTACGGAAGGAATCAAATTCGCCATCGGTACCCGCATCGCAACGCGCGTTGCCGCTTTGTAAATCGCCTATGGCTAAAAAAGCTTTTCCATTAAACCCAAACCAGGGCGCCGCGTAAAGTATATTGGTGCTTGACTGTACCTGTGCCGTTGTTTGATAATAAGTGCCTACGGTTGATTTATCTTCGGGTGGCCTGTTAAAAAAGGACTTTTTGCAACCCGTTGCAGCCACACCTATCACTGCTGCACCGATCAAATATTTTATATGTTTTTTCATCTTCAATTAAATTAAATTATTAAAATTCAGCGTTAACCCCAAAAGTTACTACACGTGGTATAGGATACCGGCCATAATCCACATTTTGTAATGTAGGATTTTGGTTTAGTGAGCCAACTTCAGGATCTAAGCCACTATATTTAGTAAATACATATAAATTCTGTCCGCTCAGGAATAATTTCAAGTGGTTCATTTTAATATATTTTGCCCACCTTAAAGGTAAGTTGTAACCTACGCGTACATTTTGCAGCCTCAGGTAAGAAGCACTTTCAAGGAACCTGTCTGACATTACTAAGTTGTTATTTCCAAAACCCGACCGTGGTGTAGGAATATTTGAGTTTGGGTTAGATGGTGTCCAGAAGTTTGATGCGGCAACAACCTGGTTGGCGTATAACTGGTATAGGCCTTCGGTTTGGAAATCAACGGCATTTAATATTTTACCACCGTATGAACCGTTCAGGAATATCGACAGGTCAAAATCTTTATAAGTGAAGTTGTTGGTAATGCTGTAGGTAAAATCAGGATTAGGATTGCCCAAAGCATATTGCGTATTGGGCGAGTTACCATTGTTGTTCTCTCCATAATACTGTATGTCGCCCAGGTAAATACCATTGTTCAACGTCCTATCACTACTCACCACCGATGGTACGCCAACCACATTTTGCGGATGTTCTGCTAATTGTTGCAGCTGGGCGGTAGTTTTGATAATGCCTTCAACCTTATAGCCATAAAACTCGCCAACCGGGCCGCCTACTTGTGTATAGGTAGCAGGTATTTGCGGGCCAAAGCCTGTAGATACATTACCAATAATGGCAGGGAAGCCATTTAATGAAAGTACTTTATTGTTATAATGTGAGAAGATAAGGTTTGTTGTCCAGTTAAAATCCTTGGCAACTATATTGCGGCTGGTAATACTAAACTCAAAGCCTTTATTCTCAATTTCGCCAGCGTTTACATAAGGTGGCTGCACAATTGCAACATTCGAGTATTCAGCAACACCGCCTGCAAGGAAGGCTGGTAAAGGTTGTTGGAACAGGAAGTTTTTTGATGTTTTATCATATACATCAAAACTTACGCTGATGCGGCTGTTAAATAAGCTGAAGTCGATACCCAGGTTTTTTTGGATGGCGGTTTCCCAGGTAAGGTTAGGATTTGGGAAGTTATAAAAGCTAAAACCGGTGCCTAAGCCTGTAACCACAGGGCTGATGGCCGATCCGTAGCTATAACCCGGGATATTTGAGTTGCCGGTAGTACCGTAACCCAACCTGATCTTAACATTATCGGCTATATGTTTTAAACCTGAAAAGAAATCTTCCTGTGATAGCCTCCATGATACTGCCACACCCGGAAAGTAACCTGTTTGATGCCCTTCTGCAAAGTTAGAAGAACGGTCGCTACGGTCAGAAGCGGTAATACTATATTTATCATCATAAGTATATATCACACGTGCCAGCCACGATTCCATTACGGTACTGCCTTTTGGCTCGCCCAAAGAATTTGTGCTTTGCGTACCCAAACCCAATGTTTGGATAGTATTACCGGCCGTGAAGCCTTTGGTACCCGCTTGTATGCCATCATAGGTTGATTCCCATACTTCATGGCCCGCCAATACGCTTAATACATGCTTTTTGCCAAAGGTGTGGTTATAGTTCAAATGCTCAACCCAGTTCCAGTATGTATCGCTGGCATCGTATTCATTTAAAATGGCCTGCGTATTTACAAAGGCGGCAGATGAACCTGTTGCGCCATAAGAGTAAGTTGGTAAAAAAGTTTTTGCATCGCTCCAATCAAAATTCCCATCGATCTCTGAATGTAAGGTGAGGTCTTTTGTAAACAAGATATCGCCATACATACTACCCTGAACATTGCTCTGCAGCAAGGTGTTGGTAATACTTAATGCTTCCTGAACAGGGTTACGGCCACCTTGTATGGTTCCGTTCACTACTGCCGGGCCCGCGAAAGAGCCATCGGCATTATAAACAGCAGCATCGGGAGCCTGTAACAAGGCGTTATAGATAATACCGTAAGAGTTGCCCAGGCCAATGTTGGCATTGCTTTGATTGGCAGAAATGCTTGTACCAGCCCTGAACCAATCGTTTACCTGTGAATTTACAGTAGTGTGAAAAGTATAACGGTTAAAGCTTGAACCCAGAACTGTACCTGTCTGGTCGTAATAACCGCCTGATATATAATAATCTGTACCATCCTTAGCGCCTGAAATAGAAAGCGTATGGCTTTGCTCAGGGGCGTTTTTGAATATGGCTTCCTGCCAATTGGTGCCGGGGCCTAATTCACTCGGGTTAGAAAATTCAACGCGGCGTGTGGATCCGAATTCATCAGCAAGTGAGTTTTCAAATGCTGCATATTGCGGCAGATCCATCACTTTTAAAAATTTACCCTGTGTTTGTACGCCATAATAGCCATCATAATCTATCTTGGCAGTTCCGGCCTTACCCTTTTTAGTAGTGATGATCACCACGCCATTTGAACCACGGCTACCATAAATAGCAGTTGCCGAGGCATCTTTTAATATATCGATTGATGCGATATCATCCGGGTTAAGCTGGGCAAGCGGGCTTGGGCTTGATTCCTGCTCGCTTGGGCTGGCAGAACTTGTTAGCTGGTGCGCGTTATTGGCATTACCATCTATAGCTACCCCATCAATCACATACAATGGTTCGCTTCCGCTAAAAGAAGTAATACCACGTATACGTACCGAAACGGCAGCCCCAGGAGCGCCTGAATTCTGTGTAACGGTTACACCGGCAGCTTTACCCTGCAGCATCTGGTCGATACTTGGCTGGGGGATGTCCTGGATGTCTTTAGCTGTTACCGAGGAGATGGCGCCGTTCACATCACCCCGTTTCTGGGTGCCGTAACCGATAACCACCACATCGTTCAGTTGCGAGGTGCTCATTTTCATCGCAACATTAATAGTGGTTCTGCCGGCTATATCTATATCCTGCCCCTGCATACCCACAAAACTAAAGCTGAGTGTTTTTGCATTTGAAGGAACGGTGATGAAGTAATGCCCGTTCACATCAGTAATAACTGCTATTTTGCTGCCCTTCAGCATGACAGTTACACCTGGCAGTGTAACATTGTTGTCATCGCTAACTGTACCCTTGATAGTGGTTAGGCCGCCGGCGCTTTGCGCCATTGCCGGAACATACACAACAAGGCACAGCAACAGCATCGCCATTTGTAGAATTTTTCTCATAACTGGTTAATTTGATAATTGATTAAACCAAAATTACCTTACATATAACCTGAATTATAATATTTTTTTATCATTCTATAGTTAAAAATTATCTGTAAAAAGGTAATACACAGTCTATGACTATGAATACATATTACAATTTATGGTATTATTTTAACATATATTTATTAAAAACGAACCATTTACCTACGTGTTTTTTCTTTTGAATGTTGATATTATCTGTTTTATAGTAATTTTTAATTCGTTTTAGCAATAGAAAGTACGCAATGGCTGGCATTATATTCCAAGTCGGTACAATACAATGGGCAATAACGGCGCGTAATAAGAGGCGCCGTTTGGGCGTTGCAGGAATTATAGGTCGGTATTATTTGTGGATATCTTAATTTGTTTACCCGCTGATAAGGGAGTATGCCGGTTACCTAGCTTTTGCCATTATCGGGTGGCGTATTTTCAGTAAAATTTTATATATGCGGGAAATAAATAAACAATATTTTGAAAAATATGTTAGCATGTTTAAAGTATAAAAATAATGATACTTTTGCCATCAATTATAGCAGATACACCTAGTAACAGGCTGCGGTTTGTTTAATTCAAAAGACTTTTTGCAAATAATACTATGAAATCTTTTTTACTCAGCTTACTAATTATTTTAATATTCAATATTATAAACATCAAACCGCTTTACGCGCAGGATTATAAAAATCAGTTTACGCTTTCAACTGATAACGACATGTACATTAATCCTAATCATGACCGGTATTATTCAGATGGTACTTATTTTAACTTTACACATGCTGTTTCAAAAAATAAGGTCAAAGACACCAGCGTTGTAAAGAAAGTACTTGAATTTGAATTTGGGCAAAAAATTTATACTGGTTTATCAGGGCATATATATGCGCCTTATCATATCGACAGGCCTTTTACCGGTTATTTGTTTGCCAATAGCGCGCTCACGTGGGATTATGCTAATGGCAATACTTTTAAGTTTACTGCCGAACTCGGCACGATCGGGCCTGCCGCATTGGGCGAAGAAGTGCAAAGCGGGTTTCATAACCTGTTTGGTTTATATAAAGTGGTGGTGCCTGGGGCCTATTACAAGGAGTATGGGGGCTGGAGCCATCAGCTTAATACAGAACCGGGATTGAATTTAAGGGCTGATTACAAAGATCTTTTATATCGTGATGGCTCGTTGTTTGATGTTTCATTTAACCCCGAAGCATGGCTGGGCAATACCTTTACAGGCGCAAGTGCAGGCATGCTGTTAAGATTTGGTGATTTTAGCAACTTTTCTCAATCAGCAATGACCAATAGCCGGGTTACCAGCAATAGTAATGAGCACATGAACCACGAGTTTTACTTTTTCACCCTGCCGCAGGTTAATTATGTAGTTTATGATGCTACTATCGAGGGCGGGTTGTTCAGGAGTGATAAGGGGCCAATAACTTTTGGTATTTACCATTGGGTTTATCAGCAGCAGTTCGGCTTGCAGTTCGCATCTTCGAGGTGGTCGGCCAATTTTATCGCGTTTATAAAATCGCGTGAAGTTAAGAGCACCGCATTGGGCGATCAATGGGGGTCGATAAACATTGCCTACCGTTTTGGTAAAATATAACGTTAAGTTAATTATTAATACCTTGTTTGTTAATGAATTATAAATACATTTTATTTCTGCTGATATTTTTATGCTTTGGGCTAAGGGCAAGCGCTAATTATAATTTCGATGCCCGCTGCATGGAGGCTTATAAGGCTATTTTTGATTTCAGGTTAAATGATGCCCGGGCGCTTATTCAGCAGGAAAAAAATCAATACCCCCAAAACGGAATTACCATTTTGCTGGATAATTATGTTGATTATATAAGCCTGGTAACATCAGACAATAAAAGCGATTACGAAAAACTTAAAGAACGCAAATCGGGCAGGATAGATGCGCTGGAGAATATTGAGGAAGATTCACCCTACTACCTGTTTGCGCAGGCCGAAGTTTATTTACAATGGGGGTTGACCAAAGGTAAATTCGGCGATTATACCTCATCGGCATCCGACCTGAAAAAGGCCCGTAATTTACTGCGGGATAATGACGCCAAATACCCCGGCTTTTTGCCCAACCAAAAAAGCCTTGCGCTGATAGATGTTGTTTTCGGGGCCCTGCCCACAAACCTTAAAACATTAGCCCGGTTTTTAGGTATGGAAGGAAATATACAAACCGGCGTAGCCCATATGGAAAAGCTACACACACAATTACCCGGCACCAAATACAGCTATTATAATGATGAGGTGATATTTTACCTGTGTTATATGGATATTGATGTATTGCATAACAAAAACAATTATACCCGGCTGATGGGCTATATAGCCGGTATGGATAATAAAGGCTTATTAAGAAATTATTTACAAGGATATGTGGCCGCTAAAACAGGGCATAACGAGGAAGCTATTACCAACCTGTTGGCCATACCACGGTCAAACCAATATGCGGAACTACCCGTTGTGGATTACCTGCTGGGCTGCGCCAAACTATGCCGCATGGATAGCGACGCGCATACTTACCTGCTAAAGTACATTGACGAATATAAGGGCGTAAATTATATAAAGGATTCGTACCTTAAAATAGCGTATTACTACCTGTTAAAGAACGATGATGAAAAATATAGCTTCTATCTGAAACTGGTACGCAGTAAAGGTTATACGGTTGACGAAAAGGATCAGCAGGCTTTAAAGGAAGCGAACGACATAAAGCCCGAAACTGACCTGCTGCGGGCAAGGTTTTATTTTGATGGTGGTTACTATGATAAGGCTTTAGCACAATTGCAGGGCAAAAAAGAAAGCGACCTTAAAATTTTGCGCGATAAAATAGAGCTTAGCTACAGGCTTGGCAGGATATATGAAAAACTGAACCGCTATAATGAGGCCATTGCCAATTACCAGCGCGCCATAAATATTGGTAAAACAAGTACTTATTATTTTGCAGCAAACGCGGCATTGTGCATAGGCGGCATTTATGAATATATAAAAGATTATAACCAGGCTGCAAATTATTACCATCAGGCTATTGATATGAAAAACCACGAGTATCAAAGCAGTATAGAAACGCAGGCCAAAGAGGGTTTAGACCGCATACACCGTTAGCAGTTTTATTTAAACGGGTTTATGGTGTAGCGCACATTTTTCTCCATTGATGCCCTGTGATGTTCGTTCACCTTTTGTTTGAGTGTTTCAAAATCAAAATCGTTATTGGTGCCACAATCTAACATGGAGGCATAGGTAGTGGGGAAAATGCTTTCGAAATATTCAATAAAATTACTGCACCATATTAACTGGCAGTTCCCTTTTATGCGGGTTACTATTTCATAAAGGCCTTCATCAAACTGCATTTCCCTTACGTAAATACTTTCTAAATTTCCCTGCGGAAAAAACATAAGCAGGTTGCCCGGCTGCGATAGCATTTCGGCGGCATACTCAAAGCTTTCGGTGATGGAGCGCTTGCCGGGGTCGACTGAAAAGCTGCCCATATACCTTAACCAGGTGTTTTTCTCCATCTGCTTTTTTACCGACATGATGTACAGGCGCTGCATGCCATCCTTTTTAAAAAATACCTTCTTGCATAAATAACCGGCCCAAAATCCATCCCAAAAACTAAAATGATTACACATTAACAGGTAGGAGTGGCCGGGTTTTATGGGCACATCATCAATAATAATTTTATTGCATAGCCTGTTAAAGAACCCGGCAAGCAGCCAGGTTAAAAATCTGAAGGTACGCGGCGGCAATGGCTTGGATTTGATGATCATAATAATAACCCCGATAACGCAGAAACAAAATTTTGGTTGATCATCTCATGATCTTCATCCAGAATTACAATTTCAGCCTGTTTTAGTTTCGCGAAAAATGCTTTGCCAATAGTGGGCGGGTACATCCTGTCGCGTTTGCCAAATATAAAAATGCTGCGGATGTTTTGTTCAGTAAGTGATTTTATTAATTGCGGCTCATTTGTTTCCAGCAGGCGCAGGTAGATAAAGCATGCGTAAAAATTGAACCGCAATTCGGGTGTATCTATCTCTTTATACAAAATATTCCGCCCAACCTCATCAATCAAACCAAGTCTTTTGGTAAAATTCAGCATGTTTATTAATGCCTTTTCGCTCAACACCAATTTTTTAAGCAGCGCGTTGCCCAATTTACTTTTGCTAAAGAACCGGATAAGCAAACCCGGATTTAGCGAAGATGGCGCGGCAACAATATATTCGTCGATCCTGCTGCCAAGTTCCTCAGCCACGGCGGTAGCATAATGCGAGCCCATAGAGTAACCTAATACAGAAAAGCGGTCGATATGCTCATGCGCACAAAACTCTTCAACCAGGCCGGCAAATTGTTTTTTGGTGATGCGGTTTTTCACCGCTGCAAGGCTTTGGTCTTTTAGTTTGGTTTCTTTATGAAAGAAAAGGTCGAACCCATAGAAGGTATATTTATTACCCAGCGATGGCTCCAGCAGCCTGAACTGCTTGCCATGCATGCCGTAACCATGAAAACACAACATGCTTTGCGCCCCATTACCAAATTTGTAATAGTGCAGGGTAACCAGGTCGTTTTCGAAGTAATGCGATGTCAATGAAGCTACGGGTTGATCTCTATAAATGCCAAAGCCCAAATATAATCGCCATCGTGCGATATTGATAAACTTATTTTATAGCTACCAGGATACTGATGCAGGGTAACGTGTGGTATACCGCCAATTTTTTCGCGGGTTATTTCTATTTTTTTCCAGCCGGTGGGTTTGGGGTTGAGTTGTTTAACCGCCTTATAAACAGCTTCCTTAGCAGCCCATGTTGATGCGTAGCGCAGTGCGGAATCATCAAACTGATCGCAATAGGCAATTTCTGCAGGCATATAAACTTTTTTTTTGAACAGATCGGTGAGTGATATTTTAAAATCCGGCAGGTAAACCAAATCGTTGCCTACGGCGAAATTTTTGTCGCCAAGTATTTGTGTAACCGATGCAGCTATTTTATTCTCCATCTACGCCCAGGCCCATAATATTAAAGCCGCCATCAACAAAATGAATATTACCGGTAACTTTTTTGGATAGATCGGAGAAATAATACAGCGCGGTATCGCCAACGTCGCCGGCATCAATATTGCCAAGCGGGGAGGTGAATTTGCCCATCTTACGCAGCTTGCGGGCACCATAAATAGCCCCGGCAGAGGTGGTCATCACCAGGCCTGCGGATATAGCGTTTACCCTTATTTTTTTATCCCTGAAATGGCTGGCAAGGTATATGACTATATTTTCGAGCGCAGCCTTGTTGATAGCCATGCCCGCGTAAGACGGAAATACCCTTCGCGACGCGTTATAAGTGAGTGTTAATATAGATGCGTTAGGCGCCAGCAGCTTCTCGGCCACACGGCAGATCCTTAACAGCGAGTAAGCGCTTATATCAAAAGAATCCATAAAATCTTCAAAAGGGATATCGAGATAAGAGGGTGGTGCCTCCTGCCCGGTGGCAGCCAAAGTATAATACATTACTTTTTGGGTGCCAAAAGCTACGCCGTGCAATATATAATCGATAGGGCCCAGGCCTTTATGTACGGTTTGCAAAAAATTGGTTATCTGCGCCTCGTTACGTACATCAACCTGCATGGCATAATTGGTATCCATGCCCATTTTTTCCATCAGGTATAATACATCGTCTTTGGTTTCGGTAACATAGCTTAAAGCCACTTTACAGCCCGACTGATGGAGTTTTAAAGCCACATCATAGGCAATGGAGCTATCATTCCTCACACCAAATACTACCGCGACTTTGTTTTTATTATCGATCATATTATCTAATCTAAAACTATTGTCATTGCGAGACCCCGAAAAGGCACTGTATAGGCCGGGCCGAAGCAAACTCGTCGCGTTTTATACCGGCGACGAGTTTGCTTCGCTGCGCCACCCACCACGTAACCACGCTCGCAATGACATGGGGGCTGGATTATACATCCTTTGATATAGCCACAGCGCTGTTGGTGCCGCCAAAGCCGTAATTTAAACAAACTACCTGGTTTATTTCCTTATTTACTGTTTCCTGCTGGATGAGGTGCCGGTAGGCCGCTGCCGGTTTCATGGATCCTTCCCAGCCTTCTTTTTTCTGGAAGTTTTCCAATTCGGGGTTAAGCGTATCGGAGTTTAAACATGGTGGCACCTGCTGATTTTTCAGCATCAGCACAGCCGTGATCAACTCTACCGAACCTGCCGCGCCAAGCATGTGCCCGTATTGCGATTTTGGCGCCGAAATATGATAGCCATCTTCGCCCAGCGTATCAACAACGCTTATCAGTTCTAAAATATCGCCAACGGGGGTCGCGGTACCATGTACCTTAACAACATCAGGCTTTATATGCGTGCCCTCTGCCAGGCCCTGCCACAACCTTTTTTGCCCGCCATACGATGGGTAAAACATATCGCCGTCGCCGTCAGAATTATTAAAATATTCATCAATCACCGCTAAAATATTCGCGCCGCGTGCTTTTGCCATTTCATACTCTTCCAAAGCCACTATACCTGCACCGAATGAGCATACAAAACCATTTCTGCGTATATCAAACGGGCGTGAGCTTTCGGCAGGGGCAAAGCCCTTGCTTAATACCTGCATGGCATCAAAACCTACAAAAGTTTCAAGCGCGGTACCTTCAACACCGCCCGCAATGGCACGATCCTGCAGGCCAAATTTTATTAAACGATAGGCATAGCCAATATTACCCAAACCTGTTGCACAGGCGGAGATGATAGATTCGCAAACTCCTTTGTTTTTTATCAGGCATGATATATTTGCCGCTTCGCGGTATGACATGGCACGGTCAACCGTATGTGAGCCCGCCATGCGCGATTTTTTGCCAAGTTCATAAAAGGCGTGCCAGGCATGGCGCAATATAACGTGCCCGCCACCGCCCGAAGCAACCACTACACCTGTTTTTTCTGATTGGGTTTCGGCAGTTGTCCAGCCGGCCATTTCAATGGATTCCAGCGCGCCTATCATGGCCCATACGCTGCCCAGATCGGCAGTGGCTAAATTAATAGCGGGTATCCTGTTCAGGGTATCTACAAAAGTTTCGGGCCAATCAAAACCCTCAACCAAATAAATGGGCTCAATACCCAGGTCGTTATCGGCAATATAACCTGCCACCATCGACCGTACCTGTTTACTATGGGCCACAGCTTTAGGGAATTCCCTTATTAAGCTTTTGCCCGAAAATATTTTTTTATCAAAGTCGGAAAGATCGGCACAGTCAGGAAAAGCGCCCCCCATACCAACAATCGCTACCTTTCTGCCAGTTATCATTATTCCCCCCTTTCGGCCTCTGTTCTTGCTTTTACTTTTATGATCAGGTCGATAATATCCTTTACCTTTGAGCCAAGCTCATCAATATCTTCGTCCTCAAATTCAACATCAAACTTTTGCTCAACTTTTGCCGCTATATTTATCAGTTCGGTTGATGGTGTGTTCATATCAGTCATGAAATCTGTTTCTTCGGTAACATTTTCAAGCTTTGCGGGGTCAACAGTTCTTACAGTTCTAAGTACTTCTATCAAGCCTGCAAGTATTTCTTTTCTATCCATTATGTCGTTGTTGTTGTAGTTGTTGTAAGTTCTCAAACATGTCCTTTTTTATACCGCGGCCAGTAATATCAAATAGCTCGGCTATCAAAAGAAAATCACTGCTAAGGTCATAGGCCAATAAGCGTTCTTCGGTAAAATCTTTAAAGTATTCGTCAAGGTTTAAGCCCTGGGGCACTTTATAAATACGCCCATCGCACACCATTTGTTTCCATTTAAAAAACTTGATAAAACCAATGTTAATAAAAGTTTGCCCCTTTTCCAAATACGAGTGGAAATAAACTGAGCCTATATGAATGAACGTTGGCACAAACATTTCTGCCAACGTTTCGGGCACTACATTCATTTTTTTACACTGCGAAAACGTGCCGCACGATACCACGGTAGCCTGCGCGAATGATTCTATCTGGTCAACCCCGCGAAAAATGTCAAAATGATCTTCCACATTTTGTGCCGTAGGCGTATAACTGGCCACTATGCCAACCTTGGGCTGATGCCAGTGGTAATTATTTATATAGCGCTTTGTAGGGCCCTGCAACAGCCAGTTACCGGGATCGTCGCCAACAAGGCTGTCTTTTATTTGTGATATGTCGGTGATCATCCTGTTAAATTAAACCCCCATTAATGTGAATATTGGTGCCGTTAATGTAGGATGCTTTATCCGAAATTAAAAATGCAATAGCTTCGGCAATATCATTTACATTGCCAAACCTTTTGGCAGGTATCATCCCTAAATATTTATCCCTGTAAGCATCGGGTATGCTGCCGGTCATATCGGTTTCAATTAAACCGGGCGACACGCTCAGTACCCTTATCTTGTGTTCATCGTTCAAAGCCCCGGCCTCCTGCGCCAGCGAGCGTGAAAGCGCTGCCAAACCCGCCTTGGTTGCCGCGTAAACCGACTGAAATGCATTACCTGTTTCGCCAACTACGGAACTGATATTGATGATAACACCCTGCTGACTTAGCGCGAATATCTTCATTGCGGTTTTGCAGATCATGATAGGCGCTTTTAAATTAACGTTGATCATGGCTTCTATCTCCTGATCGGGCTGGTAGTTCAACGGCTTATCAAAAGCAACCCCGGCATTGTTGATGATACCATACAGCGAATTGCCGTATTGCTTTTTCAGGCGTTTACAAAAATCGGTTATCTGGGCGCTATCGCTAAAATCGGCGCATAAAATTTCGCTGTTGGGTATTTGCGTAGTGAAGCTCTCGGGTTTTGAAGCGTGTAAGATAAGGGAGTATTCCGCCGATAACTTTTGCGAGATTGCGAGGCCTAAACCCCTGCTCGCGCCGGTTATCAATATCTTCTTTGGGTTCATTGGCGCTGTGCTGGATTATAAATATTATTGCAACAAAAATAATATTATTTATGAGATTGCCTTATAAACCATTTTTACTGCTCGTTGTTTAAAAAAAATGTATAAATTTTGATGGGAAATAGAGGGTCAGGCGGATGCCATAAAAACTAATTAACTATCACATAGGCAGTCGCTCGGCTCCAGCTGAGTGACAACTATATGTGGGCCTCAGGCCTAATAAGAACAACATTGATACGGCAAGATGCCGTTTGATATTACTCACTCGGCTGGAGCCGAGCGAGTGCGTTTAGGACAGATAGTTATTTCACCACCTCAAACTCATTCTTTAACTTCAAATCTTCTGATGAATTGCCTATCATCACCTGGAATTTGCCGGGCTCAACAGTCCAGTTCATGTTTTTATCGAGGATAGCCAGGTCGTCGGGGTGCAGGGTGAAATGAACGGTTTTCTTTTCGCCGGGATTGAGGCTAACGCGGTCAAAGCCGCGCAGGTCGTAATCATATACGGTTACATCGCTCAGTTCCTGTTTTAAATATAGCTCAACCACATCATCACCTTTGCGCTGGCCGCTGTTGGTTACATCAACATCTACCTGCACATCGCCTTGCTGGTGCCCGCTTTCGGGGCTTACCTGCAGGTTGCTGTACTCAAATGTGGTATAGCTTAAGCCATAGCCAAAAGGGTATAAAGCGCCATTCACGCTGGTATTGCCCCACCCATTCTTGCCGCTTTGCGGCGCCTGGGAGCCAGGTTTGAATGGGAAGTTAAACTCTATTTGCCCTACAGTTTTCGGGAAGGTAATGGATAGTTTACCGCCGGGGTTATTATCGCCAAACAAGGTTTCGGCTATTACGTTGCCGCTTTGCGGGCCGGGGAACCAGGCTTCGAGTATGGCAGGCACATATTTGTTTTCCCAGTTTATGGTTAGGGGTTGCCCGTTTATCATTACCATTACTACGGGCTTGCCGGTTGCCTGTAATGCCTGTATCAGCTTTAGCTGCCTGCCGGGTAAATTAAGCCCGCTGCGCGAAAGGCTTTCGCCTACCTGATCAACACTTTCGCCTACGGCGGCTATAATTACATCGGCATTTTTGGCTTGTGCAACGGCGGCATCAATATCGGCTTGTTCCTTATCGGTAAGCGGGGTTTCAATTATTTCGCTTTCGGGCCAGGTAGCGTCAATAATATCGCAGCCTTTGGCATAGGTTACGTTTACGCCAGCGCCAACATAGTTTTTAATGCCATCCAGCACATTAGTAACCGGGTTGTGTGATGGGCCGTAGCGGCTGATGGCATAATTGGTTTCCATAGCCAGCGGGCCGGCTACGAGGATATTTTTTATCCTGCTTTTATCAAGCGGCAGCAGGTTGTTGTCATTTTTTAACAGCACCATGCTTTCGCGGTTCATTTGCAGCGACATGGCGGTTGCCTGGGCATTGTGAACGAGTTTATCGGCTGCTGCCGGATCTTTTACGTAAGGTTCATCAAACAAGCCCAGTTTAAATTTAACCCTTAATACATCCGCTACACGTGAATCGAGGGTTTTCATGGATACTTTGCCGTCTTTTACCAACTCGCGCAGGGGCATAATATAGGTTTGCGGCATGGTGAAATTGGTGCGCACATTCAAACCGGCCTCAATAGCCTGGCGAACGGCATCTTGTATACTACTGGCTACATGATGTTTGCTGTATAAAAACTCTACTGCCTCGCTATCCGATACTACATAACCGTCGAAGCCAAATTTTTGCCTTAACAATTCGGTTAAAAAGAAATAGCTGCCGGTAATGGGTTCGCCGTTCCAGTCGTTATAACTGCTCATTACACCCATAGCGTGGGCTTCCTGTATCACCCGGCGAAATGGATAAAGGTAAATCTCATACAATTCGCGCGGCGCTACATGCGGGTCGGTACGGTCGGCCCCGTCGCGGCCCCCTTTCGGCACACTATAAACGGCAAAATGTTTTAGGGTTGATGCCGCGCCTTCTTCCTGAACGCCCAGGCACATTTGTTTGCCCAGTTCGGCTATTAAATACGGGTCTTCGCCATAAGTTTCCACAGTACGGCCCCAGCGCTGGTCGCGGGCAGGGTCGAGGATAGGGGTATAAACATTCGTATAGCCCAATGCCCTTGCTTCGCGGCCTACCACATCGCCGGCAAGCCTCACCAAAGGTTTATCCCAGGTACTGCCTATGCCTATCGGCGCGGGCAGGGGTGTAGCGCGGTCGTGGTTTAAGCCGTGGATGCCCTCGTTTGTGAAATCAACCGGGATGCCCATACGGGTTTGCTCCACAAACCATTTTTGGATAGTATTTATAGCCGAGGCATGTTTGCTAAAGGGAAAACTGTATTGTGTGGGCGCCATATCGGTTTTTGAGGCCAGGTTATTCAGCTCCTCATCAATATTGGCAATGCCATCTTTCCACACCTCGTTTTTCCACGAATCGGCAGGCATTTCCTCTTTCAGAACCCTTTTATAACCATATAAAGTAGCCAGTTGGCAGGTTTTTTCCTCAACGGTCATTTGGCTTAACAGGTCGGCAACGCGTTTATCAATAGGCTGCGATGGGTCTTCAAACACATCCATCTTACCATTTTTGTTAAAATCTATCCACCCTTTATGGTAAATGGACTGCGCTGTGGATGCCTTGATGAACAGGCTAAAGAATAGCATAGCCAGCAGGAATTTTCTCATGGGTTATAAAAATTGGATGGTAACAGTAAGCCAAAGTTAAAATATGCGGGCATATTTAGCTTATGCGCTTTGTAAACAAATTTGTTACAAAGGCTGTTTCTGTATGCATTATGCCAGCTTGTAGTGGTTATTTAGTGGCCTTTTTTATTGACCAGTGCGCGTTTCGTAATTTCCAACCTGTTTTGGTTTGTATGGCAATGCCCGAAAAATAGCCATCAAGGGGTAGGGGTTTGCCGTTGGCAAAGGTGATATCCTCATGAAAATCGCTGCCGATGGCAGCAAGGCGCGAGGTAAGCGGATCGATACGCATGTGGCTCCAGTTCAGGGTTATTTTGCTGATGCTTTTTACTAAGGTGTCCTGTATAAATGCTTTGGCCGATTGGTAATTGTGAAAAGCCAGCTGCCCATCATTCGCCATAAAAAAATCGGGGCTATCCTGAAAATAATTTAGCCATGCCGACGGGCCTTTTGCCGAAACATCGCGGGCAATGTTTGATGCCATGCCGGTTACGCTGTTTTTCACAAACGCATTATCGGCAGCGCTTAACTGGTGGTTATGGCGCCTGCAGGATGTGATAAGGACAAACACAAGCAGCAATAACAGATATAGGTTTTCATTTGTGCTGGATCAGGAATTACAGAATTTTTAAATTTACGGAATAAAAAAGGCATTCAGTAAACTCTTAAATTCTGTAATTCGTGATTTTGGCTTACTCAGTTTTCAAACTATCCACAGGGTTTGCTAAAGCCGCTTTAATAGCCTGTACACTCACCGTAATAGCAGCTACAATTAGCGATACAGCGCCAGCGGCAATAAATACCCACCAATGAATATTTATGCGATACGCAAAGTCCTGCAGCCATTTAGCGGACATATACCATGATATTGGCGAAGCAATTACCATTGCTATAATTACCATTAACAAAAAGTCTTTTGATATGAGTAAAACTATAGATGATACATTTGCGCCCAGCACTTTCCTTACGCCAATCTCTTTTGTACGCTGAACCACCGAAAAGGCAGTAATAGCAAACAGGCCAAGGCAGGCAAGTAATATGGCTAAAGCTGAAAATATGGTAAAAACACCCGCTGTGCGTTGTTCTGTACGATATAAGGCATCGAAATCGTCATCTAAAAATTTATATTCAAATGGCCGCTCGGGTACCCGCTGTTTCCAGAGATTTTCAATTGATTTAATAGTATTTGAGGTGTTATTACCTGTTATCCGTACAAACAAGTCGTCGTTTTGAGTACGGGTAAGGAATATGAGCAAGGGACTAATTGGCGTATGGAAAGATTTAAAATTAAAGTCCCTTACAACAGCCTTTATTATTCCGGGTGCATCCTTTGAAATTTGCTTTCCTATGGCCTGTTCCGGTGTCCATCCCAAAGCCTTTACCGCCGATTCGTTCAGCATAAAAGCATAATGAAAATTTTTATAGTTGTTGGTTGTATCAATCTGTAAAACATCGCTGTTATCAAAATCGCTCCCGGCAATTATTTTCAGCTGCATGGTTTTTATAAAGTCCTCGTCCATAGGCAGGGCGTTTACCGTCAGGCTTTTACCATCAGCGGTTTGTATGGCATCTCCCCACATTACATTAACCGGTTCGTTATTCGCGGCGGCTACACTTTCAACACCCGCAATATTCCGTATTTCCTTTTTCAGCTCATCTATACGCTGCATATTATAGCCAACAGGTAAAACAACTACATTGCTTTTATTATAGCCAACATCTTTATTACGGATATAAGATAACTGTTGTAATATAATCACTGTAGTTACGATGAGAAATATGGAGATAACAAATTGAAAAATAATTAACGACCTGCGTGTGCTTTTACCCCCGGAAAATGAAAAACCTGCCTTTAAAATTTTTGATAATTTAATATTTGACAATAATAATGCGGGATAAGCGCCTGCGCATAAACCTATAACTATTGCCAACAGCATAAGGCTTGCCAAAATTACAGGATCAAAAAATACACCGTATGTAAACTGCATGCCCGAAACCTGGTTAAAATAAGGCAGTGCCAGATAAGAAAGGCCAATGGCTAAAATTATACCTATTGCAGTAACAAGCAGCGCTTCGCCTATAAATTGTACAAATAGCTGCGGTTTTCCTGCGCCCATTACTTTCCGGATGCTGATCTCGGCACCGCGCCCGGCAGATTGCGCAATTGAAAGATTAACGTAATTAACACATGCAATAAGCAGTATCAATACAGCTACTACAATCAATATATAAATATAAGTAATGCTGCCGGTTGGTTCAGCATCGCCGGGCAGGTTTGAATATAAATGAACCCTTGTTAAAGGTTCCAGGTAAAAATTTACAAATTGGCTTCCTTGCAGCTTTAATTCGCTTTTATCAACGCCCACCATATAATTTCTTATCTTTTGCTCTAAGGGTTGTATTTGAGCCTTATTTTTAAGCAGCAGATAGGTTGTGTAATTAGCACCATAATATTGTTCATTTTTTGCCTGGCTTAGTATATTAAATGGCACCAAAAAATCAAATTTTATTTGCGAATCCGAAGGCGGATCAGCGGCTACGGCAGAAACCATAAAACTTTTATCCTCTGTTTTCAGGGTTTTCCCGATGGGGTTTTCATCATTAAAATATTTTTTAGCTGCTGATTGGCTAATTATGATCTTATCGGGTGAGTTTAAAGCCCCGGTTAAATCTCCCTTAACCAGTTTAAAAGAAAATATTTTAAAAAAGGAAGCATCCGCATACAGAAAATTGTCCTCTTTAAATAAAAGGTTATTGTACCCAACTATTTTTGAACTTTTATATAGCCTTACATAATCAACTATTTCAGGAAATATCCTTTTAAATTGCGGGCCAACTTTGGTACCGGTATATGCAAATTTTTGAGTAGCGCCGCCATGGTTAAATTCCATGGTAACACGGGCAATTTTATCGGCGTTTTTATTAAAGCGGTCGTAACTTAGCTCATGCCTTATATAAACCCCTATTAATAAACAGCTTACAATGCCAATGGTTAAGCCTATAATGTTTATGAAGGAGTATAATTTGTTTTTCCTTAGGTTTCGCCAGGCGATTTTTAAATAACTCTTTATCATGTTATTTTCTATTAATCAAACTTATTCTGTTTTTAAACTCTTTACCGGGTTAGCCAGTGCCGCCTTTATGGCCTGGAAACTTACCGTAAACAGGGCAATAAAAACGGCTATTAAGCCTGATAATGCAAACATCCACCAGCTTAGCGGTATACGGTAAACAAAGGCCTGCAACCATTTATGCATGGCGTACCAGGCTATAGGAGTAGCTATTAAAAAGGATAGAACAACCAACTGTAAAAAATCTTTTGATAATAGTCCTACTATTCCGGTAACGCTGGCGCCCAATACCTTGCGGATACCAATTTCCTTATGGCGCTGCTCGGCACTGAAGGCGGCTAAACCAAACAGGCCCAAGCACGAAATAAGTATAGCCATTAAGGTAAATGAATTGATGATCTGCGACATGGTGATCTCCGCCTCGTATTGCTTTTGTACTTCCTGATCGAGGAACATATATTCAAAAGGTGTTGATGGCATATCCTTTTGCCATATAGCCCCTATCTGCCCTAACAGCGATTTATAATTTTTGCTGTTTACAGCTACTACCATATCATTAAACCTGCCGGGGTTATTGTCATATACCAGCATAAAGGGGTGTATATCGGTATGAAGGGAGTTATAATTAAAATCCTTCATTACGCCCATTATTTCAACAAAGGTTGCAGGTTTGTTATCATATTGCGTGTACAGCCTTGTGCCCGGCGCATTTTCGGCGCTTAGGCCCAGCCTTTTTGCAAGTGTTTGGTTAATGAGCACGCGGTTGGTATCGTTCAGCATAAAATCGCGCCCGCTTACCAACTTTATACCACTGGCTTTAACAAAGTTTTCATCGGTAGCTATATTCTGGGCATCAATGGCGGTTGTCATATTGCCGCCTGCCGTATAAACGCCATGATCTGACATAACAAACTGGCTGAGATAATTATCAGATTTGCTAACTGCTTTTACACCCGATAGCTGGCGAAGGTCGTTTGCAAATGCCGTCATTTTGCTTTGCGTGTCATTAGTATAAAAACTAAAAATGAGTTTCTGATCTTTTTCGAAACCGAGATCTTTATTTTTTATAAAGTTTAGCTGGCTGTAAATGATAATAATGCCTGTTATTAAAACGATGGATAACACAAACTGAAAAACCACCAAAGAGCGGCGGATGCCCGCAACAGAAACATGGCTGGTAAAATCTCCTTTGATAACTTTTATTGCTTTAAAAGCTGACAGATAAAAGGCCGGGTAACTACCTGCAACAAAGCCCGTAATTAAAATAAGGCTGGCCAGCATAAGCCACAAACGATAATCGCTAAAAACTGATAACGGGATATTGGTTTGTGTGAGTTGGTTTAGGTAAGGCAGTAACATCAATAATAAAGGCAGCGCTATGACAACCCCGATAAAGGCCAATAAAAATGATTCGCCCAGGAACTGTTTGATAAGATCGTACTTGCCCGCGCCGATAACTTTGCGCACGCCAACCTCCTTGGCACGTTTTGATGCCCGTGCGGTTGACAGGTTCATGAAATTGATGCAGGCAATAACCTGTATCAGTACCGCTATTAGTATTAAAATAAAAAGAAACGAGGGGCTAATGGGCTTGCCCATATCAATTTCGAAACCGGGAGTAGTATGTATGGAAGTGATTTTTTGCAGGTGTAGCTGCTTGGTCATACCAACAGCTTTCATCTGGTCGCCGCCATATTTATTTAAAAAGGCAGGGAATTTACTTACCAGCGCGGCGGCACTGGCACCGGGGCGCAGCCTTATATATGAATAGGTGAAATTATTGCCAGCCCAAGAGGTGTTGTGAATAACGTAATCGCCAAGGCCGCCGCTGTTCATGGTGACGAACATGCTGGCTATTATATGCGTTTTGCCCAGGCTTTCGTCAACCACACCGTTTACCTTAAAATCATGCTTGCCAAAGCCATTATCCATCGTGATCACCTTGCCAATAGGGTCGTCGTTACCAAATAATTTTATGGCAACTGATTTTAGCAGAACGGCGGTATAGGGGTCATTAAGGCATTTGGCAGGTGTGCCACTTACAAAATGATAATTAAATATATCAAAGAAGGTGGAATCTACATATACCAGGTCTTTTTCATAAAATGATTTCTCCTTGTAAGTGAGCAGCGTTTTGGTAGCACCAAAGCCCGAGGCGGGCACAGCCCTGGCATATTGCTCCACTTCGGGAAAAATGTGCCTTATGGCGGGTGCAATAGGGGGTGAGCAGGTGCCATTATTGTGGCTATCGCCGGTTAATTGCAGCGTGGTGGTTATGCGGTATATGTCGGCTACATTTTTATGCTGCTTATCATAACTGTACTGATCCTGAACATATAGTAAAATGTACAGGCAACAAAGCGTACCAGTGGCCAGGCCTATGATATTGATAAAACTGAACGTTTTGTTTTTTAACAAAAAACGAAAGGTGGTTTTAAAATAGCTTTTGAACATAATAATTGTTTTATGATGTTAAAATATGATTTGCAAGCGCCAACAATATGCCATGTTGTTAATTAATTAAAAATCAATATTTTATAAAAAGCGTAGTATGGTAAATTGTTCGGTTTTGATACAGCGGATGTTCGTTAATGTATATCGCCTGGTATCGCTTGCCGCTAAGGCCTTCTTCGTTTGTCTTGATACAAAAGAAGCAAAAAATCAAGTCAGCCAAAATGCTTCTTTGCCGCACGTGGCCTTTACCCTGCAAAACAAACAAAACCTGGGCTGGAATCTTTTTGCCCTGCTTCGCACGCTCAATTCCAACGCTTCAGCAAAAATTTCCTATGCCCTGCAACCGCACAAGGCCATCATTGTTTTGCCTGTTTTCGCCTGAAGCTGTTTGGCTGACGGGGAAAAAGGGATATCGTTTACTGATGGGTACTAATTTCGGGAATTATGATGAGAAAAGTGCTGACAGTGTTTTGTCAGCACTTTTCATCAGCTATTTAATTGTGCTGCATGCACTGCGCGCAGCACCTATGCTTGAGTGGGCTGATGATTATTGATACTATAGTAACGAATAAATAGCGATCAGCCCGAAACATTTTATAATTTTAATGATTATACCAATATCCTTATACGCCAATTGTTACATGAGATCATTTATACTAAACCGGGGCTTGCCTGTACTTGTGTTGCTGCTGTTTTTTAGTCATTCGTCAAAGGCATACTCGGTACTTACCCACGAAGCTGTTGTTGATGCAAGCTGGCAGAAATCTATTATCCCGCTGCTTAAAGAAAAGTACCCTATGGCTACTGATAGCGAGCTAAGGGTTGCCCATTCGTATGCTTATGGTGGATGTATGATGCCCGATATGGGATATTTTCCCTTTGGCAGTACTTATTTTACCGATCTGGCGCATTATGTACGTACCGGCGATTTTGTATGCGCGTTGATCTCAGAGGCGCAAAATTTAAATGAGTATGCCTTTGCTTTAGGCGCCCTGTCGCATTATATGGCCGATAAGTATGGTCACTCCTTAGGTACCAACCATGTTGTGCCTTTGGTATACCCCAAGCTAAAAAAGGAGTTTGGCGATATAGTAACGTATGAGCAAAACCCGATAGCGCATAGCCGGGTTGAAATTTCGTTTGATGTATTACAGGTAGCCAGGGGTAATTATGCCACACAGGCCTATCATGATTTTATTGGTTTTAATGTAGCCAAGCCTGTACTGGAAAGGGCCTTTATGAAAATTTACGGGCAGGATATTAATGTTGTATTTGGTAACCTTGATCTTGCCATATCAACCTTCAGGTGGTCGGTTAAGGACCTGCTGCCAACTTTAACCCGTTCGGCATGGGTGTTAAAGAAGGACGAGATCAAAAAAACAAACCCAAGCGCCAACAGCCGCAATTTCCGTTATAGGATGCACCGGAGAGATTATAAGCTTGAGTTTGGTAAAACACATCAGAAAGCAAGTTTCGGTGATCAAATATTAGCCTTCTTTATCAGGATACTGCCTAAGGTTGGCCCCTTAAAGGCATTAAAGTTTAAAGACCCGGGCCCGCAGGGAGAGAAGCTATTTATAGCAAGCTTTGATAGCGTTTTAGTAAAATATGCCGAAGCTTTAACAGCTTTGAATCATGGGCGTATCATTTTAAACAATGTTGATTATGACACTGGTAAAGAAACCTCATTTGGCGAGTATAGCCTTGCCGACCTAACTTATAGCGATATGTTATATGAACTGCAGCATAATAAATTTTATGATCTTACCGCGCCATTAAAGCAAAACATAGTATCCTTTTATTCAAAGGCCGATAGCACCACCAATTCAAAAAAATATCCTGTCGACTGGAAAAAAACCAATGGGGCATTGGTACAGGTTAAATCGGCACAAACCATAAAAATTGACAGTTTAAAAACAGCTACCGGTTTAAATTATAAATTGCAGCAATAATAATTGCTCAGGCAAAGGTTTTAGGCAGGCTTATGGCAAAGCTGGTACCGGTATCGTTGTTACTGCTTACTTCAATTTCGCCGCCATGCTTTATTACTATCTGGCGTACAATGCTCAGGCCGAGGCCAACAGATGCCTCGCCACGAATGCCGTTGCGGCGGGCTTTTGAAAAGCGGTCAAAAATATAGGGCAGCATTTCGGCAGGGATGCCGATACCAAAATCTTTCACGGTAATAAATATCGCGTTAGCTGTGTCTGACAGCGATATTTCGATATTATCATTCTTGCCAGAGAATTTTATAGCATTGCTGATCAGGTTATCCATAACGCGCTGCATTTTTTCAGGGTTTATGCCTGCATAAACCGGGTGGCCAGCATTTTTATATAAGATATTTACCTGGCCTTTTTTATTTTTTGCCCACTCATCAATTATTGCTGAAAGAAAGGTATCGAGATCGGTATTTTCAAGCTCAAACTCATTAAGCTCGTTCTCGGCTGTTTCCAGCAGGTCATTAATTATGGCGGCAGCTTTGTCGCACGATGCATTTATCATTTGCAGGTAGTCGTTATTCTCCTGGTTTGTATTTTCCTCCATTTCCATTAATGCCGCTGCCGACTTAATGATGGATAGCGGATTTCGCAGATCGTGGGCAACCACGCCCAATATTTCGTTTTTTAACTGGCTTGCATTTTCTATTTCCACATTTTTTTGCTCGATGGCTTTTAGCTTGAAGAAATTATCGGCCCTATAGGAGAAGAAGTATCTTGAAATACAAAAAAATGCTGTTACCAATAATAACGAAGCTAAGTTATTAAGCACCAGTTCGCTAAAACTATGCTGGTAAAACGGCAGGATTATAATGAATACGATGCCTGTGGCTAAGGCTACAAAAATGGTTTCGTAATACTCGAATGTGTAAAATACGCCTACTATTATTAAGCCCATCATATACATTACCAAGGTATTGCGTGGGTTGTGCATGCTGAAAAAGCTGGCCCGCATGGCACAGGTAATTATAAACATTGAAAACAGGATAACCAGCGCCTGGGCTGTTTTCAGGAATTTAGGGTTTGATTTAAAATGCCGGGTAAATTTAAAGCTTGCAGCGTAAAAGAAGGGGACAATGATCAACGCTGTCCAATTAGCATAATCATATTCATTTATATGATGTATGGTTTGATCAGACAAATTATAGGCATAAAATACTGTTCGTATTAGAATGCAAAAGATAAAATAAATTAAGCTAACAACCTGTACAGTTTTTAAATTCTGAAGAACATAGTATGAACGAAAAGCAGCCCGCCCGGATTTATCAGCCCTGTTAAAAAAAAGGATCCTCATCAATGTGATTAATAGGTGGGGCTAATATAGTCAATCCCCGCAGAATATGTAAAGTAAAATATATTAAAAACCCCTTTACAGGTATAAAGGCCTGTAAAGGGGTGCCGGCAATAAATTTTATTTATTGCTTTAAAGCTGTATTGCTATACAGGTGATACTCGCCCGGGGCCAATGTCATACTAAAGGGTATGCTGTTAACAGTTATACTTGTACCACTAAGGTTATCGTACCATGTGCCAGTTGCCGGGAAACTTATGGAGGCAGTTGCCGAAACCACATCAAAATTGCCAACAACTTCTACATTTACATTGTCTGTAGCGTCAAGCAATTGTATGGTTTTAACATTACCGGCCAGGCTGTAGCTAAATTTTGTTGTTTCAAAAACAGGGTTCTTGATCTTCATATTTATCATTTTGGCGTACACGGCATATAGTGCTTTCCTGTTAGGATCGGTATTATAAGTCCAATTGAAAGGCTTATCAACAGTATTGTCGCTGGTGGCACTAATACTAACATCATAACCTAATTCGCCGCCCATCCATACCATTTTAGGGCCCGGGGATGAGAACATAAATGCCGCGCCCATAGCATCGCGCATTAAACCTGTTGGTATGTTTTTAACTGAATAACTTCCGGAGCTATTGCCATAAGCCTCATTTTTAAATTGCAGGCGCTCCTGGTCGTGACTTTCGAAATAGGAAACTAAACCGTATGGTGCAGGCAATGTAGAAGAAAAGCCATATGCATCATAAAATAATCCTGAAATATCCCACGATGGGTTGGTAGGATAACCCATTGTACTTTGCTCGCCGGCTGAGCTTTGGTTGTTCCATACCATCATGCCTGCATTGGCATACTGCGCTTCTTCCGTATTAGCCGAGAACATTTCTAATATGGTGTAACAGGTTGGGTCTACACTTTTCAGAAAGGCATTATATTTGTTCCACAAGGTAACCCTGGTAGCATCATAAGCAGCCCAGGTGGTTTCATCGCTGCCTGAATTTACCTGCGTATATCCTTTAGCTTCATCAAACCTGTAACCGTCAATATGGTATTCCTGTATCCAATATTTCATTACGTTTTCTGCCCAGTATTGTGTTGCCGCAACCGAATGGTTTAACTGGTAACCTACACCATCGGGGTGCATGGTTGTTTGGTCAAACCAGGGGCTGTTTGCCGCGGGCTGGTTGAGCGAGGCGTTCCAGTACATCTGCACCATTGGCGATGAACCGAACTGATCTTCAAGCACCATATCCATTATAACGGCTATACCTTTAGCATGGCAGGCATCAATAAAAGCTTTATACGTATTGGGCGTGCCATAATATTTATCAAGCGCGAACATGAAATTTGAATTATATCCCCATGAATCGTTACCCTCAAACTCACTTACAGGCATCAGTTCAATAGCATTTACACCAAGGCGCGAAATATAATTAAGCGTATCGATAAGGGTTTGATAGCTATGGGTAGAAACAAAATCGCGTACCAGCAATTCATATACTACCAGGTCTTTTTGTGCGGGTTTGGTAAAGTTTGCTACTTTCCAGGTATATGCAGGTGCATTTACTTCAAAATCAGTAACCTCGCCGGTTGTTTTACCGGTCGGGTAAGCCTTTAGGTTGGGGTAAACTGATGCCGGTATATATTGGTCGTTGGCAGGATCAAGCACCTCGTGGCTGTATGGATCGGCTACCTTTAATGAGCCATCGATATAATACTGGTAGGAATATTCGGTACTTGGGTTGATATTATCAACCTCAACCCACCAGCGGGTACCATCGGTTGAGTTGGTCATAGGTGTAGCAGTTGTTGACCAGCCATTAAAATCGCCTATTACAGATACCGATTTTTTACCCGGCGCATACAGGTTAAAAACTACCGAGGTGCCGTTGTTGATAAAGGTAACCCCATCGCCATCACCTGCAGGTACATCTTTACCTTTTGGGTTCGTTACTGTTCCGGTAACGTTCCCGGAACCGCTGCCAGAAACATCGGATTTCTTGCATGCGGTAGCACTAACCAGCAATACTCCGATCAGTAGTAAGTATACATTTTTAATCATCTTAAATTTATTTATTGTTTAATAATTGGTTTTTCAATACAACGGCGTTTTTATTGTTTTCATATAAAGCCGCTGAAAAACAGGCTGTTTTATGAAACTAAAAAATACACTTCTCCTAAATTGGGCAGGTAAAATTATTAATTTAAATTATATTTTTAAAATAATATTGTTAATGATTGCTAATAGATGGGGTGGGATGCGTGTTTTAAGTTCAAATCAAACGCATTATTTAACATGCTTTTTTACAATATCAACCAATTCTACCAGGTCAAAGGGTTTGCGCAGGTAGCCATTGGCCAGGCCGGCCTCGGCAATTTCCTTGATATTACTTACGGCTGATATTATAATAATAGGAATATGGCTGGTTGCCGGGTTTGATTTTAGTTCCTTGCTTAACTGCTGGCCATTGGCATCACTTTTCCAGTCGGTTAGCCAGTTATCCAATAACACCAGGTCGGGTTGAAAGCTATCTATCGATTTTAAAATTTTTGAGTCTTCTGATGCTATTACCTCGTATTTTTCCTCTTCTAAAATATAAACAATAGTTTCCCTTATGTCCTTATCATCTTCAATTACCAGAATTTTTTTAGTGATGGTTTCCATAAGGGGGCAATGCCTGTATAAAGTTTAACTATTATTAAATAAAATCATTTAGAAGTTTATAAATATAGCACAAATAATTCTAAGCTTATAACATCAATTGCTATGCTTTTTGTTTTAAAGCATAGCGTTTTTTTATGCATTAAAATTAACAGGCTGATCAGCTATTATAGCACAAGCGGCAGCGGGGCTCGTAGCTTTCCTTTTCGCCTAATAAAATTTGCCCGTCGTCTGTTACCAGCCTATAGGAGTAAAGGGCCGGGTTGCCGCATTTAACACATACGGCATGCAGCTTGGTTACCGACTCGGCAATGGCCATAAGCGCGGGCATAGGGCCAAAGGGGCGGCCCATAAAATCCATATCTAAACCGGCCACAATCACACGCACGCCCTTATTGGCTAAGCTATTGCATACATCGGGCAGCCCGTCGTCAAAAAACTGCGCTTCATCAATACCAACCACCTGCACCTGGCTGCCGGGCAGCAATATGGCCGATGCCTTTGAAACCGGCATAGAAGGGATAGAATTTGAATTATGCGATACCAGCGCGTTCTCGCTGTAACGCGTATCGGCCTTGGGGCTAAATATTTCAACACTAAGGCGGGCTATACGGGCGCGTTTTAACCTGCGCATCAACTCCTCGGTTTTGCCCGAAAACATCGATCCGCATATTACTTCGATACTGCCGCCGCCTTCGCCCCGTCTCTTAAAAACATCTTCGCCCTGTTGCATGTTATAGCCTTGTAAGGCGCCAAATATCAGAATTTAATCTTATTTTTGGATAGCATTTTCAATATAAAAAGCCATGAAGCAACAGGAAGTATTTAAAAAGATAGGCGGCATTATAAAAGAGCTGAATGACCAATATGAATTCCTGAAAACAGTAGACGGGCAGTTAAACGAGTTGGAACTTGAGCTTTTTATTGCCAACTCCCATTTTCTAACAGATCATGTAGTGATACTGAGTAAATTGAACTCGCAACTGAAGCCCGCCAAAACACCGGTTGAAGAAAAGGTTGTTGCTGAACCTGAAAAGCCTGTTGAAAAGCCTGAACCCGTTAAACCCGAAGCTGCTAAACCAACAGAGGAGCCCAGGTATTTTGAGCCGCTTGTACAATCGGCCACACAGGCTGTTAAAAACAGGGCAGATGCCACCGACAATAACGTTGAGGATAACCCTGTACCGCATTTCGAGCTGGAAAACGGTAGCGCTGATGACACTTATTCATTTATACGCGAAGAGCCGGAAACCATACGGCATGAATTGATTTTAGATGAAGCGGATCTGGGCGAAGATGATGAGCAATATGAAAATGCCCTTGCAGAAAAGCCTGTGGAAGAAATTCACAATGCGCCTGTGCCCGAAGAACCCGAACCAGTAAAGGAGCAAGTAAAACCGCCCGCACATAAACCTGCCGCACCAGCCGTAAAGGAAGTTGCAAAAGAGGATGTGCTTACCATAAATGAAAAAATATCGGCACAGATGGGCGATAAAAACGGTGCCAGGGGCGAACAGTTGCATTCACAAGCCATCAGCGATCTTAAAGCTGCTATTAACTTAAATGATAAGCTATTGTATGTTAAGGAGCTTTTTAACGGCTATAGCCTGGCTTACAGCGAAGCCATAGAGATATTGAACCGCTTTAACAGTTTTGATGAGGCCGAACTCTTTTTGAAAAAGAATTATACGGTAAAAAATAACTGGGATGATAAGCCTGAAACTACCGGTAAATTTTATGACCTGTTAAAAAGGCGTTACGCGTAAACAATACCCATACGGTTCGAGTCGAGCTTGATGAGAACGAACAGCAGTATGGTAAAGTTTAATAACGATGAACCACCGTAACTGATAAATGGTAGTGGTATACCAATTGACGGTACTATGCCAATGGTCATGCCTATATTGATCACTACGTGGAAAAATATAACGGAGGCCACGCCATAACCGTAAATTCGTGAAAAGGGAGATCGTTGCCGTTCGGCTATGCGGATGATGCGCAGCACTAAAAACAAGTACAGGCCCAATACCACTACCGCGCCTGCAAAACCCCATTCCTCGCCAATAGTGCAAAAAATAAAATCGGTGCTTTGCTCGGGCACGAACGAGTACTTGGTTTGTGTGCCCTGCATATAGCCCTTGCCCCACATTTTACCCGAGCCTATGGCTATTTTGGATTGATTTACGTTATAGCCTCTCCCCTTCAGATCCTTGTTCATGCCCAAAACAATATCAATCCGTACTTTTTGGTGCGGCTTTAAAACATCGTTGTATAAAAATTTAACGCTAAATACAAAAGCTATGGTAATGCACAGGCCTACAAGTATGGTTTTAAACAGCTTTCTATTGCGCCTGAAAAGCAGAAGAATAACAGCCGCTATAACAATGAGCGGAACGATAACGTAGGTGAGGTTATTTAACTTTAATGTTAAAACAAACAGGGTGATGAACAGGCCTTCGAGTATCAGGAAATAAGGCGAGAGCCCTTCGCGGTACAAAACCAATATAAGGCAGCTAAACACCAATGTCGAACCTGCATCGGGTTGCAGCATGATAAGCGCCATGGGGAAAAGTATAATGCCCGCCGCTGTTAAAAACGATTTCAGTTCGGTTACTTTTATATTCGTACCGCTTAAATAGCGTGCAAGCAACAGGCAGGTGCTAAACTTGGCAAACTCCGATGGCTGTAGCCTGAAACCTCCTCCCAATGATATCCACGCCTGGTTGCCCCCAACATTTTTGCCATGAACCAGTACCAGTATAAGCAGCAAGGTAGTTATTACATAAAAGGCGGGTGCCAGCGCGGTAATGAACCGGCTCTCGAGCAGCAAAATAATGATGGATACTACTATGGCTACTATGATATATACAAACTGCTTACCGTAATCGGTGCTCATATCAACAATACCCGGGTGGTGCGGGTCATAGGCAGCGGAGTGGATATTAAGCCAACCAATGGTACACAGGCACAGGTAAAGGAATACCGTTATCCAGTCGACATTGAAAAAGAAACTGCGCGGCTGGTTACTCATGGCCCCTCCGTTTAACTGGCGTGGCTACGTAAGCAAGGGTGTTATTTTTTTGATTTTTGGGCGATGCTTTTTTGAATACGCTCTTTTTTGCGGTATCAGTTGCTGCCTTAGGCTTATTGTGTACCCTTGACTTAATAATGTAGGCATTGCTGTCGGGCATCAGGTTGGCATTCATAATGCGGTCAAACTCATCCTTTGGCCGGGCAATGGTATCGGTTAAATATTTCTCAACAATATAACTGGCAATAGGGGCTGCATACCATGCGCCCTGACCTGCATTTTCAACTATCACAGCGATGGCGATACGAGGATGATCGCGCGGAGCGAAAGCAACAAAAATAGAGTGGTTTTTGCCATGGGAGTTTTGTGCCGTACCGGTTTTGCCGCACATAATTATACCCGGTATTTTCGAGCTGCGCGCGGTGCCGCTTTCAACCACCTCCTGCATGCCATCAATTACAGGCTCAAAATATTTTCCGTCAATACCTACATAGTTTTTTTGCAGGTATTCTTCTTTGCTGATGCTTTTGTCGCCAATGGCTTTTATTAAATGTGGTTTATAATAAAAACCATGATTAGCAATGGTACACTCGATGTTAGCCATTTGTAAAGGGGTGGCCAATAGCTCGCCCTGGCCAATGGCAAGGGAAATGATGGTGCTGGAACGCCAGTGGTTTGCGCCGAACCTTTTATCGTAAAACTGCGCGGTTGGCAAAAAGCCCTTGCCTTCATTTGGCATATCCACATCAAGCCTTTCGCCAAAGCCAAACTTGCTTACATCTTTTCTCCAGTTAACAAAGGTGGTATCGGTATTGCGCGGCCCGTTAATGTTCATGAGCTTTTCAAACACACTGCTAAAATAGGTATTGCACGATACAGCAATGCCGCGTGATAGGCCCGATTCGCCATGTACCGCATCACAATGCATCACATGGCCGCCAAATATAGGGTGATAAGCCGCCTGGCAGTAATAACTGGTTTGTGGGGTAATGATACCTTCCTGCAGCGCTATTAAGGCGCTCAAGGGCTTAAACGATGATCCCGGCGGATATAAAGCCTGTATAGGCCTTATTAAAAATGGGGTATAAACATTCTTATACATTTTAGCCGCATTGTTGCCACGTTCGCGGCCAACCATCAGGTTAGGGTCGTAGGTAGGACTGCTTACAAATGCCAGTATCTCGCCTGTTGATGGTTCAATAGCTATAATGCTGCCTACTTTATTATGCATAAGTTGTTCGCCGAGCTTCTGGATGCGGAGGTCTAACGATGAAGTGAGGCGTTCGCCTGCACGTGCAGCGGTATCATTAGCGCCGTTTGCATAACTGCCCCGTGGTATGCCGCGTGAATCGTACACCATATTTTTTACGCCAACCTGCCCGCGTAAAACATCTTCATAGGCTTTTTCAACACCTGTTTCGCCAATATAATCGCCGGGCTGGTAGCGGCCACCAGAGCGTTTGATCTCCTTATCGTTAACCTCGCTAATATATCCCAAAAATTGCGCTGCAACAGAATCGGGATAGACCCGCATATACCTGGTAACCGGAAAGAAGCCCTGAAATTCAGATAGCCTTTCCGACAGCGAAGCGTATGCTTGTGCGGTTAACTGTTTTTCAAAAGGGGACGATAAGCCCGGCCCGTATTTAATGGCTTTTTCAAAGCGCTTGTCAAATTCCACTTTATCAATACCCAACAGTTTGCAAAACTCCAGCGTGTCAAATGGTTTTACCTGTTTAGGAATAACATCAATATCATAAAATGCTTCATTTTGTACCAGCACATGGCCGTTACGGTCATATATGGGCCCGCGGGCGGGGTATATTTTAACCTGGCGCAGTACGTTTTTGGTGGCGTAAATGCTATACTCCTTGTCGATGATCTGTATATAAAACAGCTTGGCAAGTAAAATAAGAAGGATGGTTATAAAAATTCCTGCGATAACATACCGCCGTACAAAAAAGCTGTTCATTTACGTTCTTTTTTCCTGAAAAATAATAGCCCGGTAACCAACATCAAAAATACAGTAAATATTGAACTCGAAACAAAGCGGCTTAGTGTGTATTGGATTTCTGATAAGTGGAAAGCTTCAAGGCTGAACAGGAAAAAATGATGGAACAGCGTAAGTACCACTGCATAGGTTAAAAACCACCTGAAACCCATAATGCTTAAAGTTGGCTCGGGCTCGTTATCAAAGCCCTCTTTTTGTACGGTTATGCTGATGAACAGCACACGCACAAAGGCCAGTAAAACGCAGGCCGAGGCATGCAGGCCGGGTGTATCATAAAAGGCATCAATGGTAAGGCCGGTTAAAAAAGCCAGTACGAACAGTAAAAGGTTAGGTATTTCAAAGGGCAGCAGCAATATGAATAAAATGTACAGGTAAGGCGTAGCCAGGTTATACAGGTTAATATTTTTTAACAAAAACACCTGTATAAAAACCAGTACTACAAACCGGATAATATTAATGGTTACTGTTCTGATCATCCTTTTTTTGCAACGCCTCTAAAGCATCTTGTTCGTTTTGGAATTTATTATCGACCACGTTAACATATTGTAATTTGCTGAAATCAACAGCAAATGTCACTTCCATATTTAGCGAAACAGCACCATCCTTAGGATGCAGGTTGCTCACCTTACCTACCATTATCCCCTCGGGAAATAATGAATAGCCTGATGTTAATACCGCTTCGCCAAGTGTTGGCTGCGCGTTGGTGCTTACATCTACTAACATCCCTTTATGCTGGTCGAGTTCATCTGTCCATTGTATAGAACCTATTTCTTTGTTTTTGGCCAGCATTACGCTAAAGCGGCTGTATTTGTTCAGCATAGATTGTACGTTGGCCATGTGCGGGGTAACATTTACCACTTTGCCAACAATACCCGCGCTGCTGATAACGCCCATGCCTACCGCAATACCATCCTTACTGCCCCGGTTAATGGTTATATAATTATAACTGCGGTTAAACGAGTTGTTGATCACTTTTGCGGTGATGTACTCGTACTGCTGTTTGTAAATGGTATCGGTTACTTTACGTTTGGCAAGCGTATCAATATAAAATGATGATTTTAACTGATTGCGCAAATTGGCATTTTCGCGGGCAAGGCTATCGTTAACATCTTTTAGCGACAGGTAATCATAAAACCCATTGATACGGCTATACAAATTACCGGTAACATCATTAGCGCTGCTTATAAAGGTGGCTTTTTGAAAAGCGTTGTATTTTACGTAAATGATGAGCGAACTTATCTCAAAAATAACAAATAAAAAAAATGCGTTGTACTTAGTAATGAAGATAAGTAAGTTGCGCATGTTGGATCAGTGATTAGCGGTTAGTGATTTGTGATTAGTTGCTTTGATAGTTAATTCTTGCTTGTTAAAAATTTAACCATACTACAAGAACCAATCTCTGGTCACTAATCACCAATCACTAACAAAATTATTGCATCAGGAATTTAAAATTACCAATATTTTTTAAAGCTGTACCGGTGCCACGTACTACGGCGCGCAGGGGGTCTTCGGCTACGTGTACGGGCAGTTTTGTTTTTGACGCTATACGTTTATCAAGCCCGCGTAATAACGCGCCACCACCTGTTAAATAGATGCCGGTTTGATAAATATCTGCCGACAGCTCCGGCGGGGTAATTTCCAGTGCCTTCAGGATAGCCTCTTCTATTTTCGAAATGGATTTATCCAAACAATGCGCTATTTCGGTATACGATACCATGATCTGTTTTGGTACGCCTGTCATCAGGTCGCGGCCCTGTACGGCAAAATCAGCCGGTGGATCTGCAAGCTCTGGCAAAGCGGCACCCACTTCGATCTTTATCTTTTCAGCGGTACGGTCGCCTATCATAATGTTATGCTGGCGGCGGATGTATTGTACAATATCGGAGTCGAAGTTATCACCTGCCACGCGGATAGACTGGTCGCACACAATACCCGATAGCGCGATAACTGCGATCTCGGTAGTACCACCGCCGATATCTATGATCATGTTGCCCATAGGTTCTTCCACATCAATGCCGATACCTACGGCTGCCGCCATTGGCTCATGTATCAAATAAACCTCTTTGGCGCCTGCAATTTCGGCGCTGTCGCGTACGGCGCGTTTTTCAACTTCGGTAATGCCGGATGGAATACAGATAACCATACGCAGCGAAGGGAAAAACCAGCCTTTACCGGGGTTTATCATTTTTATCATGCCGCGGATCATGTGTTCGGCGGCGTTAAAATCGGCAATTACACCGTCTTTCAAAGGGCGGACGGTGCGGATATTATCGTGCGTTTTGCCTTCCATTTGCATGGCCTGCCTGCCTATAGCTATCACTTTATTGGTTGTACGGTCAAAAGCCACTATCGACGGCTCGTCGACAACAACTTTGTCATTATGTATGATGAGGGTATTTGCGGTACCTAAATCGATGGCGATTTCCTGCGTAAAAAAATTAAATAGACCCATTTGTAATTAAAATTAAAACTGCACGAATTTCACGAAATTAGTGCGAATAAAAAGAAATTGAAATTTTACGAATTAAAGAACTTGTAAGTTGATAAATATAACTCTGATTTAGTGTAATTCGTATCAATTAGTGCAATTAGTGAAAATATAATTAGTGTTTAAAATGACGGATGCCGGTAGTAACCATCGCTATGCCTTTTTCATTACACATGTCGATAGATTTTTGATCATTTATAGATCCACCCGGTTGTAATATAGCTGTAATCCCCGCTTCTGCTGCCAGTTCGGCACAATCGGCAAAAGGGAAAAATGCATCTGATGCCATAACAGCCCCTTTAAGATCGAACCCAAAACTTTCTGCTTTTATTACGGCTTGCCTCAATGAGTCGACCCTTGAGGTTTGCCCAACACCACTGGCCATCAACTGGTTGTTTTTGGCGAAAACTATCGTGTTTGATTTAGTATGCTTAACCACCTTATTGGCGAAGAAAAGATCTTTCAACTCATGCTCAGTTGCTTGCTTTGTGGTAACGGCTGTCATTTGTGCCGGGCCCTCAACAATCAAATCTTTATCCTGCTCTATTACGCCGTTCAGCAAGGTTTTAAATTGCTTGCCGGGCAACTCAACCGGCTGGCGGATGAGGATGATACGGTTTTTCTTTTGCAGCAGTATTTGTACGGCAACATCGGTATATGCAGGCGCTATCAGTACCTCGTAAAATATTTTACTTATCTCGGTAGCGGTTTCCGCATTTATCTCATCATTGGCAATAATTACACCGCCAAAGGCTGATACCGGGTCGCAGGCCAATGCATCTATCCAGGCCTCTTTTATAAATGAACGCGATGCTATGCCGCAGGCGTTGGTATGTTTTAAAATGGCTATGGTAGGCTCGGTAAATTCATCAATAAGGGCTACTGCCGCGTCAACATCCACTAAATTATTGTAGGATAATTCCTTACCATGTAGTTTGGTAAACATGGCATCCAGATTACCATAAAATACGCCCTTTTGATGTGGATTTTCGCCGTAACGCAAAGTTTGACTGCTTTGTATGCTTTGCTTGAAAACCGGCAATGGTTCTTCCTGGTTAAAATACTGGAAGATGGCAGTGTCGTAGTTTGATGATATGTTGAAGGCCTTATGGGCAAATGAACGGCGCTGATCGAGCGTTGTACTGCCGTTTTGTGATGTGAGCAATGTTTCCAGTTCGCTGTAATCGTTTTTTGAAGCGACTATAACCACATCTTTAAAGTTTTTAGCCGCCGCGCGGATAAGGGAAATGCCGCCAATGTCTATTTTTTCGATAATATCATCCTCGCCTGCACCCGATTTAACAGTTTCCTCAAAGGGATAAAGGTCGACGATAACCAGGTCAATTTCCGGTATTTCATATTGTGCCAGTTGCTGTTCATCACCTTTAAAATTTCTGCGTGCTAAAATGCCACCAAACACTTTGGGGTGCAGCGTTTTTACACGGCCACCAAGTATAGACGGGTAGGAGGTAAGATCCTCAACAGCAATTACATCAACCCCAAGCGAGCGTATAAAAGTTTCGGTGCCGCCGGTAGTGTAAATTTTTACACCAAGGCGGTTTAACTCATGAATTATAGGCTCGAGGTTGTCTTTATAGTAAACAGAAATTAAAGCGTTTTTTATTTGAACGGACTGGCTCATTTGATGGTGCGTTTTTAGAGCGGCAAAGGTAGTGATTAGTGATTAGAGATTAGTGATTAGTGGTAGCTTTTTTTTAGAGTATGGTTTAGCTGGTTTTGATGTTATTTAATTGTTGGAATATTTTTATTTTCGTAGGAAAATAATTATCAATGAGATCATTTACTGAACTTGATGCGTGGAAAAAATCGCGAATATTGCGAAACGAAATATCTGTATTAGTTAAAACATTTCCAAGTGAGGAAAAGTACAGGCTAAGCGATCAAATAATACGTTCATCCCGATCAATTGGAAATAATATAGCTGAAGGGCAAGGCAGGTTCCATTACATAGATGCTGCTAAGTTTTTAATAAATGCAAGGGGATCAATTACAGAAACTATTGACCACCTTATTATCGCATTGGATGAATTGTATATCAGTAATGAGATATTTGAAAAATTAAAGAATTTATGCGACGATTGTATGCGTTTGACCAATGGATACATCAATTACCTTAGGCAACAAAAAAACATTAATAATGACTAAAGCAAAATCAAAAGAAACATCTGGCCTTTATAATTTGAATGCTGAAGCAATGGTTAAAGGTATAGGCAGAAAAGCAACCGACGAAGAATTAATGGAATATTTGCAAAGTGATGCGGATAAACCTCCAATTAATTTAAACGATGCATTTGCTAAGTATCAAACTATCAAATCAAAAACATCAAAATCATAAAGGCAACTAATCACTAATCACCAGTCACTAATCACTAACCCCTAACTCTTCATCTTCTTCAATAAGCCTTCAACTACCCGGGGGAAATGATGGTGCTCTAACTGCTGGCCTTTAAATTTTACCATTTCTAAGTTATCATCCTTATCTATCTTGAATTTTGATTGATGGATGATTTCGCCTTCGTCGAATTGTTCGTTTACAAAATGAATGGTAATGCCCGATTCTTCTTCTTTATTGGCCAGGATGGCCTTGTGTACATGATCGCCGTACATGCCTGCGCCGCCGTATTTGGGTAACAGGGCCGGGTGTAAATTTATAATACGGTTAGGGAACGATTTTAATAAAGCTACCGGTACCAACCATAAAAAGCCCGCGAGTACGATCAGGTCGACCTGCAGGTTTTTCAATAACCTTATCACTTCATCGGTTTCATAAAACTCCCTGCGGGTAAATATATGCGATGGTACTTCGAAATTATCGGCACGCTGCAATACGTAGGCCTGTGGGTTATTGGTAAGTATAAGCACAACTTCCGCTTCGGAATTGCGCTTAAAGTGCTCCATAATCTTTTGTGCATTTGATCCGGAACCTGAAGCAAAAATGGCTATTCTTTTTTTCAAAATGGCAGATCAATTATTATTCATTCAAATATAAAATATTACGGATATAAAACGCCGCTGGTTACATTAAAGTTTGTTTTTTAATGATGATAAACCTTTTTTAGGCAAATTATAAAGCTTTTATGAATAAACTTATACGTTTAGGCTGCTTAATTGCCTGTTGGTAATTTTACCCGTACAAAGCCATATTGTACTATGCGGCGTTTGGTGGTTGGTGTAAAATAGGTGGCTATATCGCCTGTTTGTAATATCAGGGAATATTGGCCCAGGTTAACAATTTTCGCGTAAGCAAAAGGCATGGTGGTACCAATTGTCAGTACGCCGTTAACCCTTACGGTATCCGTACACTTCATGTCGCTCATTAAAAAAAGCTGATCGCTGGTTAATGACCATGTTCCTGCTGAAGTTTTTTGGGATAAACAGGCAAAATTACTATAGGTACAAGTACTGGTGGTTGGAAAGGTGAAATTTTGGGTGGTATCGCAGGTGGTGTTAAGCGTGTCGGTTGGTAACTGGCTGCTCCCCAAATAATTAAATACCAAAACCGATGCCAGCTGCCATGTGCCATTGGTGAAAAGCGTTGAGATGATCTGGGCTTGCGAATCCTTTTTACAAGAGTTAACCACAATGCTGGTAATGATCAAAATCGGTAAAAAAATAAAGAGGACTTTGTTTTTCATTCAAAAAGAAATATTGGCAAAGGTAAAAATTTGCACGCAGGTAATTATAACTGATTTATGAGGGAAATATTACACATGGGGTTAAGCAATTGCTTTGTTTACTAATTTTCAAATCTTCAAATCAACACATTTTCAAATTACTCTATTATCCCATCATTCCTTCAAACCGTTCCCAAAAACCAT
>Ga0302309_10000462_pt1 | contig 46715 bp, 34 predicted proteins | sample III_Palsa_N1_1_FD_200453 | JGI IMG/M metagenome (GOLD analysis project Ga0302309, IMG submission 200453) | Peat permafrost microbial communities from Stordalen Mire near Abisko, Sweden - III_Palsa_N1_1 | ecosystem: Environmental > Terrestrial > Soil > Palsa > Peat permafrost | place: Sweden...
GAGATGGACACCGTCCGTATGGACATATTTTTCACCCAACATAAAATGTAACATTTTTGGGAAGTATGGGACGGAGGTGGGATTTTGAAATTTTTTGACCTAGGTCTATATTACCATGACCCCCCACATAAACCCGAAAAATTTGGGCGAAATTTCGAAATTTCGAAATTTTTTACACCCGGAATTTTCCAAATTTCATTTTTTGAAATTTATTTTCAAAGTGTTGATTGACTTTGGGTGGAATGAGCGCGATCACATTGATTGTGTTAGGATGTTTTGCACATTTCATCATCCGATGGCTTGTGTTGGGTGGCATGTATCTTGGAACGGTGTTGAATGTTTTGTTTGTTCGCAAACGAGTTTCTATGAAGCGTGGGAAGACAATTGACCCCCGTTTAGCTCATTCAATGAAGAGACACCTCAATTACGACAGTAACTCGGTCGTTTTCTCATTTTTGAGTTCTAATGACTTGGCACGGGCTCGGCGTGTCTGTCGCGATTGGAACCATGTCATAGAAATAAAGAAACTATTTCGTTCTCACACGGCCAAACATTTGATTAATTTGGGAAAAGAATTGGAACAATTGCATGATCCTACTCGTTATCAAATCACCAACGCTCTTAGATCGATGCGTCTTGCGGGTGTTTCACACAATTACGTTGTTCCGTCGTTAATTGCAGTGTCTCAAGCATGCGATCGAATGTTTACCGCGGAAAAAAATGTCCAATGCATAACTCAAGTGTGGCTGTGGGCATTAATACCGTGCGCTTATTGCATACTGAGTGACACACTGGGATGGTTTTCGATCATTGGTCTGCTCGTACAGGCAATGGCCGTGGTGGAAGTATACGGCGATGTGACTCATCGAATAACCGATCGCACAAAACTCTTAATTGGCTACGTTATAGCGTTTATGGTAGTGGAAGCCTTAACCTACACATTCAATCTGCATAGCCTATGTATCAAACTCGCGATTATCTGTGTTCCTACCAATTTGGCTTTGTACAATATCATCATGAAGGACAAATGGCAAGCCCTGCTCATTTGGTGTGTGTGCCTTTTATTTGTGTATCCTTACACACCGTGGTTGCCAATCGTTTACACGTATGGCATTTGTTTGTTCTGGCTACAATTTTTTGACGCGGTATTCAAGCACAAGCCTTGGGAGTTTTGGTTTACAATCGTCCGTCGAGAGCGTCGAATTGAACTTCTGCATATCACCTACACTGTATTTCTGGTTGCGTTTGAGGCCTACCACCGCGTATTCTATTGGGCAGAAACATGGTTGTTGGTGCAATTCGTCGCTACGGTGTACCCTGTATTCACGCTATTGGATCAATCGGTGAGAATCATTCGCTCGCTTGTTTATACGCGTGGAGTTATTACTAAAATTCACTGGAGAGCGACTGCGTTATACGCGACCGTTGTCATTATCACTCAATATCTGTTCCCTTGGGTTCGTCACACTTGTATGCAAGTGATTATGGATGGCATTCGATTGCTACCAAAGGGAGGTCCACTTTGTGCTTTGGCCATTTGTGTTAACTGCATCTTCCTCTACGATTCTCACGGTAAAACCATTGCTCTCTCGCGTGGCAATCGATTCAAGATATTCATTAATGTCCTCGTCATACTCAAAGGTCTTTGTGAGTGGCTCTCTGGCACAGAGAAAACTAGACTATGGTTGACAGTTGTTTTGATGATTTTGGACATGTTGTGAGAAGAAAAATTTGTGTAATATGCCAAATTCCGGATGTAAACAATTTAGAAATTTCACCCGGAATTTGACATTTTAATTTACCTTCTGTGTGTGTGTATGCGGAGATGAAGAAGTGTCCCGAGCAATATGCACCGTATGTACTGCACGTAAAAGCTTCGCTTCAGACCAACGGCATAATCCTTATCCCAACTCAATCGGTCAAAGAGGCGAAGCAGTCACAGCCATCCGTGTATGAAATATGGTCCGTTTCCAACTGTATGGGAGAATGGATTGGTTTTGTGGACCGTGAAGGTTTTGAACGCGATAATAAACTCAAGGAGCTGGCTGTTGATACGTTGCGACCTGGTCAATACTTGGACTCCAATGAACTGGCCCCAGGTAAAACGCATGCAGAGGGGAAGCGTAAATTTAAAACGGCCCAACACAAACTATTGAAGGAAGCGTCGTTCCAAGTTCGAATTGACCATGTCATGGCCATGCGCACGTTGCCTGAAAATGTGTTTGCTTCCTGTCGAGGCCTCCCTCCACCTTGCGCACAACCCGCGGTTGTTGTCATTGAGAAGAAACGCAGTGGCGTTATCAAAATGGAAATCGACACTGAATCGAGTTTTAGCTCTGGCTCTGAGTCGAAAGCCAATGATTCAAATTACCGCGAAACTGGGACAGCACTTGTTCCATCTGAAGTCCTCGCTGTGGTGCCTAAACCCAAACAAATTCCGCCTCTGCCACCGTTAAAATGGAAAGAAGAGGAGGTTATGTGTGGTCATGTTGACCAATACATCGAGTTCCCGCTATTTCCAATGGATGTGACCAAATTAGCTAGGGCAGTGGAGGCGCGGTTCACACTGCTCAGTTGTGTTTCGCGGATGCTCAAGACGGAATTGGAGTTCGAATTGGAAGCAGAAGCAATGGCCATACGCACACGCGCATGGTTTCTGTTTTTCCTCAGTCAGTCGCCGTTTTGGGCACCTGATTCTCTCGACTTGGACCGATATTCGTTCTTTGCAATCATGCTGGGTTTCACAAAGCAAAATTTCAGACAGCGTGAGTGGTGGTTGAAAGCGGAATCGGATTTGCTGGCACTTAAACTGTCACACAGGCTCACGCCAGAACAGCGAATCAAAATGGCTCTCGCCTTACCCAATGTTGTTCCTTATACAGAAGGTTTCGCAGCGGAGACAATTGAATTTTTCGGATCAACGTGGATGAAGCAAAAATTGGACGAGATAACAACGAAACAAAGAAACGCGCGACTCTTTAACGTGGACGCCAAAGAGAATCCAATTGTGAAAATGGAGGTGTTCGAAGACAGTGTTGATGTTGATAATGACAATGAAACTATATTGCCTTCATTTGTGGTGGTGGCTCCTATGGAGATGGCTCTTTGGGTTCAGTGTGGCAAAATAGGTGCACGAGTGGTATTTCAACACGGCAATGGCTTTTTGCCTGAATACCAGTTGGTCGATTTGTTGGTTGGGTACACGCGCAATCACACAAACAAGTGGTTCGAGCGAGCTGAATGTCGACCACCCATTTTGCCCACTCAACTCAATCTCATGTTGGACACACTATTTGAACAAAACAAGGATGCGTTCAACCCTTCGTCGACTAAAGATTCGTTGTTTCGCATCAATGTTGAGGATCTACCTCGAGACATTGAAGATTTGGGTGTCTATTTGCCACAATGTATTCGCTCCCAGCACAAGAAAATGCACAGTGGGTTTGGCCTTGATTTTGAAGACCGATTGCGCTACATCGGTGAACTGTCATCGCTGGGCTACACACCTGACGCGATTGCTACACATTTCACTCGCTCATCTCGCCGCTGGAGCGACGGAGAGTGGCGTCAAATCAATGAGACCATTTACAGTGTCGCTACTCAGTCACATCCTGCAGCGTGTGCCAAATTGCAGTTTAAAGGTGTCTGTCCTTTCACCAAAAGGCGAGGAGTCACTAAAGCAGAAGCTGCTGCTTTGTGCGTGGCCGATATCAGTAAAACGGCAACAACTACGATTAAGCATCCTAATGATTACATTCGGGCGTATATTTCATTCATGAAAGGCGTAGTGGCAAATTTATCCTGAAATTTATCACACCCGGAATTTTTCATTTAAAAATTTCAATTTTACACCCGAAATTCCTCATTTAAAACCAAGTTCTTCACAAAACGTACTTGATTTTCACCACTTTCGTCCTGTGTTCTATATGACAGTTTTACTTAATTAATCATCAACATCAACACTAAACAAACAGTTCTTCCCTTTGACGATGACAACGATTAACGCACCAGTTGGTGGACGCGGAGGCAATTTTGGCAAAGGCAGAGGCAAGAAGGACAAGAACGGAAACAAGGTTGCTAATATTTCACGATCGTCGCGCGCTGGTCTTCAAATGCCCGTTGGCCGTACATTGCGGCATCTTCGCAAAGGTCGCTATGCCGCTCGTGTCGGCGCAGGAGCCCCTGTTTACTTGTGTGCTGTCCTCGAATACCTCACCGCTGAAGTGCTCGAACTCGCTGGGAACGCTGCGCGCGATAACAAGGTGAAGCGCATCACCCCTCGCCATATTCAGCTCGCTGTGCGCAACGACGAAGAACTGAACAAAATCTTTGGGAAAGTCACCATTGCCAGCGGAGGCGTCCTTCCCAACATTCACTCTGTGCTTCTTCCCAAGAAAAAAGTCGACAAGGACGGCAACCCGATCGTGAGAATCAAGAAAGTTAAAGGAGGCGAAGAAGGTGTTGAAGGTGCGCCCACTGCTGAGCCTGTCGCGGCGTGATTGATCGCCATTTCCCTGATTGGAAGTATTGCAAATTTGACGTAGTGTCTTGTGTGTATGTGTGTGTTTGTTTAACGTCAAAGAAAAGAAAATCGTATCTCGTGTCAAACGATTTCGCCCTTTTTCAAAAACTCCGTATAACATGTAACCCCTGCTCTTTTTTTTACTGAATTACACAATTGAATTCAAAAAATTGAGTTTGTTCTCGAGTAAAAATCAATGGCAGAAGAATTACAAAAAAAACAAAGAGTTTTCAAGTGATTGTCGTGATGATGGGAATCTTGGGAACTTGATAAGAGCCGTCTTTGACAGGAAGAGCTGGTTTCCCAGCGGCAAGTCGACGTTTATTTAAAATTTCATACGCAGAAAGCGAGCCGTATTGCTCCAGTTCCTTGTCCGTCCACTTATCCATTGTTTTGATTGCCGATTGCTTGACCTCGGCCTCGATTTTGACGCGATCAATTGTTTTGGCGTCTCTTTTACCCTCCCAGAATTCCTTCATTAACTCCTCCGATTTAATCCAGAACTCATGTTGTTCCGCCTCACTCAGAACTTTTCCTCCGAAAGCAATGTGCACCTGTTCAAGTGTTTTCGGACCACCATCATCAGCACACCCCGCCTTCTTTCGAGCCGCACGGTACATTTCAACTTCGCGTTGCCAAGGAGGTACTGGCGCAGACGCAAACACAGACGCAGGATCAGTCATAACCGCTCGCTTCATCGCAGTCGCCCGATCATACAAAATGGCACGAGAAAGATGAGAATCGTGGTTTTTCAGTTGTTCATCTGTCAAATTCTGCATTTGTCTCACTTCTGCATCCACCTTGCGACGCGCTGCTTCGCGTTCTTGCAAAATAGCTCGAGACAGAATAGTATCCTGTTCCTTGAGTTGCTGATCCGTCCAATTGAGCATCATGTCAGTCATTGACGGCGAATCGTGAGCCGCTATTCCAAAAATTTGAGCCTTGGTCGCCGCGAGCACGGCTTCATGCAGGGTTTGCATGTTTAATGACTGCTGAGATTCAGCAGTTGTGTCAGTGATCGGTTTAGACTCGGGAGTCGCCATTTGGCTAGAGAAAAATAAATTACACCCGGAATTTGACAAATAAATTTTATAAAAAGCGAAATTGTTGTTTTTTTACTGTGCTCACTACTAACTAACTAACATGACTTGGTCTGGTGATACTCATGATGCCGTTGTTGCTATTCTCCACGTTCCTAAATTTCCAACGGATGAACAACTCAAGCTCAATTTCAAAAAATGGGCCAAGTTCGCCACCCGGTTGGAGAGTCACTTGACATCGATTGGAGATGAGGAAGAGGAAGATCTTCTCTTTGCTGAGCGCAAAATTTACGGGGAAGAAAAACTCCAGGAACGATTATCTCGGTCGGAATACACCGATTCGTGGATCAAAGAGAGCAATGAGTCTTACAGCAAGATGTTCCCCACCCCTGAAGACATTGTGTGCGACAGCAAAAAATGCGTTGGCAGAGATCAGATGAAGAAACCTTATCGACCACGCGCATTCCCTCCTGACGACGAATGGACGAGTTATCGTTTGGCAGGCACAGAAATACGGCTCTGTACCAAGTGCCACAATGAATATCTGCATGTCTTTCACGGTCCTGACGATCAATTGTTTAAGGCGGGCAAAGTGCGCGAGCTCATTCGAAAAGACTACAGTGATGAGGAAGAACATCAAAAGGATGCGAAGGACGCTATGAGTACTTCTGCGAAACGCGTGAAAACACAGCAAGTTGAGGAAGAGTATGAAGACTCAGGCATGGAAACTTCTGATGGAGAATGATTTTTTTTACACTGCTTATGGTTTATTTGAGCAAGTTGTTTTGTAATTGAATTTAATTGAAAATAGTCAATGTTTCCGTTAACATCATTGCATAAACTCTCAGTATCATGTCAGCATCAAAGAGAAAGCGCGAACCATCCGCGGCTTCCGCTACTGAGGAGAAAAGTACAAAAAAAAAAGTCAAGTCGGCGGTTGAGACTGGAAGACTTCCAACATTTCCAAGATACTGTTCCAAGTGCGACGTCGATCACGGCGAGTTTGTTTGTCCAAGATATTCAGAAATGAAAGACAATATGAGTATTCTTGACATGAAACATGCCACTCGGCGAATCAAACAAGTCAAAATCGACATTGAGAAGCAAACCGACGGCGCTATTCTTGGTCAATGGCTGCATATCGTCAAGGATGCAATTATCAAGGACAAGAAGAATGGCCCGGTGCTAAAAGGGCTTCTCATAATCGAATCTGCTATCCAAGCCCGCTTTCCTCCGGAAGTCTAATCACCCCCCCCCCACCTATGTCAATTGAGTACTCTTGGAAACGTCTGATGGAGAATGATTTTTCTCAAAAAAACATGAATTGACAACATTGGAGTTAATAAACTTCGTATATCGAATACAAGTCTTTAAACTCCATCCACGCTCGTACATACAAGTTGCCCAAGCAATGAAAAATTGTTGTCACTAATATTGCCCACCCAAGATCTCCGGTTTCAATGTAGGCGGTTTGAAAAAGAATTGCAAAACTGATACCAGACGTCATCCAGCAAATAGAATTCAACATTCTTGAGCGCAACGATGTTTGTGATTGTGAAAGCACATGTATCATCGTGAATATAAGACTCGACAAGAACACGAAACTCCAGTCCGGTAATAATTTGAATGGAATGTACCGCGAAACGAGTTCTTCGGGTGCTGCTGATTCGGCCAGTGCCCAAAGAAATGAAATGAATCGTTCTTGAGAAGAATATCGCCAAAACATCTGTCCTGGGCGTCGGCGTGCATTAGTTGGTTTGTTCAATCTCCGGAGAAGAGGTGGCGAAACCAACAATAACCCGAAGTTATTGGCTGCGAATAATATCAGAATAGCCGCGATCATTTTGATCAGAAGTTGTGGGGTACACCTTTTGAGTTAATTTCAAATTATATGTAAAATTCAGGGTGTAAACTTCAAATCACAATTGAATTTAAGTTGTAATCTTTCGAACTGAAATTAATCGCAGTGAGTTTGCAGTTGTAATGAAACATTTTGATACAACCGTTCAAACTTACTCAATTATTCATTTAATCGAACTAATTGACCCCTTTGTAAATAAGTTGGTAGAAATGTTGTTATTTACAAATTTAACAAATTGATTTCAGCTGGCCGATTACCAATGGATAATTGGTTCGGGTGTCACGTTGGTCCTTCTTGTAATGCACAACAAGTTAGAATTGACCGAGATGGATTGGGGCAAGGTGCGGCGATAGGTATTATTGGACAAGTGACCGGTTCCAATGGCAGTGCGGATCAATTGTCGACAAATATTCATCTCAGCGTTGAAGTTAACCCAGGACAAGTTTTATCCATTGAAACCAGTCGTGTTGAGTTCGTTTGATGTTATTCCCCTTGCTGAAGTTAGGCGTACTCTTTGCCATAGAAGCGTTCGATACGTGGGCGTCCTGGGCTTTTGCCTGCGGCTTTCACCAACCCAAGGAACTCTTCCCAATGTTTCTTCATGTTGTGCTTCTCGCTATAGGATAGTCGAAACATGTGTTTGTTGGTTTTCCGAGCAAAGTCATTTTTAATCCGATCATGCAACTGTTGTTTCTTGAGATCTGTGCCCTCAGAACCGTAAAAATAAACCACTTCAAAATGTTGAGGCCCATCCAGTTCACCGAGTGTATCCAACTCATAAACGTCGAAGTCAACTGGGAGCTCATTTTGATCGCAACATTCGGGAAACTTTTGTTCGGGAACATATTTGATTTTTGAATCATCCAAAAGTTGAGCGAACTCACGTGCAAAATTACCCCCCGCACATTTAGGGCAACCAGTACCACGTGTTCGTTTGCTTACCATAGTTGGCCAAATATAATAATTGCATTTTGCTTTTAGGCATTTCCAATTGAATTTTTTGTCCGAGCCACATGTTATTTGGAATGCGAGGTCTCGCGGATTTCCAGCAGCAATAAACTCCTCTAACAATTGAGGAAATAATTGTCCAAAACTGTCGCACGGACATGTTTGTTTTCCAGCACAAAAGCCACAACCACTGCCGCGCGTTCTATCACTAACTTGAGCATCCCAAATATGATGATCGCATTTTGCTTTTAGGCATTTCCAATTGAATTTTTTGTCCGAGCCACATGTTATTTGGAATGCGAGGTCTCGCGGATTTCCAGCAGCAATAAACTCTTCTAACAATTGAGGAAATAATTGTCCAAAACTGTCGCATGGACATGTTTTTTGACCAGCACAAAAGCAACAACCACGACCGCTCGTTCGGTTATAAACTATGGCTGGCCAAATATGATGATCGCATTTTGCTTTTAGGCATTTCCAATTGAATTTTTTGTCCGAGCCACATGTTATTTGGAATGCGAGGTCTCGCGGATTTCCAGCAGCAATAAACTCCTCTAACAATTGAGGAAATTTATAACCAAAACTGTCGCACGGACATGTTTGTTTTCCAGCACAAAAGCCACAACCACTGCCGCGCGTTCTATCACTAACTTGAGCATCCCAAATATGATGATCGCATTTTGCTTTTAGACATTTCCATTTGAATTTTTTGTCCGAGCCACATGTTATTTGGAATGCGAGGTCTCGCGGATTTCCAGCAGCAATGAACTCTTCTAACAATTGAGGAAACTTTTGCCCAAAACTATCACAAGGACATGTTTGTTTACCAGCGCAAAAGCCACAACTATTGCCGCGTGTTCGTTTGTATACTCGGGCTGGCCAAATGTGATGATTACATCTTGCTTTCAAACATTTCCACTTGAATTTTTTGGCCGAGCCGCATGTTATTTGGAATGCGAGGTCTCGTGGATTTCCAGCGGCAATGAATTCTTCTAATAATTGAGGGAATTTGTATCCAAAGCTATCTGTATATTTCTGAAGTATCGAGGGCTGTGTACTGAAATTTGCATCATAACCAAACAACTGTCGTAAGCGTTCCGCTTCCACAATACGTAATGTATCATAAGGGATTTTGGCCAACAGGTTGCGGACTCGGAGGTTGTTTGGTGGGATTGTCCAAGCATTGCCGCTGCACAAGAGGTGCATATAGTGTCGGAAACGATCGCGATTGGGAGTTCTAGACTCATTGGAAGCAGCAATAGCCATGTCTTCGGCAATTTGATACCAAAACACAAATTTGAAATTATATGGTAAATTCCGGGTGTGAAAATTTCAAAAACTCGAATCCGACTAAAATCTGCAATAATGGCCGAAGTTAAAGTTGCGATGGGATATGTGCCTATTGATATTCCTCCTACTAAATGTTGCATTTCTCCTGCTGCACGACAAATGTTTTTCTTTGTCATTCTTCCAGTCAGTTTGGCCTGCTTTGGGCTAGCAGCTTACTTCAGCAACCATACAACTATGAAGCAAGTTGGTGCTGTTACTACATTCATCTCTGCTATTTATCTGACCGTCAAATCGCACGCTGATCGAACAAGCCACACATTGCTAGTTCCACCTCTGAGTGTTCCTGGGAAAAATATGCGAAAATGGAGATCAAGGTGCACAAATTGGATGTTTGTTTGTTCTGGAGAACAAAACAACAATAACATTTGAGTTGGTCCGCGTGATATGAGCCCTTTTCACGTCGTTATCCGAAACAAAAATGACAATTGGAACTGTGGCGGAGTGGTCTAACGCGCATGATTTAGGTTCATGTCTCGAAAGAGGCGAGGGTTCGAACCCCTCCGGTCCCAAACTTTTTGTTATAACATATCAGAAATGTTTGAAATGAAAGCATGGATAAATTCCGGGATAAAATAAGTTCTTTGCAAAAAAAATCAGTCGTCTTTCATTTACAATGAGGGCATCTAACTCCACCGGCCTTCCACACACTAGGAAGATGTGATGTCTTTCCGTCGCATACGGTGCAGCGCATAGTCACGTTATGTTCTTCGCCGTTGTATCCACTGACCATCATGAACTTGGTCTTGTTTTGCAATTGGGTGGTGTAGAACTGAAAATCGAATGAACTAGTGCCAGGGTGTGTGTTGATCCCCACCAAATTCGACATATTAACTACCAAAAACGAGATAAAATTTCAAATTTGGAAAATTCCGGGTGTAAAAAATTTCAAATTTCGCCCAAATTTTTCGGGTTTACGTGGGGGGTCATGGTAATATAGACCTAGGTCAAAAAATTTCAAAATCCCACCTCCGTCCCATACTTCCCAAAAATGTTACATTTTATGTTGGGTGAAAAATATGTCCATACGGACGGTGTCCATCTCCCAACTGAAATTCATGAAACCGACAAAATAATAATTTTTTAATCGACCATTTTGTCATTCTTGTTTGATGTTTTTATGTTTGGTCTTAAAAAAGTGTATGCCAAAGTGCTTATCCCCTGCAGATAGGGGTTTCGTCTGACATTTTGCCACTTGACATCGACAAATTTTTTGGTCAACGACAAAATGTCAAAAAAAAGGAATACCCTAACTGCAGGGACTAAGCCTAATGCCACCAACCCCGCCAAAATGTAACAAAAACGGATTATATGAAATTTTCCGGGTGTAAAAAAATTTCAAATTGTTCGTGTGTCTTGTTTTTTAGTTGATCATGCTAGACGAAGATCGTGTTGTGAAGTGGAAGATTGAATTGCTCGATCACGATCACGATATTTCTATATCTGCCCATCAACGCATCTCTGGCCTGGATGGAGATCAATTGGTTTGGCACCTCCCTCGGGAACCTGAAACTGAAGAAAGGACGCTGATTGGCAAACTACACGCTGCCGCACCAAATGCTCTTGTGCCTCGTGATGAAAACAGTCGAATATTGCGTTTCAGTTCTCGCAAGGCCGCTTACAACCGTGTCATGAAAAATCCTCGGGTCATCGAACGCATTGTGCAATCTCGTGTGCGCATCTCGCTCATTGACGAAGAGGCATATGAGAAAGAACTTGCACAGACTAAAGCAAATGACCTGCACTATTGGCCACGCGATATCAGTTTTGGAGTGGGTCTGTGTGATTTAGTAACTGAATACTTAGTGTCGTTGTATAAGAGGATGTTTAAAACCATTATTAATTGATTTTTGAACAAAAGGCCGTGATCAAAAAAAATGATTTCTCTAACTTCGGGCAACCTCGAGGGTCCCAAATTCGTTTCTTTGGATCTGGCTGTGAAATATGTACCTCCAGTGCAAAATAAGTTGTTCCGGATGTACATGTACACGAATGACAGTGACAATGACTCTAAAGGAGAGAGGAAGTTGTTGGCATTGAATTTAAAAACCCGACACACCGATGCAACGGATAGCAAGGAAAATCTTCAAATTACGATACAATGGTTCACTGATAGCGATGGTCGCTTGCCTCAATCGGCAGCCATTTTGCTCTGTGCTGTTGTTATGTTGCCCAATGGTGAAGGGTCTCGAGGCTGGCAACGTTTTGCCAATGCTCGCTTTGATTTGTCGGTCTTGTTGAATTCCAACGGACAGACCATCACCAATAAAATGATGTGTTATACTCCAGACGAACGCAGTGTGGACAGAGGACGCGTGAGTGTCTCGGTTTCCAATGTGAAATTCTCAAAAGGAATGATGTCCGGCCCTTCAATGTGGCGATCAGACAAATGGGAAATCACAAATAATACATCAGAGGACACACTTACATGGGCCAGTGATATGGTTGAACGCTCTGCTGCCATGTTTGACTTGGACAAATGCAAACCATTGCATCCTTTTTTAGAGCGACTTCATTCGTTCTACTTTCATTTGGGGTTGCATCCATTTATGGGCGGTGCTCTAAACACACTGTACGAGCCCACACAATTACCGTCTCAAGAGTTTTACGCGACTGCGTGTGCATACGTGTGTGAGCGGTGGCGCATCACTCCAGAACAATTTGTGAAGTACGCATCCGAACCTAAAAACGAGCAAGAGTATTTGATCGCACAACAAGTGACAGCAGAGACCATCTTGTTGTTTGTGGTGATGACTGCGTACAATGAAGATTTGCTATTGCAAAACGACGGGCGTCAAGAATCCACTGATGGCTGGTTCGCCATTACACTGTCTATCACGGGTGACTGTGAAGACAAGGCGCGGTTGATTGTTATCCTGGCCGATCAATTGTGTCGACTCAATCCAACGCTGCCTGCTGTCATTGAGTTGAAACGCATTTGCAGTCGCTTCGTGCCTTGTCATTTACTATGCGCCGCGCGCGCTGGCAAAGTGAGCGGAGACCAAGGCGTTGAGTCTGTGAATGATTTAAACGAGGACAGTTTCAGTGGGCATTACACGTCCATCTTCATGCCGTGCTGGGTCTTTGTAGATCGTTGGAAACAAGCTGCTAACACACGCAAAGGCACCACACCACATAGCGACGACACATTGTTATACTTGGATCAGCTGACAAAGTATGCGGCAGAACACAAAGGGCCTTATCTTGAGCGCACGCTTGTTTTGGAGGGCACCGGTTACTCTCAGACGCTCCACAAAGGCGACCGAGTAGCCTTGCAACAGGTGTCTGACAATGGACAAATGCCAGAGGATGTGCGCCGCCGAATTGTGTTGCGAACTGCAATGCGTGCCATGCGTTACGACAATGAAATGGTGACTGCGCGTTACGATGAGACGGAAAACGGCATGTTTTTTGACGGATTCAGCATGTCTGTGTTCACCAATTTCTTCAATCGCAACTTCTCGTCGGTCCTCGGTTCAAAAGCAAGCAGTGTACCTTTAGAGTTCGCTTTCTTCACAACAGACAAGGCATCCGGCACACGTTACGGAGCGGCCACATTTGATCTGTTTAGTCACAAGTTTGAGAATGTGAGCATGTGGCCCACGTACATGCTCACACACGAGGATGTAGCGCGTGGCAAGAGGTTGTTGTTGGAGGAGCCGCCGTATCCGACTGTTGATGGCGAGCCCAATCAGTGGCATGTGATTATGCGCAATTTATTACCGGATAATTTGACCGACGGCACACCCACGCCCACATTCGAGGATTTTTATGTGTCTGCGGATATCCTGCAGCAAAACCCCAACTTGATCAAGAGCATGATGACACAGTTCAGAGCTCAAAAGATCGCGTCTGGTTACGACATTCAACCCCAACCACTTGGGAAATTCGGGCGCATTCGGATTCGACTTTTCCTGCCTGGCGCATCCGAGGTCCTGCTCAAAAATCCATTCATCACGCGCGCATCCATTGCAAACACAGGCCGTAAAGCAACAACGCAAACGAAAACTTCCATTGTTGTTGCTGCTAAAGATGCATTGCGTTCTTTCTCAGACTACACTGCGTGGTTGACCCGCCTGCACAAAACAATTGATGTCATCAAGTTTCCTCACTGGGAAATCAATTTTAGGAGTTTACTTGACGAGAGGAAATTGTTTCGCGCGTCATTATCGTCTTCAACTAAAATGAAAGACATTCTTGCGTTCGATTCGCGACGTTTGCCTGTCAGTGGGTTATCTTTCTCGCCGGATTTGTGGTTCAGTATGGTCAGCCATGTGTTATTTGACTTTCGTTTTTTGGGTCTATCATCGCACGAGTTTGAGGTCAAAACAATCAACAAGGAGAAACGCATCTGTGCAGTAAACTGGCTCCTTGGCTATCCATCTATCGAAATGAGAGTCAAGTTTAAACAAGTGTGGAACACTGTGTTTGGGCGACACGCATGTGTTTATCAATTCAATTTTCGCGACGGTCAAATGACCTTGATGGGTGGCGATTGCATTGTTGGCAACTTGGGCATGGAGCCAGTGTTGTTTGTTGACAAAAAGTTCGTCTCGTTGCTAACGCTTGAAGAAAAGTCATTGGAGATGAATCCCGAACAAGCTTGGCAATGGATGGTTTCCTCATACAACATCACAACCGCCAGCGAAAACAAACGCAACAACAGTGTTTATTGGTGCGATTCAACTATGTTGGAAAACGCGCAAGAACTTAACACTCATAAGCCGGGTGTTTTGGAGTGGTTGCGTAAGCAGTTGTTTTCTCGCAAGGAAACCAAACCGCTGGATGTGAGCGCACACAAAGTGTTGTTCGATAGAATCGAGCGTGTGAACGTATCTGGATTGGAAACGTTTGGGCGCTGGAGACGATGGCCAGTGATCGATTTCCGGGCACATATTCAAGCGACTTGGCAAAAAATATTAAAGAACGTGCCTAACAAGTTGTATTCGTTTGAAGATGTTGGGTCGGCTCATCGAGGAGGTGTGTGTATCTATACCAACCCACACGATTTGACCGTACCTTTGCAAATCTGTGCCAAACTCCAAGTTATGTGGGAACATCTTTATCCGGGGTGCACAAACATTGCTAACGGTTCTGGCACGTTGACGCGTGAATTAATTTCGGGAAATTTGGGCGCGCGAACCCGTATCTTTGTCGGAGATGACGAAGTTCAATTTCCTCGAGCAATCATCACAAGCAAAACACAGTTAGCTCATTTCTTGGAGCTATATCAAAAACTGGACACGGAAACCAAAGTTGCTCAGTCGCAAAATACGGAAAATTCCGGATGTAATTTGATTTCTCCTGTGTTTTCCGAGGTACGCCAAAACCAAGATCATGCGTCCGATTTGTGCAAAAATGTGCGTGGATTTGTTTCTTCAATCGTTCCTGTCAAGCGTTTTGAAAAGCAACAAACGCGCGAGATGATCGAACATGTGCTATTTGAACGAATGAACCTGAAACGTTCTGATGTGCATATATCAGGCGATCAACACGCGCTTGTTATCCATTCTAATCCCGCCAATATCATTCCTGAAGACGTACGCCAATTGATTGGTCACCATTTGTTGGCGGTTGCTTCAGTGCATGACGCTACCGAACTGTTCACTCACGATTACGATTTGAATTCACATACCTACAGAACACCGGTTGTGACGGGCAGTCTCATCAGCGGATTACCTTGGCAACTACACCAGAGTGGATCAAACGTCATGTCGGCTACTTTGAAAGGCAGTCATTATGCGGTCCAATACGTGACTGGTCCGCGCACTGTCGGGAAAAAAGACAAAGGCATAGACAATGACGGTAGTGGCGGCGAGGAAAAAGATGAACAAGGATGGACGAAAAAGCGCAAAGTGGTTGTTGTTGATGATGACGAGAGCAAAAGCAAATCAAATGTCAAGGGCAGAGTGAAAACGACTCCCAAAAACAAACCGCCTCGCAAACCACGCATATCCAAGTACGCTGAGCCAGAAGGCGCGCAAGACTTGGTTCTGATGGATGACTGGGACAGCGATTTTATGGGCGGTGGTGAGAAAAAGAACTCGCTGCCTGCCAAACAAGCAGCTGACGCAGGAGCCACTGATGCAATCGAAGCAAAAGAAGAAGAAAGAGAGACAGAAGATGAACGATTGGCATTAACGCAACCCCCTGCCACTCTTGCATCTGAAGTTGAAGATGTACTCGATGACGACGTGGCCATGTTTTCTCCTCCCCCACCCGCACTCGAGCCAATAAATCGCATTTTTGATTCAGGCAAAGATGAAAAAAACGAGCATCAGTCAGACCAATATTTGATGGAATCCCACTTGGTCTCGCCAACGGAATTTGACACTTCGCGCCCTGATAAACAAGACATCGAAGAAGAAGCTGCGCGAAAGGCTGCCGAAGAAGACCAATTCAATTTACCAGATGAAGCCATTCTTCTCCCAGACGTACAGACTCAACTGAGTAACGCACTGACTATACGGGCACACACCGAGCAAAAGCAAAAGCAAAAACAAAAGCCAAAGTCACCGCCAAAACCCAAAGCCACCGCAATTGCGGAACAGCTCAAAGAGAAACCTAAACCAGTTGTCGTTGCCGTCATCGAAGAAAAGCCCAAAGAAAAACCGGTGCTGAAAAAAGAACCAGATTATGTGTTGGTGATGGATGAATCAGAAGACAAGGAGCATGATACCAACGCGCTCTTGGTTCATGGGTTGGCTGCTGCAGAAAAGCACATTTCTAGCGATGTCACATCTCGTGTTGCACGCATCATTCAAACGAATCAGCTCTTACATTTGAAGGTCGAAGGTCCAGAGGACAGGGATCCTAAGTCCGAAGATTCTGCCCGATTGCTCAAAGCTACAACGACACTTATCACAAATGTGGAAAAGGACATTCCAGAGCTTATCGAATTGACGGGTATGCACGAATCTCTCTTTGCATTCCACCTCATGCTTCGTCTGGTGATTGCGCCCGCCCTACGAATGGCTGTGCGTCGTCTTCATTTCGAGTGCTCGCAAAAACGACAAATTGTTGAAGCAATTATCCATGGTTGTGAGCGCATTGAACACTTGACTGACCTTTTCAATCGGCTTGATCGCTTGCATCTCATGGAAGTGCAAGATCGCGTTTATCGAGCGTTCGGTGCATTTGGTCCACAACATCTTCCTACCGGATCCAATCCGTTGTATTCAATGCGAGTTGACCAATTGGTGGATTCCATTCGCTCACTTCGCAAACGTTTGGTCCCTGCCAACACAGAAGAGGCAATCTCTGCTGAAATGTTGCGCGATGACTTATTAGAAATTGAATCCTTGCATGCCCTTGTCCGCGGGTCAACGCCTGAGACCATGCACATCTACACAACATGGTTAGCTGGGCCAATCCCCACGGGCATCATTTCGCGCGTGTATGATTTCTTGGTGTCCCGTGGTTCTGTACCGAGTTCTCTCGCTGATATCCAAACCGTCCTGCCTGACTGCTACGCCGATTTCTTCTCCAATCCGTCGCACTTCGCCCCACAACTATTGCTTATTCAACCTGAAGATTTCCGTTCACGCTTGCGTAAAGTCAATTTGCCGAGTGACGAGAACGACTGGCTTCTGACTCGAGTGACTGTACCGAGTGTCGCTAAAATGATGGAATTTATTCACAGCGGACTGCGCATATCTCCACAACAAGTTAAAACAACTGTGGAAAATTTGTCAGCGACATTCATACAAGTTGGCTTAGCATCAAGCATTAATAATAACTTCATGGCCGTCATGGCTGATCATCAATTTTGTCGCAGCATGGCCCGGACTTCGTTTGCTCGCACACAAGCAGCATTTGTTAATGCCATATTCAAGATAGGATCAATGACCGAATTGAAAGCATCGAGTTCTATCCTGTTGGATGCTTCTTATGTGGCTGAAGACACACGCGAACTGAGATCATTGTTGCGACACTGTCATCGACCTTATGACTCCAAGAACGGCGGCACTCCATTCGAATCTCCAAGCGACACGATACAAATGGTCAATGCATTGCGAATGTTGCTCGCTCACGAACTGGATGTGTTGAATTTGTTCTTGGCTGACCGCATTTATTCGTTCGTCACCACACGCTCTACGGGCGATTTCTTCCCCAAGTCACCGTCGCGCAAAACAGAGCTGCCTCAGCAACGACCTATCGGTAAATTGATGAGTGCTTGTCGGATTGCCGAACTTCGCCTGTCGCGCATCAATCACCTTGTTCAACAAATACGTGCTTGGGATAAAGCCAAATCCACCCCGCAGGCGTTTACTATTGCCTACAAGCGCAAACGCTCTATTTTGGACGCGGACGATGACAAGAAGATCAAGTTTGCAGAAGAAGCCAAAACAAATCGCATATCGTATGGGTTATTATCCTATGCATTGCACAATGTGGTTATGGGACATTTGGAAATTGTTCAATTACTTGACGCAGTTGAGTACTGGCGAGACACATTTGACGCCATGCGTACGGTATTCCTCACCAAAGCAAGCACTGTGTTAAGTAGATTGACCAATTACGAGACCTGGAAAACCGACTTGTTGGTTTGCTTCAGTCCACCACCAGGAAAGGAGTCTATTGAGGAAATTTTATTCGAGGAAGCACGCAATAAACTCGTTACTGCTGTTACTGGATTTGCAAATGGCTTTTGGACATCGCTTCTGAAACGAGAACGCGTGTACACACTCTCGCGACTACCTTCACTCGGGTTTGGATGGTACAAATTCTGGCAACGTGGCGGAAGTTCGGATCTGCGATCGGCCTGTGTATTACCTGATTCAATGAAGAAAAAATACCCGGGTCAATTTTCTCTGGCTGGCGCCATGTGTTTGTATGTGTTCGACACCATTTTTGGATTCAAGAACGTCAAAGTGGTAGAAACAATGCGCGAAGAAAAGGGTTCATTACTGCCAAACACAATCAGTCTCAGTTTTGACAATGAGTTTAACAAAGGAGATAATTTCTCAACAGGTGCTATGCGCTGGCTCCAAGTGGCTCTTGATCGCATGTTCCCCGGTGCACGTTTTTATAAACTGCGTTGGCAACAAGAAAGCGCGCGAGCCATGCCCGAATATCTGATGGCAATGCAAAAGTCGGTGCAATTATTCACTCAAATCGACCTCGAAGAAGAGCACAAAGCTGGGCGCTTAGATTTGGTTCCGGCATGGTATGCTGAAGCGGATGAAGATTTCGCTCTCAAAATGTATTTGGAGAATCTAGAGGCACAGAATGACCCTGAGCAATTGACACCTAAAAAGATATCGAGTGTACAGTTCAGCGAGCACTATGACGTCGCGTCTCACATTAATCCGTCAATTATGCTTCACGCAGTGGCCAATCTCGGCCATTTGGCGCTTCAAGGGTATTCTCACCCGCTGATCGATCATCTAGGAACAATTGCAAACAGGCGTCTCAAGTTGAATGGAGCGTTCACTGATTGATTGATTGATCGAAGTCAAAGTTAAAAAAATGTATGTGAAAATTGAATTTGTATAGTTGTACAACTCAGTTTTGAAAGTTAACCATACAACTTTCTCACTGCGTTCATGACCGGGGTTTGTGTGCACTTGAGTTTTTGACACGCTTCGTCATACTGATTCATGAAGTGGTTGGCTGCAAGAAGGCCCTTTATTTTATCGATTATTTCTTGAGTGAGGTCTTCCGCCACAATGATATCCGAGTTCAATTCGTCCAGCGTCCATTCGGTTGGGTTCTCCCAGATGCGAACATAAAATTTGGCCCGATCCTCGAGCCCGCGATATTTAGTTTTCATCGCCAAAATCGGAACATCGGGGATGTCCGGTACAGGTTTGAAATCGCTGCGCGAGAAGAAGAAACGCAATCCACCTTTCAAATTTGGTTCCAAAAATGCTGGCAAGAATTTCTCTTGAAACATCGGATAATCGTCGACAAAAACGACATCAGGAGACACACCAACTCCTTTGTGGTCAGTAATGTAGAGTAGTGGATTCGAACTTTGTGATTTAGTCCCAGCACCTGCCGTCAACGCTCGTATGGTGGCAAAACGTACATACCAAACGACGGTTTCATTTGGATCCAAGAATTCGAGTGTGTCTCCATTAACGCGACAGGGAATGTCAGGGATCTGCTTGCTCTCAAGAACACAACCAGAGAGTTGTGAATTGCTTGTGCGGTTGTTAGGATTGATAATCAAGAAGTTTTTGGTAAACACCCGCGCGCTGAGGTGAATCATAATCCAAAAGTGAATGGCCGTTGTTCTTCCGTCACGCATTGGCGTAGAAATGTGAAATTCTTCATGTGTCACATACGTCGCGATGAGCATAGAGCGCAAGAAAGTCATTTGATCTAGTGAAGGCGGATGTCCACCCTTCAGCGTGACCGTGTTAAGCGCTGAAAATAAACGCACAAGTTCAGGATTTTCAACCATTTTCATCTCCTTCGCTGTCTTGATCGCTTCGTTTTCTTCTGACTCTTTCATCGCTTTCATCGCTTTCTCGATGGCATCTGCGGGCGACGAATCCTCTTTTTTGATGTCGATGTCGCCTTGGGTGGTTTCGGTTTGATTGGTTTCGGTGGGGGCTTGGCCTTTGTGATCCGTGGACGAAGTCTCAATTGCAAGTTTCGTTTTCTTGCCACTGGGGGAGCCTTCGGTAGCTTTATTTTCAATTTCTTTGTCATCGTACTGGCGCTTAGACATTCACTGAAAGTGTTACACGAAATACCAGTTTGGAACTGATTAAAACTAGAAATAATATGTAGAAATTCTATGTTAGTGTTGTTTAACTTGAAAACATATTTTTCACCCGGAATTTGGCATTTATTGTTCGCATCATTATCATCATCATCATGGCAGAGAAAGTACCGGTTGAACTTGGACGTGGCACTGTTTCTCTCGGACAATTTCGGATCGACGGAAACCCATTTGAACCAGATGGTACGCCATATCAATTTACGGCCATTCATGAGGATAAGAATGTCGACCATGAGCGCAAAATCAATGCATTGGGAGCCATAAGCAGCGATGTCTATTCATCTCCAACTTCAAGCAGTTACCATTCTCACACCAACTGCAAAGAAATGCAGGGAAGTGAATACCGGGCTGTCCCACTTATGCAAGCTATGCAGAAAATGGACAAAACTTTTTGTAAGAACTGCTTCAAGATTATGACCATAAGGGAACTTTCGAAACAAGTCAAGTGGAGTCGCGCCTCCATTTTGAAACAAGAAAAACGGGCCTGGTGGAGTCACGTTCCCGACGAACAGCGTGTATTTCATGTGAAGGAAGATTGTGCCAAGTTAATGCCTTTGCCCAAGCCTCATATGTACATATTGTTGAAGGATGCCAAATTACGGACTGATCCTAAGTTCTGTGATTACTGCAGCGTGTAAAAACTCTATGTTTGAAATTTTTTTTGTGAACAAATTTTTTCACCCGGAATTTGGCATTTTTTTCATATATTACAATATCATGGCGGAAGATGTGGCTATGACCGTGCCAGATGAATCTGACACTACAATGGCAATCGAGCCTCAGCAACAGCAACAACCTGATGATCAAACGTTGCGCGCGAGCATTGTTGAATTGTTCAAAACAGTTGATTTGGACTCAATAGGTGTGGCGACTTTCCGCAAAACACTGGAGGCTAAATTTGGGGTCAGTCTAAAGAAACGCAAAGACCTCATTGTTAATGTGTTGGGCACATTAATGGAATTTCGTGATGTTTTGCTACCCCAACCCCCCGCGCCTGTAATTGAACCTGAATCTGAAGTTAAGCAGCTGCCAGAAGCCGAATCGGAAGAGGAGCCAGTGATAAGGAAATTAAGTAAAAAGGCGCGCAAAGAGAAGCGGAGACTCAAACAATTGGCTCGAGAGGCCGATGAACTGAAAACTGATGTGGACGACTTAAAAGAAACTAAAGAAGAGAAGCAACCGCGGACACGATCCCAGAAAAATCATCAACCAAGGGGGCGCCCCAAAAAACACGTTAATCAGCCTGGGAAACCCATTTCAATGTCACCTGCTCTTCAACTGTTCATTGGTGATGCACAGGAAATCAGTCGCGCTGAAGTCGTCAAACGCATTTGGGACTATATCAAAGAACATAAGCTACAAGACGGCGCAGACAAATGCGAAATCAATTGTGACGAGAAATTGAAGACTGTGTTTGAATGTGACCGTCTCAATATGTTCTCGCTCAACAAGACACTTGCTAAACACATTCTGCCATTCGTACCTCCGCCTGCGCCACCAGAGGTGGCCGAACAGCCCGAATCTGAAGAATTACTCTCTCCTCAGCCACAACCATTGGAGATGCCACCGCTTGAACAAGATACCACCACCATGGCCATTGACTCAACTGATGAATGAATGAATGAATGAATGAGATTATTATTATCACTTGAAACGGGAAACTCGTTTATCTAAAAAAATATATTTATGTACCCTAATTAAAATAAAAACTTTAACCTTTAAACCCGCTGCCCCGCAAATGAGGCACGCGTGTCTTATTTATTATCTATTTATCTTTCACATGTGTGAAATGGTGTGGTCATGTTCGGTTGGCGTTATGTACTCATCAAATGGGATTGATAAAAACACACCGAACGTGACTCCGGCATCTTTTTGCTTGCGAGATGTTCTCGGAAACGAAACAACCTCACTCATACAAACACAGCAATGGATGTCAGCGGGCATTTCGGTTATTGTTTTATCTGCCGAAGACCCGGCTACGAATGCAATTGCTGAGTGGACCGCGTCAGTATCAACAACCACTAGAGTCGTTCTGATTTGGGCAATTGAATCGAAACCAATCAATGTGGTTTCTCTCGCTACACCTTTGCGGTTTTACTTTCGAGAATTGTTGTTTGCTCTGCGAGCACAAAATGCTTTGCGCACAGTCGCAGTGATCAATGCTGCGTCTTTCAGCGCATGCACGTATGCTCCGGTATTGGCAGAGCAATGTGGTTTCAGTGTATTAACAACTCAACTGGAGATCGCGGACATTTTGTTGTGCTGTGGTGTTTGTGAAACGACTTGGAATCCAAGTGTGTTTGCTGTTTATCCTCCCAATTTTTCAGAAAATGCTCGTCCGTTTTCAATGAGCGCGGACCTTGAAAATTATGTGGCTATTGGATTACATACGTTGTCGTCTATGACCCAATTGAATTTTACTGCCAATCAACCGTTGAGCGTCCCCATTACCATTGACAATAACATGTCTCCGCCGACTTTTCTCAATGGGTTAAATGAAAATGAATGGCAACCTGTTGTGTGGTCTCAAACAATGGTCGGTGTCGTGGCGCCCACAAACAATATGCGAAATAACCTGACAACATGGGTCATACCTATGCCAACTCTCCAGGAATTGCAATTTGTTCATAAAATGTACGACATTCCGGAAGAAATAGCTGTGGGCTGGCTGGTTGGATTATTTACGGTGCTTTGTTTTTGCTTGGCAAAATTCTTATACACGAACCGAACACACCCGAGTGTGCAAGGTGCCAGCATACGATTCTCTCTGTTATCTCTCATGGGTATTGTGTGCGTTTCTTGGGGAATTCTCGCATGGCCTGTTGAAAACAACGCGATAACGTGCGATTTAAGAGTGCCTCTCTTTTCTGTTGGATACATGCTTTTCCTTTATCCGTTGTGTGCAAGTCAATTGCGAGTAGCCATTATTTTTGGGAAACGACTCGTTCACAAATATTCCTTCAAAGACATCAATGTATTTATTGGGTCAATTGTGTTGGCTGTGCCGCATATCGTAGCAACTATCGCATGGATGACACGGGCACCATTAGTCCCTCAATTTGTGACTCCTGACTCAATACGACCGGCGTTTGGTCACGTGCAATGTGCAAGCATATCCAATTCGGCTACTGCAATCATGATTACAAATTTGATCATTTACACTTTTGGTCTGTGTCTCGGAATATTCACGGCGTTCAAAGTCCGTAAAGCATTTTCGTTTTTCGGAAACTCTGCCGCAATCGTCCTAAGCATTTCCAACATTGTCTTCGTGTTGTTTCTCCTGACATTCATTCATGTGGTACTTGACAACATCGAAACGCTGGCAGTACAACGACTATTGTTTAGCATTCGCTCTGCGTCCATACTGAGCGGGCTTACATTGACGACCATTTTATTATTTTCAAATCAAGTGATTAAAGTGTGCACGGTGAGTGTTCTGGATATGGAAAAGGCATTGGACATTGAGTCGCGTCAGTCTATTCTAACACCTCGGCCACGTACACCGCAACAGCTTATTCTCACGCCGCCGTCACATGCGACCGTGCTTTCTTCTCCAACAGCTAGAACGGTGGACTCGTCGAGGTCAATTGACGTTAATGCGCCCCATTCAGATGGTTCACCTCCAGGATCAGATGGGTCGCCTGGTTCTACTGACAGAACATTCGCTTGGGCTGTGAGTCATGCGTCTCTTAATTCAAACCGCTCTCCTATCAGTATGCGAACTGCGCCGGCACCCTCTCCGAAACTGATGCCATTGCATCAGTCCCAATCGCAACCACAATCTGTTTACTTGGTCGTTCCTCCGAAACAAAAGCTGCCTAAATTGGTGTTACCAAGAAATTCATCCTAGTCTATCCCTTGTTTTATTTAGTGCATTTGTGAAATTTTCCGGGTGAAAAAATTTGGATATGAAATTTTCCGGATGTAATTTTAGGCGCGCCATACTCTAATAACAAAACGCGTTATAATGCAAGCGAGAAAGAGGAAGTGGGATGAACATGATGAATCACATCCTAATCCTAAAAAAAAACAATGCCTAGGTTAGTATTGTGATATTTTGGAGATTTTTTTTTGTTTAACATTCTTGTGTGTGTGTATCTCTAGATGCAACTCAGTGTGCAGAGCATATTCAGAACGCAAGAAGGATCATGCAATTATTTCCTAATGACTATTTCGCTGAAGGTTCGGCATTACGATGGCTGCGCACGTATGTTCCGAGTAGTCGAATTACCAAGGTTGTTGTGCCGGAAGAGTATCGAATGCCCAAGTTTAACGTACATGGCATCGACAAGGGCTATTACAAATTATTTTCACAGCTTGGTTTCACTCAACGCGACAGTGATCTCAAAACCGCGCATTATCATTATTGGGTGATGGATCCTCAAATTTTAACACAAATCATTCAACCGGCAATTTATTTGGAACTGTGCGATAGAAATTTGCTGAAAGTGGCTGCCAATGACACGGAACAACTAACTGATTTTTTGTCACAGCCGTCGCTTTCCATTTCACTCCCAGACAATGAATACCCTTCATTTCTCGGGTGTCCTCTTTCTCCTCTCTCGTCGACCGTCAACACTCCGGAATCACTTAATTCGTCGCCGTTTGATTATACTCCAGAATCGTTTGAGTCGTCGCTCAATTTGGTCGATCAACCAGTTGATGTCAAAGAAACCAAGCAAAATCAAACGCAAACTACGGGCGATTTACTTTCTCTCGTATTGAATCAAGCTTACAATTTCTCTCTCGCCGCACCCGGTTCATCTGCCGATTCAATCTTTAAATCGGTAATTCTGAATACGGAAGCGTTGAGAACTGCTCTTCTGGATCCGCAAATGTCAGCGGCATTTCACCGCAGTTCATCCCGACCCGAAGTAATAGCAATGAAACAAACTCTTCAAATGAATTTGACAACCGCGCAAGTTACATTTGACATATTCAAACTGATTTTCAATTGTAACTGAGTTATTTTTTTTTAAGCTTTCCAATCTTCTTCCGTTGGGATGACTTCCACACGCTCGCCATTTGAAAACTTGAAGTAACATTCACGAATAGCAAAAGTTATTTCTCCGTGGGCCTCAAACATTGTGCGCAAGAGTGCGACTGCACCAGGCAACAATTTTCCGCCTTCTTGGAACATTTCACTTGGATAATCGATCAATCTTTCATTCATAGCATACGTAATAAGTTGAGTATGTATGTCATTGCGCGCTGCTGAAAGCGTCGGAAATCCGTGGTTGGTGGGGAAGTATGGAAAGTGGTTTCGGAGACTGCGTTGATGAAGCCAAAACAGATTGACTTGTGCATAATACGACTGAGTCTCTTTTTTCTCTTTCTTTTCTTTGTTCTCCGACTCGGCTGGCACCACCGCATGTCGTTTGACTCCAATCGATTTATCGTTTTTGCGGAATTCGCACATATCGCATGCGAATGGTTGACCAAATCCGCGGTATTTATCTGTCCACAGAACGAGACCGGAAATGAACGAATCAAGCTCAGGATAATCTTTATTGCCGAAAAACCAATCCGGTAATTTTGTAAGCTTTCCTTTGCCACCTTCACCGTATTTTATCTTCATCTTGTGGGTACACTGGGAGCACATGTATTTGCCCTCGTAACCACATCCAAAGCATGAACCAACATATTTGGAATATTCGACATCGATCGTTTGTGCGCAGATGCCGCACAACTGAATATCGTGTTCATTGCGACCTTTTTTGTCATCACCACTTGGCAATGGCAAGTCACGTAATCTCCAGCCATGAAGTGGTTGTCCAGAAGCTTTCATCATTTTTTTTTCTTAAGCAAAGTCGATTAGGTTGAACAATAAGTGAAATTGGAATTTATATGTCAAATTCCGGGTGATTATTTGTTTAACGTCCAAACGAACAAAATTATTGTTTGTATATGTCAGTTATGAACCCAGTCGAACAGCATGCTATATCCGAGCGTAAGAAACAGCTTTCCCTTCCTCGTCGGACACGCCCTCTTACACCGGAAGAATGCGCAAAATTACTCGAAAGCTTTACTGGCGAATACAAAGCTCGCAACATCGCTATCGTTGCAATGGAGTTATTTACTTCGTTTCGCATTTCAGAAGCCCTATCACCTCGTTGTGGGCAAGTGTACGACTACGATAACAATCGCATGCGCAAGCAAATGTTGATTAGCGGCGATCACTTGAAGGGTAGCGGGCATACCACACATGAGTTAGTCAAGAAACAGAAGCTCGCGCTGAAAGAGAGTCAGAGAGAAAGAGAGGAAGAGAAAGTCATTGAACTCACTGAAGAGGAGGCCGACGAATTCGGTGCGACCGTCCCTGAACATTTGAAGGACAAATTCGCCAGCATGCTCGGGGCGCTTGAAACCAAAGTCAACCGCCTCGAAGGTGAAATCGTTGAGCTCTACAACAAGAAGAAGCGCAAACGTCCCGAACCTCAGACGGTTGACATTTGTGACGAGCTGGCGAAGTTGCTTGAGCCGTGCTGTGTCGGGCGCAAAGCTGATGAGCCTTTGTTCGGCATGAAACGGAATGCAAAGTCAAAGCCTGGGCCAATCAGTCGCCGTTGGGTGAACAAACTCATCAAGAAGGCGTGTGTGGCTGCGGGTATTGACCCAGACCGCGTTGCAACGCATTCATTTCGAAAGTCGCACGCTGAGGCTGTATATGCTGCCAGTGGCAATGACATTATTCAAGTTCAGCAATCGTTACACCAACAAACCATCAACGTAATGCCATATTTACAACGCGACGCCAACAAATTGCGCGAAACACATGCCAAGATGATCCTTATTTCAAAAAAAACATCACATGTCGAATTAGAAGTTGACGCGGCTGCGGTGTAGAATGAAAAAGATAAAGGGCACAATTTGGAAGTGGCTTCACAAACGAGTTTTGTTCGAAATTGACCTATAGCTTTTTGTTCGCTACGTTACAAAGTATAGGAGAGAAAAAAAACTGAATCAATTCGCAAAAACTTCTAGCTTGTGGTGGGTGGGATAGATTGGGGGGAGTCATGCAACCACAGGAAAATAGGGTCCAGGGGTGTGGCAGTGGTGGTGGTGGCTATGCGAAGACGAAGACGTGCGGTGAATCGTAGGGTAAGCGAAGGGCGGTCGAACGCGAGAAAAAAAGAAATAAGGGGGGAGGTTAGGCCAGTCCAACTTTGGTCGAGGCTGCTTTGCCCGATTTGAGCGAAGCTTTCTTTTCGGTTTCGAGGGTAGCAGCAGCTTCGGCTTTCTTTTCGGTCTCGGTCATGGCAACTTCCTTGTCGGCGCACGCCAAGATGAGTGCAGTACACGCGCGGTCTTTGAGCGCTTGGAAAGAATCGGCGACTTCTTCAGCGATGCCCTTGTGGTAATGGCCATCGTCGGTGAACACTTTGTGAGTCGCCTTCGCGGCTCGATGCATAATTTTGCGAATTTTTGTCATTTGAGCGAGGGTTCCAATGTCGTCAATGACTTCATTGCCCTCTGCGTCGGTGTGTTTGGTTTGTTGATGCAGGGTGAAATTTGCGTTGATCAGCTCGATCTTAGCTTCAATTGAGCTTTCGATCGGCACCAACTTGCGGCCGGGCTTGAGCGGATCGCGGGGCTTGCGCGCGGGGCGGTCAGGTTTCGAATTGATAATATTATTTTTAAAATCTAATTCAGCTTCAGAGTAAGTACGTTTCGTACCAGCCGTCTTTTTTTTCACTTTTGCCTCTGTCTTGTCTGACATCTTTGGGGGAGAGTCAGTGAATAAAAAAGAAAGAAAGCTGAAAAAAATATCGTAATATAAACTAATATACATCAGTCACTCAGTGTCACAGAAATAACAATAATAATAATCATTATCACACTCCAGCAAGGTCCTTGAATTCTTGATGAAGCTTGGCGCGCGCCTCTTCGCGAAGAATGACGGGCTCGTTTGCAACACGAACAGGCATTTTGCACAGTATGCATGTGCATACAATGCCATGAACCTTTAAAACGGCTGCACGAGTTGCGGCGGAGGCGAACGGGCTTACGTATGTGATGGACAGCTTTTCGCCTTTCTTAATCTTGCGTCTCGCGACAAACACGTTATTTTTGATACTGCTTATGCCCATTTCGCTCGGTCCACATCCAGTGAATTCCACATTAAAGTCACAGTCATGGTTGAAGAAGCTGCCCGCGCGAAACAATACAGATCCAATGTCATTCATGCCGATACGATGAGTCCAAAGTTCTTTCAGCCGAATCAGCGCAACGATCATTTGAGCGTCAACACAGCTTCCGGGTAACATTTGGCGCATAATTTCACACAGTTGAGCTACAAACTTGGTGTCGATCATAGGCTTGGTTGCGATTCCCTTTGATGTAGATATGAGAGAATAGATCCAATTGCGAACAACTGCATCAGTTGTTTGGCCGTGGAACAACACATGTGGTCGCATTGTATTGAGGCGCGCGCAAAAACGAAGAATGAATTGAAGTGTGTCAAATACATACGGTTCTTCAACGGCCTTGTGTTCTGCAAACACGGTCTTGAATGTTCGGCAATGAAGAAGGATGTGTGACTTGAGATCTCGTGCGCGACATTCGTGATCACAATAAACGGCGTGTATGCAGTTAGGGCATTGAGCAATCTTTGAACCCGGAGCAAATTTTTTGACACAATGCCAGCAGTTTGTGTAGCGTGGATGCATAGTCAAGCAGAATGGTTCCTCGTCGAGAATAACTTCATCTTTGGTAAACATTTTGGCGGCATACAAGCAATAGTTTCCGGGGCTGACTTCGCCAAGCACCAGAGTTTTGGGTAACTTGAGATCTTTGGAGAGGTCGGTCAAACTGGGGCGTTCGACGCAAGGCATAAACACATAAGGCACAGACGGCATGACGGGAATTGGAATTTCTTCACCCTCTTTCAACTCTGCTATAAACTCTGGCATAGTCGCGCTTTCTTTCTTGGGTAAAAGAGACCAGGCTTTTGCTGCTCCAATTTTGTCGCCAAGACGTGTCGCCACCACCTGGAACGCAGTGCAAATGGCCTCAGTCCAAAGTTCTTCTGGGATGGAAAGTAGATCTTCGTATGCAAAGAAATGCATTCCGAGCATACGGTAGGCATGTGCACGCGCCAGCAATGAAGCATATCGCTGATTTGGGTCTGCGAAGACTTTCACAGATAACTCTTCACTTTCGAACTTAACCGTGTTCAATAGTTCCTCATTGGATATTTTGCTCGCCATAGCTTTTTGTTTGTTGCAATCAAAAAAAATATTTGGCAAATTCCGGGTGTAATTTCAAGACCTAATTTCTACACATTAGAAATCAAGAACATACGTACGGAATGTCAGGTGCCGTCGAGCATAAGCAAGACCAAGTCATGAGTGACCCAATAACTCCAGTTCTCAAGCCCTTTATGCTGATATTTGCTATTTATCGCAACACCACGGACAGCGACGAAGATGAAGATCCTGAAGGTTTGCGACCACAGAGTGGCGGATTCACTGCATTCTGCATGGCAAAGGACAAATTGGACGCCAAAAAGCAATTCATTGCCGACATCACGGCGCGTGGCGACAACGAATCAGCACCGTATGGTCCAGCAGCTGATCGCGTTGCTTATCATCAATGGACGTACCGCAACAGCATCGAAGATCGAATTTATGAGTTGCCGAGCAATGGGCGAGTGAAAGCTTTTTTGCACGCGCCACATGCTATTTCTCCTACGCTGTACTCGTAATATTAGTCATTGAAATCTACATTTTCTTCACCATTGTCACCAACTACATGCTTGTTGATAATAGTCAATCTTTGGTTTTGATAAAAAACATCTTGTTCTGAGCCCCCACTGTTCCTTTTGAAAAAACTCAACTGTGTGCGCATTTTTTTGAGTTAATTTGTTCTACTCTGCATAAAAATGTTAATAATAATCATTATTTTGAACGTTTTGCTTGTGTTTCACCAGCATTTTTTCTTTCAAACAATGGCTGCCGCGGTCAAATCGGAGAACAAAGAGGAGGCGAAGAAGCCCATTTTTTACTATGCTTATGCGCCGCTGACTCAATTGGGCAAGAAGATAGTCGACTTTGCAACAGAGAAGATTAATCCTGATCATTTGTTGGATGACAAAGACGTTCATCCAGATCCTATTGAGCGCGACACCCATATTACCGTATTCTTCAAGTTGCCACACAAAAATGTGAGCGAGGAATTACTGGAGCAAGCTGCGTTGCTTGGGCCGATTAATTTCCGTCTTGGGGGACTTGGTGTCTTTGAAACGCGCGACAAGAAATTTGACGATGGCAGCGTGCATTCGTTCGACGTCGTTTATATTAAAGTGAACGACACAAACGAAGAACTCAAGAATTTGCATGCATTATTCGGTGAATCGTTCGGTGTGCCTGCCAGCGAAGAGGAGTATCCATACAAGCCTCATCTCACAGTCGCATATCAAGTGAAGGGCACAGGCAAGGCAACAGTTGAACTCGCTGAAAAGCTCGGTCTGTTCAAAAACACCGTCACTGGTTTCTCAGAAGTGAAGATCAAACAATTTCGCCGCAAACTTATCGAGGGGGAAAAAGTCCCCGATGAAGTGGTTGTTCCCCTCACCGATGGCTTTGTGGAACAGGCGTTGAAGGGCGTCAAAGTTTTGGATTCAGCCCGAGTTTGTCTTTGATTAAATTAAGACAAAAAAACAATTGTAACTTGACCTAGTTTGTTCACGAATACAAAACACTCAAACACATGTTCCAATTTCCCATTTGTATCGAAACTCAAGACTTTGTGCTGCCACTTTTGCTTTTGCCTTTGACTTTGCTCTTGCTCTTGCTCTTGTTCTTGCTCTTGCCCTTGCTTTTTGATTTTTTTGGGGTGGATTTCGAAAGCTCGTAGTCAACGCCGTGTCCTTTGTAAAAATACCCTCTGCTCTTCAAGTCGGTGTAATGAAGCACTTCAATTTCATCGGTCTCCTCGTTGAATGAATGAACAAGTGCATTCATACGACTGTGGTCTTTGGCAGAGACGATGTCGCCGGCTTTGAACACGTGTCGTTTGCCGGTAAAGGCAGGTGCGGCAGCAATGAGGTCATACTCGTTGCCGTAGCCCGCGCGCTTGTACCCTGGGTTCACAGCACTGTCATGACGAACTTCGATGATATCCGAATTATCATGGTAGGCGCACACAACACCGGGTCCAGAGCGATGAGCGTAAAAGCCGGGTTTGGCACAAACACGGTCACCCACTTTGAATTTGTACGCGAATGGTGTCTCCTTGATCTCTTTCTTTTCTGGTTTGTCGCTGGTCGTCTTGATCGGCACAGAGATGATTTGAGAATCGTCGACCGACTGTAAGTGATCACGGTTATGCGACTTCTTCTTCTTGCCTTTTGGAGGCGAATCGGATTTGATAGAGACAGAAACGACTTCAGAGTCATTCAAAACTTTTGACGGTGGACGATCATACGGTTTCTTGGCTTTGGCATCAGCGGCTCTCTTCTTCTTCTTTGTGTGCGATTTCCGAGAAGACGAAGAAGAAGAAATGGGGGCGCTGTCTTCCGCCGCGAGGAAATTGCCGTATGAGGGAGACAAAGGTGAGTATGTGGGTGTAGACGGTGCGTGAATGGGAGAAAGCGATGAATAATCAGGAATGGGCTCATCGGTCACTGATGCAGATGTATAGTCGTCTACTTGGCGAACCTCGACGTATTGATTTGATCCGTCTCCTTTGGGTACATAATGTTTGGTCACCACAGACTCAGGATCGTCTTTCGTTTCGTCCATTTCTGTGTGTGTGTGTGTGTGTGTGTGTGTGTGTGTGTGTGTGTGTGTGTGTGTGTGTGTGTGTGTGTACCTTTGTTGGATTTCTTCTTATTTTCCCTCTTGCCCTTCGCTTTGGAGGTTTTCGCCACACTGCCATTGTCTATGGCAACATCATCGAGAACTTCTTCTTGGTAGAGAAGAACTTCTTCTTGGTAGAGATGAGGATACTTTTCCATCAGTTTGCGTAGGCGGTCTTGCCTGTCTGGCATTTTCCCACGAGGATACGCACCAGCCGAAATAGGCTTGCGAATGGGTTCGGTGTCCTTTTCCCAATCGAAACCAGGTGAAACGCGGCCAGCCTTTGGATCAGTGGGCGCATATTTCATGACTGCAACACAATTATAAACACACATACACACACACATGCACATACCATCATCATCATCGTCTGCGTCAATGTCGCCGGGTTTCTTGCCAGAATAACACGGCGCGCACATGTTATTATGCCCCCGGCGCGTTTCATCGTATGCAGTGAGAACTTTGCCGCAACCGGCTATAATGCAAATTGAAAAGGGCTTGCAGACCTCGCACGGACGATCAGGAGAGACCCTGGCGTTCGCTTCATCGCGCAAAACAACACATCCTTTGGTCTTGCACGCGAGGTTTTTGTTCTTCACACACCGATTGCATGCCCAGTGAGTGAAATCGATGTCGATGTCAGAAGACGAATAGCTTTCCACAAAGTGCATGTCGTCAGCACAGTGAGCACAGTACATACACTGCGTGGCAGCGTCGTGAGCTCCACGCTTGCGTCCAGTGACAGTGCGCTGCGCTTTAGCGTTAATACCCTTTGAATGCTTGCCTTTGCCTTTGCCTTTGCCTTTGCTGGTCATGATTGAGCTGTCAACAAACAAGCGATTGAAATGATAGAACAATTGAATGAAATGAGGTTGGTTGAATTTTACATCCGGAATTTGGTATAATAATAAAATTACACCCGGAATTTTGAATAAGACAATTACATCCGGAAAATTTCATATATACATTCAAATTCAAACTTCTTTCGCGCGCATGGCCGAAGTCAAGGAAAAGGCATCATCTATCTCATATCGGGCATTTGGCCAAATATCACCAGATTACAAAAACACTGGAGATAAAAATGCGCAAACGACCACTATCGGCAAATATCCAACGCACGAGGAAGCAGCCGAAGCAGCGGTTACATGGTTGGAAAAGAAATTAATCGAAACGTCCACTGACGAAAAGAAGCAAATACCAGCCCAATTTAGGGATTGGGTACAAGCTGGGACTCACGTTGAACGCCTGCGTTACATTAACTATTTATCTGGAACGTATCCGTTTGTCAAAGGCTTTTTTGAGCTTGTACGCAAAAACCCGCGCACTAAAGTCAAGCTGGGCCCTAAACTAATATGCGAAAAATGCCGATGCGTGATTCCGCCCAAAACTGGTGTTAATAAACCGTATGGTGGCTATGGCGGATGGCAGTGCGACAGATGCAAACCGAAACCAGGCCACCCTGATTACCTTGGTTCGGCATCCGACATGGATGAAGAATCGGACAATGAAGAGGAAGAGGAAGAGGAAGAGGAGGAAGAAGAAGAAGATGAGAGTGATGATAGCAGCTCTGACTCAAATGAAGACAGTAGTTCGGACTCGGAGGACAAGGACGATGAAACTTGCGACATGTGTTTTAAACCATTGCCGAAACATCCAGCGAAAGTTTGGGCGATGTGTGATTCACTTTCAAAAAAACAATGGCCGCATACACCGGCAGACCATGACTTTATGTGCAGCAAAGAGTGCGCAAAAGATTGGATTAATGCTGATTGATTGATGAGAGAGAGAGAGCTAGCTCAAATGTGTATAATTGATCATAGTTGGTTATTAAAAACTTCATTTGTTCATTTTTCTAAAAGTGTATACGTATGTACACTTTTTTTCCCTGAAGATGGAGTCAGATGCATACAAGCTGTCCGATGATCAACTCTCCAGACTTCGCAAATACTTCAATGGACTGACACCACTTCAGGAACAATTTAACAAGTGGGTTTGTCCGGGAATTCCTAATTTTTTGTTTGCGACAAATGAAGAAGATGCGAAAAAATACTTGGCAGTACAACAGGCTAAAGGTGTTTGGTGGAAGGAGAAACTAGAAGAAGTGCGTCTCTCTTGCAAGCTTACTTGGGATGAAATTCGTAAGATTAACATGGACCAGTTTTTCAAATGCGACCGCTTGCCAAACAGCCCCAAACTAACCATTGACGATTTTTTCGATCACATTTTGAAGAAGCGAAAGGAAATTCGCGAGAAAGAAATACAAGACCGGTTGGAACTTGACAAACGAATCGATGAACTGAGTTGAAAACGATTGAGTAATTGTGAAATTTGTGTGTTTAAGAATTTGAAATTTACACCCGGAATTTGCCATATTTAAATTTCAACCAGAACCCGCAAAAGTCATGGTCAGTATTCACCTCGTTAGCGAAAATGCCGCAGAAGAATTGAAACGAAAAGTTTTCGCTGGTGAATTGGGTCTCTTTGATGACGCCGACGCCGACGACGAAGAAGAAGGAGAAGGGGACGGAGACGAAAATGAAGGCGATGACTCGTTTGGTGCATCAGATTTCTCAGTAACGCAGTATGGCGATGAATCAAAAGATGTGATCATGACCGACCAACATGGCGACGGCCCACACAACTCGTTACCGCCCATTCCTCCGCGAGAAATGCCTGAGCGAGATGAATTGGGGCTGCCAATCATCAAAACAAACGGCATTAACCCGGCAATCGCCGTTTTGCAAATTTCGGCATTGGACGTCGAATCGTACACTTACAATATGACTCAAAGTGGTCTTTTGGGTGTTTGTTGTGCGTTTCATTATGAAGGATATCATTACTTCAATGAATCCAACAAAGAAAGTTCATTTAAGAAGCATCCTTCTTCTGAACTGGATAACACCGCACCAACTACGCTGGCGGATTAAAACAAAAAGAAAATGAGTACTAATGCGCTCTTCGCACGTTCATCGGCACCGAACTTTGCGTGTAATTATGCCAACATCATGGGAGAGACATTATTGACTAACATTTTATTGACTCTGTTGTTCGTTGGCCTTTGCATCAGCTTGCCATTGATCCACATCAAGCTCTCAAAAGCCGTGTTGACTCTGAAAGAAAATGCTGAAACTGACAAATATTCCTAGATACAATGTCATGTTTTAGTTTTTATCAAATTGTTTGTTCAACCAAAAAAACCCGTTCACTTCTATCTTTTACCTATTCGTCCAAATGACAACAACTGAATTCGTTGCGACGAAAAAGCAAGAGGAGATCAAGCAAAAAAATAAAAAAGCCAGGGAGCAAGCAAAGGAGCTGGCCCACCAAGCAAAGGAGCTAGCCCGCCAAACAAGAATTCGTGAAGAAAACAAGCGCCGCTTGGATGATTATGAGGAACGAAAGAAAAAGCTTAAAGCTCGTCTTAAAAAATTAGAAAAAAAAGCTCGAAGGGATCAGCGCAAACATGACAGTAGGCTACCTGGTTACGTTGAAATTGCAACGTTTCCTACAAGAAGCTACTACGACGAGTTGAAAAACGCCACTCCTGACCCATACGTGGACAGCCTATTCACTGAGGAACGCATAAACCTGGGACCATCTCCCCCGCCAAATGCTGACGGCATACCAGCTGATCCGCCGATCATTTTGCCAAAATGGTCAAGTTAGCACGTGGACGAAGTTGGAATGCATACAATGGGCGTTACACATCCTGATGGAAAGAAGGAATGGACTTCTGAAGATTACTACAATGGTCGCGCATTGTTAGTCTCTGGAATTACGCACTCTGATGGCCGAATCGAGATAACGTCGTTGCCAGACTCTTATAAACCCATATACGCACCTCCTATCTCGACGGAAAAAATGTGGTTGGTCACTAGGCGTGTGTCGGGATAAGCGTAAAAAGCATTTGACTGACATTGTGTAGTCTTTAAATAAAACATTTATTTAGCAAAAAAAAACACGGTGTAATTTCTTTTGAGTACCCATGGCTGCCCCGAAAGAAGAGGCGCAGTTGTGTACGGACCCTTGTGTTTCTGGGCTAACGTCGCCTATCACGTTGGAATTTGCGACAACTGAACCTCTGAAAATTCCAAACGTTAATGGCGCATGTAACAATTGTCGTAAAGCCAAAATGCGGTGTTGTACTTCAAGACCATGCAAACGTTGTGTCGAACTTGGAAAGAAAGACTCTTGTGCTGACGTTAAATCTAAGAAAAGAGGGCGAAAGTTGCGAGTGGGGGCACCTATTTCTCTTCAAGTGGAAAAGCTTGAGACTGACCCTGAAATGGTATCAATACTTCGTGAAATGACCAAACGAAGAAAGAATAACGCTGCAGAAAGTATTCGCAGGCGAAAAATTGCGGATACCGTGATTATACTGGCCGATCTGTGCGCAATTAAAGAAGAGGATAGAACGAGACCTCGAATTATCAATGAAGCGATTAACAAGATTCAAACGCTCGAAGCGAAACTGAAAGACGAGTGCAAGGAGCACAAAGACACTCTGGACATGTTGGCCGATCACATTACTCACCTTACTAGGACAAAGATGGCTTTGGCTGAATCAATTGGTACAATTAAATTACAGTCAACCACAATTGAGGAACAAAGTAAAGCAGTTGATGAAGTTACGCGAAGAAATAATGAGCTGAGGAAAGACAACGAAACTCTAAAAATTGTACTTAGACTGTGTCTATAAATATAAGAAACATTTGAACGTGTATTCTTTATCATTCCTCAGATAAACATCCAAACGACTGTAAATGTCATTCAACGGCAACCATACGACAGAAGAAGACACCATTCATTGGACATTTGTCGATCCGAGTGGAGGAGGAGGAGAAGGACACGGGCCGGTGGTTAAACTTACGGGTGTCACACTTTCGGACGGATCAACGATCATCATTACACGGAATGATATTCGAGCCGCTGAAATGTGATAAATGACACAAAGAAGCCAACCCACTAAACAAATGCATTTTTTGTTGATTATTATGTGCCTTTTGAATAAAGAAACTATTTGGAAAAAATACATTTATCACGCCATCTACCCATTTGATTTGGAGATTGTTTGTTGTGTGTTATACGGCGTGCGTCGCTGTGTGGCGCGCGCGTCGCGCAAATAACTTACAATGCCAGTACAATCCAAACCACTGGTCGTGTGTGACTACACTGTTTTACCCAAGCAAATATGCGGGTTAATAGAAAAAATGACTGTCAAGTCAGAAATCTTGCCCGATCGAACTCGCGTTCAGTGTAGTACCAGTGAAGCAGAAGGAGATGGGGTGGACATCTCTCCCCTCGAACAGGGTTACCAAAAGGTCAAGCGAGCCTTCTGGGTCCTTGATCATATGGGATATGTGTGGTCGCCAACACAACGCGAACTTCTGCGAGATTACATGTACGCATGTTTACCGCAAATCTTTACCATCGACGTGTTCGAATCTCATGAACTGGAAATCCTCGAACGCTATGGCCTCGATAAAATTCGTTACGAGGTACTTGCTATTGCTCCTCGCCGTTTCGGCAAATCTTGGTCAATTGCTGCATTCATTGCTGCCATTTTGCACCAATGTCCAGGCATCATTTTGTCCACTTTCTCCAGTGGACAACGTGCATCTACTGCACTGATGAGGCTTGCAATCAAAATGTTCAAACGCATACCTAATGTGGAAAAACAGTTTGTCGTTAAGACCGCCGGCAAAGAAGAGTTCTTTATTTATCCGGCAGGCAACCCCAACGACATCCGACAAGCTTATTTTTACCCATCCTCTAAAAAGCTTAAGGGTGTCACTGCCCACATTGTCATTCTCGAGGAAGCAGCTCTGCTTGACTTGGGTGTATTCTTTGAGGTAGTCTTGCCACTTACTGGTGTCAAGGGTACTGCCTTACTGGGCATCAGTACACCCAGAGGTGAGCGCAATTTTTACTCTGATCTCTTCACAATGAAAGACGAACACGGCGAACCATTTTTCTACGTGAAACACATTCGACTCATTTGCGAGCGATGTATGGCAGCAAAAGACACATCGCAACAGGAGAATTGCATCCATAACAGACACTTGTTGCCTCATTGGAAAACACAAGAAAGGCAAGAACGTTTACACAAAATGATGGAAAAACATCCTGAACTCTATCGACAAGAGGTTCTTGCCGATATTGTTGGAGACAATGGAGCAGTTTTCCCAGCAGAGTACGTCAAAAAATTTGCTGACAGAAGTATCTACATGACAACAGCTACCGACTTTCAAGCTAAACATCTATACATTGCGGTTGATCCAACTGGTGGTGGCGCGTCTCGGTTTGCAATGATGAGTGGGTTCTTTGGACCAGAAGGTCAACTTGTGGTAAGTGTTTTTTTTGTTTTTTTTTGTTGTTACGGGTCGAAGCCAGTGGTTTGTTTGCCTGGCTTTGCAACGGTGATTTGTTTTTTGTTTTCCATAACGAGCGCCATTGCGGTCGAGCCTGCTTCGGGCTTGGGTGGGGCTTTATGATCAGGGGGATACATGCTGATGATTTGGTAATTATCATGACCGCGGCGCGTGGCACCACAGAGCCAAAATAGGGTCATAGCTTCAACGAACGCAGCCAGATCTGTATACATTAGTTCAGCCTTGGAACGGAGTGGGATTTGACGAATGCCATTCTTGCCAATTGTAGCAGCAGCAGCAGCAGCAGCAGTAGTATTTGTGCTTGTTGTTGATGGCTGAGGTTGAGTTTCCCCGGAAGCAGACAATGAAATTGATTCTGCGCCACCACGACCCCTTCCTCTTCCGCGACCTCGTCCGCGGCCACGTCCTCTTCCTCGTGGTTTAACTTCACCATCAACTGTCGCCACACCTCTACCTCTTCCCCTTCCTCTTCCTCTTCCACGACCTCTTCCGCGGCCTCTGCCTCGACCACGACTTCCTGTCGGAAAAAGTTCCTCCAGTATAGTTAAGCCGTTTGCGGCGAGTGATTCAGTTGAACTCGGGTTGATGCTGGCACTTGCACCCCTTCCTCGACCACGCCCACGTCCACGACCGCGTCCACGGCCACGTACTCTACCTCTTCCTTGACCACGAGGTTTACTTCCACCTCGTCCCGATGTAGCAAAGTTGTCGCGCAAAGCTTCAGCTCGTTTTTGCTTGTTTTCTTGGGCACGCAATTCGGCATCACGCACAAAAGCTCGAGCTTCTTCCGGTGTGGGTTCAGAGATATTCTTGCCTTTGTTGAACAACTCCAACTGCTCAGTCAGATGAGCATGGAATTGGTCAAATTTCTCCGGTGACGTTTTGGTGCGAACGTAGCGCGCAATATCGCCGATCACAACGAGTGCCGTTAAAAAGAAATGCAATAGCTGTGCGCGATGTGCCACAGGATTGACATCCATGTGCTTATGCAACACGTGAAAATAACGAGGGCCAACTTCATCCGCTTGCGTAATCTTGGGGTTGGAAACGCTGGGAGTTGCGCGTAGAAATGCTTCAATGCCACACACCGCATTAATTAAATGCTCGCATCGTGGGTCGAACTCAAACAAAAACCCCAAATAATCCTCGTCTAATGAATACGTTGGCTTTAACGCGATTGTCGTCATTTCTCTGTGTATGTGTGTATGTGTACATCAGATATGTGGTGTGGAACGCGAGCGGTTCAAAACCATCGAGAGTCAAGAACAATTGGTGGCGACAGCAATTCAAAAAATGCAAGCAGAAATTCCAGAGATCAAGGATTCGCGAGTGGTGTCTATTATTGAAGCAAATCTCGACGCAGTGAACGCAAGTGCAATAGCACGGACAATGGATCTGGCGTCCGAAACGCCAGTGGTTCATATGATGCATAATGACAGAAGTGCTCCAGGAAAGACAGGGATTGGAATATTCACAACAGCTGACAAGAAATGGATGTGCGCAAATTCAACCTTGGGTGTTTTGAGGTAAGCAAAAATTATTTGGCAAATTCCGGGTGTAAAAATTTCAAATTTTTCAATTCAGGTACGAAGCGGTGCAATATCACAACAAGGTTGTGACTGTTGGACACACAATTAAAAATGGTTTGGGGACCGTCCCTGCTCATAAACGTGAACTCATTACCGAACTGGGAAACTACACTAAACTGAGTCAAGAGAGTAAAAACCCGCTTGGCAAAGATCGCACGGGGTATACCGGAAAAATTCAAGGACTACAGGACGATTTAGTTCAAGCATTCCAAATGCTTGTTTATTATCCAACTGAATTTGTGTCTAAACCGTTTTATGCCGCCGTTGCTGCTTGATCTGAATATATAAATTATCTCGAATAAAAAAAACTTTTAAATCGCTTGTCTCCTTACCGTTATTGTGTGTGTGTTGCACAAAAAAAAGGAAAGGGACAAATGATACGAAGCGATTCAGTCGTGCGCGAAGATGGTAAGAGTCAGCGGTTTTTGGACATTGTTCGAGACCGTGATGCACATATCTTCGATTCCAAATGGAAATCTCCGGATGATTCTGATTGGAAATTGCAAGTGGTTGCCGGAAAAACCGATTTGCACGAGTTAACTACTATCGCCAAAGATTCGCTGGCCATGTCAATCGACGACGGTGATGAAAAGAAAGAAATTGAATTCTTCGTGCGTATCAGTAACGGGTCGTATGTTCCGCTTGTCAACAAATACGGCGAGTTGATCATGTGTATGGCTGGGCATATGCTACGCGACATGGAAGGTGTTAACTGGTTGGTCATGAACAGGAGTGAAACCGAGGATGAACTTGTGGCGCGCCCGGTATTTTTGGATGAAACTCGACCTATGCGATTCAAAGTGTTGAATGACACTCGCTCATTGGATCGGATGTTTGCCATTGTTGCCGATGTATTTTTGCCAGTATTGTCCTACACTCAAACAGAGAACGTAACTGATGGGCGAACATTACCTCGGCTGAAACGCGCGCAAATTCTTCCGGAAGATCAAAAAACTGCAAAGTCGGATGATATTTTCGATGTGGTCAGTGCGTCCGAAACTTCAATTTTCATTCAAGACGGCAGGGAAATTCCTCTCAATCGTGCAGTTGCGGTGTCTCCTTTCAAGTTTTCGACACCCAAGACAACAGAAAAACAGCGATTCGTACCCGTTGTGCCTCCTCTGTACAAGGAAAAATCGGTCATTCGTCGTGTATTCGAACGTCAAACGCGCGAGAATTATCTCCTGTTGTGTGCGCAACGCAACATGATGTTCTTTGAAGAAAAGCAAACCGGGAAAAGTCGCGTGGTTGTGCATTCTGTTCGTTTCCTCAGAGAACTGTTACCTCAATTGACGGACATTGGGAATGAATCATTGCTCAAGTTGCCAGTCGTCACATTGGTGTCTTCGGGATTGAATATGCCTTATGTGCTTGAAAAGGCCGATCAATCACAGGCGCAAGGTTCCGTTGAAGCAACTTGGGCAGCCCTTGAAAATGAATTCAAAAAGCAGCGCGGCAAAAATACACAATATAATGGTATCTATCGCGCATTGGTGTTTATGAGCAACCGCCGGAACATTGCTGAAACATCAACTGAACTGATTGGGTCTCAGCCGGATTACGTGGGTGCAAATGAAAAATATCAATCAACGCTCAAAGCTAAGTGGATAAAAAGCACAGAAACCGCCAAAAATGCGCTGGGCAAACAAACATTCATCAACGCGACACGGTCATACACAACGAATAATAAGGAGTTGGCGGCCTACATCGAAACAATTGTGAATGGTAGCTCGACAGAAGGCGTTTTCCCAATTGGAAATGGTGGAAGCGTTCCAACTGACGCGGATTGGCTGACTGTGTTCAAGATTGAAGGTGAGCGAGAACAGCAAAGTGCCAATACGCTGTTTGTGCCGCTGGCCTTCCACGCGGGGGACGCAGTTACCGCGGAATTTTTCCCTAGTAGTGCTATCGGTAATGGTTCTGACGATATCGATCCATCAACGGGATTAACCGAGGCGGCCGTGATTCAATTGATCTCATACATTTTGGGGCGGGGAAATTGGCTCACTGGTCCAAACTTCAAACAATGGGAGAGCATTCCACGACTCACTCATTTGACCAAGCGCCTTCCTTCTGTATTGCAATGGAATCCGGTCTACAGTGATCTTGTCAAAAAACAAAACATGTTTCAAAAGGACGCTAAACTGACGAGCCGGTTTTATTCACAGAGCGAAACCATTGCATTTGCCCGACTTGTCGACGCGGCCTCCATTGATGCGAAAAAAGAAGCTGTGCTTGTGCGAAATTATGTGCAACCTGGCTCCTTTTCCATCATGGCATTCGTTGGCTCGATTGCTCATGCGCTCGCTCCACAAACTTGGAAGAAACTGGATGAGAAAGTTCAAGCAGAAAATTACGCATTCCCTCTTCTCTTGGGTGATGCTATTTTGCACGCGCTGGCCCAGATACGCAACGACGGATTAGGTGATTCCAAGCCACCTGAACCTCTGTATGCTCATCTTGACGTGTACGTATTTGACCCGGAGACCCGAAACTTGTATCACTTCTACAAAAGTGATGGTGACAAAAAGACGGAACTCAATCTCGCGAACAAATACCTGAGCTGGAATCTCAAGCGTTCGCAAGAAGCAGTGACTTGGTTGGATTTGAGCAACAATCCATATTTCATTCGCAGACTTGTCGTGAAAGAGAGGTCAACATATGAGGCGAAGAAACCAGGAGCTGCTGCTCTACCTGTCCTATCTCTGCAAGTTAAATTGGCTCGAGGTGAATTGGTTGCTCAGAATGGAAGCGCACTCCCCGAACCCTTGAAAATTCTCGGCGCGCCTCGAGACGGCAAAACTTCACTCGATTTCGAAGTATCTGAGGGCGCACGCTGGATTTACAATATCCAAGATCAATATGAGAAATTGATTGAGGCTGATCTGCTCAATGCTGGCGTTTTTACCGTACCGCAAGATCAACTCAATGGCAATGAAGTGCCCGAAGACGATTCAATGATTGATTACTTACATGCGGCTGATTATGCGGATGGAGAGTTAGCAAGTCGTGGTCTTCGAAGTTCGAAAGCACTCAATTTGCGATTGGTCACAAACAAGTCTTGGGTTCCGACTTATTCATTCCAGCATGATGACACAATTGAGCGTTTTCGACTGTCAGATGACGCCGTTAAAAAACTTGCGTTGGCCGCATCTCCCAAAAACGAAGAAAAGGGCATGGATCTCATCAATTTGAAATACTACGCTCAAGTGGTCGGCGCTCCCACCGATTTTATTGCCTTTTCATTGGATGAACAAGACCAATTGGTCGCTGATCTGAAGCGTTTCAATATGGCAGCTTGGCAGCAAGAGTCAAAGACTGCCCAGCGATGGAAAGCCTTTGCCAAGGCAGATCAAAAACTTCTCAGTGATTTCGACGATCCAGCCACCTTGATATCCAACGTGAATCAATTCCATGACTTCGTGGACGAGAAAAAACAAAAAGAACTCAAGGCTCTTAGCGTTTCACTCGCGACAAAAGCCAAAGAGTCGGGCTCCGCTGCCGAAAGCAAAGGCACCAAGACATTCGAAGAATTGCTTGATGCGGAACGACAAAAGAACAGGAAAGACGCCGAAAAGGATGATTTCCAGTACGGGCGTCTGAACAATTTGAATTTCCGCGTGGATGTTTTGGAAGCGCACCTGTCCGGAAATAAGCTAGTGGATTTTTTCAATCAAAAGAATGGCGCGGAATCATTACCCAAGTTCGATATTGAAGTTGGTCAAGCACCTCGCCTCGCGTTTGAAAACCTTGGCTTCACAAATTCGGTCTTTGTGTTTTTCCGCAAAAATATCTACGTGACTGAAGGCACACAAGATATTGCTTCGGCTCAAACATATGGAATCATCCCTCCTGAAAAAGGCGTAAATGTCAGCGCTAAACCAGTGAGGTTCATCTCTGAAAAAGACGGCGACAATAACTTCTGGGTGGGGCGGTTCTATTGGCGACAATCTTATTACCCTGAAGACAAGGACGACGTCCGCCCGTTGCTGAAAGTGCACTTGTACACATACGATGTTAAACTGGACGCGTGGGTGCCAATGTACAAGGAAGCGACAGAGACAACAGAAAGTGTGGGCTTAAAAAAACCAAAGAAACAACAAGGGGGAGAGAAAAAAGAAAAGAAAAAACAAACCAAGAAGATACGCAAGCGAGAATCCACCAAAAAAACACCATTCGTTCATTTCATTCCATGCTCTGAAATGTTTCATTGGGAGGTGGTCAAACATTCTGACTCCAGCGAGGACAAGCAAAATGTGCAACCCGTTTACTCCAAGAGTCTTGAACTGGTCGAGTTGGAGCAATACCCTCGCGACAAATGTGTGAAAGCCTCGGAGACGGGAGATCTATTCAAAGTGCTGAAAGATCAATACGACGCGCGATTTGATATGGACCACAAGAACTCACTGGATAAGTTCAATATCACTTGTCAGCTTTGCTGGGAAACGAGCCCGGCTAAACTCATGTACCGGTGTCGCGAGTGCTTGTCCGGGTTCCACGCCAAATGCAGACCTGTCTCGCGTATGTTTGGCAAAGCAACTGTGAAACAAACGCGATCGTACTGTTTTGATCCTGACTATGACAAAAGACAGCCGCTCGAGCCCCCCCATCCAAAGAAGATGTTTGTTTGTCCCATCTGCGTTCTTCCGTTTGAATCAAACGGTGAAATGGTCGCGGCAGCCGACGAATTTGATAAATTCTCAGCTATCAAGTTGAGCGGTGAAAAACTGATGTTGCAAGTCATCGCCGATAATGCCCAGCGATCGCTTCTGCAAGCAGTTGGGCCCATGAATTTGGCCACTGCAATTCATCTGATCGTTCAAGCGTTCATTCCTGATAAGGACGCTGATGCGGCCACAAAAGAAGACAAACGCAAACAGCGAGATTCACTCATCTCGTTCATTGTCAAATTTCTTGGTTCTTCCAAGCTGGACATTGACTCGAGCATTCAAACTGAGGAGATCAAAGTGGGTCTTCGCAAAGAATTCTTCAAAGCACAAGGACAAGAGTTTGATGCGGCACGCCAACCCACAATCATCAACGCGATCAAGGAAAGTAAAAACGACGCGGACATCGAAGGTAATAGCGATGACGATGATGATGATGACGTTGATATGCTGCCCAAAAAAGAAGAGCAAGAAGATGAACGAGCGAATACGCTGAATTGGGACGTGATCAATAAGTATTCAAAAGAAAGCGACGCTTCCTTTGTTTGGACAGCCGTGCCATTGATGGAAGAACTCTACTATGATGAGTCGAAAATCAAAGAAGACACTTTACGGCCATCTGAGAAAAAAGTCATCTCACAGAAGATACTGGATAACGCCGCGAAAGTCAAACAGACCGCGGAAGTGCTTGTCAAATTCATCAAGGACAATTTCAAAGTGGAGTTGGCTGAAAGTTTGTTTTTCTTTGAACAAAAGATCGTCAGTCAGGAGCAAACGTTGAGTCTTTCTGGAGAAGAGAAACTGGAAAAACTCGAACAAACGATTCGCTCTGGAATCAGACGGCTGCCTGTGTCTTCTTCTGATGTGACCAACGTTCGTTCATTGGATGAGAAATCATTGACTGAAATTTGGTTGGCCGACAAAGATGAAGTGGAGCGCATTCTCAAACAACAACAACAGGCCAAAAACAAAAAATGGATTGTCGATCCTGAGTCGAATGATGCCAAGTCACAAGAGGATTTGATCCGTGACACCATTGCAAATGTGGTTGAAGAGATGTCGGCCTACACGAAAATCATGTGGTTACGTTCGCAGCGACTTTTGCGTTTGCAAAAATACAGCGCTGACCCCAATGCAGACTTTTTTGTCGATGGTATGCCACATGGCCTTATTTCGTGGCAAGGTCCCATTTGTCACTACTGGGCATGCGGTGTTCAAACGGACGAATTCTTCGTGTTTCGGCAACAACCACTCCCGAAAGTTGAAGAAAAAACAAAATCTCCCACTGCCAAAGTCACACCTGCAGTCGGGAGTGTATCGGACAGGAAGGCCAAATTGGACAAGTTGGCAGCGGAAGCGAAGAAAAACAAAGAACTCGATGTTGTAAGTGGACAGGAGACAGCAGAAACGAAACTCCGAATGCGCGATGAAAATGTGCGCATTCATCTGGACAATTTGTGGAATTTAGAATTTGACATTCCGCGGCCCACTTCGCTGAGCGCTAGTACGTTGGACAGTCTCTTGGCCAATCATGAAGCGGACGATCCACTTCGGTCAAGTAGCGACGAAGGGATAAGTTTCTTTGTGCGTGGTTCAAAATCATGGGAATTTGCGTATCGACTGAAAGTCTTGGAAACAAAGGACAGTCATTACGAACCCGGTCTCTTTTTCGAAGATCTTGTGGCACAACAAGAGCAATTGTTTGGCAATATCCGCATCACTCAGCAAGACTTGTTCACGTACGTTGAGGCACCACAAAAGAAAAAATCAAAAGAGAAAAAAAATGTTGAGTTGAACGCGAACGCAATGACAG
>Ga0302309_10000463_pt1 | contig 46680 bp, 43 predicted proteins | sample III_Palsa_N1_1_FD_200453 | JGI IMG/M metagenome (GOLD analysis project Ga0302309, IMG submission 200453) | Peat permafrost microbial communities from Stordalen Mire near Abisko, Sweden - III_Palsa_N1_1 | ecosystem: Environmental > Terrestrial > Soil > Palsa > Peat permafrost | place: Sweden...
TGATATAAGTTTGCTTTCATCATTTTAATCAATATTTCAAAGAACACTTTATAGTCTCAAGCCTATATTTTAATACAATAGTTGCGCAACGATCACAAAAATAGGGAAAGGTGTCGCACAAGACCCGCAAGCCCCGTTGGGCGCTAACAAAACTTATCTTTATCCAATTTTGTAAACGAGTGTTTCTTTTTCACAAAAAAGTCAACAATAATACTGCCCCTGTACATCCCTTTAAGCCGCGGATTATAAATTATCCGCCGGGGCGACTTTAGGCTTTTGAATCCAGACTCTTGACTCTCCCTCGGGTTAGCGCGCTTAAACATATTCATGAAAAAGTTTTGATGCGCACGGCTCACTGCCCAGGCATCCCTCCTTTTGCCCTCATTTAAAAACCGGGCCATGGCCATCGCGTCGAGCCATAGGCGGGCGCTGATAACTGCTACCGATTTCCAGTAGGGCAGGTTCTTCTTTAGCAGCAGCAGGTTATTCCTGAAGTTGAGGTAGGTTTTAAACGGGTTTTCGGTATTTAACGTGCCCCCACCTAAATGAAAAACTTCCGATTCGGCACAATACAGGATCTTGTATCCCCGGTTTTTTAACCGCCAGCAAAGGTCTATCTCTTCCATATGGGCAAAAAAACGTTCGTCAAAGCCATTTGCTTCGTCCCAGTATTTCTTTTTGATAAACATGGAAGCGCCGCTGGCCCAAAACACCTCGCCCGATTGCTGGTACTGCCCTTTATCCTCTTCGATCTCGTAAAATATCCGCCCCCGGCAAAAGGGATAGCCCAAACTATCAATAAAGCCGCCTGCCGCCCCGGCATGTTCAAAATGGTCTTTTTGCAGGTACGATTTTATTTTTGGCGCGGCAACAGCTACCAGGTCATCACTTTCCATTAAACTAATCACCGGTTCGATCCAACCGGGGAACACTTCAACATCCGAATTAAGCAGGATATAATAATCAGCTTCAACCTGCTTTAATACTTTGTTATAGCCCCCGGTAAAACCATAATTGTCCTCATTTTGAATGATCCTAACCGAGGGAAAGTCGCGCCGTAACATCTCAACAGATCCATCTGTAGAGGCATTATCTCCAACTATTATTTCAAGGTTTGGCCAAATTGATGTTAGTACCGATGGTAGGAACTCACTTAGATGACCGATGCCGTTCCAGTTTAAAATAACTACGGCAACTTTAGGTGCATGACTCATTTTTGTATATCCTCCGGCCTGAATTTCCATCGCCTGTGCGACCATAGCCAATATTGAGGTTCCTGCTTAATTATATCTTCAAGGTGTTTCACGTGTGCTTTAGTGATCTCGTAGGGTTCTGTCTGTTTTGGATTTTCGCATAAAGGTATTAAAGTGTACGAATAATATCCCCTTTTTATTCGTTTCATGTCATAAAAAAGCACAACCATATCCATTGACCGGGCTAATTTTTCAATTCCTAAAAATACGGCAGTCGGCTGATTTAAAAAATCAGTAAAATAAGTAGCTTCTTCCATCGCGGGTGTTTGGTCGCCCAATAACGCTATAGCCATTTGCTCATTTTTATATTCCACCATTTTGCGGAAAGTTTGGCGCATTGCTACCGGGATAGTTCCAAACCGTGACCTTATCCTATAAAAAAAGTCATCAAATATGGCATTTGCCAGCGGCTTATATACAACCATGAATTTTTTATCGGTATGAAAATAAAAATTTAATCCTGCCAGTTCCCAGTTACAATAATGGCCGCCAACCGCTATTATACTCCTGCCCTTTGCAAAATATTCACTAACTATCTGGGGGTTCGTAAGTACCACACGGCGCTTCAGTTCGTGCTCAGGCATCGTTATCGCCTTTACGGTCTCAATAATAAAATCGGCTAAATATCTAAAAAATTGTCGTTCTATAACTCTAAGTTCTTCGGTTGTTTTTCCGGGGAAGGCATTTTTAAGGTTTTTACGTACAACTTTTGTGCGGTAATGAACTACATAATAAAGCAGTATATATACACCGTCAGCAATAAAATATAAGAACCAGAGTGGCAGTAAAGAAATTGAATAAAGCAGGAATATACTTAATTTCAGAAGTCCGTTTTTTATCATCGCTTCCTGTTGTTATTTTTTCAAAATAAAGCATAGAAACAAAATGATACTATTCCAGTTTGTCTTTTAATTGTTAAATTATATCCCTGGGTTTAAATTTCCACCGGCGATGCGACCATAACCAGTATTGCGGCTTCTCTCTTATAATAGCTTCCAAACATCTTACATGTGCTTCTGTAATTTCATGAAGGCCGGTCAGTTTTGGGTTCTCGGTTAATGGAATAAGTGTATAAGTATAGTAACCACGTTTTACCCGCTCCATTTTATAAAAAGTAACAATGTCATCCATTGATTTAGCCAGCTTTTCTATCCCCAAAAACACAGCGGTAGGCTGGTTCAAAAAATTGGTAAAATAATTCGCGTCCGCCATAGTCGGGGTTTGATCGCCCACCATAACGCTAACCGTTTGCTCGTTTTTGTATTCGATCATTTTACGCATGGTCTGTTTCATGGATACCGGGATACCCCCAAACCGCGATCGTATATCAATGAAAAAATCATCGTAGATAGCATTTGACAATGGCTTATAAATGATCATGAACTTTTTTTCACTGACCGCGCTAAAGTTTAACGACGCATATTCCCAGTTGCAATAATGACCGCTAACGGCGATTACACTTTTACCCTGTCGGTAATATTTTTCAAGCAATTCGGGGTTGGTAGCTATTACCCGCCGCTTAATTTCTTTTTCAGATATGCTGATGGTTTTAATGGTTTCAAGAATAAGGTCGGCTAAATATTTATAATACTCCCGCTCAATATAGCCGCGTTCTTTATTGGTTTTTTCGGGGAATGAATTTTGCAGGTTTTCCTGCACCACCCTACGGCGATAACGGGCTATATAATAAAGCGCGACGAATAAAATATCGGATATGATATACAAAAGCCAAAATGGCAACAGGGAAACCAGGTATAAAAAGAATATACCTAACCTTGTAAACCATTTTTCCATCATAATAATAGGTTAATTTACCTGCAAACATAAAATTTATGATTGAAAAAGGCCTAATTAAGTTTTATCATCTCCCGCTTAAACCATAGCAATAAGTTTGAAACCCATCGCTATGGTTTAAGAAATAGGCTATTTATCATTATTTTCGTCAAATTTTATAAGCAAACATAAAATATGATCAATAAAGGTGCTGTGCTGCCCCTGTTTTTTCTTCCGCCGGTTGAATATTTTGTAATGCTTAACATGTATAAGCCAGACATACTGATTGAGCGGGAAGAACATTTTCCGAAACAAACGTACCGCAACCGTGCCGACATATACTCGCCCGATGGCAAGCTAAGCCTGGTGGTGCCGGTTGTAAAAGGTTCAAAAAATCATACAAAAGTTAAAGATGTTAAAATAAGTTATGATTTTAAATGGCAGCGCCTCCACTGGATGAGCCTTCAGGCCTGTTATCGGCGCTCGGCCTATTTTGAATATTATGAGGATGAGTTCGCGCCATTTTATGAAAAAAAATACGATTACCTGTTTGATTATAACGAGCAGCTATTACAGTTTATACTAAAGGCTATAAAAATGCCTTTAACCCTAAATTATACCGAAACTTACGAGGCACAATATCCTGCTTTAACCGATCTGAGGAATACCATAACACCCAAAAAAGAACCGGGTTTTAACCAAAAACCCTATTTCCAGGTTTTTGATGACCGTAACGGCTTTATGAAAAATCTGAGCATAGTTGACCTGCTATTTAACCAGGGGCCGCAAACAATTAATTATTTATAAATAAAAACATATGAAACGAATTTTATTATCACTTATAGCTATCCTAATATTTAAAACCGGGTTTGCCCAAAACATAAACCCTGATACAACTTATTTAAAATATGTTAAGTCAATAGCAGTCTCAAGTGATGATTTTAATACATTACTTCCATTAATTGTAGCGCCAGGTAAAAGCGATGAAGAAAAACTTACGTTAGTTTATTATTGGGTTTATGACCATATTACATTTGATACTGACAGATTTTTAAAGACAGGGCCTATGCAACCGTTAAATTTGACTGAAGCTTTAAAATCTGGACAAGGGTTATGCTTTGAATATAATGAGTTTATTGATGTTGCCTGTAAATACCTAAAAATACCAGGGTATAATATTGAAGGATACGTTAAATATTATGGCTTTACCGCCGGGCAGTCTTTTACAGAAAACAATCATATATGGTACACCGTTTACATTGACGGCAAATGGAAAATGCTTGATCTGCTATGGGCCTGTGGCTCTCTTTCAATAAAAGATGGCAACTATACTTTTAAAAAGAAACTTCATAAAGAATATTTCCTGGTAAATCCAGCCAATTTTTCTGAAACACATTTACCCGCTGATCCGGTATGGCAATTTACTGACCATCCTTTAGCCATGTCGGGATTTATCAGCAAAAAGGACGGCATCGACAGTTCGCAACGCTATTCATATATTAATTACGCGGACTCAATTATTGCGATGAACAAATTGACTAATCGTGATAAAGAATTGAGGTCAGCAATAAGAGGCTATAATTTTAACCCGTCAAACCCTAATCAACTTATTGTAATTTATTACAATGATGCGGTTGCATTAGTAAATAATGTAAAAGCGACAAAAAGTGAATTGATAAAAGCAAAAAGTTACTTTACCCAATCAAAACTATTGATCCCTAAGTCCAAAGACACTGGCATAGAAGCATTAGCGCCCGTTTGCGAAAAAGCTATTCAATCCATTGACGGTCGGTTAAAATACATTAAGTCTTAATTTACATTTTCTGAAACTCAGGCTTTAGCTGGGCTTTTTCCATTGCCCGCATCTTTTCTACCTTAGGTTGAGATACCGACCTTAGGTAGCCGTTATCATTCAAATGGAGCTTATAATAGCCCTGGTGATAATTTTCGGCAGCATAAAACACTGTAAAAGGCACAACCTGGGTAACTATGGGCGCATTATAATGTTTTGACGCGTTGATGGTTTTTATCAGGTTTAAGATGGTAGCTTTCTCTTCGGGTGTGCGGTAAAAAACTACTGAGCGGTAATCTGTTCCCTCATCAGGTCCCTGGTAATTTAGTTCGGTTGGGTTATGTGCGTAAAAAAATGCCTCGGCCAATTTTTCATAGCTAATAACTTTGGGGTCGTAATAAACCTGTACGGTTTCGGCATGGCCGGTTGTTTTGGTACATACATCTTCATAGGTGGGATTTTTTGTGGTACCGCCTTCAAAACCCGATATAACAGTGTTAACACCTCTTAATTCAGACATTGATTCGCTCATTGCCCAAAAACATCCCCCTGCAAAGTTCGCTACTGCTTCACCGGCTTTTGGGGCTGGTAATTTGGCCATAGCCATATCGCTTTTTGACTGGCCGTTAGCGCAACCAAAAAAAGTCATAATAAGCGCAATATATAAAATGGTGTTTTTCATAATTATTTGTTTTCTCAAATATACGCAGTTGCAAAATTATCGGATGGTCATAAAAGGGTAATATAAAAAGCACTAATTTTCACGAATTTTTTAATTTATTATTTATTAAAGCTGTAATCAAAAAATTTAGCCCGACGCAATATAATTCGTGAAATTCGATTTAATCCGTGAAAATTTGTGTCTGTCTCAATTTAACCCTGCGCAAATATAATTCGTGAAATTCGATTTAATTCGTGAAAATTTGTGTTCCATTTCCATTTACCTACCAATAACATTAGTTTTAGTAAAAAAATGTTAAAATGACGATACTCATTAGTAGTTGCTGTCTTAAATAAATATATTAGCCATCTATAAATCGATTTAACCAAAAAATGAATTTCAGAAAACTTTACTTTACCCTGCTGTTGCTTATCACTGTAAGCCTTTCTGCCTTTTCACAAAGCGGCGCTATTAGTTTAGATACTATTATGCTACGGACAGCCAAATTAGCCAATACGCATCCTTTTGAAAAGGTTTACCTTCAATTTGATAAACCCTATTACGCAATAGGCGATACAATTTGGTTTAAAGCCTATGTTACCATTGATATGCATAAGCCATCAGAATTGAGTAAGATAGTTTATGTAGATATGATCAGCAGCAAAGACTCTATCGTACAATCATTAAAGTTGCAGGTTACGGGTAGCTTTGCTTTTGGCAATATAGCATTGCCAGCCCCGCTTTTTAAACAGGGAAATTACCATATAAGGGCATATACCAACTGGATGCGTAATGAGCCTGTGGATTATTTTTTTAATAAAACCATAGCAGTAGGCAGTATTGATAAACCAATCATAACCAATATCGTTTTATCGGGTTCAACAAAGGCCAACGTATCAAAAATTACGGCAAAAGTTATTTTTAAAGACCCTGACGGCAAGCCATACGCTAATAAAAAAGTAACCTGGAAAGCTTTAAATGATGATGAAACAATAGGCAAAGGCAAGGGTGTAACCGGTGCCAACGGCGTACTTGACGTTAGCTTCACCACCCCTAAAACTGACCAGGTTGCCACCTGTAGTTTAGTTACTGATATAGAGGTAGCTTATGAAAAAAATATTACTAACACATTCCCGCTGGCACACGCCCTTGACCAGCCGGATGTTCAATTTTTTCCCGAAGGCGGGTACCTAATAGCCGGAATAAGATCAAGAGTTGCCATAAAGGCCGTAAAAACAGACGGGCTGGGTATGGATATTAAGGGGACTGTTACCGATAATACCGGCGCAGTGGTGGCCGAAATTACCCCGCAGCATTTAGGTATGAGCGTTTTCCCGCTATCGCCCGAGGCAGACAAAACCTATAAAGCCAATATTACTTTCCCGGATGGTACGCAAACCACATACAACCTGCCAAAAGTACAGGCCGAAGGGATAACACTTGCCGTTTATAATATTGATCCGGCCAACCTTAGCGTTAAATTAGCTGCTAATCCTGCTTTTTTTCAAAAAAATCAAAACAAGCTGTTTTATATTGTAGGTCAATGCGGGGAAACCATTTTTTATGCCGGCAGAACCCCTTTACAAAATAGTACTTACTCAAGTTTGGTGGCTAAAACAAAATTTCCTTCGGGGGTTATCAAATTCACTTTGTTTAATGAACAAGGCGAGGCCTTAGCCGAGCGTGTGACCTTTGTATTGCGTGATGACCTGTTAAACGTTACCTTAAAAACCGCCCAGCCAACTTACGCGCCAAGGCAAAAGGTTACCGTGAATGTTTTGGCCATGGCAGCCGGTAAACCAGCAGAGGGAAATTTATCGGTAACCGTGCTGGATGAATCAAAGGTGCCTTATGATGAAAATTCAGAAACAACTATTTTAACCAACCAGTTACTCACCTCTGATCTAAAAGGCTATATTGAAAAACCAAATTATTATTTTAATAATCCCAACGAAAAAACAGCGGCCGACCTGGACGTATTAATGCTTACACAGGGCTATCGCCGTTTCTCCTATATAAATATAGTCGCCAACAGGTTCCCCGAAGCCAAATTTTCGCCTGAACGGGGAGTGACGATATCCGGAACGCTGAGAAATGGTACTGGTCTGCCTATCGCGAGAGGGAATTTAACCCTGGCTATGGCCAACGGAAAAACTTTGGCAAATACAGTTGCGAATACAGTAGGTGAGTTTAAATTCACAAACCTTATGTTTCCCGATTCAACCAAATTGATAGTCAATGCCAAAAATAATCCTAACAGCATTTCTATGATGATCATGCTGGATAATAATTCAAGTTATGTGAAGCCAACACCTAATATTAACGCACCCGATGCAATTACCGATATTGACAGCACGATGAACAGTTACTTGCAAAACAGTAAGCAACTGGCCGCTCATTCACATTTATTACAGACTGTTAATATAGTAGAAAAAACTCCCGAAAAAAAGCCAAGCCATTTGGATTATCCTTCATTAATGGGATTGGCAATGGATCCGACCCATGTAATAAAGGGCGAGGCTTTTTCAACATGCCCGTTTATAGCACAGTGCTTACAGACAGCGGCCTTTGGTTTAACTTATGACAACGAAAAATTATACATATCCCGCAACTATAACCAAGGCGATAAGCGGATGGTGGCCATATATTATAACGGAATGTCGGTTGATATGAATTTTTTATCAAATATAGCTTCAGACGATGTTGAATCGGTTGAGGTATTTATGGATGATGGATTAAGCGGTATTAACAAGATGGACAATACAAATGGTGTGATGGTTATAAACGGGAAAGTAGCCAAGCATGTAAAGCAGAGCGCCGAAGATATTAAGGCAATGTTGGCATCTTTGCAAAGCAGCGCTGTAAACACTTTGTTTAGGGGATATTCACAGGCAAGGGTGTTTTATTCGCCTAAATATGACCCCGCCAAAACATCAGCAGCAGGCAGCGACCTGCGCAGCACCATTTACTGGAACCCCAAAATAGTAACCGATAAAACCGGTGCAGCTACCTTTGATATTTTTAATGCAGACACAAAAGGGTCATACCGCGCAATTATTGAAGGCATTGACAGCAATGGCAATTTAGGCAGGTACGTTTATCATTATAAGGTGCAGTAGGTGTTTAGAGATTAGTTCATTAGAGATTAGTTGCGTTGGTGGTTATAACAAACTGCTTAACATAATGTATCTCTAATCTCTAATCTCTAATCTCTAATCTCTAATCTCTAATCTCTAATCTCTAATCTCTAATCTCTAATCTCTAATCAAATTTTGAATTAATAACTAAGTTTCATAGGTTTATATAAACTTAAATTATTGATTATATGAACCCCTCACTAATTAATTGGCTTGCGGTAGTTGCCGCAGCCTTATCCGGATTTGTTGTTGGCGGCATCTGGTATTCACCCATACTTTTCGCTAATGCCTGGATGGCAGATAGTAACATAACCAAAGAGCAGGGCCAGCAGTCGAACAAAGCAAAGATATTTGGCTTCACTACATTATTTTTACTCATTATGTCTGCAAACCTGGCCGCGTTTTTGGCAACACCCGCCACAACCCCTGCATGGGGCGCACAAGCCGGTTGTTTGGCAGGCATTTGGACATTTAGCGCCATTGCCATTCATAGTCTTTTTGAACAAAAAAGTTGGCGGTATATATTCATAAACGGCGGCTACAGCTTGGTTTCATTAACCTTAATGGGCTTTATATTGGGATTGTGGAGATAAGATGTTGAGTTTGCAGTGGGCAGTCCAGATGTATTCGTAGTCAGGCAACTGCTTACCGCAAATTGCAAACCGCCCACTGAGAACTGCAAACTCAATCATTAATGGTTGCCAAATCTTGTTTCCAAAAATGACACTTACATGGGTATATTAAAGAACAATGAATATTAAAAACTGTTAAACTTGTATAATAAAAATACAAGCTATGTCAACTACAATTCCATTTAAAACAACTTTCAATTTAGGGGGCGGCCTTAACGTAAACCGTTTAGGTTATGGCGCTATGCGCATTACCGGCAAAGGTATCTGGGGGCCGCCAAAGGATAAGCAGGAAGCTATACGCGTGCTAAAGCGCGCGGTTGAATTAGGCGTAAACTTTATTGATACGGCAGATAGCTATGGGCCCTATATTTCTGAAGAGTTAATTGCTGAAGCGCTTTACCCCTATCCTACCAGCCTTGTAATTGGCACTAAGGGTGGCCTCACACGCACCGGACCCGACCAATGGCCTATAAATGCTCATCCAGATTATTTAAAAGAGGCATTGGATGGCAGCTTAAAGCGCCTGAAACTTGAGCAAATTGATCTGTATCAATTGCACCGTATTGACCCGAATGTTCCGGCAGAACAATCGTTTGAGTTTTTGCAAAAAGCGCAGCAAGCCGGTAAGATCAAACATATCGGCCTATCAGAAGTTGATGTAAACGTCATAAAAAAGGCAGGCGAATTTTTTGATGTGGTTTCTGTTCAGAATATGTATAGTGTTGACAATCGCAAGTGGGAGAAGGTATTGGACCATTGCAAAAAAAGTAACATTGCCTTTATTCCCTGGTTCCCGCTTAACGCTGCTAATGTGGCCGGGCAGGAAAAATTAAAAAAAATCGCCGCTAAACACCAGGCTACTGTTTACCAGGTGGCCCTAAGCTGGCTGCTGCACCACGCAGATAATATATTGCTCATTCCCGGCACATCGTCAGTAAGCCATTTGGAAGAAAACATGAAGACAGCCTCAGTAGCCCTTACAGCAGATGATATGGACGAATTGAGTGGTATATCTTAAAAGGATAAATTTTCACAAATTAAAACGAATTTCACGAATTTTGAATGCACAGGTGTTAAGATCAACATGTGTTAACTTTTAAATCCGGATAAAATAAAATCTGGCAGCGTGCCAGCCTAAAAAATTCGTGAAATTCGTTTTAATTCGTGAAAATTGGTGTTTTATTAAAAAAATCAAACTCTCCAATTAAACCTTTTTTATTTGAAAAAATCATAGAAATATAGAAGCATATTGATATGAAGACTTTCAAATTATTAGTAGTGGCGCTGCTTTTAACCGGAGCAGTTGCCTGTAACAAAAATGGCACGTTAAGAAGTGTGGATAATGGCCAGGGCAATTTTTCAAACGGAAACGCGGCCGACCTGATAGCGGGTTCGCTGGCCGTTAGTTCAAATGGTGTGGCAATTGTTTCAAGTAATGTCGCCTTTACCTCGCAATCATTGGCAGATCAGCACATGGCCTGCGGAACTACAAAAACTGATACAGTAAAACAGCAAAGCGCTGCCGGGGCAAGTAACACTTACAGTTATAATTCAACATTTAGCTATACATTAAACTGCAACAGCAGCAATCAGCCCGATAGTACTTCAACCAGTTCGGTTTATAGCGGTAGTTATAGCAACTCAAATTATTCATCTTCAAATTCAGGTAGTTCTATATTTACCACATCAGGCTTAGCGCCAGCCTCAACACAGGCCGCAGTAAACGGCGAATTTAAACAAGCGGGCTCTTTCCAGTCAAAAACAACCTCCACCAATACAGGTAACCACAATATTGATATTGTATTGAAAAGCCTAACGTTTACAAAGGCTACACGCCAAATTGCAAGCGGTAACGCTACCATTGCTGTTACAGGCAGTACACAAAGCCAGGGCAGCTTTAGTTATAATGGTACGCTTACTTTTAATGGTGATGGTACAGCAACACTGGTTTTAAATTCTATAACTTATAAAATAGATTTGAACACTGGTATCGTAACCAAAATGTAACTGTCCTATATAAAACATACAAGGGTCGTTTCATAGCTGTGAAACGGCCTTTTTTTATATTAAAAAAAACATTTGTAATATTTATATTACACAAGGTTTTTTGTTTATATTTGGTGAGTCCTCTAATTGACTGAAGCTATTGTGTTTATGAAGATTTTTCAATTTTTTGCTGTAGCGCTCATTTTATCAGGAGTTATATCTTGCAAAAAAATGGAAGTACCTGCAACATCTAATGTTTCAAACGCTGACGCCGCAGCGATGATAGGTGGTTCAACCGCGTTAAACTCATACGGTGTTTATAGCAACAGCAGTGATATAACCGTTAATGCAGCTTTACAAGCTGCATTAAACATCCCCGGCTGCGGGTTATCAAAAACAGATACCATTATTCGCCACAGCACTGCCGGTGCTTCGGTAACCTATAATTATTCATTATACTATAATCATAAACTGAATTGTAATACCAGCAACGCGCCGGATAACATTACAGGTAATCTTACCTATAACGGTAACTATAATAATTCCAATCTTTCTCTAACCAATTCAGGCAGCTTTAGCTACACATTAGCAGGGTTAACAGCAACCCCAACAGTTTATACCTTAAACGGTGAATATAAAAGTTCGGGCACATTTAAATTAAAAGCCGACACTACCAATACAGGTACCGTAAGTTTTGATTTTGTGCTAAAAAATGTAACTATTTCCAAAACAACTCAATATTTTACCGGCGGGACCGGCACTGTAATTGTAACCGGTACCACAACAAAAAAGGGGGATTTTACCTATAATGGCACTTTAACCATCAATTCCGGTTCGCTGGCAACATTAGTGCTTAATGGCACCATTTACCAGGTTAACCTTGTTTTAGGTACTATCAACCCTTAACGCAACTAAAGTTTATAGCCGTAGTTACCCTTTTTCCTAAATGTTTATTGCTTTCAGCTTACAGTTGCCACCCTGAACGGTTTTATATCAACAGATTCCCAAATTTTTTGAGTAATATAAGGCTCACCTTTTTTCCACGCTTCCAATTCTTCTTCTGTTTCAAACTGAAAGATCATTACAGAACCTATCATTTTTCCTTCGTCGTTTAATATGGCCCCTCCCATAATATAATTCCCCTTTTCTTTATATTCTTTAGCGGCATCTAAATGGTGCGGACGCACATTCATACGGCGTTCCAAAGCACCTTCGTCGGTATAATCGTAACCCGTAACTATGTATTGCTTCATTGGTTTATTTTTTAATATTTAACAAAGTAATGTGTTTTTCGTTTATAATATAGAACTATCTGTCATTGTTGCAAAAGTAAACTGTAATAACAACTTTAATAGCGCAATATTTACAATATTTGCCTTTTCTGAAATCAGCATAAAAATGACAGACCATCTGCAACAGGAATTTAATAAAATATATAATACCCATGCCGAAAAAACTTATTTCTCGCCAGGCAGGGTAAATTTAATTGGCGAACATATTGATTACAACGGTGGTTTGGTAATGCCCTGTGCCATAACGTTAGGCACCTATATGCTTGTTAAACCTAACAGCGATGGCTTGTTCCGTTTCAGGAGCTTAAATTTTGATGACAAGGCAGATGTCTCCATGCAAACCGGTTATCAAAAAAACGGCGACGCATGGTTCAACTACCCCATAGGTGTAATTGACCAGTTTATTAAAAAAGGAAAAAAGCTACAAGGCCTGGACATGCTGTTTTATGGCAACATACCCATTGGTTCGGGCTTGTCGTCATCTGCTTCTATTGAAATTGTTACCGCGTTTGCCTTAAATGATCTTTTTAATTGCGGTTTCTCTAAACTGGAAATGGTTAAGCTGTCGAAATCTGTCGAGAATGATTTTATAGGTGTAAACAGTGGTATTATGGATCAGTTTGCCGTTGCATTCGGTGAAAAGAATAAAGCTTTGGTGCTTAATTGCGACACGCTGGATTACCAGGCCGTTAGTACCAATCCCGGCGAGTACATATTGGCGGTTATCAACACCAATAAGCCGCGCAAGTTGTCTGAATCAAAATACAATGAACGTGTGCGGGAATGTGAAACCGCTTTAACCGCCCTTAAACAAGAATTGGATATTACTTACTTATGCGATATTGATGCCGCTACTTACAAACAACACCGGCATTTGATAACTGATGAAGTGATAGACAAACGCGCCCGGCACGTTATTGAAGAAAACGACCGCGTTAAACTGGCCGCGAAAGCGCTGGCAGATAATGATATATTAGCGTTTGGCCGTTTGATGTATGCATCGCATTATTCATTGCAAAACCTGTATGAAGTAAGCGGTAAAGAACTGGATGCGGTGGTTGAATACAGTAAAACCGACCCAAATGTAGCAGGTGCCCGCATGACAGGTGCCGGTTTTGGTGGATGCGCCATAGCCTTTGTTAAGGCCAACCATTTTGAAGAATTTAGCAGCAATATAACAAGCTATTATACCAATAAAATTGGCTACCCCCCATCAGTTTATAGTACGCTTATTGGGGATGGGGTACGTTTGGTGAGTTAAACCAATAGCGATGGGTTTAAAACCCATCGCCATACGCAATGCACCAATCTCTAATTAACTAATCTCCAATCACTATCCCAATGCGCAAATTAAAATTAGACGAACTTAACCGTGTTTCGGTAACTGAATTTAAAAAGCAGGAAAAACTACCTGTTATTGTTGTGCTGGATAATGTGCGCAGCATGCATAATATCGGGTCTATATTCCGTACGGCTGATGGTTTCGCAGTTGAGCAAATTTATTTATGTGGTATAACCGCCCAGCCTCCACACCGTGAAATTGAAAAAACAGCCCTGGGTGCCACACAATCTGTTAGCTGGGTGTATTTTGATACGCCTATGCAGGCTGTAGACCGGTTACGTGCCGATGGCTACAAAATAATAGCTATTGAACAGGCTGAAAACAGCATTATGTTAAATGAATTTATCCCTACTGCGACTGAAAAATATGCACTAATTTTTGGCAACGAAGTAAATGGTGTAAGTGATGAAGTGATGGCGAAAATTGATGCTTGTATTGAAATACCCCAGTTTGGCACTAAGCATTCTTTTAATGTGGTGGTATCCGCAGGGATTGTGCTCTGGGATTTTTTCTCGAAAATAGTTGTTGGTTCATAGATAATAGTTCATGGTTCATAGCTATTTTAGTAAATTCACATCTCTTTTTTATTGACTATGACAACACTCACGCAAAAATTACTGATCAAACCAGGCACAAACTGGCTGGTTTTTAATCCGCAGCCTAACTATTTAGCGTTGCTTGAACCTTTGCCTGAAAACGCCGCAGTTTCATTTGAACCGAAGGGAGACTTTGATGGCATACAACTTTTTGTAAAAAGCAAAAACGAATTATCTTCGTCGTTAAAGATTATCGTGCCTTTATTAAAAGCCCAAACCATATTTTGGATATCCTACCCTAAAAAAAGTTCGGGCATTGAAAGCGACCTTAAAATGGGAGATTGGGATGAACTCATCCAGTATGGACTTGAAGGAGTTGCATCTATAGCGGTTAACGAAACCTGGGCAGGTTCACGCTTCAGGCCCCTGGGACAGGCCAAAATATCAGCTATGGGCAAGGATGAGATCAGGCAAAATGAATATGCAATGTATGTTGATGTTGACAATAAGGTTATCACTTTACCACCGGATGTAAAGGCGATACTTGAGCAAACGCCTGCGGCATTATCATTTTACCAGCAACTCTCCTACTCCAACAAAAAGGAATATATACTTTGGATACTTACCGCAAAGCAGGAAAAAACCCGCAACGAACGGTTAACCAAAATGGTTGAAAAACTGGTTGCGGGGAAGAAGAATCCGTCGGAAAAATAAAATCAATAAAATGAAAAATGAACCGGTAATAGTTGAACAGATATATAACGCGCCCCTTAAAGCAGTTTGGGAAGCCATAACCGACCTGGGTAAAATGCAGCAATGGTATTTTCCGATGCTTGAGGAATTTGTACCCGAGGTTGGATTTGAAACCGTATTTGATGTTGAAGAAGGTGGTAAGATATATGTGCATATATGGAAGATAACCGAAGTTGATCCGGGCAGAAAGATAAGCTATGAATGGAAATTTGGAGGTTATCCGGGCAATTCAGTTGTATCATTCCAGCTATTCCCGGACGGCGGCCATACCAAAATAGTTTTAACACATACAGGGCTTGAAACCTTCCGTGGCGACCTGCATCCCGAATTAGCGGCACACCAGTTTGTAGAAGGCTGGACAAACTTTATCGATACACATTTAAGGAACTATGTTGAGCAGGAAACGGAAGAATAAAAGACTTATTTTCACTTAATTGTATAATTATGAAAGCAGAACCGTTTGTAATTGAACGAACCTATAATGCACCAATTGATAAGGTGTGGCAGGCTATTACGGATAAGGATAAAATGAAAGAGTGGTATTTCGACCTGGAAAAATTTAAGCCGGAAGTAGGGTTTGAATTTCAATTTACAGGCGGAACGGAAGAAAATAAATTCCTGCATCTTTGTAAAATAACTGAAGTAATACCCGGCAAAAAATTGACCCATAGCTGGAGATACGATGGCTATCCCGGCGAATCATTTGTAACATTTGAACTTTTTGATGAGGGGAATAAGACAAAACTAAAACTGACTCATGCGGGACTGGAAACTTTCCCATCAAAACCAGACTTTGCAAAATCAAACTTTGAAGCCGGCTGGACCGATATTATTGGCAGATCACTATTAGAATACCTGGATAAAAATTAACAACCTCATCCTCGAAAACCTTTAGTTTATCACGCTGGCTTTATTAATATAAAAGAAATTACAGGTAGCGTCCATATAGTAAAACCGGTAAACTATACAATTTAGCCGTAACCGTTTAACGGCATTTTGTTTAGAGGAAAGTGTGTTAAACAGCATTTCATCTTTACAAGGGGCATAAAATTTTTGCGGATAGCCGGGGATAGTAAAGCCTACAGCATAATTCAGTTTTTTAAACTTTGTGCCGGTTTGTTTTGCGATAACCGAAAGCATATCCGTATTTCTGTCGCTGATTTGGCCGACTGCATTTTCATAATTAACAACAAACGTTATGGTATCAGTAGGGCTATTTATAAACAGGAGATTCCTGAACGGGTTGCTATTTGCTGAGCTTACCTGCTGTGCTTTTACACCAATTACCGAAAACAATACAAGTCCTGCGACAGATAGATATTTTAGCATAATTCCTGATAAATTAAATGAGCGATAAAAACCCTTTAACTTCTCAAAGCAGACTAACTAAGCAGATATACACTGATTAACAATCAATTATAATAAAAAAATAACAATAATAAGCAAATTATTTTTCAATAACTGTTGATAGTGAATAACTGAATGCATAAATCAAGAATAATTCAGGCCAGGCGGCCCAACTGTCAAATCTTATAATTTATAACTTTAATGAATTTCCGTTTTACCAATTTCTTCGCATAAGCCTGGAAAGGTTTTTCTATAAATTGAAATAGGATATAGCTTATAACAAACGCCAGTATTATAACCGACAAAAAGATATATATATTACTAATTGCTGATCGTGATGAGAAAAAAGAGCATATCGTAATTAATATGGGTAAGTGGATCAGGTAAAAACTATAGGAAATATCACCGGCAAAAATAAAAAACCGCGTTTCCAATATGTTTGCGATTCGTTTTCGTGAAATTGCTATAATTATTAAAATACAACTGCCAATTGCCGATGCCATATCCCTCCAGAAATATCCAAACACGTGGGTGAAATCTCCGTAAGGTTTAAAAAATTCAAAGTTGATATTGTATAAAAACAAAGAAAATATCATAGCGGCAATCACTAAAGCAATGCTTACTGATCTAAACTTTGCAGTCAAATAGTCTTTATATTTTGCCAATAATATACCCAGGTAAAATACACTCAAATATCCTGCCTGGTGATTATATATCAGGCCTATGGTGATTAAAAAAAACAATAGGTTAAAAAACACATTGCTGCGAGAAACTATCACAATAAAAAAAGGCAATAACAACGACATTTTCATCTCTGTAACCAGCGACCAAATCACCGGGTCGATCAAATCAGCGTTAAAATTGGGACCGATCAGCAAAAATGTCTTTATTATTTCGTGATAATTTTGCTTGTTCCAGTCCCATAACCAAAAATTCCTCACCCATTCCGTAAAATGCTCTGTGCCGTGTTTGTCAAAAACAAAGGTTTTTAAAACAATGGCAAGAAGAATGGCCAATATATATGCAGGATATATCCTAAACACCCGTTTTATATAAAACTCAGCTAAGTTTAACGGTTTTTCGTTACTTATAAAAGGCAGGCTTAAGACAAACCCGCTTAACACAAAAAAAAACATCACAGCCGAATGCCCGTTAATTAAAACACCAAGCGGGCGGGCTTCTAACGACAACGTTAATGAACCGTCAATTTTAAATATTAAAAAAAAATGCGAGAAGAATACAAACAATGCAGCCACGCCCCTTAAACTATCCAATTGCCTGTATCGGGTACTAACGTTGGTAGCGGGTGTAGTTTCAATCATTGTTACAGGCTTATTTAAGGCTGTAATCTCAATAAATTAATCTTTAATTCCAAAAAATATCTACCTTGTTCAATACCAGCTATTAGTTTCAACTGTAAATGGTGAGGAGTAAGCTGTAAACTGGTTACAGTTTTTTTATTTCTTCTATGGAAAATGAAGTAAACTTTGCTATTTGAACTACAGGAATACCATCTTCTTTCATTTTAAGGGCAACATCCACAGCTTTTTTATGCTCACCTTTTTCCTCGGCAAAGCTATGGAATTTTCATAATCCCATTTAGATTTTAAATTTGAATCGTACATCGCTGTATGGCAGGTAGGATAATTAAAGTTTCTCTATTTCCTCAATAGAAAGTTTGGTTAATTTTGCTATCTGAGCAGCAGGAAAGCCATCTTTTTTCATTTCCAGGGCAATAATTAATGCTTCTGTGTGCCTGCCCCTTTCCTCTGCTTTTTCTTCCGCAAAAGCTATAGAATTTTCATAATCCCATTTGGCTTTTAAATTTGAATCGTACATTGCTTTCTCCTCCTTTGTTAAATTACCTACTTCGGCTATTTTAAATATTTTTTGGAAAACACGTTTATTTAAAACCGCCGGAACCTTATCTAAATGGCTCATGTGCTTCAACAGGTAGAACCAACGGTCTAAATCTGTTTCCAGTTCTGCTTCTGTTTTTACAAATTTAACTAATTCTAAAAACTTATAACCCAATTTATTGTAAAAAATTTCTCCTGTATCTGTATTTGTAAGACTAACATTATGCAGGTAACAGTCGGACGCATTGTGCTTAAAATTAAACTCCAGTATAGCTATAAGGTAAACCTCCTTAAGTTCAACGTTCCAATGACTTTCACCTTTTGGTAATTGCTCATTTATTAGGCGGGAGGTATAAAAAACTGCCCTGTCGCTAAAATTACGCTGTTCCGCCCTTTGCATTTCAATAATAAACTGTTCACCGTTCTTGCCGGTACAAAGCAAATCAAAAAATATCTTCTTAAATTCTTCGCTATCTCCCGCATGCTCTGTTGAGTTATAAGTAAGGTCTGTAATTTCTTTCTGCCCTTTGAACAATTCGTTTAAAAAGTCGATTAATATATCTTTGTTTGGCTCGTTTCCAAACAGGTGTTTAAAGCCAAAATCGCTTAAGGGATCGATAAAACGGCCTGGTTTAGGGTGCATAAGATTTAAAATGAAGCCGAAAATAATAATTTAAGTTGATTTTTTAAATAATGCCTCAACCTCCAATCCCCAACCTAAAAAACCTGCTCAAACTGGTTTACAGCGTCCTTGCTTTCCAATGTAGAATATCCCATCAAAAACTCATCTACCTTACGCGCGGCTTCGCGGCCTTCGGATATGGCCCAAACTACTAATGATTGCCCCCGGCGCATATCACCCGCGGTAAATACTTTGCTTATGTTGGTACGGTAAACACCCTCTTTAGCAACCACATTGCCCCGTTGTTTGTCTACTTCAATACCTAAGCTTTCAATCATTCCTTCATATTGGGGGTTTAAAAATCCCATAGCCAGGAAAATCCGCTGGCAAGGTATTTCGCGTTCAGAACCCTCAACCTCGTTAAACTTCATTGGTCTGCCTATTATGTCAAGTTCCCAGTTAACATCAGTCACTTTGATGGCCCGCAGATCGCCATTTTCGTCGCCTAAAAATTCTTTGGTATTAATGCCCCAGTACCGGTCAACGCCTTCCTCGTGCGAACTGGTGGTTTTTAATACCATTGGGTAAGTGGGCCATGGCATATGTTGTGTACGCTGAACAGGCGGCTGCATCATCACTTCAAATTGCTTAACCGACTTCGCTCCCTGCCGGTTTGAGGTCCCCACACAGTCCGATCCGGTATCGCCCCCTCCTATTATTATCACATCCTTACCAGTTGCTACAATACCTTCTGCGGAAAATGCAGTATTACTTACCCTTTTGTTTTGTTGCTTCAGAAAATCCATTGCGAAATGGATACCTTTCAATTCCCTGCCGGGAATATTCAGATTGCGCGGAATAGTAGAACCACCCGCCAATACTACTGCATCGTTATTTCTAACCAACTCATCGGCGGCAATATCCTTTCCTATTTCTGTATTGGTTTTAAATACTACGCCATCTTTTTCCATTATTTCCAAACGGCGGTCGATGATCCATTTTTCCATCTTAAAATCAGGAATGCCATAGCGTAATAAGCCGCCGATTTTATCATCGCGCTCATATACAGTAACCAAATGGCCAGCCTTACTTAATTGCGCAGCAGCAGCCAAACCCGCAGGGCCCGAACCAACTACAGCTATCTTTTTACCGGTTTTTATTAGTGGCGCAACCGGTTTAACTAAGTTTTTTTGAAAGGCTATCTCAATAATATGCTTTTCAATTTCTTCAATAGCTACCGGTGGTTTGTTGATACCCAACACACAGGCCGACTCGCACGGGGCCGGGCATATCCTTCCGGTAAATTCAGGAAAGTTGTTGGTTGATGCTAATACCTGGTAAGCCTCTTCCCAGTTTTTATTATATACAGCATCATTAAATTCAGGAATGATATTGCCCAGCGGGCAGCCTGAATGGCAAAACGGTATACCGCAATCCATACAGCGGGCCGATTGGTGGTTCAATTCGTCATCTGAATACAAACTTTCAAACTCATTATAGTTTTTTATCCGCTCGGCAGGCGCTAATTTTTGAGGCAACTGCCTGTCAAACTCCTGGAATCCTGTTACTTTCCCCATTTCAATACTTAGCTAACAGTTTGATATTCTAATTTTTCAATAACCTTTTTATACTCTTTAGGATACACCTTAATAAACTTTGCAGAAACCTTGTTCCAGTTACTTAGCAGTTTTTGCGCTAACTTGCTACCTGTAAGACTTACATGTTTGCGTAGTAAGGCGATTATCTGCTCTTCATCCTTAAGTGTCAACGGATCAAGGTCGACCATTTCCTGGTTACAGTTTTCGACAAAAGAATTATCCACATTATAAACCCAGGCTATGCCGCCGCTCATACCCGCAGCAAAATTGCGGCCCGTTTTTCCTAATATTAAGGCCCGGCCGCCGGTCATATATTCACAGCCATGATCGCCTATACCTTCAACCACAGTAGTAGCACCCGAGTTACGTACGGCAAAGCGTTCGCCTGCCATACCTCCTATAAACGCTTCGCCGGCTGTTGCACCATAAAATGCCACATTACCAATAATAATATTGTCTTCGGGTACATATTGCGCATCAGGCGACGGATATACCGCCAATTGCGCTCCTGATAAACCCTTCCCTACATAATCATTAGCCTCGCCCTCCAGCTCAAAAGAAATGCCTTTAGTTGCAAATGCGCCAAAGCTTTGTCCGGCCGAGCCTTTAAATTTATAATTGATGGTATTGTCGGGCAAGCCGGCCGAACCATATATTTTTGATATTTCGTTTGACAGCAGGGTGCCGATAGTACGATTGGTGTTTTTTACATCATACGACTCGAATACCGGGGTTTTATCTGCTAACGCAGCTTTTGCATCTTCCAATAATTTCCAGTCTAATATTTCATCCATGCCATGATCCTGTTTTTCGCTGTTATACAGGGTAACATGCTTCGGATTATTTACAGGTTGCAATATGCCCGACAAGTCGATTTTCCTGGCCTTCCAGCTTTGCAGGTTATCCCTAACCTTTAAAAACTGAACGCGGCCAACCATTTCATTAATGGTACGGAAGCCCAGCTCTGCCATAATTTCGCGGAGCTCTTCAGTCATAAAACGGAACAGGTTTACCACATGTTCCGGCTTTCCAGAAAATAATTTTCTTAATTCAGGGTCCTGGGTGGCAACGCCAACAGGGCAGGTATTTAAATGACATTTACGCATCATTATACAACCGCCTGCAACTAAAGCCGCTGTGGCAACACCCCATTCTTCGGCACCCATTAAAGCGGCAATGGCTAAATCACGACCGGTTTTTAACTGTCCGTCTGTTTGCAGTACCACCCGGCTGCGCAATTTATTGCGCACTAAAGTTTGGTGCGCTTCTGTTAAGCCAAGCTCCCACGGCAGGCCGGCATGTTTAACCGAGCTGATTGGCGATGCGCCCGTACCGCCGTCATATCCGGCAATCAATATTACATCGGCGTGTGCTTTTGCTACACCTGCAGCTATGGTGCCAACGCCTGCCTTTGATACCAGCTTTACGTTAATACGGGCGGCACGATTGGCATTTTTCAGGTCGAATATCAATTGCGCTAAATCCTCAATTGAATAAATATCATGGTGCGGTGGCGGCGATATCAAACCAACGCCGGGTGTAGAGTGGCGTGTGCGTGCTATCCAGTCATCAACCTTATGACCGGGTAACTGGCCGCCCTCGCCGGGCTTTGCGCCTTGTGCCATTTTTATTTGCAATTCATCGGCATTGGTCAAATAGTTGGAAGTAACGCCGAACCGTGCTGACGCAACTTGTTTGATGGCCGAACGCATGGAATCGCCGTTTGGCAATAATTCATAACGTATTTCATCTTCTCCGCCCTCGCCGGTATTGCTTTTGCCGCCGATGCGGTTCATGGCAATGGCCATTGTACTATGCGCTTCGTGCGATATAGAGCCGAACGACATAGCTCCCGTAGCAAAGCGCTTCATGATATTTTCGGCCGGTTCAACCTCATCTATCGAAATTGCTTCACGATGATGGGCAAAATCGAGCAGGCCGCGTATGGTAAAATGCTTTTCGCTTTGCTCGTTAATCGCTTTAGCATAATTTTTATATACCGAATAATCGTTACTACGCGTGGCATGTTGCAATAAATGAACGGTTGTAGGGTTAAACAAATGTTCCTCGCCGCGGCGTTTCCATTGGTAAATACCGCCTTCGGGCAATAAACGACCATCGTTTTTAACACTGCTGAACCCAATACGATGCTTACAAAGCGATTCGCGGGCTATTTCGTCCAGCCCAAGTCCGCCGATACGCGTAACGGCACCGGTGAAGTATTTATCAACCACATCCTGGTTCAATCCTAATATTTCAAAAACCTGCGACCCATGATAAGACTGCATGGTAGATATCCCCATTTTTGAGAATATTTTAAGCAAGCCATCGTTAATCGATTTTACATAATTTTTTAACAGGTACTTTTCATCATGGCTGGTATCAAGATTGCCGCTTTGTTTTAAATTTTCAATAGTATGTAAAGCCAGGTAAGGATTAATAGCAGTGGCTCCAAATGCCAGCAACGATGCAAAATGATGCACCTCCCAAACGTCGCCGCTTTCGGCCACTATGCCTATCGCACCGCGTAAGCCCTTTTTTATCAGGTGATGATGAACAGCGGATACTGCCAATAAAGACGGTATGGGCGCATGCTCTGAATCTAATGCCCGATCGGATAATATCAATACTTCAAATCCGTCCGCAACTGCATCTTCCGCATAGCGGCAAACGCGTTCAATACCTCTTTGCATCGAACCGGGCAGGCCATCGGCATTAAAGTAGGTTTGCAGGGTTTTAGCATGAAACATACCGGTATCAATACTTCTTAGCTTTTCAAGCTGGTGGTTTTTTAATATCGGGTGTTTAAGCATAACGCAATGGCAATGCATTTTATCTTCATCCAGCAAGTTGCCGTTATTACCAATAAAGGTAGCCAGGCTCATCACCAAACGCTCACGTATCGGGTCGATAGGCGGGTTGGTTACCTGGGCAAAAAACTGTTTAAAATAGCTTGACAGGTGTTGTGGCTTATCAGATAATATTGCTAACGGCACATCTGTTCCCATCGAACCGATAGGTTCTTTCCCTTCCAAAGCCATCGGCTTAATAATGGTATCAATATCCTCGCGTGTATAGCCAAATACCTGCTGATAACGAAAAATGGAATCAGCGCTTAAATTGGCAAAGGCCAAACGCGGTTCTGTCAGTTCGCTTAATCTTATTTTATAATTCTCCAGCCAGGTGCCATAAGGCTGACGTGAAGCAATTTGTTGTTTAATTTCTTCGTCAGTAATGATCACACCTTTTTCGGTATCAATCAATAACATTTTGCCGGGTTGCAGGCGGCCTTTTTTCAAAACCGTTTTTTCATCAATAGGCAAAACGCCGGTTTCAGAGGCGGCAATAACGCGGCCATCATTGGTAATGGTATAACGCAATGGGCGCAGGCCATTTCGGTCTAACAATGCCCCAATCAGCTTACCATCTGTAAAAGTAATAGCCGCCGGACCGTCCCATGGCTCCATTAACGTGGCATGGTATTCATAAAATGCCTTTTTTATTGGATCCATTTGCTCGTTGCCATCCCACGCCTCGGGTATCAGCATCATCATTACATGCGGTAGTGAACGGCCTGAGTGTAATAGAATTTCAATAATATTATCCAAACATGCCGAGTCGGACTGGTTATTATCAATAACGGGCAACAGCATTTCCATTTCTTCGGTAGTGAAATAGGAAGAAACGTAGGATTTTAAGCCTGAATAAAACCAGTTCAAATTACCCGTTAAAGTATTGATCTCGCCATTATGGGCGATCAACCTGAATGGCTGGGCAAGTCGCCATGAAGGAAATGTATTTGTTGAGAACCGCGAATGGATCATGGCAAAGCCAGATGCAATGCGCGGATCTGAAAGATCAGTAAAATATTGACGAAGCTGGTAAGTAGTCAGTTGTCCTTTATAAACAATAGTTTTACAGGATAACGAGGTAAAATAAAAATGTGTTGCAGCCCCGGGTATAGTTTCAGTAATGGTTTTATTGATATATCTTCTTAACACATACAGCTTGCGCTCAAAATCATCCGTGTTGGTAATATGATTGGGCCTCGCGATAAAAAGCTGCTCACAATCAGGCTCAACACCACGGGCGGTTTCGCCCAGGATAGAAGAATTAACCGACATTTTGCGATAACCTAATTTAAACAACCCCAATTTTTCAACAGCATTGCTGATAACGGTGCGGCATGCTTTTTTTAGGGTAGAATCTTTAGGAAAAAATATCATGCCGACACCATACTCCCCCGGTTCGGGCAGGCTAATCTCCAGATTTGAACATTCCTCCATAAAAAGCTCATGCGGCAATTGTAGCAATATACCCGCGCCATCGCCCGATTCGGGGTCACATCCGCAAGCGCCGCGGTGCTCCATGTTCTCTAACATGGTCAACGCGTCAATAACTATTTGTTTAGATTTATGGCCATTTATATTGGTAATAAACCCGGTTCCGCAAGAGTCGTGTTCAAATTCGGGCCTGTAAAGACCCTGTCGGTAGTTGTCAGTCTGATCCATCACAATGCACAAGGTTTATAATGTGCGTAAGTACGAAGTTACGAAAATGAAAAGTGAATTATGAAATGATTATTAATTTTTGGCATTTTATTAAAAATTGATATAAAATATATTTATTTATTATATATTTTATAAAACATATGCAAGTTGGTTTTTAATTATCATAATTCAAAAAAGATCAAAATCAGGTGTATGCATAAAACAACTTTATATTACCTGTATACCTTAGTTTCTAACCGGACATTCTGCTTATGAACAACAATAAGACAGATTTAGTAATTTAGCCGAAATTTATAATTAATGCCACAAAAAAATAAAGCTGTTTTTTTAGACCGCGACGGGGTGCTGAACCGTGAAATGGGTGATTACGTTTGCCGCCTGGAAGATTTTCATATATTAGATAATTTTGCCGCATTAAAAACCCTGCAGGATAAGGGCTACCTGCTGCTGGTTGCTACCAACCAGGGTGGCCTGGCCAAAGGATGGTACACAGAAGATGAATTAGCTAAAATGCACAGCAAGCTAAAGCAAACCTATCAGGACCACGGCGTAACAATTACCGATATATTTTACTGCCCGCATCATCCTGATTTTACAGGAGATTGTGATTGCCGTAAACCCAAACCCGGTTTATTATTACAGGGAATCGAAAAATATAATATCGACCCCGCCTTATCCTATTTCATCGGCGACCGGGAACGTGATGTTGAAGCAGGAACAAAAGCAGGGGTTAAAGGCATTTTGATTGACAGTGACCAGCCGATAAGTACGGTGCTCGATTTGATTGCTTAAATTCTATATATAGCGATGGGTTTGAAACCCATCGCTATGATAAATAACATTACATGGCCCGCTACTTAAAATACATTGATTCCATCCTCTTCCCGTTAGCGGGGCTTTATGCCATCTATTTATATACCAAATATAGCGGCATCGGCGTTTCGCCCGATTCTATTATGTACACCAGCGCGGCGCGTAGCTTGCACTCCGTTGGTTCATTAATTACATTTAATAATACGCCGATAACCGATTTCCCGGTGTTTTACCCGGTATTTTTATGGAGCATATTAGCGGTTACCCAAGTTGACCCAATTGCAGCCGGGCCCATTTTAAATGGCTTATTGTTTGCCATAGTCATATTTTTAAGCGGGCGGATAATTGAAAGGTTTAAGCCAAATTCATTGGTATATAAATGGTTAATGTTAACCGCCATTATATTAAGCCCGGCATTGCTGGAGATATATTCTTACCTATGGTCTGAAACTTTGTTTGTGGTTATCCTGCTGGTTTTTATTATCGCCGGCAGGCAATACTTTGTAAAACATACCTTAAACACATTGCTGTTATTCGCTTTTATCGCGGCATTAAGCAGTATTACCCGATACGCTGGTATTACGCTTATTGGCACAGGCGGTTTGCTGTTACTAATGGACGGGAAGCTGATACTGCAAAAGAAGGTACGACACATCATTATATACAGTATCGCGGCTTCATCCTTTTTGGCGCTTAACCTGTTAAGGAATATACTGGCTACCACCCGGCTTACCGGCCCCCGGGAAGCATCGTTCACACCGTTTATGAAGAATGTGTATTACTTCGGTACAGTTATGTGTGATTGGGCGGGTTTAACAGAAAGATCATATCCATACGCCACTGTGTTCACGATACTATTGTTTGTTGGATTGATCGCAATTTTGATCTATAATTATTCCCGAAAAACCATTGGCAGCTATGAAACCTTGTTGGTTACTTTCACCATAGTTTATGGGGCCTTTATTATCATTTCCTCTACGTTTTCCCGCTATGAGCGTATTAACAGCAGGTTGCTATCCCCATTTTTTATCCCGCTATTGTTAAGTTGTACTTATTTAATTATTGGTTTTATTAAACTGGCATCCGGTCGCTGGAAGTATGCAGCGTTATCAGTTTTTACAGTACTCATGCTCGGTTTCAGCTACCAGGAATTGTTAACGGACAGTACCCGTTATGAAAGCGAAAGCGAATACGGTGTACCGGGATATACTGACGATTCCTGGAATAAATCAGATTTTGCTACCTACCTTAAAAAAGACCATAGCCTGTTTAAACCAGGCGTACCCGTTTATTCGGATGCCAATGAGGCGCTTTATTTCCTCTCTGGCGATAAGGTTAAGTTGTTGCCGCACCGCTATTTTACTGGTACCATTCAAAACTTTTATAAGGTAAAACGTTACTATTTGGTTTGGTTTGATTCGATGGATAACCCGGAACTGATCAGCCTAAAGGATATTTTAAAGGTTGAGAACCTAAAGCTGTTGAAAAAGTTTAATAATGGATCTGTTGATGACGGGTATATTGGCGGGGCTATATATGAATATGACGGAAACTGATTGCCTGGGACCAGATTTGACAACTTTTAAAAAGTTGTCAAATCTTTCGGGGACGCGTCTCAAATCTTTTTAAAAGTTGTCAAATCTTTCGGTCATGTCTCACATCTGACAATTAAAATTTTGATTTCATAAACAACTCCCTATATTTGCGGTTCTATATAAAAATGGAAAGTTTTAAGCTACATCAACTGCATCCCAGCCATCGCCACCATATGGCGACAAGATAATGTTACGTTTAAAACAATATTACCCATTCCATTACTTCAAAAAAATCATTTGTGAAAACACTTAAAATAGCTATCCAGAAATCTGGCCGGCTCAACGAAAAATCTGTCGAATTATTAAAAAATTGCGGCTTAAACTTCGACAACTACAAAAGTTCGCTCATATCTCCGGTATCCAATTTCCCGTTAGAGATATTGTTCCTGCGTGATGACGACATTCCCGAATACGTACAGGATGGCATTGCCGACCTGGGTATAGTGGGCGAAAATATCATTGAAGAAACTGAAGTTGAAGTAAGCTATTTGCAACGGCTTGGCTTTGGCAAATGCTCATTAAAAATAGCGGTGCCCAATAACAATCCGATCCAAAGTTTGGAGGAGTTAAATGGAAAATCCATAGCCACCACCTACCCGGTTATTTTAGGCAAGTTTTTGAAAAAGCAAAATATAAAAGCGGAGATCCGCACGATATCCGGCTCGGTAGAAATATCGCCGGGCCTGGGTTTAAGCGATGCGATCTGCGACCTGGTATCAACCGGGGGTACGCTAAAAAGCAACGGGTTAATGGCTTTTGCCGACGTTATGTCGTCAGAAGCTATTTTGATAAGCTCAAAGGGGAATGAAAACACCGACCTTGTACAGGAGTTAATACAACGGGTACAATCTGTTTTACGCGCAAAAGAAACCAAATACGTAGTGCTGAATGTACACCGGGATAATTTGGAAGCTATTGTAAAACTATTGCCGGGCGTAAAAAGTCCGTCGGTAGTATCTTTAGCCGAGTCGGATTGGGTGGCAGTACATACCGTAATACCCGAGCGGGATTTTTGGGACAGGATAAGCCAGCTAAAACAAGCCGGTGCACAAGGCATAGTAGTAATGCCAATTGAGAAGATAATACTTTGAGTTAGCAGTAGGCAGTTGCCAGTTTGCAGTGGAGCAAGCGGTAACTGCAAACTGCCAACCGAAAACTGCAAACTGATGAAAAGGTTCAATTATTCAGACTTAAGTACAAGTGATATATCAAAGCTAATTCAGCGCAACGTTGATCCAGCCAATGCGATACGCGCGATTGTTGAGGAAGTGATTGCCAATGTGCAGCAGCATGGCGACAGCGCCTTGTATGATTACGCGGAAAAATTTGATAAGGTTAAATTAAACAAGCTTTATTTAGATAAAGAAGAACTTACTGAACTTGCATCAACAGTATCTGCTGAGCAAAAAGCTGCGCTAAAAACCGCTTATGACAATATCTATAAGTTTCACCAAACCCAGTTAAGAACCGAGGACAAGGTAGAAACCATGCCCGGCGTAACCTGCTGGCGCGAAATGAGGCCGATAGAAAAGGTGGGCTTATATATTCCTGGTGGAACTGCTGTCTTGCCAAGTACATTTTTAATGTTGGGCATTCCTGCCCGTATCGCAGGCTGTCATGAAATTGTGGTTTGTTCGCCCCCGCAAAAAGACGGTAAAGTAAATGCGTTCGTCGCCTATGTGGCCTTACTGTTGGATATTGATAAGGTATTTTTGGTTGGCGGCTCGCAGGCTATTGCCGCTATGGCTTATGGCACGGAAAGTATTACTAAAGTCGACAAGATATTTGGGCCCGGCAACCAGTTTGTAACCAAGGCCAAAACCATTATTCAATCAACTACTACCACTGCTATTGATATGCCCGCAGGACCGTCGGAAGTGCTGGTGATTGCTGATGAAACAGCCAAACCGGCATACATTGCTGCCGATTTGCTGGCACAAGCCGAGCATGGAATTGACAGTCAATCAATTTTGGTTTGTACGTCGCCAAAAATTGCTGATGCAACGTTAATTGAAATTGAACGTCAATTACCTGCATTGCCACGTGCAACAATTGCCAAACAGGCATTAGATAATTCGTATATTGTAATAACAAATACATTGGATGAAGCCATGCAATTCAGCAACCAATACGCGCCTGAGCATTTAATTTTAGCTACTGCAAACTGCAAATTGCAAATTGCAAACATCCTTAACGCCGGCTCGGTATTTTTGGGAAATTTAACACCCGAAAGCGCGGGCGATTATGCGTCAGGGACTAACCATACTCTACCTACAAGCTCGTATGCACGGGCTTATTCGGGCGTATCGGTTGATTCATTTGTAAAGAAAATAACCTTTCAGCATATCACGCCGGAAGGAATTAAAAATATTGGGCCAACCGTTGAGGTTTTAGCGGATTTGGAGGGGTTACACGCGCATAGGAATGCGGTGAGTATAAGGATGTCTGAACCATGATTTATAGGACTTGAGGATGGCCAGGATGCCTGCCGCAGTTCATCCTATCATCATAAAATCCTATAAATCATGGTTCAGACAAAGAAATAAAAGAATATGTTCAATATCAATAACATACTTAGAGAAAACATTAAACGATTAGTCCCCTACTCTTCTGCACGTGATGAGTACCAGGGGGAAGCCAGCGTATTTTTGGATGCGAATGAAAACGCGTTTGGGTCGCCGCTGGATGAGCAGTATAACCGTTATCCAGACCCATTGCAATACGCGGTTAAAATGCGTTTGAGCGAGATCAAGGGTGTACCGGCCCGCAATATATTTTTAGGCAATGGCAGCGATGAGGCCATTGATATTTTGTTCAGGAGCTTTTGTAATCCGGGAGTGGATAATGTGATCCTGGTACCGCCTACTTACGGCATGTATGAAGTATCGGCCAATATTAATGATGTGGAGGCCCGCAAGGTTTCGCTAACAGAAGATTTTCAATTGAATTTAGAAGGTATATCCGAAGCAATTGATAAGCATACCAAACTGATATTTATCTGCTCGCCCAATAACCCTACGGGCAATTCCATCAACCGGGACGATGTGGAAACCCTGCTTGCAAATTTTGACGGAATTGTGGTAGTTGATGAAGCGTATATCAACTTTAGCAGGCAAAAAACATTTATCCGGGAATTGACAGAATATGCAAACCTGGTAGTGCTGCAAACCCTCTCAAAAGCATGGGGGCTGGCAGGTTTGCGCGTAGGTATGGCCTTTGCCAGCGAGGAAATTATCGAAGTGATGAATAAGGTTAAGCCGCCCTATAATGTGAATGAGGCCTCCCAGCAATTGGCATTAAAAGCTTTGGCCAATATCGACCAGGTAAATGGCTGGATAAAGGAAACGTTAGCGCAACGCGACCTGCTGGTGCTGGCGCTTAAAGACTTTGATTTTGTGCTGGACATTTATCCATCCGATGCTAATTTTATATTGGTAAAAACAACCGATCCGAAGTTTATTTACAGTTTTTTGGTCGAAAAAGGTATCATTGTGCGCGACCGTTCAAAAATTGATCTTTGCGAAGGATGTTTGCGGATAACGGTTGGTACGCCTGGTGAGAATAAAACATTGATTGAAACTTTACAAAGATTTAAAAATTAAACCATGTAATATGTCTTTTACCGAATATAATATAGATGATAAAGCGAAAGACAACAAACTTAATCTTGCGAGAGATTTAAGAGAACTAAGGAGGAATACTAATAAAATAAAGAATGAATTAATTAAAGATTTTAGAGTTTACTACACTACTCTTCCAGAGAGAGCATTATATCCCTTTGATTATCAATATGCCGAAATATTTTATAACCTATTGAGAAGAAAAGGGCTATTGTGCCCAATATATCACCATTTGTATATAGTTGTAGAAAAGACAATGGAAGACTGTTTGCTGCGTTCCGTTCCTTATGATGATAGGTATGTAAATGGACTCTCAATAATTGATTATAATAGTTATTTAAATCAAACAGACGTAGAAAAAGAACAAACGGTTTTCAGCGTTATTGTTGCGGGTTTAAAAGACATTGCTGATATTGATAAACTTGATACCACGATTATTGACCAGACTATTGCAGAAATCAAAATAAAGGGTCTTGATACTGAATTAGAACATTCAACTATCGACAATGAGAAATATAGATTAGCTGTTACTTATTTTTCGAAGAGCCTGGAAGATGGCTGTCCCCTATACTTAAACCTTTTTGAAAAATCCAGCAAAAAGTCAAACAGAATACATATTGGTATAGCTACAAAAGATCAAATTTATTATTGGATAAACAGTATTACCATAACCAATAAATCTATTAAAATTAAATCACGTAGTTCGGCAATTGCAGATGCCTATTTAAAAGACAAACCAAGAAGTTTGGAATTCAACATTAAAGAAATAATTAATGGATAAGTTAAAATGCATATTATTCATCGACCGTGACGGCACCTTAATAAAAGAGCCAGCAGATGAGCAGATAGACTCATTTGAAAAGCTGGAGTTTTATCCCGGCGCATTACAATACCTGCCAAAAATTGCCGCCGAACTGGACTATGAACTGGTTATGGTCACCAACCAGGATGGTTTGGGCACGGCATCCTTTCCCGAAGATACTTTTTGGCCGGTGCATAATTTCATACTAAAAACATTTGAAAACGAAAGCGTAAAGTTTTCGGCAATATATATCGACCGTACATGGCCTGCGGACAACGCGCCTACCCGTAAACCGGGTACAGCCTTGCTTACCCAATATTTTAACACAGAGAAATACGATTTAAAAAACTCCTTTACCATTGGCGACAGGGAAAATGATGTATTGCTTGGTAAAAACTTAGGCGCTAAAGCGATATGGCTGAATAACCATTCGGAATTAGGATCGGGAGAGTTCAAATCGAAAGAAGATATAAAAGATACCCTCGCGCTCGAAACTACAGATTGGCAAAAGATATATGAGTTTTTAAAACTGGGTCAGCGCGTTATTGAACACAGGCGCACTACCAAGGAAACGGATATTTATATTAAAATAAACCTGGATGGCAAGGGCGACGCTAAAGTATCAACCGGGCTACCGTTTTTCGACCATATGCTTGACCAGATAGCCCGGCATGGCAGCATCGATTTGGAAATTACCGCCAAAGGCGATCTGCATATAGACGAACACCATACCATTGAAGATACCGGTATAGCTTTAGGCGAGGTTTTTGCGGCTGCCTTAGGAGATAAAAAGGGGATAGAGCGTTACGGCTTTTGCCTGCCAATGGATGACTGCCTGGCACAGGTAGCTATTGATTTTGGCGGAAGGAACTGGATAGTTTGGGATGCTGAATTTAAACGCGAGAAGATAGGCGAAATGCCTACGGAGATGTTTTATCACTTCTTCAAATCGTTCAGCGATGCGGCCAAATGTAATTTAAACATAAAGGCCGAAGGCCAAAATGAGCATCATAAAATTGAAGCTATTTTTAAAGCTTTCGCCAAAGCCATAAAAATGGCGGTAAAAAGGGATGTGGATAAGATGGTGTTGCCCTCAACTAAAGGGCTTCTTTAAGTTTGCAGTTTTCAGTAGGCAGTTTGCAGGGTTCAAAAAACTGCCAACTGCAAACCGAAAACTGCCAACTATTACACAAATTATATGGTAGGAATTATTCAATACGGTGCCGGGAATATCTTCTCCTTAATAGCCGCTTTAGAGCGGTTGGGCATTCCGTATGGAATGATAGCTAAGGAAGATGATTTTGAACAGTATGACCGTTATATTATACCGGGTGTTGGGCATGCAGGTGCGGCTATGAACAAGCTGGGGCAAACCGGGTTGGTACCTAAAATTAAGTCGCTTAAAAAGCCTGTTTTGGGCATTTGTGTGGGTATGCAATTATTGACTGCCCACTCTGAAGAAGGTGATGCCGGCCTGCTAGATATCATGCCGGTAAAAACTTTAAAATTTGCAGCTAATGCCGTATTTAAGGTACCGCATACCGGCTGGAACGGGGTATATTCTGAAAAGGAAAATCAACTTTTTGATAATATTCCTAACGGTTCACAATTTTACTTTGTACATTCATATTTTATTGAGTATAATAATTTATATACTTTAGCGTCAACCAAATATAATATTGAGTTTTCGGCATCAATTTGGCATAACAATTTTTACGGCGTGCAGTTTCATCCTGAAAAATCAGGAACGCACGGCGAAACTTTATTAATTAATTTTTCAAAACTTTAAAAAGACATGTATATAATTCCCGCTATAGATATCCTCGACAAAAAAGTTGTACGCTTGCGTGAGGGTGATTATAACCAGATAACCAAATATGATGTAACCCTGGAGGAAATGATAGAAAGGTACCAATCATACGGTACCGACTTTATTCATATCATCGACTTAAATGGCGCTAAAAACGATTTCTCCAACCAGCAATACCTGTTTGATGTAATACGAAAAACGGATATGAAGGTGCAATACGGCGGCGGTATCCGCAGCATTGATAAAGTGAAAGAACTGATTGATGCCGGCATACACCGTGTAATTGTGGGTACACAAGCCATCACTAACCCGATGTTCCTGGATGAATTAAGCAGGGAAATTTGTGGTCGGGATAAGTGTTCGGGGCAGGTAGTTGTTGCTATTGACGTAATGGACGAGGTGATCAAATACTCCGGCTGGATGGAAAGCTCGCCCATAAAACTGATGGATTACGTAGACAGGTGCCTGTCATTAGGCTTTTTCCGTTTTTTATGTACCGATATTAACAAAGACGGCAAATTAGGCGGCGCAGGCGTTGAGCTATACGAAAAGCTGCTTGACCATTCACCGTTTATTAAGCTTATCGCCTCCGGTGGAGTAAGTTCAATGGATGATATTGAAGAACTAAGTAACATTAAAGTAGAAGCCTGCGTGGTTGGCAAAGCCATTTATGAGGGGCATATTAGCATAGACGAGATAAAGAATTGGAATTTGGAGAGTTTGATCTCAATATAGGAACGGACCGTCATTGCGAATTGCCTGAACCATGATTTATAGGATTAAAAGATTTATTTGTTGCGCTTTGATCATGCTAATCCTATAAATCACGGTTCAGACAAAAAAGCGTTTCGCTATCTTCCGCAATAATGCCCACCATATAACCCTATGCTAAGTAAAAGAATCATTCCCTGTTTAGATGTTAAAGATGGCCGCACTGTTAAAGGTGTTAACTTTGTTGACCTGCGCGACGCCGGCGACCCTGTTGAATTAGCCTGGAACTATTCGCGCCAGGGTGCTGATGAGCTGGTTTTTTTAGATATAACCGCAACAGTTGAACGCCGCAAAACAATGGTGGAATTGGTAAAAGCAGTTGCGCGTCAAATCAATATCCCGTTTACCATTGGTGGCGGTATTAATGAAATTGCGGATGCGGATGCCTTGCTGAATGCCGGGGCTGATAAGATTTCGATCAACTCGGCTGCTGTGCGTAACCCTGCGCTGATTGATGAACTTGCTAAGGCATTTGGGGTTCAGTTTGTGGTTATAGCTGTTGATACACGTAATATTGATGGCATAAATACCGTACATTTAAACGGCGGACGGCTACCAACGGAAAGAGAAACTTTACACTGGATATTAGAGGCTGAAAGCCGTGGCGCAGGCGAGATATTATTAACGTCGATGGACCATGACGGTACTAAAGCAGGGTTTGACACCGGCTTGCTAAAGCTGGTTAATGACGCGGTTAATATCCCCGTTATAGCATCCGGCGGGGCCGGTTCTATACAGCATTTTGTAGATGTATTTGAACAGGCTAACGTTGACGCGGCACTGGCGGCATCGGTATTTCATTACGGCGAAATATTGATACCGGATTTAAAAAGAGTATTGAGACAAAACAATATTGAGGTAAGACAATTATAAGTGGACTTATTAGACTTACGAAGTTTTAGAACGGCGAAGCCCTCAGCGAGGTCTTTGAAAACAAACAACACCGAGTTAAACTTCGTAAGTCTATTTTTGCAATAAAATGGAAATAGATTTCAACAAAACCGACGGGTTGATCCCTGTAATTATACAAGACGAACATACACTTGAGGTGTTAATGCTGGGCTATATGAACCAGGAAGCATATGATAAAACAGTGGCCGAAAAAATCGTCACTTTTTTCTCGCGCTCAAAAAACCGGTTATGGACAAAGGGCGAAACCAGCAATAATTTTCTGCATGTCAAGGATATAAAAATTGACTGTGATAACGATACCTTACTGATAAAAGTTAAAGCCGATGGCCCAACCTGCCATACGGGCAACCGCAGTTGCTTTAATACAGATTATAATCAAAATTTTATACTACAGTTAGAGCAGATCATCGCCGACAGGTATGAAAATCCTAAAGAGGGATCGTATGTAAATAAGCTGCACCAAAAAGGGTTAAATAAAATAGCACAAAAGGTTGGTGAGGAAGCTGTTGAAACGGTTATAGCCGCGTTAAACGAAACTGAAAAAGACCTGATCAATGAAGCATCCGACCTGGTGTTCCATTTAATAATGTTGCTGCGTGAAAAAGAATTAACCTTGGAAACGATAGCCAAGAATTTAGAAGAAAGACATAAATAGATCATAGTTAATGGTTCATAGTTAATAGCACTAATTGCTATGAACTATGAGCTATGAGCTATCAACCATGAACTAAAAATGATCTCCGTAGAAAAAATAGCCGAATTAACCGGGCATAGTAATCCCATTTTTGCGATGGAACTTTCGCAGAAGCCGGGCATACTGTTTACCGGCGGCAATGATAAAGGGGTTGTGGAATGGAGCTTAAAGAACAACGCATTTATAAAGGTGATGTTCCCGGTAGCGGCATCAGTTTATGCTATTCATTGTCCGAAAGGGTATCCCCTGCTATTTGCAGGCTTGCGAAGCGGGCAGATTTTGGTATTTGATTTTTTGCAGCAGAAAATCATTAAATCATTAAATCATCATCAAAAACCGGTTTTCGATATTAAATCTGTCAGCGACAAAAAAGAGTTGCTTATAGCCTCCGAGGATGGGACGGTATCCATCTGGAGCCTGGACAATTTGGAATTACTGCATACTATAAAAGTGTCAGCTGATACGGTACGGTGTATCAGCATATCGCCTAATCAAAAACAGGTCGTGTTTGGCTGCCGTGATAATCATATCCGCGTTTATGATTTGGAAGATTATACCATCATCAAAACCCTAACCGATCATACGATGGCTGTTTTCGCACTGCAATATTCACCCTTGGGAGATTATTTGGTATCAGGCGGTCGTGACGCGCAGGTTAAAATTTGGAACAGCGCTACTTTTGAGTTAACACAAAATATTCCTGCTCACTTATTCGCGGTTAACCATATTGCATTCCATCCTAACCTGCCCTATTTTGCTACGGCCAGTATGGATAAAAGCATTAAGATCTGGGGATCAGACGATTTCAAACTATATAAGGTCATCAGCCGCGAAAAAGGTTATGCAAGTCACCGATTATCCATCAATAAAATTACCTGGGATGGGGATAACTTGATCTCGGCAAGTGATGATAAAAGTATTATGATCTGGAAGGTACAGCTTGATTAGGTAGTCGATTAGATTTGACAACTTTTGAAAAGTTGTCAAATCTCGCGCGTGTTAACGAACTGCTGATAACCGCCTACCCAACTAATCTCTAATCACCAATCAACTAATCTCTAATTTAAAACCTTTTTATACTATGCAAACTATGCGTATAACGTTTTAACTGTTCAGAGTAAATACCATTTTCATCTATCATCTCAACTTTAACCTTTCCAGATGCATGAATAATATATTCTTTATTCAACATAATACCCACATGCGTTACGTTGCCTTCGTCGTTATGAAAAAAAGCCAGGTCGCCTAATTTCGCCTGGGCCAATGAACTTACCGCTTTACCCTGTTCAGCCTGCTGACTGGCATCGCGTTGCAGCGTTATGCCCTTCAACCTGAATACGGACTGCGTAAAACCCGAACAATCTACACCAAAATGTGTACGCCCTCCCCATAAATAGGGCGCGTTGATAAATGATTTCGCAACAACATCCAGCTTGTCACTTTTACCTATAAAGCCAAGTATTTCAAACCTTTCGTTACCTATCAGGCAGGTAGTACCGGTTAAAAAGGCAAGCGAGCTGCCAATGGGTAAATACAAAACACTGTTATCTGCCATTTTCCAGGCCTGGGTTACCGGCCCGTGGGTCAATACAGGTGGCTTTTGCTGTAATTGCCTGAACGCCATATGTGCAAGCATTGTAAATTGAAGACGACCAATCCAGCCCTTATAATTATCTAACGAAGTTATTATCTGCACCCAATTATTGTTCCATTCAATAATTTCAAAAGTTTCTCCGAATAATATTTGCGATACCTGTTCGCTGCGCTCATTTGGTTCGGCCCTGAGAGGTATCACTGCTAAGTTACAAATGCCGTATTCCATAATTTAATTAGGTTGAAGATTTTTACGTGAACCAAAATTAAAAGTTACAACAACAAAAAAGGGAACACATACGATGGGTTCCCTTTTTATTAAATATCAAAAGCACTATTCATTCATGTGCAGCCATTCTTTTTTGGCCAAAAGCTCATCTTTAGTTTCACGCACATTTTCGTCGTCCACGCAGCAATCAACCGGGCAAACGGCAGCGCACTGCGGCTCGTCATGAAAACCAACACATTCAGTACATTTATCGGGTACTATATAATAGATATCATCGCTTAGGGCAGCTTGTGTTTCTTCGGCACTTAAAGTAACCCCATCACCAAAGTCAATTAATCCTTTTAAACCGGTACCATCCGAAAAACGCCAGGCTGCGCCGGCATCATAAATAGCATTATTGGGGCACTCTGGTTCACACGCTCCGCAGTTTATACATTCATCGGTGATTATAATCGCCATATTGTTTAATAATCTTATATTCTAAACTAACTTTGCCCTTTAAAGCAAAAGTGTGCAAATATAACAAAAAAACGATTTAAGAGTTTCAACTCTAACATATATATGTCAAAATTAAGCAGAACACAGCTAATAAATGCCTTTTCTACCTTAGGGGAATATTTAACAAATCCGGATGAACAACTATCAGAAATTATCAGCACCGAGCGGCAATACAATGCCTGGTTTACTACCAATAATGTAACCAAAGCAGTTACAGCTATTGGCAAAACGCTTAATACTGAACAGTTAACAACATGGTTAAATAATTATGATCTTGATAAAAACACAACAAGTAAAAAAATAGGCTTAATATTGGCCGGCAATATCCCGCTGGTGGGTTTTCATGATGTACTTTGTGTATTGGCAACAGGCAATCATGCGTTGATAAAAGCATCCGCGCAGGATGCACGGCTTATCAAATTTATCCTGCAAAAACTCGTATCAATTGAACCTGGCTTTGTGGGTCAATTTACCTTTGTAGAACGCTTAGAAAATTTCGACGCGGTTATAGCCACCGGCAGCAACAATACTTCGCGCTATTTTGAATATTACTTTAGCAAAGTGCCGCATATCATCCGTAAAAACCGCAACAGTTTAGCTGTGTTAACGGGCTATGAAACAGCAGCACAACTACATGAATTGGGTCATGATATATTTGATTATTTTGGCCTGGGCTGCCGCAATGTATCTAAATTACTGGTCCCTAATGATTATGATTTTATCTTCTTTTTTGAATCGATCCAGTCTTATCAAACAATCATCGATCATCATAAATACAATAACAATTACGACTATAACAAGTCTATTTACTTAGTTAACGGCGATAAGCATTTTGATAACGGATTTCTGTTAGTTAAGGAAGATGCGCGATGGGTATCGCCGCTGGCTGTTTTATATTATGAATATTATGATAGTTTGCAATCAGCAGAACAAAAAATAAATGAAGTAAGCGACCAAATACAATGTGTAGTTAGCTCAACACTATTAAATGTAACACCGCAATTAGTTGATTTCGGCATGAGCCAGCAGCCCGGATTAACGGATTATGCCGATGGAATTGATACAATGGGATTTTTGTCAAATCTTTATACCTTTGGGGTAAAGCTAAAAGCTGAAAGATAAAAGCCTAAAGCTGCCTATATTTGCTTCAAGCTTTGTGCTTTTAGCTTTAAGCTCAAAAAATGTATATTATAAAAGTTAAGGGCGTAGCCAAAATACCCGATTATGTACAACTAAGAGATGACAAGTTTACGTTGCTTGCCTATTTCAGGGTTGACAGGCCTGAAAAGTCGTTAGATAAGGCGGGTTTGGCTGATAAAGCGGAATACATTATGAATATTATCAAAGACCTTCCGTTTGGCAAGATCTTAAAATTAGAACTATAACAATGATCGGAAATTCTATTATAAAACTAAGCGGGGTTGCTATTTTTCAGCAAAAGCACCTGGTATTAACCAATGTAAACCTGCATATTGACAAAGGCGATTTTGTATGGGTTATCGGGCAAACAGGCTCGGGTAAAAGCAGTTTGTTAAAGGTAATTTACGGCGACCTGGCTATTAACGGCGGCAGCGGCCATGCCTGCGGTTACGACCTGGGCAAAATCACCGATAATGATATTCCGTTTTTGCGCCGGAAGCTGGGGATAGTTTTCCAGGATTTTCAATTGCTGACTGACCGTTCTGTTGAGCAAAACCTGCTATTTGTAATGCGCGCCACCGGCTGGACAGACCCCAAACTTATTGCCGACCGTGCGCTTGACGTATTAGAAAAAGTCGGCCTGCGCTCCAAACTAAAGAAAATGCCGCACGAGCTTTCTGGCGGCGAACAGCAGCGCATTGTTATTGCCCGCGCCCTGTTAAACGACCCGGAAATTATTTTAGCCGATGAGCCAACCGGTAACCTCGACCCGGATACTTCCGAAGAGATTATTTTGTTACTAAAACAGATCAGCCAGTCATTAGGCACCGCGGTAATTGTAGCTACGCATGATTACCATATCATTCGCACCTTTCCGTCGCGCATTATTAAGTGTGAAAGTGGTAAAGTGATTGAAGATGCTACTATTTAAGTAGCAAGTGGCGGTTGCAGTTAAAGTTTTAACAATAAAACTGCTATTGCAACTAACTACTGCTACTTATTAAAACTGCCACTGCTACTACCTAATACTGTCACTACTTCACAAAAAACTTTTCCCCCTGCCACGTTGTCGGCTTTTTATTAATGGCAGGATACTTGATTGGCACTATTTACTTATGAATTTTTAATATGCTTAAGAAAAAAAAGAACGACAATGTCGAAAATACGGGTACGGAAATAAGCGAAACCGATTTATTAAATGAACAGGAATTGGGCCAGGAAACTGCTGAAGCCCCACTTTCTGCAGAAGATAAATTAACCCACGAATTAGCGCAGGCTAACGATAAATACCTGCGTTTATATGCAGAATTTGATAATTTTAGAAGACGCACCCAAAAAGAGCGTGTTGAATTGTTGCAAACAGCGGGCAAGGAAATTATCGTATCGCTATTGCCGGTATTGGATGATTTTGAACGTGCAGAAAGGGCGATGGAAACATCAACCGATGTAGAAGCCATTAAAGCGGGCGTAGCATTAATTCAAAACAAGTTGAATAATATCCTTTCGCAAAAAGGATTAAAACCCATGCAGTCAATAGGCAACGCATTTGACCCTGACCTGCATGAAGCTATTACAAACATCCCTGCGCCAACAGATGATCTGAAAGGAAAGGTGATAGATGAGATGGAAAAGGGTTATACACTTGGCGATAATGTTATACGCTTTGCCAAGGTTATCGTTGGAGCGTAATTGATTTCGGATTTCGGATGTTCAATTTCGAATTTAGATGGATATCTGTTCAAATATTTATAAATAATTAAAAATCCGAAATCGATCCCGATAGCTATCGGGACGAATTTCGAAATTTAAAAACCATGTCTAAAAGAGATTACTACGATGTGCTTGGCGTTGCCAAAGGTGCCGATGCGGATGAGGTAAAGAAAGCTTATCGTAAGATGGCTATTAAATATCACCCAGATAAAAACCAGGGTGATAAAGCTGCCGAAGAGCATTTTAAAGAAGCCGCCGAGGCTTATGAAGTATTAAGCAACCCCGAAAAACGCGCCCGGTACAACCAGTTTGGCCATGCTGCCAATGCGCAATCGCCTAATGGTGGCGGCGGCTACGGCGGCGCGGGCATGAACATGGAGGACATATTCAGCCAGTTTGGCGATATTTTTGGTGGTGGCAGTCCGTTTGAAGGCTTTTTTGGCGGAGGCGGAGGCAGGCAAAGCGGTGGCCGTCGTGTAGTTAAAGGCAGCAACCTGCGCATTAAAGTAAGGCTTACGTTGGAAGAAATTGCCAACGGTACCGAAAAGAAAATAAAGGTAAACAAGCAGGTGCATTGCAAAACCTGCGATGGTACCGGCGCAAAGGATAAATCGTCTTTTCAAACCTGTAAAACCTGCGGCGGCCAGGGCGCGGTGCGCCGGGTAACCAATACCATACTGGGCCAGATGCAAACTACCAGCACCTGTCCTACCTGTAACGGCGAAGGATCAGTAATTACATCAAAATGTACGGTTTGTCATGGTGATGGTGTGGTGCGTGGTGAAGAAACCATCAGCATCAACGTACCAGCCGGCGTTAGTGAGGGCATGCAGCTCAGCATGAGCGGCAAAGGCAACGCCGCCCCGCGCGGCGGCGTACCGGGCGACCTGATCATATTAATTGAAGAAATACCGCACGATACTTTAAAGCGCGACGGCAATAATGTGATCTACGACCTGCATATCACTTTCATTGACGCGGCCTTAGGCACCAATGTTGAAATACCAACTATTGACGGTAAAGCCAAAATAAAAATTGACCCCGGAACCCAGGGTGGCAAAATATTGCGCCTTAAAGCCAAAGGCGTCCCCGAAGTAAACTCCTACCATCGCGGCGACCAGTTGATACATATAAATATTTGGACACCAAAAATATTAAGCAACGAAGAACGCGCCCTGTTAGAACAACTACAGGACTCGCCAAATTTTAAACCCAACCCCGGCAAAAACGAGAAAAGCTTTTTTGAACGGATGAGGGAGTATTTTGAGTAGATTTTAGTCAGAAAGAAAATTAAAGCTCAGGATCATTTGGTTCTGGGCTTTTTTCATTTATTCAAATTAAAATTTATCTGATTTTTTATGTCTTCGATTAAAATTCTAATGATTGTCTTTTTTTCCTTATCAGACATTCCTTCATGATACTTTTTCAAAGCAATTAGTTTGTTTTGATTATCAAAAACGCTGTAGTCGTAAAGATTAAAAAAAATGGTTTGTTTAGCATTAATATTAAATGCTTTTTTTGTGCTTTTAAAATTTGCGAATGAAAATTGCATTTCAATCCTTTCGAAACTACGATATCTATTTGAAATAAAATTAACCATATTTTGATTAAAGCTAGAAAACTGTTCATAGTAAACGGCATTATAGAATATATTTATCGATCGTGTACTTCTATTAAACAAATCATCAAATTTTTCTGCTTTTATAAATAATTCTTTTGACAAAGGATCCATAATTGTTAATAGTATGTTAGTTATATTTTTAATAGACCTTTTTTCTTTATAAGTTGTTTCTTGAACTTGCATTTTAAACAATGCAATATCCTTGTCAATATCCTCATCCTCATCGATATCACCCCCCCTTGCCGCCTTTAAATAAAGCTGCAAAGAACTTTGAAGTCGCTCCGTTATATATTCAACAAACGGCCAACTATCTCCGCTATCAGCCCGGCTTAATAATGAATAATAATTTTGCCTGTCATCCATTTTTACAATGACAGGTGGGAAACCCTCCTGCATTAAAATTAGATTCATCAATATTCTTGACAGCCGTCCATTACCGTCATCAAAAGGGTGTATAGCTACAAACTTGTGATGGAACAATGCTGCTACTACAACGAGATGGATTTGTTCATTATCAAATACTTCACTATACCATTCCATTAACTCCTGCATTTTGGCAGGGGTTTCTTCGGGTGTTGCATAATAGTGCAATTCGCCGGTTGCGGTTTTTACGTGGTTGGGTGACTTTTTGTATTCGCCTAAAGTAATCGTCTTTGTTGTTGGTAAACCGTCCGGCGATTGTGTCTGTATCTTATACGGTTCAACTAAGATCATTTCATGCAATGAGCGTATATCCGCCTCCGAGATCGGCCTTGCGTCTTTTACTAAGGAGGTTAAAAACAGGATAGCTTCATTATGGCCCCTTATATCTAAATGATCTTTAAGCGGTTTACCTTTGGCAGTAATTCCCTCCATTAAAAAGGCTACCGTTTCGCCATAGCTTAGCTTATTACCCTCAATAGCGTTAGAGTTGTAGTTCCAGTCCAGCCTTAATTTTTGCATTACCCGGCCTTCCACGTCTTCGGGCAAAGGGCGCATGTCGTCAATTTGCTTTTTAAGGGCATCAACTTCCTGCAAAAGCGGGGCCTTACTAAACTCTATTTCCAGTTTAAGGTTCATTTTTTAAAGTTATAAAATAACTTATTAATGCAAACGGTTAAATATTTTTACGAAGTGATTTAAATATAATCGATGAATTAAGTATGTTTATATTTCAAAACCAGTTTAAAACATTTTCTTCCTGATTTTTATTTAATAGGACATGAATAAACAAGTCGCCGTAATGGATTTGGGTACCAATACCTTCCATTTGCTGATCGCGGAGGGCGACGCTGTAAACCCGCATATCTTATTTAAAATTACCGAACCTGTAAAGCTGGGCGAAGGTGGCATTAACAAAGGCATTATACAACCCGCCGCTTACGGGCGCGGTATACAAGCTATGCTGCAATTTCATCAGCATATTTTAAAGTACAACGTGCATGAAATTAAAGCCATGGCCACATCGGCTTTACGCAGCGCGGCCAACGGCAACGCTTTTATTGATGACGTTAAGCAAAAAACCGGCATAGTAATAGAAACCATAAACGGCGACCAGGAGGCGGATTATATTTATAAAGGCGTAAAAGCAGGCAAATGCCTTTCAAAACAAAACTCGTTAATTGTTGATATTGGCGGGGGCAGTATTGAATTTATAGTCGGCAATGAAAATGAAATACTATGGGAGCAAAGTTTTGAAATTGGCGCCGCCCGGCTAATGGATAAATTCCACCGAACAGACCCCATCCCGGCTGCATCCATTACGGAATTAAACGCCTTTTTAGAGGCGCAATTAGCCAGTCTGTTTTCAACCTTATCCTCATTTTCCTTAGATAACCTCATCGGCTCATCAGGCGCGTTTGAAACTTTTGCCGAAGTGATAGAATTAGAAAAAGGAAACCCATTCGATCTGAAAAAAACAAAGACTTACCTGTTTAAAGAGAATGAGTTTTTGGCCGTTACCGATAAATTAATCAACTCCTCACATACCGAGCGCGAAAACAATAAAGGCATAGCCCCTATCCGGGTGGATATGATTGTGGTATCGGCATTAGTTACCCGGTTTATTATGAAAAGGTTGGGTATTTCGGCAGTAGTTATGACAACAAACTCGTTAAAAGAGGGTATTTTGGCCGATATGCTGACCTAATTTAAAATATCCGCAACGCAATTTCTAAAATCACAAACTTCCTTAGTATATTGCTACCACTTAACTGATCCTTAATAATGAAAGCGAAATTTATTGGCTTCGGCCTTATTTTATTAACTGCCGTTGCAGCAAACGCGCAACGCAGAGGTGGCCGCAGGCCTACAATTCCTGATACTGTAGTTACAAAGTATAATCCCGCAGAAGCTTTTTTGCCTTTGTTTACGGATAAAGGAAACGAGTTCCACTCGGCCAATGGCGATCCCGGGCCAAAATACTGGTCGAACCGGGCGGATTATATATTAAAGGCCACTATAGATACCACTGCAAAAACGCTTACCGCAACCGAAAATCTTACCTATACCAATAATAGTCCTGATGCCTTACCTTATTTATGGATCCAAATGGATCAAAACACCTATAAAAAGGACGCGCGCGCTAATTTTCTCGGCGGGTTTTACCAGGCAAGCCCGCAGCATACCGAAGGTTACCAGTTAGAATCTGTTTCTATCCTTGCTAACGGAAAAGCTGCAAAAGTAAACTATATCATTTCAGACACGCGTATGCAAATACGCCTGCCCGGCGCACTTGCGGCAAATGGCGGCAAGATCACCCTGCTAATTAATTACCACTATACTATCCCGGGTACCTTTGGCGGCCGTACAGATTATAACCAAACCAAAAACGGCAAGATATATGAAATTGCCCAGTGGTTCCCAAGGATGTGCGTATACGATGATTCGCATGGCTGGGACACGCTGCCGTTTTTGGGCAGCGGTGAGTTTTATTGTGAATACGGTAACTTTGATTACAGTGTAACCGTACCCTGGGATATGATCGTAGCAGGCTCTGGCGAATTACAAAACCCTGCCGAAGTATTAACCGCTAAAGAAGTAGCACGTTTAAACGAAGCTAAAAACAGCGATAAAACGATAATGATAAGGACTGCCGAAGAGATCAAAGACCCAGCCTCTCGCCCGGTTCATAAAGGCAATTTAACCTGGCACTTTAAAATGTTTAACACCCGCGATGTGGCCTTTGGTGCATCAAATGCCTATATATGGGATGCCGCGAGGATAAACCTGCCGGGCGGTAAAAAATCATTATCTATGTCGGTTTATCCGGTAGAAAGCGTAGGGCCTACCGGCTGGGGAAGGTCAACCGAATACCTTAAAAAATCAATAGAGTACTTTTCAGAAAAATGGTTTACATACCCCTACCCTGTTGCTATAAACGAAGCAGGAACGGCGGGCGGCATGGAATACCCCGGTATTTTATTTGATGGCATAAGGGATAAAGGCAGCCAGTTATATTGGGTTACCGCGCATGAAATTGGCCATAACTGGTTCCCGATGATCGTAGGCTCGGACGAGCGCCGTTATGCTTTTATGGATGAGGGCTTTAATACCTTTATTGATGTTTATGCCGCCGATGAATTTAACAAAGGCGAATATGCCCCTAAACGGGATGGTGAGTATGCGCCAGGGAAAGGTAACCCTGCGGATGAGATCGTTCCTACAATTATTGACCCTAAGGCACCCACAATAATGACCGCCGCCGATGCCGTTGGCGGAAACTACCGCCATCCGATTGAATATTTCAAACCGGCTTTTGCGTTGGTTACCCTGCGCGAACAGGTATTAGGAAAAGACC
>Ga0302309_10000465_pt1 | contig 46562 bp, 38 predicted proteins | sample III_Palsa_N1_1_FD_200453 | JGI IMG/M metagenome (GOLD analysis project Ga0302309, IMG submission 200453) | Peat permafrost microbial communities from Stordalen Mire near Abisko, Sweden - III_Palsa_N1_1 | ecosystem: Environmental > Terrestrial > Soil > Palsa > Peat permafrost | place: Sweden...
AAATCTTCTGCGCCGAAATTAAAATCACTCAGTTGTGCATCCGGGGCTATTTTCATACCCAGCCAACGCAAATAAACAGGGTATAACGGTGTACCATTCAGAAATTGCGCCGGAAGCAGGCGCTGCATGGTTTTTACAAACCACCATCTGAAATAGTACGATCCCCAAAGCGGGTAATCACCTTCTTTCATTTTGCCGATAACCAGCTTTTTGGCTGTTATACATAATAAGGTAAACAACGGCGGCATCAGCGCGAATAATACCAGCGAAGTGATGATAGCGTAAGGAATGCTTTCATATTCTTCGTTTACATAGTAATAACCCAGGTATGGGATGAATATCTGGAAAGCGAATAAACCATAAACTGCCAAAACTGCAATGCTTTGGGCAATCCAGCAGCTTACATAGCGCAACATGGGCACCTTCTGAAAAGTCTTTGTCCTTATGCTTTGTTTTTCTTCGCCCCTGTCCCAAACAGCAATCAAATTATTTAAAGGCCGGTGCAGGTAAATATCCTTTAACGAAGCGTGAGGCATAGCTGCGTCCCGCCGCAGTTGCGAAACAAAACCTGCTGCAAGCAGGGAGTGACCGCCCAAATCATCAAAAAAGTCCATTTCCGGGGTGATCGTCCTGTTCGGGAACACTTTGTGCAGTACCGCCAATATCCTGTCGTGCACCGGCGCATTTACATCAATCGTGTCTTGCGCCTGGCCGGTTTCGGCAAAGGCATCGGGAACGGGCAAGGCTTTGCGGTTGATCTTGCCGCTGGGCATACGCGGCATTTCTTTCAGGGCGACGATGGTATCCGGTACCATGTAAGCCGGCAAAGTTTTGGCCAGCTCCATCCTGAAAAGGTTATCCTCGATGCAGATATTATCTTCCATCACCACGTAACCAACCAAATGCTCCTGCCCCGAACCATCTTTTTTAACCGTAACCGCTGCCGACTTTACACCGCTTAAGGCATTCAGTGCATTTTCTATCTCGCCCAATTCCATGCGGTAGCCCCGCAGTTTTATTTGATCGTCGAGCCTGCCATGCAGGTCGATATTACCTTCAGCATCCATTACGGCGGCATCGCCTGTGCGATATATCCTGTCACCGGGCAATGCAATAAGCGAAGCAGGTTTGGGCATAAACTTTTCCAATGTAAGCTGGGGCAGTCTTACATAACCTGATGAAAGTCCCGGGCCTGATATCACCAGCTCACCCTGCTCACCGGGTGGCAACGGGTTCATCTGCTCATCAACCACAGCCATGTTGTAGTTTGGCAAAGGGTGGCCTATCACAATATCATCGCCGGGGAACAACTCTGCAATACTTGCTGTAACCGTAGTTTCAGTTGGGCCGTAACTATTATAAAACTTGATGCCATTCCGTGCCCATTTGGCCAGCACCTGCGGCGTACAGGCCTCGCCGCCGGCATTTACCAAGCGTAACGAGGGGATGGTGTCTTCCATAATGGCCAGCAGGCTTGGAACAGCATGCAGAACAGTAATATTTTCCCTTTTCAGCGTTTCGCCCAGTTCATCTATCGCTTTGGAAGTGGTGTTATCCGCTATCCACATCGTAGCGCCCGCAAAATAGCTTATCCATGTTTCCTCGCACCACATATCAAACGACACGGAAAAACCCTGGTAAACCTTGTCTTCAGGCTTGATATTGAACACGGTTTCTTCAGCCCTTACCAAATGACATATCTGCCGGTGACTGATGGGAATGCCTTTAGGCTTGCCCGTGCTGCCCGATGTATAAAGCACATAAGCAAAATCATCCGGCTCAGGGCCTGCGGGTAATGTGTTATTTGTATTTTTTATCTTCCCCACCTGGTGAGGTATTTGTAATAAAGGGCAATTGGTATTCAGCTGTTCCATGCTGAAACATGCCGCAGCGCCAACTTCTTCCAGGATCACCTCTACCCTTTCTGCAGGCATTTCCCTGTCAATTGGCACGTACGCTGCACCGGCTTTAATAATGCCGAGTATAGCGGCATGCAACTCAAGGCCGCGTTTCCACCATATGCCTACCGTTTGTTTACGCCCTATTCCTTTTTTAGAGAGGTAAAGCGCTATCCTGTCGCTCCATGCATCAAGCGCCGAATAGGATAATTCTTCATCATGAAAAATAAGGGCAGTTTTATCGGGATATTGCTTTGCCGTGGCGGCGAATAGAGCCGCAAGTGTTTCTTCACGGATGAGGTCGGGGCGTTTGTCCCCGATAGCAATACTTATAGAATTCATATTTTATTTTTGTAACACTATGACAATAGCGCCAGGCGAAGGTTTATAAATATTATTAAATGATTTGTAAATCTTCCTTTACAATCAGGTATTTGCATGGTATACGTCATCTTATAGAACAGCTTAAAAGGGGTAACACTTCAGGGAACTCGCTTTTAAAGCGAGTTGTTTTAAAATCCCCTCTCGACCGCGTGCCGCCTTAGCTTTAGCGGCGGCGCAGAGGGGGTGTGTAAGCCTTGCGCGATGGCAGGTCCGAAGGACTCCTTTGGAGGGTGTGTTTATGCACCATGCAATCCTACGCTTTGCTATAACACACCCTCCGTGAGGAGTCCTTTGGACCTGCAGCCGCACATTTCCCGACGCGCCCCCTCTCAAGAGGGGAACTAAAACCAGCTATAGTTACAGCAAATTTTTAAATGCGATTTCCCTGGGTGACATTTAACAAAAAAATCACATTTAGTTAAATTCCAGTATAAATTCATTATTCCTTCAGGATAAGCAATTATTATTGCTAATCAATTCTTGTTGCGATCCGGAACGATCTCCCAACAGGAAAAGGCAAATTTAATACCCCAATTAATGAAAAACTTGATAGCCCATAGGCTCGTTTGCCGCATTATGCTTTCTTATAGCTGTGTGCAAATCATCAGTGTTGGTTCGGATGTCATTTCTAATCGTCTTATTTTTTATTAAAAATAGAGGAATAGTTACATGCACCTTAACAGCACTTTTATGGCACAACATGCAACCAGCCTGGAAATTTTATTGTACGCCGGGCTAATGCTCGCCTTATGGCTATCGGAAGTGGTTGTTCTGCTCATTCCGTTTAAAACAAAATGCCTGCATATGTTCAATAATATAAAATTTATTGGCGCAGCGCTCCCGGTTCAACTATTAATGACCATACCTTTACTAAAATTGTCCTCAATAGTCATCAGTCATCACTGGGGCATTTTTTTTATACCATTTATACGGCATTCCGTTCTGCTCAGCTATTTTATCGGTTTTTTTGTGCTTGATTTTTGTGATTACCTGTACCACGTCATCATGCATAAAACAAAACCATTGTGGAAATTTCACCTGGTACACCATACCGACCAGCAGATGGATGTAACCACAACCGTTCGCGAGCATCCGGGCGAGACATTTTTCAGGATGTGCTTTTTGATGATATGGGTGAGCTTTACAGGCGCAGGGTTCGGCTTATTGCTTCTCCGGCAGACATTTCAAACCATTGTTAATATCACCTCACACACCAATTTCAGGTTAAATAAAAAAGCCGATAAATGGCTGGGGCATCTTTTTGTTACACCCAATATTCACCACGTGCACCACCATTTCGAGTTGCCCTATACCGACTGTAATTATGGCGATGTGTTAAGTATTTGGGACCGTTTGTTTGGCACTTATAAAGAGCTGGATTATTCAGATACGGTTTTTGGCATCGATACCCACATGAGTGAGAACGACAGCACTAAATTCGTATCTGCAATTGGAATTCCTTTCAGGAAGTGATTAGAGGCTGTCTCAAAAGTCAATTTTACAAAAGGGCTACCAAATAATATTTGCCTCAGTGCTCTCTGTGCTTTTATCTCAGTGTCCTTTGTGGTAAAATTTAACCACGGAGAGTCACAAAGAAGGCACAGAGAGGCACAGAGTTTTATGAAGCAAAATATAATTTCGTATCTGTCTTTTTCATTTACTTATGAGACAGCCTCATAAAGTCAATTGATTATCCGTTAACGGCGAGCTTTTTCAGGTTTTTTGCCGGCGACATATTGTGGATGATAAAATCAAGCATCACTTTAGCACTTTCATCAACCGTGTACATATCGGTATTGATGTAAAGATCGGGGTTCGACGGAATATCAAACTGGTCATTTACGCCGGTAAGGTTATGCAGTTTGTCGGGGTGGCTGTCCGGCAACATCGACCGTTTATACAATCCTTTTGTATCACGCACCATCAATTTTTCAACCGGGCAATCAATATGGATTATCTTAACGTCGGCATAGGTTTCGGCCAATTCCTGGCGTATCTCTTCGTAGGGGTTTATCGCACTTACTATGGTAACAATGCCGTGCTGCGAAAATTTGTTGGCTATAAAGCCCAGGCGCCTTACATTCTCGTACCTGTCTTCTTTCGAAAATTTCAGGTCCTTAAAAAGTCTCGCCCTGTATTCGTCGCCGTCAACTATTTCTGCTGCTATCCCCATTCCCATTAATTTTGAGTAGATCTTTTTGGCTAAAGTTGTTTTTCCGGCTCCGGACAATCCGCATAATAATGCTATCATAGTATAATATTTACTTTGTTTTGACTTTTAGGTCTCAATTAAGTTTAATTGAAACGTTTATAAAAACAATGTAAAATTAACCGATGTAACAGAATTAGGTTTTGTAATAAATGTAATTTGTTCTTTACAAACCTCTTAAAGTCTGTAACTTATTGCTTACAATAGTTAACACAGGCTTAATATTACCTTAATAATCAATGCATTATCTTAAACATGAGCTCCTTCATCAGTTCACCGTCCCCGGCGTTTGATTCAACACCTTTACTTTTCAAATCATATTCTCGCAAGTAACTGATTATGCGCATGGTTTTACCATAATCGTAGCTGCGGGCAGCCTGTTCATAATCTTTTATGAAATACGGGCTTACACCCAGCTCACGGGCGAGGTTATTGGGCGATTTGTCTTTTGAATAATGATAAGCCAGCACTTTTGTAAAATAGTTGTTCAGGTTGCCTAATACCAGAACTATAGGGTTTGATTTTGGGTTTGCCTCGAAATAATTGATGATCTTGTTCACCTTTAACACATCCTTTTTACCGAGCGCCGTTTGCAGCTCAAATACATTATACTCTTTACTGATGCCGATGTTATTGTGTATCAGTTCAAGCGTTATTTCCTGCCCCTGGGCTACATTCAACATTAGTTTTTCAAGCTCGTTGGCAATCTTTGAGAGATCGTTGCCTAAGTACTCGGCAAGCATATAGCTGGCCTGCTGATTTATTTTATACCCTTTTTGTATGATGTATGATTCTATCCAGCCCGGTATCTTGCTGTCATATAATTCAGCCGATTCAAACACCAACCCGTTTTTTTCGATGGCTTTATATGTTTTTTTGCGTTTATCAAATTTTCCGTACTTATAACAAAAAACCAGTATGGTGCTTGGGAGCGGGTTTTCAAGGTAACTAAGCAAGGGGTTTATGGTCTTTTTATCATCATCGTCTTTGCCCCATTTCATTTCCTGTGCTTCTTTTATCAAAACCACCTGGTACTCGGCCATCATCGGGTAGCGTTTGGCGGCGTTTAACACTGTCATTATATCTGTATCCTTACCATAAAGCACCGTTTGATTAAACCCTTTTTCAGCATCAGGCAGCAGTTTGTGTTCCACAAAATTGCTCACGAGGTCAATATAATAAGGTTCGTCGCCGTGCAGCAGGTATAGCGGTTTGTATTTCCGATTTTTAAGGTCTTTCAGTATGTCATCAGCAGTCATATCGTTTCAAAAATAAAAATTCAAAAGCGGTTATTGTTATTTATCTATCAACAATAAGCTATTTGCAGGGAATGCTTTGTGGTAATTATGATGTATTTTAATAGCGATGGGTTTAAAACCCATCGCTATCCGATAATTGCCCGTTCTTTAGGTTTTTGTTATGCTTTTTAGTTTTAATTTTGATGTTTACACATGAACCAGCTACAACCGCTACAACTCCCGCCCTACCCTTTCAAAATCACCGATTTAAACGGGCAGTTAACGCTGTTTGACGAGATCAGGAAAAAGCAGGTGATCATTACGCCGGAGGAGTGGGTACGCCAGCATTTTGTTCAATACCTTATTAACCAAAAAAGCTATCCTAAAACGCTTATTAAGCTCGAAGGCGGGCTCAAGCTGCACGGGATGCCGCGCCGTACGGATATCGTGGTATTTAATCCCGAAGGTGAAAAGATATTAATGGTTGAATGCAAGGCGCCATCAGTGGCCATCAATCAAAAAGTATTCGACCAAGTGGCGCGTTATAATATAACGCATAAAATAGCTTTGCTGGCCGTTACCAACGGGTTGCAACATTATTATTGCAGCGTTGATTTTAATAACGGGAGTTACAAATTTATTGAGGAATTACCAACCTACAGGCAGGGTTAAAATCAGAGAACCGGTTCAACCAGGTGCTGTATTTTTTCCAGCAATTCGCTTGGCTTGAAAGGCTTGGATACATAATCGTTCATTCCCGAATTAAATACCCGCTCCCTTATATCAAATAACGCCGATGCGGTTAACGCTATAATAGGAATGTTTGCCTTGCGTGGATCGGGCATTTTTCTTATTTCGGTAGCGGCATCAAAGCCGTTCATTACCGGCATTTGCAGGTCCATCAAAATAATATCGAAATTGCCGTATTGCATCAATTCAACAGCACGTTCGCCATTTTCGGCAATGGTTGGCGACATATTCCATTTAGAGAACAGCTTTTTCATCAGCATAACATTAACCATGTTATCTTCGGCTATGAGTACACGCAATGTGCTTAAATGATCGTTTGCGTTGTATATAGGCTGGTTTTCGACACGCGGACTGACCACTTCTGTTGAAACCGGGAATTCCATATTGAACGAGAACACAGACCCTACACCCGGCTTGCTTTCTACATTCATCTTTAGCCCCTGTAATTCGAGCAAACGCTTAATAATGGCCAGGCCCAAACCTGTGCCGCCGTACTGGCGGGTGGTGGAAATTGATTCTTGTGCAAATGGTTCAAATATACTGTCGAGGTTATTTTTTTCTATCCCAATACCTGTATCCTTAACCGAAAAATTCACCGTTATTGTATTGTGCCGGTCTTCAACACGGGTAACCCTCACCCAAATACTGCCTTCCTTGGTAAACTTTATAGCATTATTCACCAGGTTAAAAACGATCTGCGTGATGCGTGTCGGGTCTCCGAAAACAATTTTGCTTTTCAAGGTGTTGTCAACGTCCAGCTTAAACAACAAGCCTTTTTCTTCGGCTTTTATCTTTTGGCCGCCGCAAATGTTTTGCATCAGGTCGTCCAGGTTGAGGCTGATGTGTTCAAATACCACTTTGCCCGATTCTATCTTGTTAAAATCAAGCACATCATTAATGAGCGACAACAGGTTCGATGCAGAAAATTTTAATATCTCCAGGTTTTCCTTTTGATCGTACCGGGGATTGCTCATCAATAACAAATTGCTCATGCCAATAACTGCGTTCAACGGCGTACGTATCTCATGCGACATGATAGACAGGAACTCGGATTTGGCCTGTGACGATTTCTCGGCCTTGCTAATAGCTGAATTTAATTGGATGTTCAGTTCAGTCTGGTCTTCACTGGTTTTTTTAAGCTGCTGGATATTCCTGTAAAATGCGTTATAAAAATGGCTGTGAATGTAAACGAGTAATATAAAGTTGGCAAAAACAGCTATAATGATAGTCGATTGGTCAACCTGTTCGGGCTTAATAAACGAGATAAAATAAAAATCGTTATATTGTATGATTAAAAAGGCTAGTACCGGGATAAGATTTATAATTGAGTATACCAACCCCGCCTTTTGCCCAAGCATGTAAAAGCTAAAAATGATAACCAGTATTACCATCTGTATAGCTATAATGTTTACCGTTTGTTGGGTAATAAAGATATCAACCAGGTTAAGAATGGTGGCTAAAACAAGCAGTCCGTGCGAAATGAACCGCCAATTTGGGCGATAGGTAAGCCATTTGAAAAAGAAGACAGTACAAGCAAGCAAAATAACAGCCGTGGCTGTTAATATAAGCTGATGCTGGTAATAAATATTACTTAAAATGGCTGCCAGGCCAACAAATACTATCCCAAGGCCGTAATACAATAACCGTATGCGGGCCTGGTCGAGTGCCGACTGATCCGCTGAAAGTATTTTGTTGATAGAAAGATTTAAAAAACCGGGCGCTTTACTCATTCACTTATTAACTTATAACCTAATGACTTTAAGCCGTATAAATTTAATGCATGTTGAACAATTATTCAATATATCATATAAATATTCTCACAGCTAATCATTTGAAGTGCAATTAGCAAGCCAACGTTCTTCCAGTAGTTTAATTTTAGCTTCAGCGTCGGCTTTTTTCTTTAACTCATTTTCAATAATTTCAGGTTTGGCGTTAGCTATAAACCGCTCGTTATTTAGTTTTGAATTAACCGATCTTAGAAATCCTTCGAGGTATTCTTTCTCCTTTTTAAGCCGTTCACATTCCACTGCCGGGTCTATCGTTTCTTCCAGAACAATATAAAACTCATCTGTATGTACCATAAACGCAGTTGCAGCATTTGGTTTGTCGCTAACTATGTTTAGCCCGTTTGTATTGGCCAGTTTTGTAATAATACCAGAATATGCAGAATAGTTAATAGAAGAAACAGGTTTTGCCAGTAATTCCAAAGTTTCTTTTGGAGAAATTTGTCGGCTATTTCTAATATTTCTTATTTGTGTAATAACTTGTTTTACAACCTCTGCCTCCGAAAGCAACTGTGTATTTATTTCCCCGTTTTTTGGCAATTCTGCAACAATGCAACAATCTCGTTCGCCACGTTCCCCAAAAAGATCTTCATGCCACAATTCTTCGGTAATAAATGGCATAAACGGGTGCAATATTTTCAGTATGTTTTCAAAATACTTTTTCGTTATTGTAAAAGTCTCACTATCAATATGTTGCTGATAAGCAGGCTTTATCATCTCCAGGTACCAGGCGCAAAAGTCGTCCCAAACCAGTTTATAAGTAGCCATTAATGCATCAGACAGACGGTATTGGTTAAAATATTTTTCAATCTCCGCCAGTGCCTCATTGAAGCGGCTTTCGAACCATTCTATTGCTATGCCATTTGTATTCGGAAGGCTGCTATCAACCGTCCATCCGTTTACTAATTTAAAGGCATTCCATACCTTATTGGCAAAATTACGCCCCTGCTCACAATGCGCTTCGTCAAACATAAGGTCGTTCCCTGCCGGGGATGACAGCAGCATGCCTACTCTTACACCATCTGCTCCGTATTTTTCAATCAGGCCGATAGGATCAGGCGAATTGCCAAGCGATTTTGACATTTTCCTGCCCAGTTTATCGCGTACAATACCAGTGAGATAAACATTCCTGAACGGCAGATCACCCCTGAATTCATGCCCGGCCATGATCATCCTGGCAACCCATAGAAATAGTATTTCTGGCGCTGTTACCAGGTCGTTTGTGGGATAATAATAGCTAATATCTGCATTCCCGGGGTCCTTAAACCCATCAAAAACCGATATAGGCCATAGCCATGATGAAAACCAGGTATCCAGTACATCTTCGTCCTGGGTGAGGTCATCACCAGTGAGCGGTGAATGGTGAGTAGCGAGTTTGTTTGCTTCCACCAAGGCCTCTTCTTTAGTTTTCGCAACAATGTATTGTCCGTTTGGAAGATACCAGGCCGGAATTTGCTGTCCCCACCATAACTGGCGGCTGATGCACCAATCCCTAATATTTTCCATCCAATACCGGTAAGTATTTATAAACTTTTCCGGTATAAACTTTACATCGCCATTTAAAACATAATCCAAAGCAGGTTTGGCCAGTTCCTCCATTTTGCAAAACCATTGCATGGATAGTTTTGGTTCAATAACGGCGTCGGTACGTTCTGAAAAACCAATCTGCGATTTATAATCCTCTACCTTTTCAAGTGCACCTGCCTCTTCCAATAATACAGCTATTTTTTTACGTGCTGCAAAACGGTCTTCGCCCACCAATATCTGTGCCTTTTCGTTTAAAGTACCATCATCGTTTAAAATATCAATCACAGGCAGATGGTGCTTTATACCCAACTCATAGTCATTAAGGTCATGAGCAGGCGTAACCTTTAAGCAGCCCGTTCCGAAATCCATAGTAACATATTCATCAAGGATGATCGGAATTTCCCTATTTATTAACGGAATAATGGCCCTTTTGCCATGCAAATGCTTATACCGCTCATCGTTGGGATTGATGCAGATAGCCGCATCGGCCATAATGGTTTCCGGCCGGGTAGTAGCAATAGTGAGGTAGTTAGGTGAAAGGCTAAAGGTTAAAGGTTCTTCGCTTTCTGCCTTTTGCCTTTCGCCTTTTACCTCATACCTTATATAGTATAACTTCTGATTAACTTCCTTCCGTATAACCTCCTCGTCCGATAAACCCGTTTTCCCTACAGGGTCCCAGTTCACCATACGCACACCGCGATAGATCAATCCTTTTTTATATAGATGGATAAATGTATCAAATACAGCCTCAGAAAGGTCTGGTTCCATCGTAAACCGCGTGCGGTCCCAGTCGCAGGATGCGCCCAGCTTTTTAAGTTGTTCCAGTATTATACCACCATATTTTTCCTTCCATTCCCAGGCATATGCCATGTATTGTTCACGGGTAATATCTTTTTTTGTAATACCGCGTTCCTTTAGCATAGCAACAACCTTCGCCTCGGTAGCAATGCTGGCATGGTCTGTTCCCGGTACCCAGCAGGCATTTTTGCCCTGCATTCGCGCACGGCGAATGAGCACATCCTGTATGGTATTATTAAGCATATGGCCCATGTGCAAAACACCGGTAACATTAGGTGGCGGCATTACAATAGTATAAGGCTCGCGCCCGTCGGGCACCGACCTGAAAAACTTGTGCTGTAACCAATAGCTGTACCATTTATCTTCTGCTTCCCCGGGCTGATATGTTTTAGAAATACTCATAGGGTGCAAAAATAGTTTTTTTAGACCATAGTCCATAGACAATGGACCATAGCTGTTGCTCGCGATGAATGGCTATGGACTATGGACCATGGTCTATGGACTTTCCCAAACTGCCACAATATTTTTACAAAACCGATGTTATTGCTTAACACACTCGTTCAATCATGAAAACATTGCCTGTAAAGCATTTTTTTCAATATATCCTCAGAAAATCGGGATGGTATTTACTTGTTGATTGGTTCAATAAGTAGATTACCTTTATACACTCTCAATCGTATTACCGAATAATTAACATATCTTTAAGTTTTAAATTGACTAACATTATTATGAAACTAAAGCCCTTTAATTTGGTGCTTGCCGGCGCTTTATGCCTTTCTGCAAGTGCTTATGCTGTCAATGGCGTCCATAAGATCAAACACCGCCATGCTGCAACACCTGTTCACCCTAAAAAATTTATCGATCCGGCTAATATGGATACTTCCATTAAACCCGGCGACGACTTTTTTGATTATGCCAACGGTGCCTGGATAAAACAAAACGAGATACCGGCCAAAGAAACCCGCTGGGGCAGCTTTAACATTCTTCACCAGGAAAATACGGATAAGTTGCTTGGGCTTTTGAAAGAAGTGAGTGCAACATCGGCTGGCCAGCCAAAAGGCAGCCTGCGCCAGCGTGTTGGCGACCTGTACGCCAGTGGCATGGACAGCCTCACCATTGAAAAATTAGGATATACGCCAATACAACCCGATCTGCAGCGTATTGACGGCATTACTGATCTGAATGGCGTAATAAACGAAATGGTTTATGAACGCTCACATGGCGAAGGCGGCCCGTTATTCGGTTTTGGTGTCGGCCAGGACGACAAACACCCCAACAAATATATTGTGAGCTTTAACCAGGGTGGAACCAGCTTACCCGACCGCGATTATTATTTAAAGAATAGTGCACGTAATAAACCCATACAGGATGCCTATAAAACTTACATAACAACATTGTTTACGCTTACCGGCGCCAGCCAGGATGATGCTGCCAAAAATGCAGCCACTATTTATGGCCTTGAAACCACACTGGCGAAAGCACAGTTAAGCCGGGTAGCTATGCGCGACCCTAATGTTACCTACAATAAATTTTCCGTTGCTGATTTCAGCAAAACTACACCGCACCTGGACTGGGCGCAGCTGATGGTACAATTAAAAACACCGGGACAGGATACCGTACTCGTTGGCCAACCCAAATTTTTCGTAGCAGCCGACAGTTTGTTGGCTGCTACTTCTATTGCCGACTGGAAGGTTTACCTTAAATGGAACATCCTGAAAGGTTCGGCAGGGGCATTAAGCGCGCCATTTGTGCAGGCCAGCTTCGCATTCAGCAGCGTTTTGAGCGGGCAGAAGGTGCAGACGCCACGCAATGAGCGCATGTCGGGTTTGGTTGATGGAAGTATTGGCGAACTATTAGGGCAGCTATATGTAGAGAAATATTTTACGCCTGCAGCTAAACAATACATGGTAAACCTGGTAAAAAACCTGGAGGGAACACTCGGCGACCGCATTAAACGCCTGGATTGGATGAGCGATGAAACCAAAGCCCGCGCACTAAAAAAACTGGCCTCTATTACCGTAAAAGTTGGCTACCCTGATAAATGGCAAATCTATGCAGGCTTAACCATCGACCGCAACGATTACGTAGGCAACTTAAGGCGCATTGGTGTTTGGCGCTATAACTATAATGTAGACCAGTTGGGCAAACCGGTTGACAAAACCCGCTGGGGAATGACACCGCCAACCGTAAATGCTTACTATAACCCAACCAATAACGAGATCGTATTCCCGGCAGGTATATTGCAGTTCCCTTTCTTTGATTTTGATGCGGATGATGCGGTGAATTACGGTGGTATTGGCGCGGTTATCGGCCACGAAATGACACATGGTTTTGACGACCAGGGCCGCCAGTATGATGCCGACGGTACCCTGCGCGACTGGTGGGGCAAAGGTGATGCCGACAAATTTAAAGTACGGGCTGATAAAGTTGTTGCACAATACAACGCCTTTACTGTGCTCGACACGGTGCACGTAAACGGTAAATTAACCGAAGGCGAAAATCTTGCTGACTTAGGCGGTGTAAACATAGCTTACGAAGCATATAAGAAAACAAAAGAAGGCCAGTCAAACACTAAAATTGATGGCTTTACCGGCGACCAGCGTTTCTTCCTGTCGTGGGCACAGGTTTGGCGCGGCTCACAGCGCCCCGAAGCTGCCGCGCAACGCATACTGACCGATCCGCATTCACCAGAAAAATACCGCTGCAACGCGCCGCTTAGCAATATCGACGCCTGGTATGCGGCCTTTGATGTTCAGCCCGGCGATAAAAATTACAAAGCGCCTGAAGACCGGATAAAGGTTTGGTAGTTTTTGGGATTACACCGATTTTATTGATTGATTCCACCGATTGAGTTGTGATTTCACTGATAAAAGAAACGCCCGGCTTAACTGAGCCGGGCGTTTTTATTTTATACTGCCTTAAGGATTTTCAGTGTATCACTCTATATAAATACCCCAAATGCCCTTCGCTATTCATCCCCTGTATAATAATTATGTAGCCTTTGGTGACGTCGGAATTATAAAAACTGAAATGCGCTTTGCCGGTCGCATCTGTTTTTAGTTCAGGCTGCCAGTATAGTGTGCTGCGGGCATCAGGACCGCTGCGGTTTTGCGGCAGGCTGTAATCAGGTGAAGCGAATTCGCGGGTTATGGTATAGCCGTTAAAAGTATATTGGTCAAACTTCTCGCGGCTTGCAAACTTACCTTTTTCATCAACATTATCTTTAAGGTAGATCATCAGTGCGCCCACATTACCCCCATTATATGGCGCAAAACCAACAGGTGGCGGCATAAACCTGATCATGGCTACCTCATTAATGTCCAAATCTTCAATCATTTCCAAGTCAGTTGTAGGTGCCTCATTCACATAAAAATAAGGCAATGATTGTATCTTGGTGCCTTTCTTTGATGTCATTAAAGTGTTATCCCCACGATAAATAAATGTGATCGAATCGCCCCAACCCAATATTCTTAATCCCGGTATCCGGCCTTTCAAGTAATCCAGCACACCCATAAAAGGCGGAGGGTTATTCACAAAATCAAAGGTGAATTCCCTGTCCGAATGATATAACGGTCCTACATGCTGGTTTATCAACTCGTCTGTCGGAGTTATTTTTTGCTCGTGTATGATAACGGTTTTCAGCAGTTTGCCGTAATGTAGGCTGCCTGCTGTGTCTGACCGGATATTTTTTATCACGTTTGCCTTCAGGGGTTGTGTATCACTTAGCAAATCACTTTTAACACGCTGCAAACTATCGGCAAAAGTGTTCAGCAGTTTTACCGCCGATTTTTTAATGTGATTTTTTTTATCGGCCAGTTCTACATACAGATTCGATATACCACTATGCTCATATTCCGGCAAAATAAACTGCCCCGCACTGTCAGGTTTGATAAAGCCTATAAACTTGCTCGAATCCTGGTTCATGATGATGAGCTTTATCTGCATGTTTTGTAGGTTTTCGTTACTCATAATCCTGCCCGCGAGATATTGTGTACGTTCGGGCGCATATTTTAATTGATGAGGGACTTTATTTAATACCGTGTCCCAATTAAAATGCCGCCAGCCATTGGTGAGCATCACCAGGTCCAGCTGTTCCTTTAAAGAATCTGCATCATTCTGAAAATAATAGCCCGGATGATATAAACTGCCCCTTAATTCGGAACTTACCAGTAATGATGAGCTTATGTTATCACTATACTGCTCATCTGTATCGGTGGTTTTATAATCCCTCACGGAAACAGAGAAGTTTCCCTGGCGGAAAGCCGTATCAGATTTTTTTATGCCGATAGTGAATGCGTTTTTACCTTTGGGTTGAAAAGACAGGGTATCGGCATTCAAGTTAAAATTGATCGCATCATGGTTATCGATAAACACTACCCGCTCGGCAAGCGGTATGTAATTGTGATCGAATATCGTAAGCCGCAGCATGCCTGTAGCGAAAAGGCTTTTCTTAAACTCGAATACACTTATGCCACGCCCCATTTGCAATGGGTAAACGGCAATTCGGCCATTGTCCTGGTAAGCGGCAAAAAACACATCGCCATACTCATCCTTACTTCCGGCGTAAGCCATTTTTATCGATAATGCATCCGGTCTTTGGGTTACGCTCATGGTTACACCCTCCATCCTGAACGCAGGCAAAGCAACAACCTGCTTACTGTTATCCGGAAATTGTACAATAGCCTTATAGTTTTTGCCGGCGTACCCTTGCAGGCTGAATTTGCCCATACCATCGTGCACGGTTATCATATCGGCTACCTTTTGTTTGGTATCGTCAATTACTTCGCCATGCACAAATGCGGGTTTACCATCCGGGCCGGTCGCTTTAAACGCGAAGTTGCATTCGTTATTTGTTAGCGGGTCACCGCCTTCGGGGTAAAAAGCGATGGTGTATTTCACAGCGGATTTAATAACAGGGTGTGTTTTAACCGTATCCGCACCTTGCTGAATAAATATCCGACTTTTGAAAAAGCCTTCGGTTCCAAAATTCATCATCCAGACGGTAAAACTGCGCAGTTGGTACCAACCTGTCGGCAGTTTTGGCGACAGGTCGATATTTCCGTGTGCTATCCCATCAACTAATGGCAGTTTATTTTGTGCAACTATATTCCCTGATGAGTCTGACAGCTGCACATATACAATTTTGCTAATAACCGAAGGTTTGCCATATGCCTGCGCGTATACTTTGTACCATATCGTTTGCCCGGCGGTATAAACCTGCGCATTGGTATGCACAAATATTTTTTCGCGAGGGTAATTCTTATACTGAAATGCGATGGATGAGTTTATTTTATCGGCAGCAGCATTAGGAAGATCCTGCGCCGTGCAGAAGCACGGGCAAATCAGTAGCATTAACACAGGTATGCTGATCAAGGTACGTAGGTACTGATACATCTTGCTCAATAATAATTGGTTGATGCAATTTAGTGATTAATGTCATAAGTTTGAGACTGACAATGCACTTTTACAAGTACTTGTTATCTTTGCCATCATTTTATGCTGATAAATCAATTTTACGATAAAGGATTGGCGCATGCCTCCTATGCGGTTATCCACGCCGGCAAAATGATCATTATCGATCCGGCCCGCGATCCACAGCCTTATTATGATTTCGCTGTCCTGCATGAGGCAGACATTGCTGGCGTAATAGAAACCCACCCGCATGCCGACTTCGTCAGCTCGCACCTGGAAATACACGAAACAACCGGCGCAACCATTTACGTAAGTAAACTAACCGGTGCCGAATATCCGCACCAGACTTTTGACGAAGGCGACGTAATTGAACTGGCCGAAATAAAACTGAAAGCAATCAACACGCCCGGCCATTCGCCCGATTCGATCTGTATTTTATTGCAGGATGAAGATGGCAACGATGCCGCAATATTTACCGGCGACACTTTATTTGTAGGCGATGTAGGCCGCCCGGATTTGCGTGAAGATGTGGGCAATATGACCGCGAAAAAAGAAGAACTTGCCCGGCAAATGTACCATTCCACCCGCGATAAGCTGATGCATTTGCCAAAACATACTATAGTTTATCCCGCACACGGCCCCGGCTCGCTATGCGGCAAAAATCTTAGCCCCGACCTGCAAAGCACCATTGGCCGGGAACTGCGCGAGAATTATGCGTTGCAACTGATGGATGAGCTGCAATTTGTAGAAACGCTTACCACCGATCAGCCATTTGTGCCAAAATACTTTGGTTGGGATGTAGAACTGAACAAAAAAGGCGCTGCGATATTTGACGAAAGTATCAAAAACATACCCCGCCTCGACCCTGATACTGTATTAGACAGGAATACACTTGTAATTGATACGCGCCCAAAAAAGGACTTCAGGAACGGCCACTTAGCCGGTTCGTTCAACCTGCAAAACGGCGAGAAATTCGAGACATGGTTAGGCTCGATAGTTGATCCGGGTGAAAAGTTTTACCTGGTAGCAACAAGCGATACCGAGCTGGATGTAATGATAAAAAAAGCGGCCAAGATCGGTTATGAGAAAAACATAAGGGCCGCCTTGTTGCAGCCATATAATGCGACTGAGAAGTCAGCCGATTTAGATCTGGCAAATTTCACCGAAAACCCTCAGCAATATACTATCATAGATGCCCGCAACTGGAACGAGATAAATGATGGCAGCATATTTGCAAATGCCATCCCTGTTCCGTTGCCCGAATTGCGCGAAAGGATTAATGAAATACCAACTGATAAGCCGATAGTGGTTCATTGCGCAGCAGGATACCGTTCGGCAGCGGCTGCAAGCATTATTGCGTCGCAAATGAAATCGGTACCAGTATATGACCTGGGCGAAGCGGTGGTTGAAATTGCCCGAAGCGTGTAGAGACGCAAAATTTTGCGTCTCTACAAACATAACCAACATTACTTCGCCCAAAACCAGATGAGCCCAAAATTAATAATAGTTACTACCGCCGATGGCTCCAATACTATCTTTAACAGCGAAGTAGGCGAAAATTATCATTCCCGCCACGGCGCACTACAGGAAAGCAGGCATGTGTTTTTAGAATCCGGATTAAAATATTTTCTTAGTTGCAATCAAAAAGTCCTTCCGCCTACTGGCGGAGAGGATTTAGGAGGGGCCAGCGTTTCTATCCTCGAAGTCGGTTTCGGTACGGGCCTCAATTTTTTATTGACCGCCGATTACTGCCATGCTGAAAACATCAGCCTTAATTACATCGGCATTGAAGCCTATCCCCTAAGCGCGGAGATGATCAGCCAAACAGGGTATGAGCAATACATATCGGCTGATATATGGCAGCAATTCATCCAAAAATACCCGGAAGCGTTACAAACTGCTGTTCGGCTTGCTCTGCCAACCGAAAATTGCATACTGCAAATTGCATACTGCAAACTATTGAATTTTACCAGCGATAAGCAATACGATGTGATCTATTTCGATGCCTTTGCATCTGCTCATCAGCCTGAAATGTGGGATGAGGCGGCTATCAACCAGACGCTTAAATTTTTAAAGCCCGGAGGTGTATTCGTTACATACGCCATTACCGGCAACCTAAAGCGCATCATCAAAAATCTCGGTCTAAAAGTTGAAAAAGCACCCGGTGCGCCGGGAAAAAGGGAGATGTTGCGGGCGGTTAAATGTGCGGATGAGTAGATGTGCAGATGCGAAGATGTGCAGATGAAACCGGCAATTCAATATTTACCTAAAATCTGCAGATATGCAAATGTGCAGATGTGAATGTGTGCAAATGAATATACCATCCACCCGGTCAGGTGTCCCCACCTGACCGAAATAGGGTTGCAGGTGTTCGCACTGTTTCAAGCCAATGCTATAATTTTAATGGATTCCTTGCAAGCGGTCAGGTGGGGACACCTGACCGGGTGGTATGAAAGGATAAAACTGGATATATGGTTGTAAATGAAATATTCAGTCCCTTAAGTAACGGCTATGGCGTAGACGCTCAAAACTTTTTTTCGGTCAAATGTGGGCACAGTACCTGGCGTGTATACAATAATTCACTAAATCAATAATTCAATAATTATCTAAAATCCGCACATTTGCATATCAGCACATCTGCACATTATAAACACATGTCACTAACACCTCCCATTTCTTCCAACACACCCGCCGGCGCGTTTGAACGGTTGCTCACCATAATGGACGACCTGCGCACCAACTGCCCCTGGGATAAAAAACAAACTTTGGAAAGCCTTCGTCATCTCACCATTGAGGAGACTTATGAGTTGTCGGATTCGATTTTAAGCGGCGACATGTCCGAAATAAAAAAGGAGCTGGGTGATTTAATGCTGCATTTAGTCTTCTACTCCCGCATCGCTTCAGAAACTAACGATTTTAATATCACAGATGTATTGAATAGCATTTGCGACAAGCTAATCAACCGCCATCCGCATATTTATGGCGATGTTGATGTTAAAAACGAAGAAGATGTTAAACGCAACTGGGAACAGATAAAACTAAAGGAAGGCAATAAATCGGTATTGGGTGGTGTGCCTGCTTCACTGCCGGCTTTGGTAAAAGCATCGCGCATACAGGAAAAGGCGCGTGGCGTTGGTTTCGACTGGGAGGAGAAAAGCCAGGTGTGGGAGAAGGTTGAAGAAGAAATGCAGGAGTTCCGCAACGAGTTCAATGCCGAAGATGAAAGCAGCATCGACCATGAAAAAGCCGAAGGCGAATTTGGAGACCTGCTGTTTTCGCTTATCAACTATGCCCGTTTCATCAATATCAATCCTGAAGATGCGCTGGAAAAAACCAACCGCAAATTCATTAAACGCTTCCAGTATCTTGAAAGCAAGGCCAAAGAAAGCGGCCGCCAGTTGCATGATATGACGCTTGCTGAAATGGATATTTTCTGGAACGAGGCGAAAAATCTGAAATAATTTGATTATTGTTGTAGCATAGCCTTTTCTCCCCTCGTAAAGGATAGCAAACCATTATCAAATGAGAAAACTTATCCTTACCATTCTTTTTATTTTGAGTATTGTCGAACTTAAAGCACAGAGCTTTGAATTTTCGGTGCAGGCAAACACAGGTTTGTCACATTATGTGGGCCAGGGGACTTTGCACAGCACATTCCTTAATGTTTCATCTGTGAGCGACCATTCCGGCTATCCCAACGGCGATGGTAATATAGCCAGCCCAATTTGGGGAACAGATCTACAGTTCCAGTACACTTTCAAATTCAATTTTATAATAGGTGCGCAAACCGGTTATGAGCAAATAAGTAACAAGGTAGATATAAACGGCGTTTACGACGGGGCAACAACCGAAACATCAGCCACAGGTTATGTTAATCAGCATTATGGTTATTTTAATATAAACCCATATTTAGGCTACCGTTTTAACGTTGATAAAGTACGGCTCGATATATTACCCGGCGTCGACATAGCACTGGGCACTAACATTCATCCTACGGTTAATGTAAAAGCCGGCGACGGCACTTTCTACAATAAATATGCCCCCGATTACGGCGGCGCTCCTGCTACGGAGCTCAGGGTAAGGCTCGGGTTAGCTGCTTATTATAAAAAATTCGGTATTACCGCAAGCTGGTCGCGGGGTAAGGATATCAGGGATTATTATGCCGATGGACCGGTACCCATTGAGTATATGGAAATTTTCCGCCTGGGGATCTCATACCGCATCAGGTAGTATAGAGACTGTCTCATAAGCTGACTTTACCAAAGAATACCAGATAACATTTGTCTCAGTGCTCTCTGTGCTTCTATCTCAGTGTCCTTTGTGGTTAAATTTTACCGCAGAGGTCACGAAGAAGGCACAGAGAGACACAGAGTTTTTATAGCGCAAAATATAATTTCGTATCTTCCTTTTCCATTTTACTTTTGATGCAGACTCACAAATAATTCACTGGTGTGTAGCATAAAGCCTTGGCTTTCCGTAAGGTTAATAAATTATAAACCATGAAAAAAACCTTACTGATCGCCTTATTTATTTTCGCCTTTATTCAGCTAAAAGCACAAAGCTTTGAGTTTTCTATCCAGGCTAATAGCGGCGTTTCGCATCTTACAGGCGGATCTGCTTTGCGTACCACCACTTTCAATGGCTCATCTACACAACAAAATGCCGGCTATCCCAACAACACAGGCAATCTTTCGGCCCCCGATTTTGGAGCTGATCTGCAATTGCAATACAACTTTAAATGCGGTTTTATATTAGGTGCACAAGCTGGCTTTGAACAATTCAGCAGTAAGGTCAATATCAACGGCGTTTATGGATCTTATGATGCTCCTGTACTTTTTCTCAATATAGGTACACTGTATCCTGCTACTACCTTCGTTTCCGCTACAGGGCATGTTACCGACCATTGGGACTATATCAATTTCAACCCATATTTCGGCTATCGTTTCGCTTTCAAAAAAGTAAAACTGGATGTTTTGCCCGGCTTCGATATTGCCGAAGGTACCGGTTCTTCAGAAACTGTAAATGTAAAGGCAAGTGATGGCTCCTACTACAATAAATCAACTTTACCCAGCGACAAACCGGCTACCGACGTACGGCCACGAATAGGACTGGCAGCTTACTATCAACGCTTTGGCCTAATTGTAAGCTACTCGAAGGGGTTGCATGATTATAATTCCGGCAAAACTTCCGACAGCGATTGGCCGCCCCTGCGTACTGAACTATTGCGGTTAGGTATTTCTTATCGCATTAAGTAGCATGTAGAGACGCAAAATTTTGCGTCTCTACAATAATTTACCGACGTGTAGCATAAACGCTTGACTTACCGTAAGATTAATAAATTGTAAACCATGAAAAAAACCTTACTGACCGCTTTATTTATCTTTGCCTTTGTTCAGTTAAAAGCACAAAGCTTTGAGTTTTCGCTGCAAGCCGGTTCAGGACTGTCACACTTTAGCGGCAGTTCATCTGCATCAACCTCCTATATGATCGGCGCGCCCGGCGGTACGGATAATTATACCAATAACCCTTACGGCAACCGTACAGCAATTGCTTATAGCGCCGGGCTACAAGGCCAGTACGTTTTTAAATCCAGGTTTATAGTTGGCTTCCAGGCAAACTACCAGCTATTACAAAGCAAGGTAAAGATTGACAGTGTAAGCCGTACGGACCTTTACCAGACACTTGCACCGGGCCCAAATTATGCTTATGACGGCATGGAACCGGCAACGGGACAAACCACTTTAAAAGCAAGCTACATAAACCTAAGCCCATATATCGGTTACCGGGTGTTAGCGGGTAAATTTAAACTCGATATACTTCCCGGCATGGATATAGGTTTTGGCCTGGGCAGCCACGAAAATGGTAAGGCCACTACGGCTTTTTCCAGCAATAATGTAACCCTTGATGCGGATAAAGATTTGGGGGCGCCTAAAACTGATGTTGGTTTAAGCTTAGGTTTAGCGGCATATTTCAATAGGTTTGGTGTTACGGCAGGTTATGCGTATGGGCTAAGCAACTATTTATCGGGCGGCAATACGTCATTGCATACGGGGTTGTGTCGTTTAAGCATTTCCTACAAGATAAATTAAGTACAATATACGCTTTACGAAGCTTTTGAAACTTCGTAAAGCTTTTAATACCTACTTAAACCTTATTATCTACTTACTTGCAAGCAGTCACGAATATCGCCTTTCTGTTCCTTCTATTAACTTTTAACATACGATAAATTAACACCTATGATTTTTTTGATAAGAAGGCAACAAAAGGTATAAGATTTAAACGACTCTTAAGATCGGGATAGATTATTTATTTTCTAGTAGGAAAAAGAAAAGCATTGCTTAGCTTTATAAAAAATAACTAAACCTTTTTGTCTGGTAAACCGTCATTGTTAAACCTAAAACCGACTGCCTATGAAAAACAACCTAAATTAACCAAATGCGTGTGATTCGTACGCGCAAAAATCCACAATAAAATTAATCATCTTATAAATTACTTAAACTTTAAAAAATGTCAGCTTTAAAATCAAAAGCGCTGCAATTAAGCGGCCAAAAATTAACCCGGGTCGAAATGAAAAATATTTTAGGTGGTGTCGAGGCACCGCCAGATAGCGGTACAAATCTATGTTTGATTACCATATCTGGCCCTAATCATTCAAATCCAGTTAGTTATACTCAATTTCTGGATGGTAGCGCCAACACTTATTGTGTCAACCTGATAGCTACTGCAGGTAACGGAATTAATCATTGCTCCTATGCTTGTACACCATTTGGATCATAAATAAACCAAACAGGGGGTAAACAAAATATATTTTCCCCCTGTTTTAAACATAACGTAAAATAATGCCATTTAATAAAACAGCGTTTTTTTTTGCGGCAACAATTTTTATGCTGCATTTCTCCTTTTCCGGCTTTTGCAAGAAACATAACAATTTGTTTGATTCAATTAAAAGTATGCCGAAAGTCATTGTCATTTCTGTTCATTTGCGAAAAGACGAAAGGTTTATATTAAATTATACTGACACGCTGTTTGAAGGAAAATTGCTTGATTTTTCTAACCCCGGCAATACCGACACTGTCATTACCAAACGTATTTTTTCTCCTGTCCCTGTTTTGTTAACTGCTATTGTAACGTCTTTTATAAATAATCAAATAAAAGATTTTGTGTACGAATTTTTGGCTTCTCCAGGCAATACATTGAATTTATCGCTGAATGAACAAAATGCACCCAACCAAACCGATTCTTTAAATACCGGCACCTATGGCAAAAACAATCTACTTGCAAATGGTGACCCTTATTATTCCGACTTCAGCTTTCTCTCCCCCCCCTCAAGCAAGGCCACCAATCAGCAGCAATGGGAAACCTTTTACCAATTGTATACTGATAAATATGAGCATGAACTCATGCGCATTAATACACTTTTGGCTCAGAAACAAATTGATGCTGCTTTCTATCAACAGTTAATTATCAATTGCAGACTGCACTATTACCACAGGATACTCAACTGGGTTTGGGACAAAAATGAACAGGTTTTTCATCCGGCCCTTGCAGTCATTTCAAAAAATATCCCCCAAATTGAACAAGTTATAAATGATCAGCATATATTCTTATCCGGTGAGCTAACTTCTGTGATTGATGGAATGGTACGTGCAAAAGTTATTAATAAAGGAATGGATGATGGAAATGAAACAAATATATATAATGAAGCATGCTCATTAGATCTTGGCAGATTTAAGGCTGCTTATTTAACTTCTTGTATAATTAACGCGCCGGTTAAAACTACCGGTGACTTTAGTTGGATACTGAATGACTACAAAGCGCGTTATAAAAGTACTGTTTATACAGTGTATGTGGATAGTGTTTTAAAAAGTCATCTGGAAGGAAAACATATTTCTGTAAATGATATTATCGTTTCGTTAGATGGCAAACGGATGTTATGGGATTACTTGATTAAATCAAAAAAACATATCGTAGTGATAGATTTTTGGGCCAGTTGGTGTCTCCCTTGCCGGCATCAATTGCCTTTGATGGATAGCATAAAAACCCTGTTGAAAAAATGCCCCATAACATTTATCACCATTAACCTTGATGATAATATGGACGATTGGAAAACCGCCAGTATGGCTGAAAAGGTTGTTCTAGGAGAAAATAACTATCATTTAATGAATGGGAGAAAATCACAACTGGCGCATAAACTTCATATTCAGTCGATCCCTAGATATTTAGTTTTGAAGAATTCAAAAATCGTTGCATCGGATTTTTATCAACCCACAGAACAGTCCTTTGTAAAGGAATTGAAAAAATTAATGGGATACGAAAATAATTAACCATCCATTTCGAACATAAATCTTTTATTTAAACCTGATCGCCCTAACCGGCGAAATTTTACTCACTAAAGTTGACGGTATCACCAAAACGAGCAGGCAAATTATCAGCGTACCAACATTAAGCAAAAAGCCATCCATAAACGTAAATTGTATCGGCACAAAATCCATGTAATATGATGCCGGGTCGAGCTTGAACAGGTGCGTTTTATCCTGCATATAACCCAGGCCATAGCCTAACAAATTGCCCAGCAATAACCCAAAGAAGATAAGGTAAAAGGCATTATACAGGAAGATTTTTTGTATGCTCCAGTTGGTAGCGCCCATTGCTTTAAACATACCTATCATGGAAGTGCGCTCCAGTATCATGATCAACAGCGCTGATATCATATTGATCACTGCCACAATAAGCATCAGCGCCAGCATCACCACCGTATTTACATCAAGCAGGCTAAGCCACTCAAATATGGTTGGATAGTTTTGTATTACCGTGTAGGCTTTCAATTTTGTAGGCAAAATATCATCTATGCTGCCGGCTATCTCATTCAGCCTTTCAAAGTCAGAAACCCTTAGCTCATACCCTCCTATTAAATTGGGCGGCCAATTGTTGAGCCTTTGGATAAGCGACATAGCGCCGATGACATACGTTTGGTCGACCTCGCTCACACCCGAATTGAAGATACCGGTAATAATGAAAGGCCGTTTGCGCTGTTCCTGCACAAAATACATAATGAGTTTATCGCCAACTTTTAATTTCAACCGGTTGGCCGTTTGCTCCGATATCATGATTTGCCTTTGCGCAGCAAGCGTATCGCTAAAATCAATTGGTTTACCAGCAACTAGTGCCCGTTTAAAAAATGACCAGTCGTAATGCTTATCTACGCCTTTTAAAACAACGCCTTCAATCTCGTTGTTAGCCCTGATGATGCCATTTTTGGTAACAAATGGCATAATGTGGGTGATAGTTTTTAGCTTGAGCGCTTTCTTATAAAAGTTGCTATCGGCCACAAAGGGTGTATTTTCATAAGAATTATTCAGGTCGAAATTTACTACTTGTATGTCTCCCGCAAAGCCGCGTATCTTTTCCCGTATCTGCTCTTTAAAGCCGCGTATCACGGCAAGCGAAAGGATCATCACACCCAAACCGAGCATAATGCCCACAATAGCTATCCGCACGATCATCTTTGAAAAAGTGCGTTTAGATTTGAATGTGATGCGCGCGGCGATGAATGAAGCGAAATCCAATGCGGGATGATTTTTGTACCTTCGCAAATATGCAGTTTTGCCATCAAAATTGATACTTAGTTGTTTATAATTTATGCCTAAAAGAAAACACCTGCTCATAACCGCTTTAATACTCTGCCTATCAGTCAATATCGGTACAAGCCAGAAAAAACATAAATTTCACCGGGCAATACGCCACCACGCATCTGCCAAGATCATCCCTGGCGCCGACCGCACGGAATTATATATTGATTACCTGCGTGGGAAAAATATTGGCATGGTAGTGAACCAAACCTCGGTTATCGGTGAAAAACTTACGCCTTCTGTCGATAGCCTGCTTAAGCTCAGCATCCATATCACCAAAATATTCGGCCCCGAACATGGTTTCCGGGGCGATGCGAGTAATGGCGCAAGCGTTAATGATACTATCGATGCAAAAACAGGCCTGCCGGTAATATCGCTTTATGGCAATAAACATTATAAACCGACTCCCGATGATTTAAAAAACCTCGACCTGGTGATATTCGATATACAGGATGTGGGCGCAAGGTTTTACACCTACATATCAACCCTGCATTATGTAATGGAGGCCTGTGCCGAAAATGATGTGGAACTGATGATACTCGACAGGCCAAATCCTAATGGATTTTATGTAGATGGCCCGGTGCTCGATACCGTTTTCCGCTCATTTGTGGGGATGCACCCGGTGCCAGTTGTTCATGGTATGACCATCGGCGAATACGCCCAAATGATAAATGGCGAGGGCTGGCTAAAGAACCATGTACAGTGCAAACTGAAGATCATTAAAGTGGCGAATTATACACATAATTCAAGCTATACTTTACCGGTTAACCCATCGCCAAATTTAAATACGGCGGAATCCATTTTGCTTTATCCGAGCGTTTGTTTGTTTGAAGGCACTAAATTAAGCCTCGGGCGCGGCACATACAGTCCGTTTTTGCAGATCGGCCATCCGCTGCTGAAAGGCGTGTATGATTATTCCTTTACACCTATAAGCATCCCCGGCATGAGCGATGACCCGCCGCAGAAGAACCAGGTTTGCTACGGCATCGACCTCAAAAATTACAATACCAATATATTTAAAACAACAGGCCAGCTTAACTTAGCATGGTTGCTGGAATTGTATAAAGCATTCCCCGACAAAGCGCATTTCTTTACCGCCTACTTTACTAAACTCGCCGGAACTGACGAGTTAAGAAAGCAAATTGAAGACGGCAAAACCGAACAGGAAATACGCGCAAGCTGGGAACCGGCGTTGAGCAGGTTTAAAATAATGCGCCGCAAATATTTATTATACAATTAATGCAAAAATTATTAACTTTATAAGATAAATTTGCAAACATCAATAATTAAAATTTAAATTATTGAAATTACCACCCTTTTGAAAGACATATTGCATGAGAATTGTATTTATGGGTACGCCCCAGTTTGCTGTAACCTCGCTTGATGAATTGATAACTTCAGGCTGCGACATTGTTGGGGTGGTAACTGCGCCCGATAAACCTGCCGGCCGGGGCCAGAAGATCAGCCAGTCGCCGGTTAAGGAATATGCACTGGCCCATGGGCTGAAGGTTTTGCAGCCTGAAAAATTAAAAGATGAGAAGTTTTTAGAAGAATTAAAATCTTTGAATGCCGATCTGCAGGTAGTGGTTGCCTTCCGAATGCTGCCCGAAGTAGTTTGGAATATGCCACCGCGGGGAACCATTAACCTGCATGCTTCGCTCCTGCCGCAATATCGCGGCGCTGCCCCGTTAAACTGGGTACTGATAAACGGCGAAGCAGAAACTGGTGTAACCACATTCTTTTTGAGGCACGATATCGATACCGGCCACCTGCTCTTCACCGAAAAAGTAACCCTCACGGGCCACGAAACCGCCGGCGAACTGCATGACCGCCTGATGGACAAAGGTGCAGGCTTACTGGTTAAAACTGTAAAGGCTATAGAGAGCGGCCGCTACAGCGTATTGCCGCAATCCGAGCTTATATCAGATGCCGAACTTAAACATGCCCCCAAATTGTTCAAGGAAGATGGACAGATCGACTGGAATAAACCAGCGCATACTGTTTATAACCTCATACGCGGCTTAAGCCCAATCCCGGGAGCCTATACGAAGCTCAATGATAAAATACTGAAGATCTACCGCGCAGAAGCACAGGAAGGCGACAACAGCATTCAGCCCGGCCATTTTTTAACCGACAACAAAACCTTTTTAAAATTCGCCACCACCGATGGCCTCATTAGTGTTACCGATGTACAACTGGAAGGCAAAAAACGGATGGGGATTGAAGAATTTTTGAGAGGGATAAAATTGTAGAGACGCAAAATTTTGCATCTCTACGGGTAAAATCAGCGCAATCAAAAAAATCAGTCTAATCTGCGGTCAAGGCTATAAATAAACACAAACATTCGCGAAGTAGCTATCATCCCAAATGTATGTCATAAAAAATGCGTACCTATAGCCCACGAAGTATATTTATCCTCAACGCGGCATATTTCGCTATTATTTCAAATGTGATCACTAATCAGTGTGGTGTCAAAAAATTGCGTTGGATACCAAAATCTCCTTAATCCCGTTATTTTTGCGGACTAATTTTACACGTATGGTATTGTACACCGACAGGATAGCAAATTTAAAGGCAGGCATAGAGCCACTCCGCAAACAGCTTATCGAACACAAATTATACAAGCATATTAATTCGTTACAGGAATTAAATGTTTTTATGGAACACCATGTTTTTGCGGTTTGGGATTTTATGTCGCTGTTGAAAGCGCTCCAGCAAAAACTCACCTGCACTACCCTGCCCTGGATGCCGGTTGGCAATCCCAATACGCGCTATCTGATCAATGAAATAGTTACCGGCGAAGAAAGCGACATTGACGAGCATGGCAATCGCACCAGCCATTTCGAATTGTATTTAAAAGCGATGGAGCATGCCGGTGCATCAACTGCCGCTATCGACGACCTTTTTAATGAGTTGAATTACGGTAGAAATGTTGATGAAGCACTCATTATTTCGGATATTCCCGGTGCCGCACGCCGTTTTGTACAACACACCTTTGATGTGATCGATACCAATAAACCATATCTGCAAGCAGCAGTATTTACATTTGGCCGCGAAGACCTGATACCGGATATGTTTGTGAGCATAGTAAAAGAGATAAGCGACCAGTTCCCCGGCAAGGTTGATACACTTTTATACTACCTGCAACGCCATATCGAGGTCGACGGCGATCACCATTCGCAATTGGCCTACCAAATGACCGCTGAGCTTTGCGGAGATGATGATGACAAGTGGAATGAAGCCTTTACCGTAGTTAAAGAAGCACTACAGGCGCGTATTGCCTTGTGGGATGGGATATTGACTTCTATAAAAGCGCACGTAGCTGTATAAGTATTTGGTTCATTTTCTATATTCTGCCAATAAGTTCTATATTTACATATGGAACTTGTTGAATTAAAATCGGAATTTCATTCGCTTATAGATAAGATCAATGATCCTGATGTTCTTGAGCAATTTTATAATGCTTTAAACAGTTCGGTTGATAAAAAATCCTCTGTTTGGGACTCACTCACAGAAGAGCAAAAGCAAGGCGTTTTGGATGCTTATGAAGAAGCCGAAAATGATGAAAATCTCATTCCGTTAGCTGATGTTATTAGGCGAATAGGTAAATGATAGAAAATCTTCTATTTTGTTAAGCTAATCGCATCATGATTACAGGGAATTCTTCAGGCAACATTCATAACCGTGGCTTTTATTGCAAAAAGGACAACATCATTTATTTCAGTAACGACCATGATGGAGAAGGTCTTTACAGCCACGATTTATCAACAGATAAGCTCAGGCATCTTACCAATTTTTCTGTAGATAACATTAATACTGATTCAGAATGGGTATATTTTCGTGGCCCAAACTGGCGAATATTTAAAATAAAACCAAACAACTCCGCTTTTGAGAGTCTAACACTTTATCCGGTCAGGGAAATATTATTGATTGGAAAATATTTATATCATACTTCAGATAAAGATCTTATTCGTATCGACACGACCAATGATCGCCGGGAATTTATTCGATCTGGAAACCGAATGAACAGCCTTACTGAATATAAGGGTAAATTGCTTTTTGCCGAAGAAGAATATTCTATGGTTTTCCAACTCGACACTGAAACGCTTGAGGTTTCGGATTTCCATGACGCGGGTCATTTTTTCGAAATTTTCAATGAGCGCATCTATTATGGCAAAGATGACAACATTGTAAGCGAAACAATCGGAGGAACAGATATAGTAATACATTACGAGGGATATGAAGGAGCTAACCCATTCACAATTAATCGTACAGATAAGTTTTTATATTTTAGTATATGTGATAGGGAAACGGATAACTCTGGTAACACAAAATACTTAAAATGGGAAAGAGTTATTTACAAATTGCCATTTAACGACGGAAAGGCAACATTATTTATTAATAAGGAAAACGCATACGGGCTGAACGTGGTGAACAACAAAATTTATTACATTCATGGATGGGCTTTCCATGTAATATCAGAGGAAGGAAATGGAGATCGGATTACCCAACCGCTATTTTATAGACGGCCCAAGAGCGCGGAAAAAGTTTGTGAAAGTCTCCTCGATGAAGTAATCAATAAACCTAACAATGTCATCGACAAAATAATTGAACGAACAAGGCAGTATTATATGTTGGAGGGCAAACATAAGATTGAGCAGTTCACTGTGGGAATTTGTCATCACCCATCAGTTCGACTTTACGAAACGCACGGTTTTCGCCGACATGACGGTCCGTTAAATTGCTGTGCTTTTGAACTCGCCGAGTCGTCAACTGTCGCACTTGAAGCGCACAGATTTCTTGTCGAACTGGGCATGATGAAAGGTGAGATTATAGAGCCTCATGGGAAATTTGTCTATTGTTTTATTATGTCTAAAAAAAAACAGCATAATTAAGTCATATTATTTTGAGCTGAAAGAACGTCCAAAAACAGCATTTATCTATTACAATCAATATTTACAATTACAAATCATTTCATTTAAAAAGCTTCTGTTTATTTATTCCAACTACTTTTTATTATTAGTATGCTATAATGCTCGTAGGAGTATTCATACTTCATCTATCACGATCAATATTTTTTCAGCGCTTGGGAAATCGATTATCAATATGAGATTTGTATCAGCAAATGAAAAGTATGTCCGGTTAACATAAAGTTCTATACCTTATTCAACTCATCAACCAACGCCTTACCCAATTTATTAAAATAACGCTTCACGCCATAACCCATAACAGTTTGTATGCCGCGCCCGGCATTGGTTAAGAAAACCTCGTCGGCTTCATATAATATTTCGGGGTTTATTTGTGCTTCGGTTACCGGTATATTATTTTTGCGGGCGATATTGATCACTACCTGCCGCATAACGCCTTCTACACAACCTTCGCTCAATGCCGGCGTGTATAAATGGTTCTGGTACCACACAAACACATTGGAACTGCCTGCTTCGCATAAATAGCCGTTTTGGTTCAGCAAAAACACTTCGTCCAAATTATTCTGCGCCTTAAATATCCCGGCCATTACATAGGGAAGCGAATTGCAGGTTTTTATATTTGAAAGATAGTTACAAGGCTTGGGCACATCTGTAAAAATATCCATAATGAGGCCCTTTTCATTCAAAAAATAGCGCGGCTCATCAATGGGCTGTAATTCCAGGCAATAACCCATTTTGTTGAGTGTGGGTGTATATAACCCCTCAGCATCGCGGTAAACGGTTAGCCGCAGGCGGGCATGCTTGGTTTTATTTCTTGAAGCGAGCTCTTCCGCTTTTTCCTTTAAAAACCAGGTGTCCGTTTGCGAATAGCCGTCAATTTTCAATGCCTTCATGCCGCGTTGGAGGCGGTCGGCATGCATATCAACAAACTTCAGCTGCCCCTTCATCATCCGCATACTCTCAAACAGCCCGTCACCATACCTGAAAGCACGGTTATTTGTGCTTAGTAGTTTAGTCCCTCCAGGCACGATCTCGCCGTTAAAATTGATGAATAGCATTTAGCCCCTCCTAAATCCTCCCCGGTACCGCGTGCCGCCTTAGCTTTAGCGGTGGCGCAGGGAGGACTTTAAATTTTTAAGATGCAAATCTAACCTCTTTATGGAACTCTCCTTTTAGAAATATTAAAATAAAGAAAGTCTCCCCTACCGGGGGAGATTTAGAGGGGGCTGGCATACCTTCTCCACTTTTCCAGCACCTGCTCAAAATCAGGCGGCAGTGGTGCCTCAAAATGCAGGCGTTTTCGCAGCGTTGGATGTACAAAGCCCAGTGTTTGGGCATGCAGCGCCTGGCGGGGCATAATTTCAAAACAGTTATCAACAAACTGCTTGTATTTGGTAAAAACAGTGCCTCTAATGATCTTATCGCCGCCATACATGGCATCGCTGAATAGCGGATGACCAATATGCTTCATATGGGCGCGTATCTGGTGCGTACGACCGGTTTCCAACTGGCATTCTATCAGCGTAACATAATTCAGCCGCTCCAGTACTTTGTAGTGTGTAACACTCCATTTGCCCTTCTCCGGGTCATCATATATCGACATTACGCGCCTGTCGGCTATGCTGCGGCCAATATAGCCTGTTACCGTGCCATCCTCTTCCAAATCGCCCCAAACCAGTGCTAAGTATTTGCGGGTGATGGTATGTTCATAAAACTGCCGCGCCAACCACGTCATGGCGCGCTCATTTTTGCTGATGAGCAGTAAGCCCGAGGTATCTTTATCTATACGGTGCACCAATCCGGGGCGGCCGTCGTTCCCGGGCAGCGTAGGCAATTGCTGAAAATGATACACCAGCGCATTCACCAATGTACCGGTGTAATTGTTATAGCCCGGATGCACCACCATGCCGGCTGCTTTATTTATTACCAGCAGGTCATTATCCTCATAAACAATATCAAGCGGGATATTTTCCGGGTAAACCTCTGTATCACGCGGCGGGTGCGGTAATACCACCGAGATCACATCCAAGGGCTTTACCTTATAACTCGATTTGATCGGTTTATCGTTTACCAGCACATTCCCCAGTTCAATGGCGCTCTGTATGCGGTTGCGTGAGGCATTCTCCACCCGGTGCATCAAAAACTTATCAATGCGCAGCAACGACTGGCCCTTATCAACCACAATACGCAGGTGCTCATATAAATCCTGCTCTTCAAACTCTACCAGGTCGTTTTCTTCTGCCATGGGTGCAAAAGTAATTGTTTTAAAGTTTTATAGGTTGAATGTATATTTTTGATGCAGATATGAACATCGATCTTGAAATATACAGCCCCGTTCAGCAAATACACAGCAGTTTGTTCGACGGGCAGCGCATAAAAGTATTTATCAAACGCGATGATCTCATCCATCCGCTCATATCGGGCAACAAATGGCGCAAGCTAAAATACATCCTCAAAAAAGCATCGGCACAAAATAAAACCCAGCTGGTTACCTTTGGCGGGGCTTATTCTAATCATTTATTGGCTACGGCAGCGGCAGCAGCAAAATTTGGTTTTAAGTCGACAGGTATTGTGCGGGGCGAGAAAGTCGAAAACGATACGCTTTTCCTTTGCCGCCTGCATGGTATGGAATTGCTATTTATCGACCGGGAAAGCTACCGCGACAAACCGGCATGGTTCGCCAAATATTTTGGAAATGATGAGCAGGCCTTTTTTATTGACGAAGGCGGTGCATCTGCTGAAGGTACGCGAGGCTGCGCTGAACTGGTTGATGAGCTTACTGAAACCTACGATCATATTTTCTGCGCTTGCGGAACAGGCACAACAGCAGCGGGCATCATCAACGGCCTGGCGCAGCATCAGCTTAAAACACAGTTTAATGCTGTACCGGTGTTTAAGAATGGCGGTTTTATTAAAGATGAGATAGATAAATACCTGGATGCCCAGGCAGGTTACAATTTACACCTTGATTACCATTTCGGCGGCTATGCCAAAACAGATAAAAAACTGACAGATTTTATTAAACGCTTTGTAGCTGAAACCGGGATATTGATAGAACCGGTTTACACCGGCAAAATGCTGTACGCCATTTATGACCTGGTAGCGAAGGGATATTTCAAAAGCGGCGATAAAATATTGGCTATTCATACCGGCGGATTGATGGGGTTGTTGGGGATGAAGGACAAGTTTTAATGATGGTAGCCCATCCCAAAAAAGGCTGTCTCAAAAGTCGACTTTACCAAAAGGTTACCAAACAATATTTGTCTCAGTGCTCTCCTATGTTCTATCTCAGTGTCCTTTGTGGTTAAATTTTTACCACAGAGATCACGAAGAAGGCACAGAGAGACACAGAGTTTTTATAGTGCAAAATATAATTTCGTATCGTACTTTTTTCATTTTACTTTTGATACAGCCTCTTGTTAATCCTTCCCAAAATGGCAAAACAGGTATTTTTCGCGCAGAATTTTTCCATTTCGACATACGCAAATTCCCATTTCCACATACCAAATCCATCCGACCAAAATGCGTTCTGGTTCAAAAACCAACTTTAGTTAATTTAAAGTTACTTTTTACCCATTCGGTTCAAAAAGTGCGTTTTTTATTGTTTCTGAGCGGTTTTTAGTAGATTTGTATAAATCCCGATTATATGTATAACCTGCTCGTTTCACCGGAAAATGTTCAGTCGACCCTGCAAAAGCACATATTGGCTGACGGCTTCGACCTTATCTTTGATATGGAAAAAAGCAAGGGCGTTTATATCTATGACTCACGTCATAATCGCACATTGCTCGACTTTTTTACCTGCTTCGCATCGGTGCCTTTGGGATACAACCACTCTAAGATGGTTAACGATGAGGAATTCAAAAAAAACCTGCTGCTTGCAGCGCTCACCAACCCCTCGAACTCCGACATCTATACCGAGCAATATGCGCAGTTTGTAAGCACTTTCGACCGCGTGGGTATACCTGATTACCTTCCGCATGCTTTTTTCATTGCAGGCGGCGCATTGGCCATTGAGAACGCCATTAAAGTTGCAATGGACTGGAAAGTACAAAAGAATTTCGCCAAAGGCTATACAAAAGAGCGGGGCTTAAAGGTGATACATTTTGAGCATGCTTTTCACGGCCGCACCGGTTATACATTAAGCCTCACCAATACGCAGCCCGTTAAAACCAAATGGTTTGCCAAGTTCGACTGGCCGCGGGTTTCGGTGCCATATATGAACTTTCCTTATTCTGATGCTAACCATGAAGATTTGTTGAAGCGCGAGGAATTATCCATTTCGCAAATAAAGAAGGCGTTTGAAGTAAACAAGGATGATGTTTGCGCCATTATCATCGAACCTATACAATCCGAAGGTGGCGATAACCACGTGCGGAAAGAGTTTTTAGAACAACTAAAGCAACTGGCTGATGAAAACGAAGCCATGCTGATTTATGACGAGGTACAGACAGGTGTTGGCCTCACCGGTAAATTCTGGTGCCATGAGCATTTCGGCGAAAATGCCCGGCCTGACATTTTAGCTTTTGGTAAAAAGATGCAGGTATGTGGTATTTTAGCCGGCAAAAAGGTTGATGAAATAGAGACTAATGTATTTCACGTTTCTTCCCGGATTAATTCAACATGGGGTGGCAGCTTGGTTGATATGGTACGGTCGTCAAAAATAATGGAGATCATTGAAGAAGATAACCTATGTGATAATGCCGCACAGATGGGTGAATATTTGCAAAACCGCTTGCTTGATATAGCAGCCAAAAACGATATAATAACCAATATTCGCGGCAGGGGATTACTTACCGCATTTGATTTTCCGGACAAATCTATAAAAGATGAATTTATAAACAGGGGTATGGAAAAGCATGTTATGTTCCTGGGTTGCGGCACCAAAACCATACGTTTCAGGCCGGCGCTTATTATCGAAAAGAAACATATTGATGAAGGCCTTGATGTGCTCGAAAGCATTATTGCCACCTTGTAGCATTTGTAATAATATTGCTACAAAAACGTGTTTTTGATAGCATTAAGCCACATTTTATTAAAAAAACCCTATAATCGTTTGCTAACATTAGTTGATAAGAAAATCACGGTTAATAATAGGTTTAATTTCCCAAAAAGAAATTATTAACTATTAGGCATATTTGTAAAAAAGTACGCATAATACCCCTGTCAGCAGCTATCATCACCATGAGCAAACACATTGAAAAACTAAAAAAACAGCTTACAGAAATTTCAGAAGTTGTGAACCTGTTTAAATCGGAGGCGGTACAACTGAAAATAGTTGAAAAACTATTGGATGTGATCATCGAATCGGACAAAGCCGAGGCAGAAAGTACTGAAGTGGTAAGCAAAAAAGGGCACAAGGCAAAGGCCGAGGACACAGAAACCTTTTATTTAAACGGGCGCAAAAAACCCGGCGCTACCAAAGTATTGAACCAACTGCTTAGTACTGATTTCTTTTATACGCCGCGATCGATAGCATCCATCGCCAATTATTGCAAGGATAATTTCGATTCGGATTTTAAAACATCAGAGTTATCCGGCATACTTTTAAAACTGGCAAACGAGCATAAACTGAGAAGAGAAAGAAGCCAGGACAACAACCGTTTTGAATACGTTTCGGTTTAACTAAGCTATCCCCCTGTAGCTTAACCGATGTGCAAAAAGAGACTGCATTTACCGCAAAGAGAATAAATTATCTACCCCTAAGATTTTTTTCGACGTAAAGCCTTCGGCGTATTTTACCTGTATGCTTTTGCCAAACTCCATAGCGCGGCCTTCAATTATGCGGATAAAATCGGGCGATGAGATATAGGTCTGCGGCTCGTTTTTCCATTCGGGATTATGAAATTGTGAGCCGTAGGCACGTATGCTTTCCACTTTTTTATCCCAGTATTGGGTAACATCTATTACTACGTCGGGCTCTATATAGCGGTCTTGTATAAAATGGAGTACCAGGTTAGGGCGCCATGCTTCCTGTGCTTTGCCGTCAAAACTGGTCTCTATTTTACGTAGCCCGGCCAAAAAAGCCGAAGCCTCAACCAGGTCGCTTGCCCGGCCGTGATCGGGGTGGCGATCATGAAAAGCATTGGTAATGATTATATCGGGTTGATACTTGCGTATTACCTCTACTACTTTTAACTGGTATTCCGGCGTATTCTGAAAAAAGCCATCGGGCAACTCAAGGTTTTCGCGAATCGTAAGCCCTAATATTTCAGCAGCGGCAGCAGCTTCTTGCGCACGTATCTCTGCTGATCCCCGTGTGCCCAACTCCCCCCGGGTAAGATCGGCAACTCCCACTTTTTTTCCTGAAGCAATAGCCTGTAGTATAACACCAGCGCAGCCTAACTCGGCATCATCCGGGTGTACGGGTAAAACCAGTATATCTAATTTAGTCATCAAGAGTCTTGTTATTTTTTGGGTGAAAGCAGGCGCATTATTTTCTTACGCACTTTTGATGTAATAGGCTTTGTAAACGGGAAATAAAAATCTGCTACCTCGCCATTCCTGCCGATCAAAAATTTATGGAAATTCCAGCGCGGAACCGAGCTGAACCTGCCGTTTTGCTTTTTATCGGCAAAAAATTTATACAACGGATCGGCATACGGCCCTCTTACCCTTATTTTATCAAACACCGGGAAATTAGAACCGTAGTTTTCACAAAAAGCGCTTATTGCCGCGCCCTCAAGTGGTTCCTGCCCGCCAAAATCGTTCGATGGGAATGCCAATATTTCAAAATCCTGCCCGGTAAATTCCGACTTAAGGGCGGCAAGATCTTTAAGCTGTGGGGTAAAGCCGCATTGAGATGCGGTGTTGACTATTAAGAGTACTTTATCTTTATATTCAGATAAGCTTATCTCTTCACCGTTTAACTTTTGAACATTAAACTGGTAAATACTTTTATCGCTCATTATTAGTATTTAGCTGAATCGTACCCGGCTTCCTGCAGTATCTGCTCAATATCACGGTCTTCATCAGGGTCGTAAGTTTCTTTTAAATTATGGCCGAATATACGTGCAACCGATTGTAGCATAAAAGCATCCAAACCACCCTTTAAATCCGAAACCAATTGGTAACTGGTATTTCCGGTTTCCCGGTCGATCAGTTTTATCAATATTTCACCCTGGGTGATGGTCAGGTTCTCTATTTCACGCTTAAAAAGGTCTTTTATCTGGTCGTTGCAAGCGCTTATCAATTGTTTTTGTTTATGCTTGTCTGCAGTAAGTGCAAGGTCGCGCTGTAATTGCTGGTAGCGTTCGCTTGCAAAGTGTGCGTAAGGCATTACTTTGTGTACGTTGTAAACCAATTGTTTATAAGCCTGCCTGTCGGCTTCGCTTTTAAATATCCTGGAATCAACTATTTTAACCTCGGGATAAACTATCCAGGGTATCAATTGCCCATTGGTATCAAGGGTTACGTAAGTTTTAATGGTATCATTTTTTCCCAGCTTTAAAGGTGCCGGTTTAGCGGCAGGCGGTGTTTGTACAGCCGCATTTTGCTGTGCTTTAACAGCCCCCACAGTTAAACAAAACAGGAAAACTATACCGATAAATTTCATAACTTTACTTATTACAAAATTAATGCAATTTTTTTGGCTATTTTACAATTAGCTGTTAATTAAATTTTTTGTTACAAGTATATTACATAATTTTCATAGAGAGGCTATAAATGAAAGAATTAGTGATAGATCAGGAAGCCGAGAAAGCCGAAATACGAAAAAGGTACCGGGCTTTGCTTAAATCGTGCAAATCCACCCTCGAAAAGGGGGATAAACGCATGATACGCAAGGCTTTTGATATGGCGCTCGAGAGTCACGCCGCTATGCGCCGCAAATCGGGCGAACCATACATCTACCATCCCATTGCCGTAGCACAGATAGCTGCCGAAGAAATCGGGTTGGGTACTACCTCTATAGTTTGCGCTTTACTGCACGATGTTGTTGAAGATACAGATGTTACCCTTGACGATATTGAAAGGGAATTTGGCAAAAAAGTAGCCATGATCATTGATGGGCTGACCAAAATATCTGGTGTTTTTGATACCAATAGCTCATTGCAGGCGGAGAATTTCCGTAAAATGTTGCTTACCCTGGCGGATGATGTGCGGGTGATATTGATAAAACTGGCCGACCGCCTGCACAATATGCGCACCATGGAGTTTATGCCGCGCGATAAGCAGCTAAAACTTTCATCGGAAACCGTCTACCTGTATGCTCCGCTCGCCCATCGGTTAGGCTTATATGCCATAAAATCCGAACTGGAAGACCTTTCCATGAAATACATGGAGCGGGAAACTTATTCGTTCATTAAAAACAAACTCAACGAGAAAAAAGCTGAACGTGAGAAATTTATCCGCGATTTTATCGAACCGGTAAAAAAAGCGCTGATAGGCCAGGATTTACATGCCGACATTTTCGGACGGCCAAAATCGATCCACTCCATTTGGAACAAGATGAAGAAAAAGTCTGTTCCGTTTGAGGAAGTTTATGACCTGTTCGCCATCCGTATCATCCTGGATAGCACTCCTGAGCATGAAAAAGCAGATTGCTGGAAGGCTTATTCGATAGTTACCGATCTTTATCGCCCTAACCCCGACCGTCTGCGCGACTGGATATCATCACCAAAAGCCAACGGTTACGAATCATTGCATACCACAGTAATGGGGCCTCGCGGTCAATGGGTTGAGGTGCAGATACGCACCGTAAGGATGAACGAAATAGCCGAAAAAGGCTTTGCTGCACATTGGAAATATAAAGAGTCATCGTCCGATAGTGGCCTTGATCTATGGGTACAAAAAGTACGCGACCTGCTTAAAAACCCGGAATCGAACGCGCTTGACTTTTTGGATGATTTTAAGATGAATTTGTTCTCCGATGAGATATTTATTTTTACGCCGAAGGGTGCGCTCATCCAGCTACCATTAAATGCAACAGCGCTTGATTTTGCTTTTGAGATACATACCGATGTGGGCGCAAGCTGTATCGGCGCAAAGGTTAATCACAAACTGGTGCCGTTGAACTATAAACTGCAAAATGGCGACCAGGTAGAGATCATCACCTCCAGCAAACAAACGCCAAAGGAAGACTGGCTGAATATTGTGGTTACCGCCAAGGCTAAAGCCAAAATAAAATCGGCGCTAAAAGAAGAAAAACGTAAGGTAGCCGAAACCGGTAAGGAAATTTTGGAGCGGAAGCTGAAGGGGCTAAAAATAACCTACAACTCGGAGAATATCCATAAGCTGAGCTATTATTTTAAGCTGCCATCAACACTCGACCTGTTTTACGAAGTGGCCAAAGGTACTATTGACATGAAGGACCTGAAGGAATACCAGGCCTCTGAAAAACTGATAGAAAACAAGCCGCAGGATAAGATTGAGATAGAGCAAGTACAAAGCCTTATTAAAAGCATTAAAGCCAAAGACAGTGATATTCTGCTCTTTGGCGAGGATATGCAGAAGATAGATTACAAGCTGGCAAACTGCTGTAACCCTATCCCCGGCGATGATGTTTTTGGCTTTATTACTGTTAGCGATGGTATAAAAATACACCGTACCAACTGCCCTAATGCTGCCAAACTGATGGCCAATTACGGCTACCGTATTGTAAAAGCACGCTGGACCAACCAGCAGGAACTGGCATTTTTAACCGGCCTGCGCATAACCGGTATTGACGATGTGGGCCTGATAAATCAACTGACCACTGTTATTTCCAATGATTTTAAGGTGAATATGCGCTCGATTACCGTCGACAGTGATAATGGCATTTTTGAAGGCACCATTATGGTTTATGTAAACGATACCCAGCACCTGGATAACCTGATCAAAAGGCTCAAAACAGTAAAAGGCGTTACTTCCGTTAACCGTTTTGATTCAGCATTAGAAAAGGTAAGTGTATTGGGTAAATAATCGACTGGCAGGTAGCTGATAATCAGTTTGACAATCAATAACTAAAAATAACTAATTTTGCCCTTTGTTAATAGCACATTATGTCGCAAGTAGAAACCATTGCAATGGTTAAAAAAATTTTCGAGGCTTACCTCGAAAATAAAAACCTCCGTAAAACCCCCGAACGTTTCGCAATACTCGAAGAGATTTATTCACGGAGCGATCATTTTGATGTGGAGTCGTTGTACATCCACATGAAAAATAAAAAATACCGCGTTAGCCGCGCCACCGTTTATAACACGCTTGAACTATTGGTATCATGCGACCTGGTTACCAAGCACCAGTTTGGCAAAAACATGGCCCAGTTTGAGAAATCATACGGCTACAAACAGCACGACCATATTATTTGCATTAATTGTGGCAAGGTTGTAGAATTTTGCGACCCGCGCATACAGCAGATACAAAGTATGATGGGCGATATCCTAAAATTCGATATCAAACATCACTCGCTCAACCTTTATGGTGATTGTGCAAAATTAAAGGCGGGATATTGCGACAGAAAACTGTAAAACCTATGGACAAACCGGTTTTAAGCAAGCAGGCTTTTTGGGACGTTGATATGGATAAGATCGACTATGAAAAGAATGCTGATCATGTAATAGAGAAAATTTTCGACCGGGGGACTTTAGATGATATTATTTCCGTTTTAAATTTTTATGGTAATGACAAAATTAAAACTGCCCTGGTAAACAGGAGATATTTATCAAACAGTGCAACGGCATTTGCTTGCTTACTATTTAATTTAGAACCAGAAGATTTCAGATGCTACAGATTCAAACAGTCAAACCCGAGTGCCTGGCCGTTCTAAAAGAGTTGATGAGCATCAGCGAACTTAAAGATTTCAGGCTAGCCGGTGGAACAGGATTAAGTTTGCGTTTGGGTCATAGAGTTTCCATCGATCTCGACCTGTTCACAAATCAATTATTTAATCCAGAAGAATTTCAGATCTTTCTTGAAAATCATTTTAATAATAGAGTAAGTTTACTGGGCAGCAATAAATATGGCGTATTTACTGCTGTTGATAGTATTAAGGTAGATTTTTTATACCGGCATGAAAAATTCAGTGATGCTGAACATTCAGAAGATGGCTTCAGAATAGCAAACCTTAACGATATTGCTGCAATGAAAATACTTGCTGCTTCAAACCGGGGCTCAAAAAAAGATTATTATGACCTGCATGAATTATTAAATGTTTATACTTTTGCCGAGTTGATTGATCTTTTTAAGGTTATGTATCCTAACTATGGTATTGCGGGTATCATAAAATCAATAGCAGACTTTAATGATGCAGAGTCGGAAGATGACCCGATAAGTTTAAAAAAGGTTGCCTGGATAAATGTAAAAGAAAACATCGCGAAAGAAATACGCGATTTTATTCATTCGCTGCAACAGCAAAAACAGATTGCTGAGAGCAAAAGGCAAAAAGCAATAGAAGAAATTATTAGCAGAAAGAAAAGTAAAAAATAAATGGCTGTTGACGTATTATTGGGCCTCCAGTGGGGCGATGAAGGTAAAGGTAAAATTGTTGATGTACTGAGCGTTGAGTACGATCTCATTGCGCGTTTCCAGGGTGGGCCTAATGCCGGTCACACTTTGGAGTTCGACGGCAAAAAGTTTGTGTTGAACACCATTCCTTCAGGAATATTTTTCGATAACACCCTTAATCTCATTGGCAACGGTGTGGTTATCGATCCCATCATTCTTAGAAAAGAAATAGAAAAACTTAAAGCTGCAGGCCACGATCTTTTGGCTAAAAAGAACCTGGTTATAGCTAAAAAGGCGCACCTCATATTACCTACGCACCAGTTACTGGATGCCGCATCCGAAAAAAAGATGGGCGAAGGTAAAATCGGTTCAACGTTGAAAGGTATTGGGCCAACATATATGGATAAAACCGGTCGCAATGGTCTGCGCATTGGTGATAGCACGTTGCCTGATTTTAAGGAACGCTACCGGAAACTGGCCGACAAGCACGTTTCCATGCTAAAATCGCTTTATGGCGATGTGCCCGATTTTTCGGAACGCGAAGCTGCATTTTTTGATGCGATAGAAATGCTAAAGCAATTTCCGCTGGTTGATTCGGAGCATTTGGTTAACGATTATATTAAACAAGGCAAAAAAGTATTAGCCGAAGGCGCACAGGGCACCATGCTGGATATCGACTTTGGTTCATACCCTTTTGTAACCTCGTCGAATACTACATCCGCAGGTGCCTGCACAGGTTTAGGTATTGCTCCTAACAAAATAGGCGAAGTAATAGGCATTTTTAAGGCTTATTGTACCCGCGTAGGCGGCGGCCCCTTCCCTACCGAATTAAATAACGAAACAGGCGAAGAATTACGTCGCATAGGCCATGAATTTGGCGCTACAACAGGTCGCCCACGCCGTACCGGCTGGATAGATCTGCCTGCTTTGAAATATGCCATTATGCTTAATGGCGTTACCCAACTGGTAATGACTAAGGCCGATGTCTTAAGCGGTTTTGATAAAATATACGCTTGTACACACTATAAATATCTTGGTGAGACAATAGATTATATGCCTTATGATATTTGTTCCGTAGAACCAGACCCGGTATACAAAGAGATTGACGGCTGGAATGAAGACTTAACCGGCCTTACCGATGCAGAGCAGATACCGCGCAAATTAAAAGACTATATCGAGTACCTGGAAGAGGAACTGGACGTACCAGTTAAATACCTGTCTGTTGGCCCTGATAGGGTGCAAACGTTAGAAATGTTTTAAATTTTAAAGGCTATCTCAAAAGTCAATTTTATCAAAACAGTACGAAATAATATTTGTCTTTGTGCCCTTTGTGTTCTCATCTTTGTGACCTCTGTGGTAAAATTTAACCACAGAGGTCACAAAGAAGGCACAGAGATTCACAGAGCTTTTATGACGCAAATATAATTTGGTATCATCTTTTATTATTTCTTTTGAGATAGCCTCTCTTTTTATATAAAAGTGACCATAAAGATTTCAAACCCGGAGCAATTCAAACAAAAAGCCCTGCAATGGGCCAATAGTTTTGACGCGGTTTGTTATCTCGACTCTAACAATTTTACAGACCCTTATTCAAAGTTCGACGCGCTAATTGCCATCGGAGCAAAAGCCGAACTAACTGCCTTAGCGAGAGATGCTTTTGAACAATTAGCCAAATTCCGGGCAGAAAATCCTGGCTGGGTGACCGGTTTTTTCGGTTACGACCTTAAAAATGAACTGGAAAAACTTACCTCATCCAATTCCGACCACCTTCATTTTCCTGATCTTTATTTTTTTGTTCCGGAATACATCATCATCATAAAAGGCAATTCAGCAGAAATAATAGCCGATGATGCGTCAAACGTTTTTCAACTTATTGAGCAACAGCCAGAATACCAGCCGAAACAATCATCCGCAATAAAATCACAGTCAAGGTTTAGCCATGACGAATACCTGGCTGCAGTAGAAAAAATAAAAAACCATATCACCCGCGGCGATATTTATGTGACCAATTTTTGCCAGGAGTTTTTTGCCGAAAACGCAAAGATCGACCCGCTGGATGCATTTTTAAAATTGAATGCCCTCTCTCCTAACCCATTTGCGGCATTTTTTAAATGGAAGGGGAATTACATACTGTCGGCATCACCTGAACGCTTTTTGGCTAAACGCGATAATAAACTCATCTCCCAGCCCATAAAAGGCACGGCAAAAAGAGGAAAAAATGAAATTGACGATGAAACGATCAAACAACAATTAAGAAACCACGCCAAGGAACTACAGGAAAATGTAATGATTGTTGACCTGGTGCGAAATGATCTCACGCGTGCAGCAAAACAGGGCACAGTTAAAACGGAAGAATTATTCGGCATATATACCTTCAACCAGTTGCACCAGATGATCTCGACGGTAGTTTGCGAAATGCAGGATAGATTATCTGCAATTGAAGGCATAAAAAACACCTTTCCGATGGGCAGCATGACAGGCGCGCCAAAGATCAGCGCGATGCAATTAATGGAGCAATATGAACGCAGCAAACGCGGGGTTTACTCAGGCGCGATAGGTTATTTCAGCCCGGATGGCGATTTTGATTTTAACGTGGTGATACGGACGTTGCTGTATAATTCCGCAAATAACTATTTATCGTTTCATGTAGGTAGCGCCATAACTTATCATGCCAATGCTGAGCAGGAATACGAGGAGTGTTTATTAAAGGCGAAAGCTATTTTGGAAGTATTAGGGCAACTTTAGTTTGTTCTCAAGACACAAAAAATTTAGCGTATCACGCTTTAACCTGGCTGGCCGATTTCTTCCGGAACAGGTTTACCTTCGATTCGGTGCCTTTAAGTAAACGTTCGATATTTTTTTGGTGGGTTACCAGTATCAGCAGGCACATGCACATGCCATAAATAATTACCGGTCTCGAAATGGGGAATATCACGGCCACTGCTATCGGGTAAACAAAGCCTGCGAGTATAGAGCTTAACGATACATAACGCGTAATGATCAGTGTAACTATAAAAACACTTAAACAAAGCAAAGCAGCGGGTAAATTAATAGCCAGCACCATGCCTAATAACGTAGCAATACCTTTACCACCCCTAAAACCGGCAAATATCGGGAACAGGTGGCCCATAACGGCAGCTATGCCCAAAGCGAGTGCATAATTCATGTATGAAGCCGAATTGTATGCCCCTGTGGTTGCAACGCCTATGAAATAAGCAAGATTTGTGGCCGTCCAGCCTTTTAATATATCGATAAGCATTACAGGTATACCTGCTTTTTTGCCCAATACCCTAAAGGTATTGGTCGCGCCGGCATTTCCGCTGCCATATTCGCGCACATCAATGCCGTAAAAAGCCATACCTATCCAAACCGCAGTAGGGATAGATCCGCATAAGTAGGCCAGTATGAGAGCTGTAATTGAATAGATTGTTATCATTCACTACAATATTACTAATTTTTAAAGAGAGATGGTTATAGTGATCGGTGATTTGTGTTCTGTGATTGGTAAATATTCCTGAACACCTAACACCGATCACTAATCTCTACTTCACCGCTTTTAAACTCAAATCGAGGCTCTTTACGGAATGGGTTAAAGCGCCAACCGAAATATAATCAACACCGCAGGCTGCATATTCGCGTATATTATCGATGGTAATACCGCCAGATGCTTCAGTGATATATCTTCCCTCAATCATGTCAACCGCATCGCAAAGGTCGCTAAAATTGAAATTATCCAGCATTATCCGGTCAACGCCGCCCGTTTGTAAAACTTGTTCAAGCTCGTCAAGGTTCCTCACCTCAATTTCTATAGCCAGTTTTTTATTTTGTTCCTTGAGGTAATTCCGCGCGCCCTCTATGGCTTCGTGTATTCCGCCGGCATAGTCAACATGGTTATCCTTTATCAGGATCATATCATACAACCCGAAACGGTGGTTTACACCGCCGCCGATACGCACAGCCCATTTTTCGAGGTATCGCATCCCCGGCGTGGTTTTGCGTGTATCCAAAACTTTGGTATTGGTTCCTCTTAAAACGTCCACAATTTCGTGGGTTCTGGTTGCAATACCGCTCATGTGCTGCATGCAGTTAAGCACCAGCCGCTCGGCTTTTAAAATACTTTGCGCGCTGCCTTCCACCTCGAATGCTATATCGCCATATTTTATTTTAGCGCCATCTTTTAAGTGAATATTCAGTTTAAGCTGGTCATCAACAACACGAAATATTTCTGTGGCCAGCTCAACGCCAGCTAAAATCCCTTCATCTTTAACTAAAAGTTTTGCTTTTCCCGTTGTTCCGGCCGGAATTGTTGCCAGCGAGGTATGATCACCGTCGCCAACGTCTTCCTTTAATGAATTGATAATGAATTGGTCTATAATATCCTTGTCCAAATCGTCTTTTTTTTGAAGCCTCAAAATTAAGAACAATTCGAATATTATTTAGTTTTTTCCAGTTCGATCAGGGCTGACGCATTAGAAATTTTTGTTAGCAATAAGTGTTAAGAGGAATTTATGGTTCCAGCCAGCCATTTTTCTTTTAGCTTTCAGGCTGGCCTTGCTGGTTTTGTCAGTCTTTAGGATATTT
>Ga0302309_10000477_pt1 | contig 45889 bp, 48 predicted proteins | sample III_Palsa_N1_1_FD_200453 | JGI IMG/M metagenome (GOLD analysis project Ga0302309, IMG submission 200453) | Peat permafrost microbial communities from Stordalen Mire near Abisko, Sweden - III_Palsa_N1_1 | ecosystem: Environmental > Terrestrial > Soil > Palsa > Peat permafrost | place: Sweden...
CTCATTCTGATAAGAGCCGTACAATCGCACATAATTCATCGACGTAATAGCCTACAAGACCTGTATGGGAAGATTTTTTTTCACACCAGTTAACTTGATGCACGGACACAATCACTTTTTTGATGATATTACAGCGTAATCCTTTTTGGTTTTTGCTTAGTATAATAAAGGGCTCGTTTTTAGCACTAAACGAATTATTCATTGTCGATTTATTAGTAAAAAATTCTTTTGCATCATCAATAATATAGGTAGCGCCTTTATAGGAAATTTTATTCGTCGCATCATCTTCTAGTATCATTTGTACATCTACAAGTGGCACTAAGCATTTATAATTATTTTTTTGAATTAAAATGGCTGTAAAATCTTGCAAAAAAGGGGCAGTAAAAACAGGCTCTACTACTTCCTCTTGCACCGGCTCAATTGTAAAATCTACTTTATCAAATAGGGCATTTACATAAAGTTTGAACAGGGGATTTTCTACATCTACTTCTGGCACGACAGTGCTTGCCTCAAAGGACTGCATACTTACACCACACACTTATCGGATACGGTAAGGCTTTTCAATAAAATCGCTTTCAGCAAAGCTGAGTAAGCCCATACACCCTTAGCCGTAGGAAAATATAGTGAAGGCGGTACGCCTTCCACACTCGCGTCTCTAAATTTAGTATCTTGGGGTATTACATAAGGCCATACTGCATGAGGAAAAAGCTCACGTATAGTATCTAAGGCATTATGAGAAGCCTTGGTACGACCATCAAAAAGAGTAGGGATAATAATATGATGAATAGCTTTATTTTTAGAACGTTCTACCATCTTCACTGTTGCCATCATTTGTTTTAATCCCCTAATAGCAAGGTATTCGGTTTGCACCGGTATCATTAACATATCACAAGCTGCTATAGCATTTATCATTAAAATACCTACAACCGGTGGGCAATCTAATAAAATAAAATCATAGAAAGGTTCTAAACAACATAAAGAATTTTTTAATCTAAGCCCCATGCCAGGACTTTTTCCTAATTCTCTATCTAGCGTTGCCAGCGACAAAGCTGCAGGTATTATGTCTAATAAGGCGAACTTGGTCTTTACTATAAAACGAGAAATATTATCAAATTCTATATTGGCTTGCGAAAAAAAATGATAGACACCTTCGTTATCCGATATATTTAGGTAGCTACTTAGAGAGCCGTGGGGATCTAAATCTATAGCGAGTACTCTTTGGCCTTTGGTTGCCAATAATCCACCTAAACTGATTACGGTAGTAGTTTTACCAACGCCCCCTTTTTGATTGGCTATAGCCCAAATTTTCATGGAGAGGGTTCCTCTATTGTTGCTTTGGCGTTATGTGTTTGTGGTGGCATAGGTAAATTGCTCATAGGCATATCAGGCACTCCCTCTATAACGCCATCATTTTTAGTAAAGTTTTTTTCAATATCATTAGTGAATTTTATTGATCGCATTTTATAATACTCTTGTTTTAAATGTTCTATTCTGCTATCATCACGTTGCATTATAAAAACTACCCGTCTGTTTTTTATACGACCTTCTTCGGTATCATTATCTGCTATAGGATAATTTTCACCATATCCTACAGCAGATAGGCGTTCTGCAGGTATACTCATTTGTACTAATAAACGAGCAATAGAGGCTGAACGGGCCGCAGAAAGTTCCCAATTAGAGGGATAAAAAACATTTTCAATAGGAACATTATCAGTAAACCCTTCAATCCGGATAGAAAATAAACTTGCTTTAAATACATTGGCAACCGCTTGAATCACTGGCTCTGCAGAAGCTTTTAAATCGGTACTGCCTTGTTTAAAGAGTAAAGCCGAAGGCAATTGAACTTCTACCCAATCAGGGGTGGCTGTTATATTTACCAGACTTTTATCAATCAACCCTGTTAAGGTAGATTGGATAACTGCGGCGGTAGATTCAAATAAATTAATCTTATTAGTTTGGGTTACTTCATTGGTCATGAGTGAAGTTTTTTTTTCATCTTGAGACCACAGTCCTTGTTTACCTTTAAAACTTGAGTCCACAGATTCTACTAACAAATGATATTTATTGGTATTAGATGCAGCAATAGCATACATTACAACAAAAAAAGAAAATAATAAAGTCATAAAATCAGCATACGAAATCAACCAGCGAGCATGGTCCACTTTTTTTGCTAACAATACTTTTTTTTTCATTTATATCAACTGTCTGTATAATTTAACATTTTACATTCTACCAAATGGGGATTAAAACCCTGGCTAATGGCTAGAATACCTTCAATAATCATTTCCGAATGATTACATTCTTGTTGTATCAACTTTTGAAATCGTGCACCCAATGGTAAAAAAACAATATTGGCTAGCCCCACTCCATACAAGGTAGCTACAAAAGCTGCTGCTATTCCACCGCCTAATTTACTCGGATCGTTTAAGTTGCTCATTACATGAATTAAACCTAGAACAGCGCCTAAGATGCCTATGGTAGGTGCATAGCCTCCCATACTCTCAAAAACCGATGCGGCTAATTCTTTTTTTCTTTCTCTTTGGTTCATAGCCGATTCTAAAATGTCTTTAATCACAAAAGATTCGGTTCCACTGACTAACAATTCTAAACCTTTTTTTGCAAAGACATCTTTTTCAACTTCAATTAATTTTTCTAATCCTAACCATCTTTACGAGCAGTAAAAGACCACATTAACATTTTTGCAGAGGTTTCTTTAATATTATTGTAGGGGGGTACGATAATCCAGCCACATAAACTAATGGCTTCTAAAAGAATCGGGAAGGGGGTTTCTACCATAACTGCACCTAAGGTGCCACAACACACTACAATAAGCGCAGGTAAGTTTATTAAACTCTGCAAATTACCTCCCTCTATCTCATGGCTTGTAATAATGGCAACTATTGCTATGAAAAACCCTAACAGGGCTGATATTTTCATTGCAAATTCATCTCCCTATAAAAAGAAAGTATCTTAAGTATATGTTAGCTTGCATCTAGTGCACTTTTCGTGCATATTTCTTTAATAAACCAGGCACATCCAGTATCATGGCTATATGCCCATCACCGGTAATAGTTGCCCCCGCCATACCTGGGGTACCTTGCAACATATCTCCTAATGCTTTAATGACTACTTCTTCTTGCCCTAATAAACTATCAACTACAAAACCTATTCTTTGCGTACCTAGAGAGACGATTACCACATGATCATTTTCATTAGAAACATTACTGTGGTTATTAAATTTTATATTAAAATGTAATAACCACTCTTTAAGGTAAAATAAGGGAATAGCTTTTTCTCGAACTAAAATAACTAATTGTCCATCCACCATATTCGTTTTACGTAAATCCAGATGAAATATTTCATTAACGCTAGTTAAAGGTAAAGCAAAAGTTTGCCCCCCCACTACTACCATCAAGGTAGGTAATATGGCTAAAGTAAGTGGCACTTTTATTTTAATACAACTACCAACGCCTTTAACGGATTCAATATCTACGCTTCCATTTAATTGGCTAATTTTTGTTTTTACCACATCCATCCCAACGCCCCTACCAGAAATATCAGACACTACGTCTTTCGTAGAGAATCCAGGGGCAAATATTAAGTTAAAACATTCTTTGACATCTAAACGGGCTGCGACATCAGCTTCCATTAGTCCCTTTTCAATCGCTTTTTTTCGCAAGAATTCCGGATCCATGCCCTTACCATCATCAGTTATAGATAACAAAATATGATCACCTGCTTGGGCTGCTGATAATTTTATTTTACCTATTTTAGGCTTATTGGCATTTTGCCGCTCTTGGGGAGTTTCTATACCATGATCCACGGCATTGCGCACTAGATGCACTAAAGGATCGGATAATGCTTCTACTAAATTTTTATCTAAATCGGTTTCTTCTCCTTCTAATTCTAATACTACTTCTTTATGCAGGCTGCGAGCTAAGTCCCGTACCACTCTTGGAAAACGGCTAAATACCTTTTTAATAGGTTGCATTCTAGTTTTCATAACAGCCATCTGTAAATCTGCGGTTACCACATCTAAATTAGCGACCGCTTTTGCCATGCCTTCATCGGTACTATTACCTCGTAATTTTACTAAACGATTGCGCACTAATACTAATTCACCGACCATATTCATAATTTCATCCAAGCGACTAGTGTCTACTCTAACGGTAGTTTCTACCGTGGTGCTTTCTTTGTGTTCATCTTCCACTTTAGCGGGTGCTTGTTTGGCGAATATTTTTTGACTACGGCTTGCGGCATTTTCTGCAGTCGCATGCGTTGGTTCTTGTTTATTGATAGGGGGGGATGGGGTCATAAGAGGCGCCGAGACAACTGCCACAGGGGGGGGAACAGATTTTGTTATAGATTCTACGGCTTTTTTAGGAATTTTATTTAACTCATCCAATAACTGTTCAAATTCTTCATCGGTTATTAAATTAGGATTGTTTGCTACCGCAGCACTGGGCACTTTATTTTCGTTAGGTGCTTTGCTTTCAATGGGTGGCACCATCACTGTCGGTGAACTAACTATTTTTGCTTCAACCGGTTGTTTGGCTTCCGCTTTATGGTTGTGATTTTTGGAAGTTTCGGTTTTTTTTAGTTCATCTAGTAATTTTTCAAATTCATCATCAGTAATCGTATCAGAAGGAGGCAGGATAGGACTTTGACTTTTAGCAACAGTAGTAGGAGTAATCGTTTTTGGAGATTCCACAGCTACCGTAATGGGTTCTACCGCCTGCAAAATAGATTGGCTACTCGTTTGTATTTTATCAAATAAGGCTTCAAGGTTTTCTGCTTCAGGGTGGCTAATATTTGGAAGGTTATTTTGGATATTAGTTGGAACCGTTTCTTTTGCTATAGATTCATTATGTTGCAGGGGTGCTGGCACTGCAGTAGACTCAAGCGCAGGTGCATGTTTTGGCTCAATGATAGTTAAATCTGCTAATTGCTGCAATAATACTGCAGGGGCTTGTGCGGGATACTCCCCGCCGCGAATTTGTGTAAACATGTTATTAACGGCATCTACCGTTTTTAAAATAACATCCATCAAATCTGCGGTTACGGTTTTTTTACCTTGACGTAATAAGTCAAAGGTATTTTCAGCAATGTGACATATTTCTACTAAATAATTTAAAGATAAAAATCCAGCCCCCCCCTTTATAGTATGAAACCCTCTAAAAATAGAATTCAATAAAGGCTCGTCATTAGGTGCAGCTTCTAATTCTACTAATTGTTCTGACAATTTTTCCAGTATTTCAGAAGCTTCTACTAGAAAGTCTTGCAGAATTTCATCATTCACATCCAAAGCCATTCAACAGCTCCTAATTAAAACCCTATACTAGACAACAAGTCATCTACTTCGTCTTGCCCTGAAACGACACTATTTGCTTTATTAATATTACTTTGGACTTCAGCCTCTTCGGCTTCTACTTTAACTCCAGTCATTTTTCCAGCTTCCGCTGCCAGTGTCACTAATTTAGCTAAACGCATTTCTACATCAGAAACGGCATCTATTACTTTTTTTATAGCTTGTCCTGTTAAATCTTGATAATTTTGAGCAACAAATATCTCTTGAGAATAATTGTGAATGGATTCAGAACTGTCACCTACTCGTTGTAAAAAATTCATCATAGAAACATATAGCTCTCTAAACTCATCCGCTGCCATTTCTCTTTTTTCAAACCGTACCCATTCTTTATGTAAACCTTTAGCATCTACCGCCAGGGCATTAGAAATGGGGATTATTTTCTCAATGCCATCCATCGTTTTATTAGCAGCCTCTTCCGTAAGCGATAATACATACGCTAGACGATTTTTCGCAGTAGGCATTGCGCTATTATGCGTTCCAATATCAATACTTTTTAATGTATTATGTAATTCACGCGTTAATTGTCCTACTGCATTATAGAGTTCTGCATTAAAATCTCTTGGTGTGGTCACATTACTATCTGTCATTTTGCATTCCTTTTTTAACGTGTTATGGCGCAGCTTCTAAACGTTCAAATATTTTTTCTATTTTTAATTTCAACGTTTCGGCAGTAAAAGGTTTTACTACATATCCATTTACTCCAGCACTTGCTGCCTCAACAATTTGTTCACGTTTTGCTTCTGCGGTGACCATTAAGACGGGAAGGGTTTTCAGATTCTCGTCTCCTCGAATTACTTTTAATAGTTCGATACCCTTCATATTAGGCATATTCCAATCAGTTATAACAAAATCAAACTTATTTGCATGTAGCAAGGGTAAAGCCGATGATCCATCATCTGCTTCAGCAGTATTATTAAAACCTAAATCTCGCAAAAGATTTTTTATTATTCTTCGCATAGTGGAAAAGTCATCCACTATAAGTATTTTCATATTTTTATCCACAGCTATCTCCTGCTTCCACTTAAATGCTTCATTCTTTCATCCTGGCTTGTAACCGCACCATAGCTTGGCTATGTATTTGACTTACACGAGATTCACTTACCCCTAAAACCATCCCAATTTCTTTAAGATTTAATTCTTCTTCATAATACAGCGCTAATACTAATCTTTCTTTTTCTGGCAGACTTAAAATGCCATTTGCTAAATTTTTTTTAAAATCCTCCTTTGCCAAACCCTCTAAAGGCCCAGGATGTGCATTTAAAGTGGAACTTGCAGTACTATCGTAATTTTCTCCTACGTCTTCTAGTCCAAAAATTCGTATGCCATTAGTATCTTGTAACATGTGATGATATTGATCGAGCGTAATTTGTAAATGCACAGCCACTTCTGCATCTTTGGCTTCTCTACCGGTTAAATTTTCCACTTCTCTAATAGCTTTTATAATTTTTCTATTATTGCGATATACTGAACGCGGTGCCCAATCGCCTTTACGAATTTCATCTAACATCGAGCCTCTAATTCTAATACCAGCGTAAGTTTCAAAACTCGCCCCTTTTGACTCATCAAAGTTTTTAGCGGCTTCTAATAAACCAATCATGCCTGCTTGTATCAAATCCTCTGCCTGGATGTTTGCTGGTAATTTGGCGATTAAATGATGCGCTATGCGTCTTACTAAAACAGTGTGCTGCTGTACAATAGCTATAGCATCAAATCCATCCTTAGCCATTAGGCTATACGTTTTAATACCTGCCTTTATGACAAAAGCACTGCTCATACTTGTTGACCTAATTCATTAGCATAAAATTGTACATGACCATTTAACCCTACTCGTGAAGGCCAAAAATTTATTAAAGCAGCAGCTTCTTTAAAGCAATAACTTGCTTTAGAGAATGGGTAGGCTGAAACTACGGCCTTTTGCTGTCTAATGGCTGTTATCACTTTGCTATCCTTGTAAATGGCTGCTAGGTAACTCAATGATATGTTTAAAAACCTATCAGTTACTTTACTAAGTTTAGCAAAAACTTCAAAGCTTTCCTCTTCAGAACTTACCATATTAGTTAAAATTCGAAATCTTCTGTGACCATGATCGGTAGACATACGTTTAATCAAAGCATAAGCGTCTGCTATTGAACTTGGTTCATTACAGACCACGACTATAATTTCTTCCGCTGCATTTAAAAGCCCAATTACACTATCTGAAATACCTGCTGCGGTATCTATTATTAAATAATCAAAGCCTTGCACTTCTGCTGAAATTAAATGAATTATATTGGCGATTTGTGAATAGGATAAGGTCGACATATTTTTGACACCGCGGCTTGCAGGTATTATTTTAATATTACTAGGCCCTGTAATTAAAATCTCATTTAATTCTGCCTCATTATTTAATACATGGGAAAGATTTTTTTTACAAGGCAAGCCTAGCAGCACATCTATATTTGCCAACCCAAAATCAGCATCTAACAATAATACTTCTCGACTTTGTTCACTTAAAGCAATACTTAAATTAATGGAAATAGTGGTTTTACCTATACCCCCTTTACCTCCCGTAATGGCAATAACTTTAGGAATTTTTCTGCTATAATGGTGTATCATTAACTTTCAACCTCAGTAAATAATCGTGCCAAATCTTCTTCACTCATTTCTTTTTTATTTTTTTTTGCAAGCAATAAGGCTTTATCAATTAACTGTATTGCTTTTACCAAATGTAAATCTTCTGGAATACGCGAACCATTTGAAATATAACGAATAGGCAATTGCGCTTCTATCAGTAAACTTAAGGCTTCCCCTAGAGTCAGGGTTTCATCTACTTTACTTAAAATACAACCATGTAAACCAATATCTTGAAAAGTAGACAATTGCTGATGCATATTGCAATATTGCATAGTTGCTGCAAGCATTAAATAATATTTAATATTTATACCGCAAGCACGGAACATAGTAAGTTGCTCTTGAAAAGCTTCTTGAGTATGATAAGCCGGCGTATCAATTAAAATTAATTTTTTAGTTCTAAATTCAGTTAATGCTTCTTGCAAAGTACGTGCATCTTCTACCACGCGAAAAGGAACATCTAATACTTTGCTGTAAGTTTTTAACGTATCGAACGCACCAATTCTTGTGACATCACTGGTAATAATCGCAACCGATTGGGCATTGTATTTTACCACATACTGTGAAGCAAGTTTTGCAACGGTCACCGTTTTCCCTACCCCACTACTACCAAGAAATGCATATACTCCACCTTGATTAATAATATCTACATCTAGGTTATTTATAGAGGCCACCAACATGTTTTGCGCATGTTCATAAGCATCTTCTAACGACATAGTATCTTCTATAGTTTGTAGGATTTTTTTAGTGACATAGCTTGTAAATCCTGCTGCAGTTAAGCGGCGCATTATCGTAACATGAATAGGATTTTTTCGTTTTAAAGTGCCCCATACCAACCCTGACATTTGTTCTTGTAATAATCCTTTTAAAGAATTTACTTCGCCTTGTAACACTTTAAAAGCCTTCTCTTCCCCGGTTTCAAAATCAGTAATGCTTTTTTGCGGCTTGGTATTTTTTTCAGAAGCGATAGGGGGTGAAAGGTGGTTTACCGTAGTAGTTTCAACCGTTTTAGCATGCTGCAATAATGGTTCTTGAAAATCAAGCGCCACCATTAATTCTACTCCACCATCTATATGGGGTTTATTGGAAAGAATTACTGCATCTGGCCCCATAGCTTCTCGCACTAATCGGAGCGCTTCGCGCGTATCTTTGGCGATTATGCGTTTTACCTTCATCTATTTTCCCCAATAGAACTAACTATTTTAATTTGTTTATCCTGTGGAATCTCTGAATAAGATAATACAGACATCCCGGGTATCAAATGGCGTACGAATCTAGCCATCAAAGGTCTTAACGCTGCAGATACCAATAATACAGCGGGTAATCCAGAAACTTCTTGACGTTCATTACTTTCTTTTAAAGAATGATGCAAGCGTTCCGCAAGACCTGGCTCTATCGACATTGTTTCATCTTGGTGACCCTGTACTGTCTTGTGCAATATCTGTTCCAAAGAAGGGCTTAAAGTAATAACTGGCAATTCAGGACTCATTCCATTGATTTGTTGCACTATCATAGGCGCAATACGTATCCGTACCGCTGCAGTTAAAAGGTTTGGATCTTGACTTTTGGGTGCAACTTCTGTCAAAGTTTCTGCTATAGTACGCATATCTCTAATAGGTACTTTTTCTGTCAATAAATTTTGTAAAACCTTAACGACCACGCTTAAAGGTAGTACCTTTGGCACCAAATCTTCGACTAGTTTTGGCGCATGCTTGCTTAGATTTTCTAATAATTTTTGTACTTCTTCATGCCCTATCAATTTAGCGGCATGTTCATTTATCAGTTGGCTTAAATGAGTGGCAATAACGGTACTGGCATCTACCACAGTAAACCCTAAAGTTTGAGCTTGTTCTTTGAGGGTTTTTTCAATCCAAATAGCCTCCAATCCAAAAGCTGGATCTTTAGTTGCAATGCCTTCTACTTTACCAAAAACCTGACCTGGATTAATTGCTAAGTCTTTTTCAGGATAAATAAGGGCTTCACCCACGGTTACTCCCAACAGAGAAACACGATAAGTATTAGGATTTAATTCTAAATTATCTCTTATATGCACCGAAGGAATTAAAAATCCTAATTCTTGTGAAAGTTTTTTTCTCACTCCTTTAATACGACCCATTAATTCACCCGCTTGTGCTTTATCTACAAGGCCTATCAATCTATATCCAATTTCTAACCCTATTAAATCTATACTTGGCACATCTTCCCAGCTTAAATCTTTATTTTCTACCGGTTTTAATGCAGCATCGGCATTTGCCATTTCAGCTGTCAACTCTTTTTCTGTTTTTACTTTACCCTTATTAAATTTCGTTATTATGCTTTCTTTATTTAACAAAAAGTAGCCCATTCCACTGCCAATACCTCCTAACAATAAAAAAGCGAGATGTGGCATGCCTGGTATAATACCTAAGCCTATGAGAATACCTCCAGATACCATTAATGGGCGAGGAGTGGAAAAAACCTGTTTTAATACCTGATGACTCATGTCTTCGGCACGTGATACCCTCGTTACCATAATAGCTGCTGCAACCGACAATATAAGAGCAGGTATTTGCGCCACTAAACCGTCACCAATAGTTAATAATGCATACACCCTTGCCGCTTCAAAAAATGGTAAATCGTGTTGAAAAATCCCAATAGCCATACCACCAATGATATTAATAAATAAAATCAAAATACCTGCAATAGCATCACCACGAACAAACTTACTTGCACCATCCATAGAGCCATAAAAATCAGCTTCTTGGGTGACTTCTTCTCGTCTTTGGCGTGCTTCTTCTTGGGTAAGCGTACCGGCATTTAAATCGGCATCAATCGCCATTTGTTTACCTGGCATAGCATCTAAGGTAAACCGAGCTGATACTTCTGAGATACGGCCAGCACCCTTAGTCACTACTACAAAATTAATAATTACTAAAATGGTAAACACCACGAGCCCTACGGCATAATTCCCTCCAATTACTACTTCACCAAATGCTTTTATTACTTCACCGGCAGCATCAGGTCCTAAACTACCATTCAACAGCACTATTCGAGTAGAGGCTATATTTAAGGCAAGTCGTAATAAAGTAGCTATAAGTAATACGGTGGGGAATACCGCAAAATCTAAAGGACGCAGGCTATAGATGCCGGCTAATAAAACTAGAATGGATAAAGCAATATTAAAAGTAAATAATAAATCTAAAATAACAGCCGGTATAGGCAAGATCATCATGGCTAATAAGCACAATAAAGCAACGGGCACCCCTAGCCCAAACTTTTCAATGCCCTTTAAAAATTCTATACCTTGACTTTGTGTCATATGCTCCCCTATCGTTTATATTCATCTGGGATAGGATATTCTTTTGGTAAATTAGGTTTTACTACCTTGCCTTGTTTATATAATTTTAGTTCAAAAACATAAGCTAAAACTTTTGCCACCGCGACATATAATCCTTGTGGGATTTCCTTGTCTATCTCTACACTATAGTATAAAGCACGTGCTAAAGGAGGCATAGATAAGATAGGTATATGGTTATCGTTACCCACTTGACGTATTACTTGCGCCACATTATCAACGCCTTTGCCAACTAAAATAGGGGCTGTACCTTTGCCAAGTTCATATTTTAGTGCTACCGCAAAATGAGTTGGATTAGTCACAATGACATCGGCATCGGCTACATTTTGCATCATGCGCTTTTTACTCATTTGCCGCTGCATTTGTTTGATTTTGGCTTTCATTTCAGGATTACCTTCGATATTTCTATATTCATCCCTTACTTCTTGTTTAGTCATTTTTAATTGTTTGATAAAATCCCACATTTGAAAGGGAACATCGATGGATGCCATAAAAATCAAACTACAACTTAACAGAAAAAAAGCATCCGCTAATATCTCGGATGACTGGTAAATAGCAAGTTGTATTTCTTTAAAACTTAACACCATTACTCTGTCATGAAATTTTATATATATAAAAAAAGATGCTACCAGTAAAATAGAAACTTTTATTACGGCTTTTGCTAATTCAATTAATGATTTAGTAGAAAATATTTTTGACAACCCTTTAATGGGATTTAAGCGATCAAATTTTGGAAAGCAATTTTGGATAGAAAAATTAACCCCCCCAATCATCGATCCCCCTATGAGAGCTGCCAATATTAATACTATAAAAAGTGGGAATATGCCATACAAGGCGTCCAGCGTTAATTCACTTAATCTGTGAGTAATATAATCATCTTTAAATAAATCTTCATGGGTATAAGTAAAAGCTTTTTGTAACAAATTCGTCGCTGTTTTAATAAATCTTTCATTAAAAGACACTATACTAAGACTAGCAGAAAACAAAATAACTAAAGTATTCCAATCTTTCGATCGGATAACTTGACCTTGTTCTCGCGCTTCTTTCTTGCGTTTCTCTGTGGCATCTTCTGTTCTATCTTCAGCATCACTATTTGACATATTTATTTCCTGTATATAACAACTCAATAGTGGCTGCTGAAAATTCTCGACTAATATTGGCGTAATGAAAAGGAATATCTTTTATATTTATCCAAATTAATACCAAACCTAATAATACACTGAGGGGCATCCCTAAAGTAAACACATTAAGTTGGGGGACAGACCGCGCCACCACCCCTAGTGAAGTCGTGACTAATAGTAAGGCTATGCACAAAGGCAAGGCAATTTGCAAAGCATGTACGATAATCCATCCACCCATCATACTTATTTCTTGAAAGGATTGTATAGCTATAGCTTGAGTAAGCGGTAAGATTTGAAAACTTTCACCTAGGGTTTGAATGAAAAATAAATGTCCATCTAAGATAAAAAAAATCAAACTCACCATCATGGAATATATTTGACTTACAATAGGCACATTGATTTTTGAAGCAGGATCAATCATCATCGCAAAACTTAATCCCATTTGCATAGATAACATATCCCCTACCACTATAAAGATCTGAAAAACCATTTGGAATGCAAACCCTAAGACAATCCCAATAAATACTTCATTAGCAATAGTAAAAATTAATTGCAAAGAATAATCAGGCTGTAATTTATTAACCAATAAAGAGGGTAGCATCACTATAGTAATTAATATACATAATAACAAGCGAATTCGTGCTGGCACCATAGAAGTACCTATCAAGGGAGCGGTTAATAGCAAACTAGAAGTCCTAAATAACACCAGTATGGCTGTATAAATCATTCCTTCTAGGTTGGCAATAGATATCATAACTCACCCAATATAATAAGGTAAATTATTCATTAAATTTTGCGTAAAATTAATGACATGATGCAAAAGCCAAGGACCAGATAACATAACAACCCCAAAAGTGACCAATAATTTTGGTACAAAGCTAAGACTTTGTTCATTAATTTGAGTCGCTGCTTGAAACAGACTCACCAAAAGGCCTGTAAAAAGCCCTGGCAAAATTAATACCGCTAACATTAACAATATAAGATGTAAGGCTTGACGAAATAAATCAACAATAGATTCTGGCGTCATGTTATTCCCCAAAACTACTGGCAAGCGTGCCTAAGATTAAAGTCCATCCATCGACTAATACAAAAAGCATTATCTTAAAAGGCAAAGAAATAATCATAGGTGACAACATCATCATACCCATAGCCATTAATACACTAGCCACTACAAAATCTATTATTAAAAAAGGAATAAATATTAAAAACCCAATTTGAAAAGCTGTTTTTATTTCACTAGTAATAAATGCTGGCATAACAATGCTCATTGGCAAATCATGCAATCGCTCTGGCAAAGACACTTTAGCGTGCCCTTTTTGACTTAAGCCTTCAAATAACACTAAATCATTAGTTCTGGTTTGTTGTAACATAAAGTTTTTCATGGCAAATGAAGCTTTATCTAAAGCAGGCATTGCTGCTAATTGCCCTGTGGTGTAAGGTTGCAATGCTTGCATATTGATTTCATGAATAACCGGGGACATGATAAAAAAACTTAAAAAAAATGCTATGCCTATTAATATTTGATTATTGGGGGTTTGTGGCATGCCCATGGCTTGTCTTAAAATCCCTAACACAATAATAATGCGAGTAAAAGAAGTCATGGCTAGAAAAGCTGCTGGCATAAAAGTTAATGCCGTCATCATCATTAATAATTGTATACTTAATGAATAAGTATGCCCGGTGTTATCACTTAACAAGGGCACCATAGGCCAAGTATTTTCAGCACAGCATACCGTCGGTAATAAAAAAAATACCGTGACAATCCATTTCATGCCTTAGCACTCTCGTGGGTAGATTCACGTTTTAATAAAGTTTCAAAATTATATAACATTTCATTTTTGCTATTTGATGAGGGCTTAATATTTTTGGAAACGTCTACGGTGTGCAGCTCCAATAACGTTTGAATGCTTTGGGAAGTAATTCCAATTAGAATTTTTTGATTGTGTACTTCTAGCAACATTACTTTTTCTTTTTGACCCACCGCAATCACACTTAACACTTGAATCATTTTATTGTGCATAATTTTACTATCTTTTATTTTTTTTAATAATAAAAAAAATAAAAATAAAGTCCCCATCACAATAAGTAATGACACTGTCATTTGATTTACCATAATTATTTCTTTCATATTTTATCCCAATTTATCAATACGTTCGGATGCAGAAATGATATCGGTTAAGCGAATACCAAATTTTTCATTTACTACCACTACTTCACCATGGGCAATTAATGTGCCGTTGACGTATACATCTAAGGCGTCTCCTGCAAAACGGTCTAATTCTACTACTGAGCCTTGTGCTAACTTCATTAAATTTCTTATCGAAATTCGTGTTTTACCTACTTCCATGGAAATAACTACCGGTATATCTAAAATTACCTCCAAATTAGAATGATCAGAACCACCCCCTTGTGGCTCATGTTTTAAATTTTCTAAAGGAAAACGCTCTGCTGTAGCTGGAGGATTTTCCTTAGGCGCAGCTTCTGTTTTTTTTTGCTCACTTAAAGCGGCTGCCCATTCATCGGCTGCACCTTGAGGCGTGGGGCTTGCAGCATTGGCAGTTTCAGCAGCTTTTTGTTCTTTTAAAGCATCACCCCAATCTGCGGCTGCCTCTGGTGCTGCATTTTCTCCCCCGGCAGCACTATTAGGTGGAGTAGTAGTGTTATCTGCATTTTCTGGTTTCTCATCACTCATATAGGCTTCTCCACATTGCTTTTTCGTTTTTCAACGGGTGCTACAATTTTTAAGGCATAATTGTCATCCATTTGGCCTAATTTTACTTTAAAAGTTGGGAGCCCTTCTGCAACCATCATAGCGGTTTCTGGTAAATCAATCGGAATAATATCTCCTACTTCTAATTTTACAATTTCTCGTAAAGACATAGTTTTTTTTGCTAATATACTTTTTATTTCTAAATCGGCATCAAAAATATCTTCGTGTAAGGTTTTCAACCAATTTTCATCAGTTTGATCTCTATCACTTTGCACTCCCGCATCTAATATTTCTCGGATAGGCTCTAACATAGAATACGGAATGGTAATATGCATTTCTCCCCCTCCCCCTTCTAATTCAATTCTAAAACGACTAATTACTACAATTTCACTTGGACTGACAATATTTGCCATAGTAGGATTTACTTCAGAACTTTGAAAGGTAAATTCTACCGCAGGCATTACCGGTTGCCATGCTTCTTTTAAATCGTTAAAAGCCATATTAAGAATCATTTGAATAATCCTATATTCTGTAGGAGTAAAGTCTCTTCCTTCAATTTTATTATGAAACTTTCCTTCCCCCCCAAAAAAATTATCCACTAATATATATACAAATTTAGCATCTAATATAAAAAGAGCAGTACCTCGCAAAGGGCGTATACGTACCAAATTAAGGCTAGTTGGCAAAAATAAAGTATTAACATATTCCCCAAATTTCATTATCTTTAAGCCTTGTACCGAAATTTCAGCACTTCGTCTCATAAAGTTAAATAAACTAACGCGTAAGTTTCTTGCGTAACGTTCATTTATCATTTCAAGGGTCGGCATCCTGCCACGTACAATTCGTTCGTTAGATCCAAAATTAAAAATCTTTGGCTTTGTAGGATCTTCTTCTTGTTCTTCTACCCGCTCTTCTTTTTTACCTCCATTGAGTAACGCATCTATTTCGTCTTGATTGAGTACATCAGTTAATGACATAATTATCCCTTATTGCATTACAAAGCTTTCAAATAAAACTGCCTCAATGGTTTGCCCATTACCTTCTTTGTCTAATACTCCTTGAATAAGTTTTAAGGCTTGTTCTTTCAACTGTTCTTTACCTACTGCTGAAGCTAATTCATCTACTTTTTTACTACTAATTAAGTCGATAATAATGTCTTTAATCATGGGTAAATTATCTTCGAGAGACTTAATAGCTCCCCCACTGTGTGACATCACCGCAATTTGAATTTGTAAAAATCGTGGCCCACCCCGTACTGTTGATTCAAAATTTAAAACAAATGCTGGCTTAATAACATAATAAATAGCTTTGCCGGCAGGGCCTTCGCTAGCTCCTTCGCCGCCCTCGCCCCCTTCACCCCCCTCGCTCCCTTCATGACTAGATTCACTTTTAGCTTCTTGTTTTTTAGGTGCTTTTTTTGGGGGTTCAGCTTTAGTATCTTTACTAGCTTCTTTTAAACTCTTAGCGGGTTCTTTAGTCTCCTCCAGCGGGGGGGTTTTTGGCTCTACTGTATGGCGTTTTTTTATTACAAGAACAGTAACCAATAACAGCAAAGCAAGCAGCCATAGGACCACACCTGCAATAATAAACAGTTTTTTCTTTTTAGAAGTTGAGCTTGTCCCTGCTCCCGCTTCTCTCTTTTCTGCAGATGAAGCTGAATTTGCAGTCGCAGCCAATGTCCCTGGCGGCGCCTCCAAGCTCAAATCTTCTTTTTCTTCTGTCTCTTTCTTTTCTTCAGCCACGCTTAAAAACTCAGATTAAAAAAAGTTTGCCATATATCCCTAGTAAGGCAAACTTTATGCCAAAATTTTTAAATGGTTGAATTATAAAATGATTATTATAAGAGGTAGAAAAAAAGCAATTTTTTTGACAGGCAAAAAGGGTTTAGAATATTCCGCTTTTATCTATAACAGTCAATTTTTTGACTGTTAATTAGTTTAGGCGTAATCATCAATAAGGCCTTGTCGTATAGCCACTGCATTACTATCTATTGGAGTTTCCTCAATATTTACAAGCTTTGCGGATTTTGTTATAGCTTCATTATGAAAACGTTCTTGGCTATCTTTTGCATTCTGGTGTGCTACATTTACTTCTGCTTTTATGCCTGCTTGCTGTAAAGTTTCTTTCAAGTTTTGTTTATTGGAATCCACTAAATCCCGCACCTCAGCCACCTGACTGGTAAATAGGATTTTTGCTTCATTTTTATCTATAGAGACACGAATTTCTATGGGTCCTAAATCAGGAGGATTCAAATGAATGTCAGCTCTTTGAATATTCTGATTGACAAGCCACATTACATTATTTTGTAAGCCATCCCCCCAACGAGGGGAATATATCGATTCCTGAATTTCAGTTTTAAAAGGTAATTCCGTTTGTAAGGTCCTATGAAAAGACGCTTCTCGTATATTCATAGGTAAAAGCCCATTATCATCTTTTGCTGCATTTCTATTATCAATTGATAAATCATCAGCCAATATTTTTTTGATATCATTGGTGGTAGTAGTTTGCACATTAAGTGGAGCTATATCGTCTACCTTGTCTATATTGTCTAGAGCAGTATTTGCTTGTAAGTCTCCCAATGGCTTATGTACAAACTCTTGCATAGTGGATGCAGTAAATGCTTTGGTATAATCTGCACTGTTGAGTATGTCGTTATCCCCCACTTGCTGAGCAGTTTTTTTATTTACGGCAACTATTTCTGGTTGATAAAAATGAGTGGTAGGTAGGATATCAGCTTCACTTGTCGTTTGCTCTTTCTCTTCTTCATCGGTCGATTCTATTTCTTGGTTGTTTAGGCTAAGCATTTCCACCAGTGCATCTATAATAGGGGTTTCTAGCTGCGCTACGGTTTCATGTGATGCAGCAATAGAATCACGTTGTCGCTTAGCAGCTTGTAATAGCTCAAAATTTTCATGTAAGTCGAGGCTTTCTGCTGGCTCTAAATACTTTAGCGCTTCAGCATCGAGTATACTGTTATCTTGATTAGTGAGCGGTAATAAAATATCTTCAGTGTTATTGGTTGCTAAGTCTGTAATGGTTTTATCTTCTCTATCGTTATTAGACTTCATTTCACAAGATGCGGATTCTATGCTAGCTTGTGAATTTTCATATTCACTATGTGGGTCATTAGCCCCATCACTGTGTTCGTTTGAGGTCGATGTATTTTGGCTTTTGTTAGCAGCATTATGATGTGCAGTAGCATGAGCAGTATTGGGCTCTTTAATATTTACTTCTTTATCATAAGCTAATTGAAATTCTTGTGGTTTAAATAATTGACCAGCTGTCTCTTCTCCAACAAGAAATTCTTTGGAATGAGCGCCTAGGTCTTGGCCCATATTCAGCACATTGATATCCATAGGCTTTAAGCTCCATTGCATGTTAATTACCTTTAACACGCAATGAATGTGCCAAGTATATAGATATATTTATTCTAGTTTAAATAATTCATCCAACTTGGTAATGACTAAAATCTTCTTCACATCATTATTACAATTAATAATACGAATATTGGCTTCATCCCCTCCCGCATAGTCTCTTAGCGCTAAGAGCATGCCAAGAGCCGAACTGTCTAAATAATCAGACTCTTTCAAATCGACTATATACGTTTTATGTTTTTGGTTCGCCTTCTCGTAAGCATTACGAAATAACTGCAAAGAACTAAAGTCAAAGCGACCAGAAACCCTAATAGTTAATTCTTGCCCATCTGCTGAAAGCATAGAAGTTATCGACATTACTGACTCCCCTAAATTATACAATTAACTTCACTTAAGTAAAGGCATAATTCTAGCATAGCTCAAAATAAGTTATTAATCATTTATTAAGTTGTTATACCAATCATTTACTTGCATATCTGATAATTTTTGCTCACGATGTGCTCTTCCTAACCGCTCTGCCGCATGAATTTGCCTCAAGTATTCTTTGAAAGATTTATTTTTATGAAATGCCTTATTAAATTTAAGTTGTGACTTATCTCGCATATCTTTTAAAGACTGAATAGTATTACTTTGCTGTCTTTTTATAGTAGCTATGTGCTCTAAAAAAAGATAGTAATTCCTAACTTCTTGACCATAAGTATTTTGTGTTTGAAAATAGTCCAGTTTACTTAAATATTCGCTCTCATAAGCTAAGAGCTGCCCAAAACGCTTTTCCTCATTTAATAACTTTTGTTGTATTTGAGATAAATACGCCGCTTCTTTATCCAATATTTGTTCAAATTTTTTAGCCAGTAAAGAAAATTTATTACCCACAACGTAAATCCTTATTGTTCCGAGGGATGAATTATATTTTCTAGAGCAATTACACTTTCCTCAAAATTAACTTTTTCGTCCACATCTTGTTGCAAAAAAGTCTCCATAACGTTGATATATTTAAGAGCATAATCTAAATCAGGATTCATGCCATTCACATAGGCCCCCATATTAACTAAATCCCTATTTTCTAAATACAAAGAATAATATTTTTTAAATAAAATTGCATTTTTACGATGCTGTACCGTTGTTACAGAGCTCATGACTCGACTCACAGAAGCCTCGATATCAATTGCAGGATAATGACCTAAATCTGCATACTTTCTAGACAACACTATATGCCCATCTAATACTGCTCTAGCGGCATCTACGATAGGATCTTGCTGATCATCTCCTTCAGCCAACACCGTAAAGATAGCCGTAATAGAACCTTCCCCGAGAGATCCATTACCTGCCCGTTCAATCAAACGAGGTAAAATAGTAAAAGCTGAAGGAGGAAAACCTTTCGTGGCAGGTGGTTCATTCATAGCAAGCCCTATTTCGCGTTGAGCTTGAGCAAATCGAGTTACCGAATCCATTAGCAATAAAACATTTTTACCCTTTTCACGAAAATATTCAGCAACTGTCATAGCACACCAAGCACCATATAATCGTAATAAAGGCGAGTAATCTGCAGGAGCTGCGATTACTACCGCGCGATTAATAGCATCTCCTAAATTATTATCTATAAATTCTTTTACTTCTCGACCTCGTTCTCCTATTAAGCCCACTACAATAATATCTGCTACCGTATTACGAGAAAGCATACCTAATAAAACACTTTTTCCAACCCCGCTACCTGCCATTAGTCCTAAACGTTGCCCTTGTCCTACGGTTAACATTGCATTTATAGCTCTCACGCCAACATCTAAGGGTTTTTCTATGGCACGGCGATGCATAGGATTGATACTTTTACCATATAAAGAACGTTTTTCAGTGCACTGTAAAGCACCCTTGCCATCTAAGGGGACCCCACAGCTATCAATAACCCTACCCAATAATTCAAAGCCTACCGGGACTTCAAAATTTTTATAAGTGGGAGTTATAGCAGCCCCTGGAGGTAAACCATCTACATTTTGTATAGGCATTAAAAATAAGCGATTATCAGTAAATCCAGTCACTACAGACTCTAAACAAGTATTATTATTGTTAATATGACACACCGTTCCAAGGGGGGCCCAAATGCCTTTAGCTTCTAAAGTTAAACCAATAGAACGAGTAAGTTTGCCACTCAAACAAAAAGGATGTACCTGAATATTCTCCATTCTAGCCTGCAAATTATTTTCAAGTTTTTTTATATCAATAATACTTGCAGCCATAAAATATACTCTTGTTAAGATAAATGGGCTGTTTGTAAACAGTCAAGTCTGGACTCAACTAAGGCGTCTATTTGAGCTATATCACAATCTATAAGGCAGCCACCTTGGCTAATTTTTTCACTGGCAACTATTTTAACAGGTTCCGGCACAGTACAATGCTCAACATCTGCCGGATTAAGTAAAATACGTACTTGTAAGGCATCTTCCGGTAGGGCGTTTAAGGCTTCGGCAATTATCTTTTGTATGGTGCTCGGATTAACAGATATTTCATAACGACAAAAAGCTTTAGTTAACGAGTAAATCAATGGCGTTATTAATGAATCCAATTTTTCATTCACATCTTCTACCGAATGTGCAAAGCTACTTAACAAATCTTGGACTTCGGCCTTTTTTTCATTATAGGATTTTACCCCTTGTTCTACTCCTAGCATATGACCTTGATTATACCCATTTTTTAAGGCTGCGGCTTTTAAATCCTCTATTTCTTGTAATACCGCTTCGTTTAGCTCTTCTTTTTTTTCTTTTTCAGGGGATGTCCAATTAAGACAATTAGATTTTTGCAATTCAACCATTAAATCATTTCCTCCCCGCCAGTGCCTAACGAAATCTCACCTGCATCCGCTTTACGACGGGCTATACTTAAAATTTCTTTTTGTGCAGCTTCAACTTCACTTACTTTTACAGGCCCTTTTGCTTCTAAATCATCTTTTAATAGCTCTCCAGCTCGTTTAGACATATTTTTAAATATTTTTTCTCGCATAGCATTATCAGCTCCTTTGAGCGCTAAAATCAATACTTCAGAAGAAACCTCACGTAACAATGCTTGTATGCCTTTATCATCTACTTCTAATAAATTTTCAAAAACAAACATTAAGTCTTGAATATTTTGGCTTAATTCAGGATCTCTTTCTTTTAATTGTTGCATCAAAGTGGCTTCTGCATTGGTTTCTAAAAAGTTCATAATTCCAGCTGCTGTTTTTACACCACCGACCGAGCGGGTCTTACCTACTGTCGCACTACCACTAAATTGTTTTTCCATAATATCGTTTAGTTCTTGCAGCGCTGAAGGTTGTACTGTCTCTAAATTAGAAATACGCAGCATAATATCTAAACGCACCCGTTCATCAAAATGCGTTAATACTTGCGCTGCTTGATCGGGATCTATATAACTTAAGACAATCGATTGAATTTGGGGATGTTCAAAACGAATGATATCGGCAACGGCTCTGGGCTCCATCCACTTAAAAGTATCTAAACCTTTAGTATTGGCGCCTAGCAAAATTCTATCAATAACGCCGCCTGCTTTCTCTTCACCTAGAGCTTGCACTAAAACATCGCGAATATATTCATCACTACCTACACCTAAATTAGTTTGTTTATCTGCAAGACTAATAAATTCGTTAATAACCCCTTCTAACTGATTTTTTTCAATATTTTGCAATGAGGCCATGGCAACGCCTAGTTTTTGGACTTGCTTTGGGCCTAAATGTTTAAGCACTTCGGCTGCTTCTTTTTGATCGAGCGTCATTAATAAAATAGCGGCTCGTATGGTACCTGATAAGGCCTTTAAGGGGTCATTATTAAGATTATTAGTAGCCGGGGCTAGGGGTACTATTTCATTACTCATCTTCTTTACCTACCCAATTCATTACTACTTGAGCGACCTTTTTAGGATCTTCTTGCGCTAGCTGTTTTACTTGCTCTATTTGATTTTCACTACCAGAGGCATGGCTTAAAGATTTTTGAGTTTTACGGCTGACATTATCTAAAATACTTTCATCATCATCATTTTTCATAGGATAAGTAGGTTTAAAAGCAGCCAATATATTTAAAATAGGTTTTAGCACCAAAAATAGTACTAGCAATACAAACAATCCAGCTAATCCTTGTTTTAATACCGAGGGGAACCAGGCTTGTTGATAGAATTTAATAGGATCTAAAGGTTGCAAGGGGGCTACTTGCGCAAAAGGGGTATTTACCACATTTACGGTATCGCCTCGTTCCGCGCTGTAACCTATAGAATCTTTAACTAAGCCTTTTATACGCTCTATTTCTTGCTCTGTCCAAGGAGTTTTAGTCTCTTGGCCTTTTGCATCAAATGTAGTTTTATCGGCGACTACTACCGCAACCGATAAACGCTTTAACTTACCTACATCTTTTTTAACATGCATTACCGTTTTATCTACTTCAAAATTTCTGGTCGATTGATTACGAGAATTGTGTCCACTCACGTCATTTTTGCTATCACCGGTTTTAGCATTAACTTCTGGAGCACTTGCTAAGGCTGGAGGTTGATTTGATAAAGCCCCTGGGATACCTACGGCTTCATTAGCAAGCGCACGATTTTCATTTATGGTACTCTCACTACGAAGGGCGGTAGTTTTGGGATTAAATTTTTCTTCCATTTCTTCTGACATAGTAAAATCTAAGTCTGCAGTTACTTCAGCGCGTACATTATTATCGCCTAAAATGGGGCGTAATAATTCTTGAATACGTTTGGAATATACCGCTTCTAATTGGCGCGTATAATTAAATTGATCTAATGCTGCAGCCAGTGGGGTCGTAGAATTTTGTGTTAATAAACGCCCCCTCTGATCTACTACCGTGACCGCTTCTTTATTTAAGCCAGGCACGCTTGAGGAAACAATGTTTACAATACCAAGTACTTGTGTAGAATCTAGCTCTCGCCCACCAAATAATTCTACCATTACCGAAGCACTAGCTACATTTTGACGTTTTAAAAAAGCTGACTCTTTAGGCAATCCTAGATGAACCCGCACATTACGAACCCCCTCCAAACTACTGATGGTACGAGACAATTCCCCTTCCAGGCTCCTTCTATAACGTACCGATTCCATAAATTGACTACTACCAAAGCCTTGTGGTTCATCTAAAAGCTCAAATCCCATATTGGCACTTCTCGGTAAGCCTTGTGCTGCTAATTTCATCCTTACTTCATCCACTGCGCCACTAGGGACTAAAACTCCACCCCCTGCCATATCATATTTGTGAGCAATATTATTTTTCTGTAAAGCTTCCATAACTTGTGCAGTATCTTTAGGATCAAGTGATGCATACAACGGAATAAATTCTGGAGATTGTGACCACAGTACTACATACACCCCCAAAGCAATACTCGCTGCCAGTCCAAATAATAGTCCTAATTGCCTCCCAAAAGGAAGCGCAGTAAAGCCACCTGCAGCCATAGAAATTTGCTTACTGTCTACCAATGCCATTTAATAGCCCTTTATACCGATAATTTTGAAATTTCTTGATAAAAATCAATAAATCTATTACGTAATTCGGTTGCCATGGTAAGCCCTAAACGAGCATCATTCATACTAACCATTACTGAAACTAAATCTTTTTCTTCACCCCGGGTGTAAGCATCCATTTTATTTTCAGAAGTAATGACCACATTGTTTAATTCATTAATGGCAGAGCCTAGAATATTGGAAAATTGATTACTGGGCTCTGCTGCAGTTTTTATGTTTACCCCCCTTTCTTGCATACTGGTTTTTACTTCATGCATATCTCTTAGGAAAGTATTAATATCCATTTTTACAAAACCCCTTCTTGTATATCGTATTGTACCTGTGTCAGTTGTAAATCATCCTGATTTATTTCTTCATTCTCATGCAATATAAGCGCTCTTTGCATCATGTTACTTAACTCTCTGACGTTACCGGGAAAGCGTTGTTGTAATAAAAAATCCTGGCATTCAGGAGTTAATATGGGAACTGGTTTATTATGCAAATGCGCATATTGAGCCAAAAAATTATGAGCAAGCGGTAATATATCTTCTTTTCTTTCTCTTAAGGGAGGGATAGTAATAGGAAAAATGCTCAATCTATAATATAAATCTTCTCTAAAAGTGCCCAGTTGTATTGCTTGTAATAAATTTCTATTACTGGCTGCTATAATACGTATATTTAAGGGAGTAGATTTTTTAGCTCCTAAGCGTTCAATTTCTTTTTCTTGCAACACGCGCAATAATTTAACTTGCAAATGCAAAGGCATTTCTGAAATTTCATCTAGAAATATAGTACCATTTTGTGCTTGTTCGAATTTACCTACAGAGGCGGAATAGGCCCCTGTAAACGAGCCTTTTTCATATCCAAAAAGGCTTGCTTCTAACATATTTTCTGGAATAGCTGCACAATTTATAGCTACAAAAGGCTCGTTTTTTCTATGAGACATCTTATGTATGTAATTAGCAACTACTTCTTTACCCGTCCCACTTTCCCCCATTAATAATACGGTCGCATCAAATAATGCTACTTTTCTTGCCTTTTGAAAAATCTTTCTCATCTTGATATCTTGCGCCAATGGTTCTTTAGCAGGTAACACGCTATTTTTTACTATTTTGGATACGGTCGTCATTACCGATTCTGGCTCCATGCTCATTTCCAAATAATATGTAGCACCTGCGCGCATACATTCCACTGCTTCACAGAGTGAGCCTTTGGTTGCTACTATCACAACTGGTAAAACCTGATAATGATTTTTTATAAATCGTAGATTACTTATAGTATGGGGTGAATCAGGTACGGGACTATGCAACATCACCGCTTGTATGGCTTCATTTTCAATAATCGTACGTGCTTCATTAAGATGACTTGCAAAAATTAAATCAAATCCATTATTTTGCATTAACTCAACCCAAGTGCATAATACTCCTACTTGAGCGCTAATAAGTAATACCTTTTGATTCATTATTTGTCCTTCATTGTTGAAGCTATTACCTTAACCCAAGGCAATTTTTGTACCACAAAAAATTAATAATTAAGATTCAATGACTTATGTTCTTTTTTTGCAAATAAAGTCATAATTTTGTCACTTGGCTTTTATCTATGCCATATTTTTTTATTTTTTCAACCAGCGTGGTTCTTTGTATGCCAAGCTGCACTGCCGCATGCGCCACCTTGCCATGAGATATCGATAGTGCTTGACGAATAAAATGCAGTTCCATATCCATTAAATAAGCTTTTAAATTAAAATCTTTTTGGGGTAGTTCAACCGGCAAGAGGCCTTGTTGCAAGTTAACGGCCCTCTCATTGACATCATCCTCTCCCCCTGCATCTATCTTTGATAATGTGGGGAATAAACAATGTTGCGTAAATTTGCTTGGCAAATGGGTAGGCTCTATCACCATACCTGAGTATAAGACTTGTAATCTTTCAATCAAATTACTTAATTCACGTACATTACCAGGCCATGAGTATCCTTCTAACACTTGCAGGGTTTCTTCACTAAACTTTAGGGTTACGTAATACGTTTTTTCTATAAGCTCTACAAAATGTTGAATTAACGGGGCGATATCAGCAGTCCTATCTTGTAGAGGTAAAATTTCTATAGGAAATACATTTAAACGATAATATAAATCTTCTCTAAAAGTTCCTTTAGATATTTCAGCTTCCAAATTTTTATTAGTTGCAGCAATAATTCGTACATTAGTTGGAATTGATTTACTATTTCCTATACGTTCAAAAGACTTTTCCTGTAACACTCGTAACAATTTAACTTGCATACTTAAAGGCATATCACCAATTTCATCTAAAAAGAGAGTCCCCGTTGCTGCTAATTCAAAGCGACCGAGACGTTGCGTATAGGCTCCAGTAAAAGCTCCTTTTTCATGGCCAAATAATTCACTTTCTAATAAATCAGCAGGAATAGCACCACAATTGACTGGAATAAAAGGAGCAGCACTTCTTTTAGATAAGGCATGAATACTTTGGGCCACTAATTCTTTACCCGTGCCAGATTCACCTAAAATAAGCACATTTGCATTAGTAGGTGCTACTTGACTAATCATATGATTTACCAATTGAATAGCGTCACTAGTACCCACTAATTTTGTATTTACAGTCATACGTCAATCCCTTATATTTCACTATTCTCTTGAAGCTTATGTTTTGAGTTCACTTACTTTATATCAGTAATTAATAAATAGCTGCTAAACCTAGCTTTCGTCAAATTACTGGCAAAAATAATTTTTTTTAAGCTATTATTCGACAAAAAACTTGACCTTATTATAAACAAATAGATAGTTAGTGATTTATTATAATAAGTGGCAAAGCTTAAGCTTATTTAACTATAATCAATCCCATGTAAAGCTTTGGAGATAAACCATGCCATCCGAAATTCATTATGTAGCAACCCACCCCGTACTTAGCTTTTTAGGAACCTTTACCATTACAGTAAGCCAAACCGATTTATTATGCCCTATAACCAAAAAATTATTAGAAAATCCTGTCATAATGAGTGATGGCTATACTTACTCTGAAAAAGCTATTCAAACCTTAGAACAAGAAGCCGTAACAGAAAATTTACCCTTTGTAAGCCCACAAACCAAAGAGCCATTTACTTTTTCAAGCTTAAGCAATAAATATAGAAGAAATCTAGCAATACAAGATATACTACATACCTTTGAGACTACAAACTCTACCGATAAATTAGATCCTATAGAAATTACTACCGATAATTTTTTGTGTTTAATCAAACATGAACTTATGATACATCCTGTTACAACCGATGATGGTCGTACCATAGATTTCACTTCTTTAGTACATTACATCTGTACCAGCAATAAGCCACAGATACGAAGCCTAGTCACTCGTGAAGCTTTATCTTTACACTTTGATAATAGATTATTAACATTATTAGTAGATAAAGCTTTAAAACTAGCTATAAGTAAAATGAATTCAAATGATATATTTACTCATTTTAAAACCGCAGTTAAAAACAAAGAGCTACAAAATTTTAAAAATTTATTAGAGCAAATTTGGGATAATTATGCCCAAATATTTGGTGCGGCACCGCTAGGACTATTACCTCTTTGTGCTATGCATGGTTTTATTCCTGGTATTGAATATTTGTTATCTAAAAATTTTACGATTAATGAAAAAAGTAATTACGGCTCTAAAACTGCGCTTTACTTTGCCATAGTAGGCAATCAATTAGACACTATACAATACCTGTTAAAAAAAGGAGCAAATATTTATTGTCAAGGAATTAAGGGCGAAACTGCATTACACGATTGTGCGCAGCATGGCAACGTGGAAATTTGGCAGGCGTTAGTAACGTTTACAAAAGATGATATAAATAGGAAATTTTCGACAGAAGAAGCTCCTAAAAAAATTATGGAAACTGTAAATGTTAGAGATGCTAATGGTTGCAATCCTGCTAACATAGCAGTTAAAAATAAACATCTAGCTTTAGTACAAGCTTTACATGCCGATTCGGTAGATTTTCATTACCAAGATTTAATTGAACAACAAACGGTATTACATGATGCTGTCAATAATGATGATATTCCAATGCTTGAGTTTTTATTAAAATATTTTAGTTGCTATACCGAAACACCTAGTGCTCAGGGTTTTACGCCACTGCAATTAACTGCAATGCAAGGCAAGGTGGTAGCCGCTCAACTATTATTAGAAAAAGGTGCGGAATTGCATCCCAAAACTGGAAATACTACGCCCCTACTTTTAATTGCAATTTTAAATAATAAACCTGATTTTATAGATTTATTATTACAAAAAGGGATTAGTATCCATCAAGTATTCCAACAAAATAAAACGGCCTTACATCATGCAGCCTATTTAAATTATGAACATTTAGTACATAAATTTATTGCCTTAGGTATTGATACAGAGCATAAAGATATATTTCAAGCAACGGCATTAGAAAGTATCGAATATAAAATAGCTCAACTACAAGGCGGCCAAGCCTATAATGCCAAAGAAAGATATAAAAGAATTATTAATATTTTGAAAGCAAAAGTGCCAAAAGTTTTACCACAGGCTCCCCTATTACTAAGCCACTTCAATGCAAACAGGGCTCAAAACACCCCTCCAGTACTTGGCCATGACGCAACTGTTAGTGCCAACAATAATGATGCAGAAGCAGTAGCCTCTGCCCTCACTCATTTACAAATGGGTTAAAATTTCAAGCTTTTAAATTTTTGTTTGATGCCGTTGATTCTTCTGGCTCAGGACTTTCAACACGGTTGCCTTGGAGATTATGAGCGGGAAGATTATCCCATAAATACATTAACTCTACCGGGCTAACAGAGGTGTCCAACAAGTTAACACTCCTATCGATAGCTACAGCAGAACTTGCATAATTACTATCTTCAACTAGATTTTTCTCTAAGCACATTTTAAGTAAATTAATTGAAAGTTTATCAACATCTTTATGAAAAATTTCTGTTAAAGGGGTATTACTTATGGTATGCAAAGTAGTATTGGTTTGTAAGCATGCAATACCAGCAGTTACAAATTCAAGATTTAAAAATGGTTCAATTGAAGCATCTGCATCTAAATACAAACTATGTAAAACTTTATTATATTTAACAGCATTAATAAGCATAATCGCTTCATCAGCTTGCTTGATGTTATCAATTAAATTAAGCACTTGCAGAGTAGTATTATGCGTAAGCGCTTCAGCAATAAATGTAATACTTTCCGAATTAAGATTATTTCCTACCAATTGCAACTCTCTTAAATGTGCAGAAGGTATTTTCAGCATTTGTGCAACTTCTTTAATATCATCTAGTTGTAATCGAATTCGTACGAGATGTAATTCTGTTACTGAGGAACAAGGTAAGGCATTCATCAAAAATTTTATAGCATTTTTTTCAAATTCAGTCTTGAAAAAGAATAAAGCTTGGAGCTTAGTATTTTGTTGTAATTCTTGAGCAAAAAAGCAAGCGGCTTTTGCCGAAATAACAATATGCTCAAAAGTTAACTGCTGTACCGAAACATTTTTAGCTAAAGATTTACAAAAAGCTTTAAATTGCACCAGGGTAAATGGATTTTTTTTATTAAAATGTAATTCTTTTACTGTATTATTTGTCATGCCACAAATCATTTCATTAAAGTCTTTAGTTATCATTAGCTTTTTTCCAGTTAAATTACTTAATTTTTTATATCTTATTGTTGGATAATGCAATGCAGCATACATTACATTATTATCTCTCGCAATATTAACCAGCCAAATTTATCCAGCAACATTATTAAGCTATGGAACTTAACAAGATAATCTCTTTTTATTATTAATAAAATTGACATTTATTTCTTTACTTGAGACAATTAAATGCAATAAAACTAACTAACAAAAATTATACAATTATCCATTAAATCAGGAGTTTGTCATGCCTCAACATATTAATCCCCTAACTTGGGAACCAGAAGCGTTAAAATTAAAAGAATTAGCCAAAGGTATTAATGCTAGAAATGGCTCGGTTAATTGTGCCCGAGTTGCACTTCGTTTAGATGAATACATTCAGGCTGATAAAAACCTAAATTTGGGCACAGTAGGTACGCAATCAGCTCATTCTTACACACAGCCTATTTTTATAGAGGCAAAAGAAGGAGAAAAATTAAGATTTAAGATTAAACGCTCTTACACGAATGATGAACGCATTTTAGAAAGGTGCAACTCCCTTCTTCAAGCACATTCTGGGGAACGCGTTGATTTAAGCCAAGATAGAGAAATTATTGAATTGGATTTGGATATTAATTTCAAAGCAAGCACTACACAAGAAATTAGATTACTTGCTTCTAATAATAATGACATTATTGACGACCTTCGTTCGTTATCTAGACGGCAATTAAATGGCTCTGCTTATGGCTTTATGTTTTATACTTGGCCTGATAATACAATCGGTCATATGGCTAATTTTTATGTTGATAAAGAATCTCAAGTCTTTTTGTCTAGCGTCAACTATAATTACCGCGCGTATTGCCTCATACAAAAAACGCACTATTAACCAATCAGCTAACTCATAAGATAAACAAGCTTACCATTATTAAGATGTAGTTCTAAATGGGAATTAAATTCTCAAATTAACCCCCGCCGAGTGTACTGCCTTCAATTACATATAGAAACACAGTTGGCTTGCTAGCAGTCACTCAAGGGGTACAAGCCGTCAAAGGAATAATATTTATACACTTTCCTCATACGGATTGTCCTGCTTAAAACTCAATCTATCGATCAGTTTCTGATCTGTCTTATTTAAGGCACAGCCTTGCATTAATTGAGCTTGATATTCTGCAGCATGTGTTAATTGTTCTTTTCTCCATATAAATATTCTTCTTTGTAAAGTTCTCACTTGTTTTATATTAAAAACACCTGGATTTTTGCTGATTAAATCATTAATTATTGAATTTGCCGTCAGTTGTGGGCAAAAATTTAATTGTGTTAGAATAGAATCCCATACATTAGCAAAAGGATCTGTACGCGTGCGCCAAGTTCTAACTTTCCGCGGTTTACTATTATTTTTTTCACTTCTGAAATATTCTAGAGAAATAACATTGCTGGGTGTTAGTTCTTCATTAAAGTTGTCAATAATAGTTAAAGCTATCAATGATTTGTTTTCATCAATATGATGTGTATTATCTTTTAGTTTAAATGCACATTTCCAAAAGTCTTCTTGTTTTAGCTTCAATTCGACTAGCAATTGAATTGGGTCTAAAGAGTTATAGTGATTTTCAAGCCTTTCATTTTGTAAGAGGGTTAAAGTAGAACCTTTTATTAACCTTTCATAAGGGGTTTGCGCACTTTCATATTTTTTGACTACCTTTGTACCAATTCTTTCCTTGCTAGATAATTTTAAAGATGGCTGATAAAAATTTATATATAATCGCATAACACTATACAATTCACTCAGTTTATGCCAAGCGTCAATTCCTTCATAACGATCATACCCTACTAAACGACGTACGATAGAACCATTTTTTTCTTCAACATGTGCTTGATCATTTTTTTTATAAGGACGAGAGCGAGTAAAAAAATCTTTTCTTCCTCGCAAAATTCAAATAAACTATTATTGATAAACTCGCTACCGTTATCAGTGTCTAAACCTAGAAAAGTGAAAGGTACGATCTTTTGCGCTATTTTCAAAGCTTCAATAACGTTAGCTTCACCTTTGCACAATAAAGGCATAAACTCTGTCCAAGCACTAACAATATCAGTTAATACTAGCGTATTTAAAAATGATCCACCCATACTGGTTCCACAATGTGCTACCAAATCAGCTTCAAAAAACCCTGGAACAACTTCACTACAATCAGAAAAAGTCCTTACTTTAATTTTCTTCTTCAATAAACTAGCGCCACGAGTTGTTCTAGTTCCTTTTTTCTTTTGGTCTAAACGAATAGGTTTCAACAATCTATCTACTGTGGCTGTACTAATGGATAAAAGCTTATTGCGAACATTTGTGGTAAGGATAAGGTGACCATGTTTCTCTAGAGCAGTGATAAGGACTGGCAAAAATGGCACTAATCTTTTAGAACAAATTTTATTAGCTGCATGCCAGATAAATATTAAAGCATCACATGTCATTTGATCGTATTGAACACTTGAATGCAACTTTTTACAATTTACTTTCTTAGCCTTTTTATTTAAAAGATATATTGCATGTTTTCTTTGATATCCAGTGACGGTTATAAAACTTTCAAGAATTTTAGTTTTTTCTTCCCAACTGGCATCCTGATATTTATCCCTAATATTTAACAATAATTCCTGACGAGACTTTAAGCTCATTTTCTGACCCATTAATCGAACCCCATATGTTAGTTAACAAATAGTTCGATTTTATATGATTCAATACCTCTCTGAAAGTATGATTTTTAGTGATGCAATGCGCATAAAATTTCGGAGCAAAAAAATAACTTTAAATCAGTGAAGCCTTAGGAAAAGCAGACATTAAATTGCTGGCTATGAAATAATGCATATGATTAAAAGGGGTAGGATCAATAAGTCATTAGGGCGCAATACCCTACGCCTAGCAGCTTAAAAACATCTGCCACCCTTTGTGCAAGCAAGTAAAAAATCACAAGCCTATACTACCCGCTGGAAAGAGTTATTGAAAGTTAAAGCCTCATTTAGATAAAAATAATCCACTTAAAACAAACGAAACTCACAACCTTTACGACAAAGAATTTCGTTTGCTTATAGGTAGAAAATTAATCTAACAGCTTTATTCTAAACCAACAGCATGCTCAACTGAATGCAGGGCTTTCTTTGCAGCCTTTGCAAATTTAGATTGGGGCTTACGACCAGGTTTAGCAGCAGTCTTAGCTTTTGCTTTAGCTGGAGCCTTCTTTTTAACAGCAGTTGCTTTTTGAACTTGGGAGCCAGCCTTAACATGCTTTTCTTTGAGTTTAGCAATTTCTTTTTTGGCAGACAGTAAGTCTCTTTCTAAAGATTTGGTATGTTTTTCAATGAGGCTTAAAACCTGACTCTTTTGTTCGCTGGAAAGTCCAGTTACCAGCTTTTTTATTGGTTTACGAGTTGCAGATTTAGAAGCCCCTTTGGTCGTTGCTTTTGCCATGATAGTCATCCTTACTTTCACTAAAGTTGGAAGTATATCATACATATTGATTTAAACGAAAAAATAAGACCTTATATTAAAACTGAATCAACACTAATCCTAGTGCGTACTAAAAGAGCTATCATCTTCAAGATTAGAAGCTATTTTAAGATTTACAATCCCCTTTTTCAAAAATTAGATTTTCACCTGAATGAGAACTTTTTATAAGTTAAAGCCATAAATTTACTCTTTTGTGACTTAAAAATTAATTGTATAATAGTGTTTGTACATTCCCTAGACTATTTTTTAGAAAGGTAATCTTTCACCAACCTATTCGTTCCAGATTTAGCTCCATGCTGAATCAATAATTGAAATGCATTTTCTTGATTAAAGGTTTTGGCAAAATCCAAAGCAGTTTTACCTGAGTCTTTTCCTGGTTGATTTATATCAAGGCTATTTTTATGTTTAATAAGAAGCTCAATAGTTTTCAAATCACCTTTTGCTGCGGCCCGTCTTAACACCAATTCCGCAGAGGGTTGAAGCCCACCATCTTTGAGCAACCAGTATTTACCGATAGCTTCTTCTAGGGCACATTCATGCATAAATTCAAATTGCTCAATTTCTGGAGATAGCTCTGGATTCACATCTGGGCTAGGAAAAGGACTAAATGAAGCATGATTCTTAAATTTCTTACCCCAAAGTTTTGCAAACTTTTCAGCATTTTCTGCAGAAATCATATATTTACGACCATCAAAAGCATGCTCCTTCTTTTCAAAGGTTATGCTTATGTTTTTTTCTTGCATGAACGCTAAAAAATCTTTTTTGCAATTGGTATGAGCGGCTTTATACGCTGTTTTCGGTTCATAATCACAGCCGGCTTCTATTAACAATTTTGCAGCCTCAAAGTGCCCCCGAGTTAAAGCTGCTAGTAAAGGACTTTCAAAAATTCCAGAATTAAGATTAAATTTATTTTGGATTAATAATTCTAAATATCGTGTTTTTCCGGATTTAGCGGCGGTATATACTGGATTAAATATAATTGAATTATTTTTATTACCCATTAAAGCTATTAACTTTTTAAAATAAGCAATATTGTCGTGCCCTTCTTTAGCAATAAGATTATCAACTATCATTCTAGCTGAATGAATATCACTAAACTCAGGGTTTTCGCAAATCATTTTCTGGGAACTTACATATACGCCACCTGTTGAAATAATATTAGTCGTTTCAGAAATAGTTCCAGTAATGTGCAGATTATGACGAGGGTTTATTGGAGCCGAATAAAACGTTACTTTGAATTCCTTACCATCAACAAGTACTATAGGCTTATTATCAGGAAATAATTTAACATTACCGGACATAATCATGCCACCACCCAAAACAGCTGATCCTTTTTCATTTATCCATGCACAGTCAGCTAAAAGATAGGAGCTGTTATGTTTAAAATTAACCAGGGGGATTCTAACCACAGTTATTTTAACATTTTCACCTACAGAGCCATGAATAATAACATTGCCATCAGCAATATCTAAACATACATTTTTTGGCACATCACAATTAATTACTAAATCATTATTTGCGAGGGTAATTTTTTGGCCTTCAAGTAAATTTTCTATAATCATTATATCTCACTTCAATTATTTTAAAAAATGGTAAATGCAAATCAAATTTCCAATTCAGCATTATGATATCACCTTCATTATGCTTTAATCAATTTATAAGTTCAATCCTCACTTAAGAACTTCACTCAAGTTATTTGTCGTTAAAAAAAACAAGTTCCCCCGCCATTCTTTAAAAAGTATTGCTGATGATATTCTTCTGCTCGATAAAAAATGCTGGAAGGCACGATTTCTGTGACAATTGTATCTTGATAATAGTGAATTGCTTCAAGTTGCTTTTTGGATTCTTCTGCCAATACTTTTTGATGTGCATCATGGAAAAATATAGCTGAACGATATTGGGTACCATGGTCAGGGCCTTGGCGGTTTAAAGTTGTGGGGTTATGGCTATGCCAAAATTCTTCAAGTAATTTTTCATAAGATAACACATTTTCATCAAATTCGATTCTAACCGCTTCTGCATGACCCGTATCCCCACGACAAACTTGCTCATAGGAAGGATTTTCGGTATTGCCTCCGGTATACCCCACTTCAGTTTTAATAACGCCTGGTAACTTATAAAAAAATTCTTCTACACCCCAGAAACAACCAGCCGCAAAGGTAGCTAACATTTTATCGCCCTTTTAGAAAAAAATTAAGTTTAATCTTATCAAAAAATCTCTTTTATAGTATGATGTTTACAAAACTGATAATGGTATCGTTTATCATACTAATAATATTAAGCTTGCTTTTGATTTTAATGCCAAATATTAGACAAATATGTTTGATTTCTATCTGAAATGTTTACTATATTAATTTCTTTTTAGCTATACATCAATCGCTACCTCTTCGGAATATGCACGTAATAACTTTAACATTTCAAATACCTATACCGATTGGGGCAATTGTGTAATTTAATTGCCCCAATTCCCCATGCCTTGTTATATTAAGTTTATCTAAAGTCTCTTTTGCAATCTGAATTCCCGTTTTATAAATCTTTTTAATAATATGTACTACTACGTTTAACCCTGTTTTAGTTTCAGTTTTTTCAATTAATTTTTTAGCATCTTCCACTGATTCTAATTTTACCCCTTCCATAGCTCGGCTAACATGAGGGAAAACCCGATGCTCTATAGGATTCCACTTAGATGTATGAGGTGGATAGTGACAAATGCGTACTGGTAAATTAAGGGCTGTTGCTAAATTCTGTAAGGCAACTTTAAACACATTATGTCTATAGGAATTAGCACCTCCAGCATCACAAAAAATTAATATCTCAGTAGCCTGAGGATAATACTTTTTGCCTAATTTCAGCCACCATGATTTAATTGAATCGCATATAAATTCAGCTGTTTCATTTTCAAGACCAATACTGATAAGTGCTTCATTGCGTTTCATATCAAAAATCCCATGAGGTACTATAGTGCCTTTAGCTAAATGAGGGTAATCATGATCAAAAGACTCAATTGCTTTTGTACAATAAACTTGACCTGCACGATGCATATTGCCTAATTTTTCTTTTTTCTTAGTATCGATACTCAGAATTGGATTATCTGTCTTCATAAATTTCTGTTTTATTTTTTTAATATTTTGAAATTGCTGATCTCTATATTGATAGATGCCTGTCGATTGTTGTTTCTTCATTTTTCTTTTAACAAAACCATGCTTCTTTAGAAGTCTTCTAACAATATTTCTACTAACATTTATTCCTTTTTTCTTCATAGCAAAACTAACTTGAGCTCGCGTCAATTTAACCCATTTTATTTTTTCATCCATCGGATCGCCTGCTATGTGCTCTGAAATAACTGACAAAAACAAATCATCGAGATTTTTAAATTGTGCTTCAGCATTTATTCGTCCGCCGCCTTCTCGTCGGATACGCCCCGGGGCAATGATGCCGTTTTTTTTAATTCTTCTAAACCCGAAGCTATCGTTTGCCGGCAACAACCAAATAATTCGGCAATGTAACTTATACCACCATGGTCAAGCTTAGCTGCTTCTACTGCAGCATACCGCCTCTTATCTTTTTCAGACAGTTCGAGATAGTTTCTATACATTAGATTTTCAATTTCTTCACTATATTCCTGCATAGGATTCCCAAAACAATAATCTAAAAATGACATTATAACAAAAAACCTTTTTTAAAATACAATTTAAATTTTATAAAACCACCATTCCCATTTGGATTGCCATAAGCCTGGGGTTTGCACGCCTGTGAATTTATCCCATCCCTTACAATAATCTCGAGATTTAGGACCTAATAAAGGAATAAAACTCGAAGCTTGAACAGAACCGTGTCCAGCATAATTAATTAAATTTTCCAGGAAACATGTTGCGGCACAATCTCCAACAGTCTGATCCCCTTCACACATAAGCATCTCAATAAAATCAAATATTTTAACCAAAAGAGGGCTGTTTGGTTCCATATTCAATAAACCTTCAGTAAAATCGCCAAACGAAGCGAATATACCGCACAGTCCAGGTTTATGATTTATTTTTTTCCAATAAAGCACATCTTCTGTCCATTGCTTACTAGTCATGAACTCTGGAAATTTTTGTGCAATTATTTCGGCGCAATCGTGTTCGAATACCATGGCTTGTTTCCTAATGCATCTTGTAAATCAGATAAAATGTTTTCTGCAGCTGCTCTATCTCCTGGGTTGCCAGTGGAATTATTATTTATCCAATCTCTGAGAAATCTTGTGTCATCATGTCCTTTTTGAATATGGAATTTTCCTTTGGTTGGCTCGCCAGTGGCAATTTCTCTTCGAATAGCATCTGCTGTACTTCCGCTTCCTATTTCACCGGATGGTCTATAGTGCCTATCAATTAACTTTGCTAATTTTTGATCCTCCACATATGGTTTACCCATCTGTTGGCGAAATTCTGTTTTTATTGTTTCGTGCTGAATACGATCCCTTGGGAAACTACCTACTTCTCTTCGTAGCGCTAATCTTTCAGCTCCTAATGTGCGATATTTCCACATTAAATTTGCATAATCAGCACCTTTTTTTACCTGAGGTATCTGAGATAGACCTCCTCCAATAGGGGTTGCAACGCCTGCTATGAAAGTTGCTTTATAAGTAAAACTATCTTTATTGACTACTGAATTAGTACCGAATTTATCCCTTATCCAATCCGTTAAGCCAAAAGAAACCCCATCACCGTAACCAACGGAATCAACCATGCTTTGTGGCAATAAAGGAAGTTTTGAAGCTAGTGAAAATATTGGAACTTTTTTATCTTTATAGGATTCAGCATTATTCAGATTATTTGAAGAAGAGGCTTCAGCGGGAGGTATAACTGCATTCAATGCTTCGAAAGTAAAGCTTTTTGCAGCGTTACTAAATCTTTCACCTAATGACAGATTGTTATTTTGATTTAAATGGGAGTCGTTTAAAGGTGAATTATTCGAATCAAAGGGTGGCGAAATGTTAAAATTATTTCGTGCATGATCCTTCACATTTACGATAAACTTTAAAAAAGGAGTTTAATTTCAATGGCTGACCAAAGAATTCATATTGTGGGTGCCTGCGGAAGTGGCACTTCCACCTTAAGAGCTCATTTAGCACGCCTTTTAAATTACAAATTTTTTGATACAGATGACTTCTTTTGGGAGCAAACCCCAATTCCTTTCTCTGTAAAAAGGCCAATTCCAGAAAGACTAGGTTTAATGCAAGAAACTTTATCGCAGCACCATTCTTGGGTATTGTCAGGGCATTTAGTCCGTTGGGGAGCAGAAGTTGTTCCTGCATTCACCCATGTTATTTATTTGTACCTACCTGATGAGATACGAATACCTCGTATTATTAAAAGAGAACAAGCGCGCTTTGGTCACCGAATTCAAGTTGACGGGGATATGCATCAAGCTCACCTTGGATTCATGGTATATGCTAAACAATATGAACAAGGTGGTATGGATATTCGCTCTAAATTGCTTCATGAGACCTGGCTAGATGGCCTACATTGTAAAACCTTAAAAATTGTAGGCGACTTCAGCTTAAAATCCAACACAAAAACGGTTTTAAAATGGTTACACAATCATCCATGAACTAAGCTTAGAAGCCCTGGGCTTAAGGGGCTCATATCGATTGATGCTAATAATCCGCACCTTGGAAGTTTGCTTAGATTTAGGCTAACTTCTTACTGATAACGTGTAGCCATTTATTTACTGGACTTGGGACCTTAAGACTGTTGGCTGGCCTATCCCAAATTTCAATTATTTTAAAATTTTTTGATAGATAAGGTTTGATAGTAACTTCATCCATATTATAAAAGTCACGCCCGTCCTGATTCATATGTTGGTTACCGTATTTATAGGATGCATGAAATATTCCATTCGGTTTAAGGGCTGCATGTATTTTCAAAAATATATCTGGGACTTCATCATAAGGTACGTGTAATAAAGACGCACAGGCCCAGACCCCATCAAATGAATTGCGATAATCCATGTCTTGGAATTTAAGCTGTAGAATTTGCTGACCCGCCTCCTTCGTAGCAGCCGCAACCATGGCTTCCGAGCCATCAAAAGCGGTCACCTTATGGCCTAGATTAAGAAATATTTAGTGTCCCGTCCAACTCCACAACCGGCATCCAGTATGTGAGCCTTTGCAGGTAAGTTACTTAAAAACTTTTGTTGCAATTCAAGCATATCTGAATTAATGGTTCGCTCATAAAATTCTTTTGCATTAACGTCATAATAGTTGATTGTTTTATTCATTCTATATCGCTCATAATAACTTTACTTAATTTTATTGCTCGATAGTAGATTCTAAAACTGGTCTGTTAGCTATCTTTTTATGAGCAAGCCAGTCTTTATCTTTTGATAACACATATTGAGCAGCCTCAACTAAAAAATGGCTTAGATTTTTAATCCCGTAAACTGCATTATAAGCTTCGATCTCGTTCTTAAGTTCCGTACTCATTTTTATTTTAATTTCTTCTAATGTTGGTTCTTGCATGGGCTTAATAATTGGCATCATTACTCTCCTTTTTAAACTCATTTTATTATACCTTAACTTAATAAATTTAACACGGTTAATTGTGATTTTTTATACTCAACGGTAAAGACCCTTGCCGTAAGCTTACCTGTATTTTCTTTTAAAAAGACTGTGTTAATTTTTTTAGTAGAACTTTATTAGTTTGATTTATTTAATGGTATAGCCCTTAACATTATAACTGCACACCGGACGCACCGGTGTTAAATTCAAAATAAACTGTTTTTATAGGATTTTATCTAAAATTTATTTTTTTTAGAATTCTGTGCTCTATGTATGACAAATTATGACAATTGATGACAATTTACACCACTTAGAAGTAGAGTTTGCAAAACCCTTGATTTTATTGAACTTCACTCTAAATATTAAAAAAATATTGGTGGCATTTGTCATAATTTAGGTGGCAATTGTCGTAATTTAGGTGGCATTTGTCAGTTTTTAGGTGGCATTTGTCGTATAGTAGGCGCAATTAATCATACATGAGCAACAAAAAAAGTTAATCAAATAGAAATTTTTATCACTTAAGAAAGCGTTCATCTAACTGTGTCAGCCATTAAATCACATCCAGATTTTCAATATTATTTCAAAATAAATGTCGACTTGTGAACCAATTATTTTAATCACAAAGCTCCTCTACTAACTTATCTAATTCTTTTAGAGACTTTAACTTAAATATCAATTTTGGCTTTTTATTTATAATCTTTAATGTGACTTCATAATTGAATTTTTGCATAACTCTTCTTACAATTATATCCAATTTTAGATCTAAATTTACTTTTTCTTTGGAGGGAATTAATTCATTTTTTTTGATGGCTAATACTATTTTTTCTGTTTGCCTAACTGTTAAGCCACTTTTACTAATCTTTGAGGCAACCTCTATTTGCTGAGACTCATTTAAAACCAATAAAGCTTTTGCATGCCCAATCTCTAATTTTCCTGTTTGTATCAATTCCTTAACTGGAGTTGATAAATTAAGTAATCTAATATAATTAGAAATAGTCGATCTGGAAAATCCAACTATTTCTGAAATTTTTTCATGGGTTAAAAAAAATTCTTTAACTAATCTAAAAAAAGCCTGGGCTTGTTCAAGTGGGTTTAAATCTGCTCTTTGAATATTCTCAATCAATGAAAAAGCTATAGCCGTCTCATTTGATACTTTTTTTATAATTATAGGGACTTCTTGCATTCCAACTAATTGTGCTGCACGCCACCTCCTCTCCCCAGCAATAATTTCATATTTACAATTATCAAGTTCTCTTACAATAATTGGTTGAATTATTCCATTCTCTTTAATAGAAATAGCTAGTGAATTTAATGCTTCTTCATTAAAATTTCTTCGAGGTTGGTATTTGCCAGGTAAAAGAGAATTAAGTGGTGCATGCACTAACTTTTCATTCAATAAACTTAATTCATTCGATTTATTTTCTAGATTGGTATTCGAAGAAAGATCTAATAAACCTTTTAATCCCTTTAATTCTATATTAGCCATTTTTTTCACCAAAAAATATCAATAATAATTACTCTTTCAAACCTTTACAAAATTTATTAAAAGTCACATAACCTGGAACAAAAATATGTTTTTTGTCATAGAGAAATTCTAAAATTGGTTTTTGTAATGAAATGTGCTTAATTCCTTCACTTCTATAAAAACTTAATCCTGCCATATCATTTCTAAAAGCTAAGAATTCTACAAAAGCCATAAGAAAATCTTGGCTAGGCTCATCGAGATTTGTATATGCTTCTTTTATTTTATTATTCAAAAATTCCTTATATTCCAACTCAGTTTTATTATCTTTTTTAATACAATCAGCACTAGATTTACCCTGCTTATAATCTTGCTGTAATGCCACCATGAAATAAGCCGCAACTTTTATTATTTTTCCTGCTTTAAATGATGGCGACTCTAAAACTAATTTTATTTTTTCTTGAATATACTCTTTGTCATATAAGTTAAATATTTTATCGATCATTTTCTTTGACAAAGAAAATTTTTCACGCAAAATATACACGGTATCTTGTGCCTTACTATTTTCAATTAAATATTCTTCAGGATGTTTTGGAAATAACAAAAACCTTATACCTTCAATATTTTTACCATCTTTTCTATATTCTACTTGCACTCCAATAGGTGATAACTTGTTTACCTCTTTAATTGATATATCTATAACTCGTTTTTTAAAATCCTTAAAAGCAGGATATTGTCCATCTTGAATTCCCATCAATTTTTTGAATATTTTTAAAGTGAACCATGGAGTTTGCGGTAACCCTTTATACCTGATAGTATTTTCATATAATGCTAGGCCGTAAGAAGATTTAAATTGCCTTAACAATTGTAAATTTAAACAACCATAAAAACTTGGTTTATATAATAAGCTTATCATCACTGAGCTATATTCGTAAGTGCATAAACCCTTACTTATTTGTGCTGAACTTAAGATTGAGCTTACATTCCATACTTCTTCCGTTTTTTTATTGCTACTTGAAATAACATTCCATTCTATGGAAATTTGGGTGAGGCCTGCTAAAGCAACTTTTAAACTTTTATAGTCATTACTTTTATATCCAATAAGCTCACATAAAACTTTTGTTTGAATCTTAAATTGGTTATTATTTTCCAGGCCAGGATATGCATGAAATAATAAAGCATTAAAAAGTTTTCTCTGCACTAAAGTAATATTATTTGAACAATGAATGGCATTAACATGTTTTTTTAATTCGTATCCCTTTAATAATTCTTCGTTTAACATAGCATTTCACCCTCATGCTTAACTATTTCGTTCGATAAAGTCCTTTACTAATTGACAAAGTTTTGTACAGTCTAACTTTTCTTCTAAATTTGGATTAATAACAATACAAGGCTGTCTTCTATGATCAAATTTGAAAGTAAACAATTTATCCCCACTTTTATTTGTAAATACGGTTTTATTTAAGTCCATAGACTTAGCCTTTGATTTTTTATTAATTATGGTTTCAAGTTTTAGTGCAGAATCTATTTTATTCCCTATTTCGTGAGCACAATCTATTAATTTTTTAAGATTTTCAGGTTTCTCATTTAAAAGATTAACTAATCTTATAACCATATTATTAGATAAGTTATGAATATCAGGTAACCTTTTAATAATTTCTTTTGGTATTTTTGTATAAACCAATAAATCTCTAAGTTTAGATTTGGACAAATGTAATTTATCAGCTAATTCTTTTTCAGTTCTGAATATTTTTTCTTCTAAAAGCCTTTTATAATGGCAAGCGCTTGAATAATTACTGATATTTTTTCTAATTTTATTTTCTTCTTCTTGCACCAAAATTGCTTCTTGTACATCACTAAAATTTTTAATTATCGCTAGGAGTGGTTGCTTCAATTGTTTACAGGCTTCCCACCTTCTTCTACCAAAAATTATCTCATATTTTATATTTTGAGTGATGTTAGGATGTATTCTAACTAAAGCTGGTTGTAATTGATTATTTTCTTTGATGGAGTCTATTAATTCATTGATATCACCAAGATCACCATCCAACCTATTTGCATATTTCCACGGGACACAATTTTCAGGATTTATTTGGACTAACTCATTTTCTTTAAAAGTCACTCCGGATTGAGTTCGAAATAATGAAACACTTTTTTTCTCAGGTTCTTTTTCGTGCATATCTAGATCTTCGTTTTCAATTTTCTTAATTTGACCACTTCTAACTAACATTCCTAAAGCTCCTGAAGTGTGCACATTTTTATTTCTATTATCCATTTATTTTGCTCTCCTTTCCTTGCTCTTCCCAGATATACTTAAAGCCACTTATTATTTCATTATTTACATCATCTAAATGTTGAATTGCTCTTCTATAAGCTTCCCGACTTCCCCTTGGCTTAACAATGTCATAAATTGTTCCAATTTCGCTTGCCGCTTTTGCTACTTCAATTGTTTCACACATATGGTTGGCCAATATATAACGGCCAAATTGTTCCCTCATCATATTTTCCATTTCTAATGATTCGCCATGTCCAGGATGTTTAGATAGCAAAAGCCGTAAGTATTCAAGTTTTTTATTTCCTAGTTCTTTAAATAAACTTTTTAACGTTGAAGTAAACATTATAAAGCTCGAATAATCACTCATAACTGGGGGTATAGGTATAATTATCCCATTACAAGCTACTATTGCATTTATCGTCAAAGCCCCCAAATTAGGGCCACAATCTATAATGATGACATCGTAATTTTCTTTAATTGGGCTTAAAGCTTTTTTCAATCTCATAAATGGGGAGCCAATTTTATCATTATTATTTAAATTTTCATTGGGAAGAATCAAATCACAATCCTGTATTGCTAAATTTGCCGGAATTATATCAAAACCATGAAAAGACGTATCTTGTATTATTTTGGTAATTCCATTTGGATTATCAATCAAATATGTAGTAATTGTATCTTCATAACTTAATTCTAAATCAGGTATTAATCCTGAACTTATTAAAGTAGCTGTTCCTTGCGCATCAAAATCGATAAGTAAGACTCTTAAACCATCTAAAGAAATTTTTTTACATAAATCTACTGCTGTTTGAGTTTTTCCTACTCCGCCTTTTAAATTCGATACTGCCACAATTAAACATTCTGAGCCCTTTGGACGTTTATATCGTGTTTTAGCTTTATCCCTTAAAAAATTAATTGCTTCAAGGGTAAACTTTTTAACTTCTCTTCCCTTTTTATTCTTTTCTAATACTGTTCCAGGAACAGTAGAATGGATCTCTAATAACTTTCGAAAAGTGGGGTTTGAAACATTTATCATTTTTGCTGCATCTAGGGAACCCCAATACCTGGGCTGTTTTTTAGCTGCTGGGTTTGTTACATAATTCCTTAAGGTAAGAAGCATATCATTACCAACACGGTAAAATTTGTCCATTAGACTTACAGGGTTTTCAACTCCATAAGATACTAAATTTTTTTCTAGCACTTCGCCCATTGTATTCCTCTTTGTTTTTGTTGCCTTAAACCTTTTCATTGATATAAACACTTTTCATTACTTTTATAAAATATCACTAAAACAATGTAACTGCAACAAAGTAGTGAAAATATATTTCAAGTTAAAAATTGTCTTGTATATATTTTTTTCCACTTTGTTTTTATACAGAAAATTAAAAATTAACTTAAACACGTGTTTAAAGTTTAATTTATGTTTAATCTGTTTGTGAGTATAAATATAATTTAAAATCAATGACTTACAATACATTTTAGGACGTTTACAGGACGAAAAAGTACGTTTACAGGGAAATCAGGGACGTTTACAGGAAAAATAAGGACCTTTACAGGATGGTTTCTTATTAAAACTGGGACATTTACAGGGAAAATAGGGACGTTTACAGGAGGGTTTTAATAGTTTTTAAAGGATAAATCTTCTTTTAGGCTTAAAAGTACGGAGCTCCGTACTTGTTATTGTCGCTAATCAGCCAGTATGTATATCTAATGGGATTAGGATAAGGGACGGTTACAGGATGGTTATTAATAGTTTTTAAAGGGTAAATCATCTTTTAAACCTAAAGTACGGGGCTCCATACTTGTTAAAATATTAGGTTTTAATTCATTTTATAAGGCAAGTATGTGTGTCTAGTGGGATTAGGATAAGGGACGTTTACAGGATGGTTATTAATATTTTTAAAGGATAAATCTTCTTTTAAGCATAAAAGTATGGAGCTCCGTACTTATGAAAATATTAGGTTTTAATTCATTTTATAAGGCAAGTATTTATATCTAATGGGATTAGGATATAGGATGTTTACAGGATGGTTATTAATAGTTTTAAAGGATAAATCTTCTTATAGGACTAAAAGTACGGAGCTCCGTACTTGTTATTGTCGCTAATCAGCCAGTATGTATATCTAATGGGATTAAGATAAGAGACGTTTACAGGATGGTTATTAATAGTTTTTAAAGGGTAAATCATTTTTAAACCTAAAGTACGGAGCTCCGTACTTATGAAAACATTAGGTTTTAAGTCATTTTATAAGGCAAGTATGTGTGTCTAGTGGGATTAGGATAAGGGACGTTTACAGGATGGTTATTAATAGTTTTAAAGGATAAATCTTCTTTTAAGCATAAAAGTATGGAGCTCCGTACTTATGAAAATATTAGGTTTTAATTCATTTTATAAGGCAAGTATGTATATCTAATGGGATTAGGATATAGGATGTTTACAGGATGGTTATTAATAGTTTTAAAGGATAAATCTTCTTATAGGACTAAAAG